>OLND01000207.1_pt1 | contig 77472 bp, 66 predicted proteins | sample 1672031 | NCBI WGS metagenome assembly OLND01 (sample SAMEA3136638, study PRJEB25190) | human gut metagenome | biome: human gut; feature: human-associated habitat; material: faeces | place: Austria | collected 2013 | reverse complement strand
AAATATAAGAAAACTGGAGCAGGATATATTTCCCCTCCAGTTTTAGTATAGAGCCGATAAAGTTTTGGATATTGTCCAAAGCTTTTTTCTTGACTTTTTTTCTTTATATGAATATTGTTAGTATGCTAATAGTTAGGATGCTAACATAGGAGGTATTATGAAGACACCATTTTATTTGATGTTGTTTAAAACACAACATGCTCAAAGTAAAAAGAATCGAGAAACGATGGATGAGTATCATCTATCACCAGGACAACCTAAGGTTTTGAGGTATTTAAATGCTCATCAAGACTGTAAATTAAAAGATATTGCGGATGAATGCGATATTGAAAGTGCTACTGTCAGTAAGATGATTGATAACTTAGAGAAAAAGGAAATGTTGACAAGAGAGATCAATCCTAAAAATAAAAGAGCTTATCAATTAAATATTACAGAATATGGAAAAGAGTCTTTAAAAAAATGGAATGCTCACTGTATTGAAATTGAAAATATTTCTTTGAAAGATTTTAGTGAGGAAGAAAAGGAACAATTTGAAGATTTTTTAAATCGTATGTATAAAAATCTGACAAATAAAGAATTATAGGGGGAGTTATTTTATGATTAAACGTTTAATACCATTTGCGAAAAAATATAAAAAAGCGTTTATTCTAGCGTTTTTATGTGTTGTAGGAGAAACGGTCTTTGAATTAGTTATTCCAGTATTGATGGCTAATATTATTGATATTGGAGTAGCTCAAAAAGATCAACATTATATTATTATGCAAGGTGTTTTAATGGCAGTTTGCGCTTTAATTGCTTTAGTATTAGGAATCCTTTATTCACGTTATGCAGCTGTTGCTGGTCAAGGGGTTGGTTTTGAAATAAGAAAAACTGAATTTGAAAAAGTACAAAACTTTTCTTTTTCAAATACAGATCATTTTTCAACCTCTTCTTTAATTACACGACTTACAAGTGATGTGACGATTATTCAAAATGCTATTTGTAATGGTTTTAGACCACTTGTAAGAGCACCATTTATGTTTTCAATGGCTTTATTTTTATCAATTAAGATGAATGCCAAACTTGCTTTGATTTTTATTGTCGTTGCACCTATTTTAGGAATTGGTTTATTTTTTATTGTTAAAACAGTCGGACCATTATTTCGCTTTATGCAAAGTAATGTCGATGAAGTCAATACAGTTGTTCAAGAAAACTTAATTGCGATTCGTACAGTAAAAGCTTATGTTAAAAGTGATTATGAAAACGAAAAGTTTGAAAAAATCAATCAAGAACTTAGAACTCATAGTGAAAAAGCTTTTCGTTATTCAGTACTCAACATGCCTTTATTTCAATATATGATGTATACCACAATCGTTTGTATTCTTTTCTTTGGAAGTCAAATGATCTTTGATGGTGAAATGAAAGTTGGGCAACTTACCGGATTTTTAAGTTATGTCTTACAAATTCTAAATGCATTAATGATGATTTCAAATGTTTTCTTAATGTTGACTCGTTCACTTGCAAGTTGTAAACGTATTGTAGATGTTTTAGATGAAGTGAATAATTTACATGATCCAATTGATCCAATAATTGAAATGAATCAAGGTGAAATTGAATTTAAAAATGTTTCATTTAAATATAAAGAAAGTGCTCAAGAAAATGTTTTAAGTAATATTAATTTACATATTGAACCAGGTTCTACAGTAGGTATCTTAGGAGGAACAGGTTCAGCTAAAACAAGTTTAGTTCAATTGATTGCTCGTCTTTATGATGTAAGTGAAGGAGAAATATTGATTGATGGACATAATGTCAAAGATTATTCCTTAGAATATTTAAGAGATCAAGTAGGAATGGTTTTACAAAAAAATACTTTATTTTCTGGAACAGTGAAAGAAAATCTTTTATGGGGAAATAAAGAAGCCAGTGATGAAGAAATTAAATGGGCTTGTAAACAAGCTTGTGTGGATGAATTTATTGAAAACTTTCCAGAAGGTTATGATACGTATCTAGAACAAGGTGGTGTCAATGTTTCTGGTGGACAAAAACAACGTTTATGTATTGCTAGAGCATTATTGAAACATCCTAAAATTCTTATTTTAGATGATTCAACAAGTGCAGTTGATACAGCGACAGAAGCAAGTATTAAAGAAGCTTTAGCTTCTTTAAAAGGAACAACAAAGATTATTATAGCTCAACGTATTTCTTCACTTCAACATGCTAATCAAATCATTATCTTAGATAATGGAAAAATTCATGCAATTGGAAATCATGAAGAGTTATTAAAGAATGATGAAATTTATCAAGAAATCTATGATTCTCAATTGAAAGGAGTTGATTTATAATGGCTAGACAACTTACAAATGCGAAACCAAAAAATATGAAAAAGACGCTTTCATCTTTTAAGAAATATATTGGTAATCATAAATACGCTTTTGTTTTTATTGGATTGCTTGTTATTCTTTCGACTTCGATTAGTTTATGGGGGACTTATCAAATTAAAACAGTCGTTAATCGTTATGTTTTAAAAAATGATTATCATGGACTCGTTTCATTTATTGTTTTAATGGCGATTGTTTATTTTATAGGAGCTACTGCTACAGCTATTTATAAACAATTAATGGTACATACTGCTCAAAGTATTGTCCAAGAATTAAGAAATGATTTATTTGCGAAAATGCAAAAATTACCTATTTCTTATTTTGATGGACACCCTCATGGAGAAATCATGAGTCGCTTTACCAACGATTTAGATACGATTCAAGATGCTTTAAATAACTGTTTTGATACATTGATTCAAAGTTTTATTATGATTGTAGGTACACTCTTTTTGATCTTTGTATTAAGTTGGAAATTATCCTTGATTGTATTTGCTTGTATGATCTTAATGTATTTTTTAATTCAATATTTAAGTCAAAGAAGTAAAAAATACTTTAAGAAACAACAAAATGCGATGGGTTATTTAAATGGTTTCATTGAAGAAATGGTTGATGGTATCAAAGTTGTTAAAGTCTTTAACCATGAAAAAGAAAACTCAATTGAATTTGATTATCGAAACCAAGAACTTTATGATTCAGCAGTAGAAGCATTAACTTATTCAGGAAGAACAATACCAACTGTTGTTTCTATTTCTTATTTCAACTATGCTCTTGTCGCAAGTATCGGTGGTTTATTTGCTATTAATGGTATTATGGATCTAGGAAGTTTATCATCTTATCTTGTCTTTGTAAGACAAACAGCAATGCCTATTAATCAATTTACACAACAATTAAACTTTATTCTTGCTGCCATGGCAGGTGCCGAAAGAATCTTTGATTTAATGAATGAAAGTGAAGAAGTTGATGAAGGGAAAGTGACATTAACACAAGTAGAAATCTTAGAAGATGGTTCAATGCAAGAAAGTGACCATTATACAGGATATTGGGCTTGGAGACATCCAAGAGACAATGGCATTGAACTTGTTGAATTAAAAGGAGATGTTCGTTTCCATGATGTTGTTTTTGGTTACAATGAAACACATCCGATTTTAAAAGATATTAATCTTTTTGCAAAACCGGGACAAAAAATTGCTTTTGTTGGAAGTACAGGGGCTGGGAAAACAACGATCATTAACTTAATTAATCGTTTCTATGATATTACGAAAGGGTCAATTACTTATGATGGTATTGATGTAAAATTGATTAAAAAAGATGATTTAAGAAAATCGATTTCTATTGTTTTACAGGACACTCATTTATTTACGGGAACTATTGCGGATAATATTCGTTATGGAAAACTTGATGCAAGTGATGAAGAAGTTATTGAAGCCGCTAAACTAGCTAATGCAGATAGCTTTATTAGAAGATTACCAAATGGTTATCAAACAATGCTTTCTAGTGATGGAACAAATCTTTCACAAGGGCAAAGACAACTCTTAGCGATTGCTAGAGCAGCTATTTGTAATCCACCTGTATTGATTTTAGATGAAGCAACAAGTTCGATTGATACCCGTACTGAAAAGTTGATTGAAAAAGGAATGGATCGTTTAATGGAAAATAGAACAGTTTTCGTGATTGCTCATCGTCTATCTACAGTTAGAAATTCTGATGCCATCATGGTCTTGGATCATGGACAAATTATTGAACGTGGTAGTCATGATGAATTGCTTGAAAAGAAAGGACGTTATTATCAACTTTATACAGGACAATTTGAATTAGATTAAAAAATTCTTACATCATTTTTGATTTTTTGTTATAATGCTTTTGTAAAAATGATGTGTAGCTAAATGCGTAAGTCCAATCTATTTGGAGATTGGTACTTGCGCATTTTTTTATACAAAAAAGGAGGAAATGATGGAAAAAAATAAGATGGCCGTAGTGCCTTTAAAAAAATTATTTTTGAAAATGGGATTACCAATGATCATATCAATGGTTTTACAAGCTCTCTATAATGTTATAGATAGTATATTTATAACAAACATGGGAAGTGATGGAGTTATTGCTAATCAAGCCTTAACTTTAGCTTTTCCTATTCAATTATTAATTATCGCTATTGGTGTAGGAACCGGTGTTGGTATTAATGCTTTATTATCTAAAAGTTTAGGTGAACAAAATAAAGATAAAGTTAATAAGATTGCCGGAACAGGAATCTTTTTAAGTATTTGTATTTATGTTGTTTTCTTAGTGTTTGGATTATTTGGGTCAGAAAAATTTATAAGATTGTTTGCTGGAAGTAATCAAAAGGTTATTGAAATGGGAACAACCTATCTTAAAATTTGTTGTTGTTTTTCTTATGGTTCTATTGGTTTTACCGTCTATGAAAGATTTCTACAATCAACAGGTAAAACACACTTTTCAACAATTGCTCAAATATCAGGAGCACTTACAAATATTGTTTTAGATTATATCTTTATTTATCCTATGAAGATGGGCGTTGCGGGAGCCGCTTTAGCAACAATTATTGGACAATTTGTTTCTTTATTTGTAGCAATGTATTTTCATTATTATAAAAATAAAGAAATTAATGGAAATATTTGTTATATCAAAGCGAATGCTTCTCTAATTAAAGGAATCTATATGATTGGTGCTTCAGCTGCTTTAATGCAATGTTTACTTGCAGTGATGATGGCAGGAATGAATGCTATATTAGGATTAGCTCAAGTTGATCCAGCTATTTTAATTGGTTCTTTTGGTATTTACTATAAGATCCAACAAATTGCTTTATTTTCAGCATTTGGATTGTCTAATACAATTATTTCTATTTTATCTTTTAATTATGGAATGAAAGATAGAAAAAGAATAGATGAATGTATTAAGTTTGGTATTGTTGATACAATCATTGTTTCTTTAATGATTACTTTATTATTTGAACTTCTTGCTCATCCATTATCACAATTATTTGGATTATCAGGAAGTACACAAGAAATGATTGATATTTGTAGTACAGCTTTACATATAGCAAGTCTGGGATTTGTTTTTATGGGTATTTCTGTCGCGATTCAAGGTGTTTTACAATCTATTGGTTATGCCATTAGACCTTTAATTATTGCTTTACTTCGCTTGGCTATTTTTGTATTTCCAATAGCCTACTTCTTTACTTTAACAGAAAATGTAACAACGTTTGTTTGGTGGACATTTCCAATTTCTGAATTGTTGACAGTTATTGTTTCACTTATTATCTTGAAAAAATCATATAATGAAAGAATAAGTCCTATTAAAAATGAAAGTATAACAAATAATTTAGTAATTGCTATTTCAAGAGAACATGGCACAAATGGAAAAGAAATTGCGAGACAAGTCGCTAAAGAATTAAACATTGAATTTTATGATAAAGAAAGAATCAAAGAATTTGCTCTTAAACATGGATTTGTAAGTAATAAAGAAAGTGAAGATTATATTTATAGTCAATTCTTATCATTAGACATCAATAAAAATTCAATTATTCTTTTATCAAATGTTATTAAAGAAATTGCTAAGAAAGGAAATTGTGTTATTGTTGGAAGAGCTGCAGATTATATTTTAAAAGAAGATGAAAAATTAGTAAGAATCTTCTTATATGCTCCTTTAGAATATCGTCTAAATAAAGTAATGGAAATTTATCATGATAGTCATGAGGATGCTCTTCGATATATTCATAAATCGGATCATTCTAGAAAAAGTTATTATGAAGTTATTTCTAATAAAATATGGGGTGATAAATCAAACTATGATTTATGTTTAGATTGTAAATTAGGGAATGAAACAATCAAAGATATTATTTGTAACTATGTTAAATCTTTAAATAAATAAAGAAGTCTTTCAAAAAATGAAAAGACTTCTTTTCTTTTAAAGATATTCTATATAATGTCTTTTACATAGGGAGGGCTTATATGAGTAAATTAAGAGATCATTATTTATTTCATGCAGGTATTTCATGTTTTTTTTATTTAGGGTATGGTGCCTTTACAGTTGTTTTATCAATGTATTGTCAAGATATAGGAATGTCAGCCTCACAAATTGCTTACATTGTATCCTTTGCACCACTTTTATCTATTGCAACTCAACCATTTTTTGGATACTTGGCAGATAAGTGGCAATCACCAAGAAAAGTATCTATTTTATTATCATTTGCAAATATTGTTTGCATGTTTATTTTTGCAATTAGTCGTAATTTTTGGATTTTACTTTTATCATCAGGTCTAGCAGTATCTTTTATGAATGCTGTTACTCCTTTAACAGATCGTATTGGTGTTTCTTCACCTTATCAATTTGGTAAGATTCGTTTATGGGGTTCTGTAGGTTATGCCATTATGGCACAAGTCAGTGGACTTTTATATCAATATATTTCACCATTTGCGAACTTCATAGCTGGTATTTTAGGAACATTAATTACCATTATTTGTATTTATATGGTTTCTGATCCAAAGCTTTCAGAAGTTCCTGAAAAAGAAGAAAATAAATTATCGACAGTTGTTGTTATGAAAGAGCTTGTTCATAATATACCATTTATGCTCTTTCTAGTGATTTCCTTTTTCTTTTGGGGAGCATGCTCCACAAACTTTAACTATTTATCATTATTTATTAAATCTCAAGGTGGAACAGCTTCACAAGTAGGAACCTACCAACTTTTTGCGACATTATTTGAAATTCCGATGATTCTAGCAACAGACTATATCATTAAAAAGATACCTTATCGTTATATCATGATGTTTGCGATTATCATGTCAATGATCAATTTTGCATGGTATGCAACTTTACCTTCTGTTAATATGATTATTTATGTTTTTGTATTTAAAGGTTTTTCTACTGTACTCTTTACGATGATTACTGTAAGATTAGTAATGGTTTTAGTAAAAGAAGAATATGTCTCTACAGCCTATGGAATTCAAGCTATGCTTGGTAAAGGCGTAGGTGCAATGCTTTTCCAATTAATTGGAGGTAGAATTATTGATTCCATAGGAATGAATGGTTTCTATTTATTCTTATTTGCAGGAATTACGATTGCTTTTGTAGTGACACTTTTCTTTAGAATGCCTAAGAAAGTGAGAGTGTAGTATGTTAGAATTAAATGCTGTTATTTTTGATATGGATGGTTTGATGATTGATACAGAACCTGTAGGAAAGATGTTAGTGAAAACATCTCATGAAAGGTTTGGTTATGAAATTACTGAAGATATGTTTTATCATTTGATTGGTACAAATGAAAAGACATCAAAAGCTTATTATCATAGTGTTTTTGGTGAAGATTATCCTTATCAAAAGATTAAAGATTATCGAGATCAATTAAGAAAAGAATATTTTAATAGTCATCCTTTAGAAGTAAAAAAAGGTTTATATGATTTATTAGAAGATTTAAAAAAGAAAAATATTAAAATGGCAGTGGCTTCTTCAACACGTTATGAACGTGTTTTATCTAATTTAAAGAGTATTAAAGTTGATCATTATTTTGATGCCATTATTGGTGGTGACCAAATCCAACATGGGAAGCCAGCCCCAGATATTTTTTTAAAAGCAGTTGAGTTACTAGGGGTAAGTAAAGAAGATGCCCTTGTTTTAGAAGATAGTAAAAATGGAATTTTAGCAGCACATGCAGGAAATATTCCTGTTATTTGTATTCCTGATTTGATTCATCATTCTAAAGATATTCTTGATTTAACTGTAGGATGTTATGATTCTCTTGATCAATTAATAGATGTTATTGTTAAAAAAGATGACAAAGCATAATATAGAACCCGTTTATAATCAAGATTCTAGGATTCTTATTCTAGGATCTTTTCCATCTGTTAAATCAAGAGAAGCTAAGTTTTTTTATCATCATCCTCAAAATCGTTTTTGGAAAGTTTTAGCTGCTTTATTTCAAGAAGAAGTTCCACAAACAATTGAAGAGAAGAAAACTTTTTTACTTAGAAATCATCTTGCTTTATGGGATGTTATTGAAAGTTGTGAAATTAAAGGATCAAGTGATGCGAGTATTACGAATGTTAAAGTCAATGATTTAGATTTAATTGTTAAAAATTGTCCTGTTGAAAAAATCATTACTAATGGCAAAGCTGCCAATCGTTATTATCATCAATATTTTGATTATAATTTACCCGTTATTCAATTACCTTCTACTTCACCAGCGAATGCCATGTATTCACTTGAAAAATTAATTGAGAAATGGAAGGTGATTTTATGGAAAGAGATTTAACTCAAGGAAAGATAGGAAAATCTATTTTATTATTTTCTGTTTCGATGATTTTAGGAAATTTATTACAACAATTTTATAATATAGTTGATACTTATATTGTAGGAAAATATATTGGTAGTAATGCATAAGCTGCTGTTGGATCAAGTTATACATTAATGACATTTCTAACTTCTATTATTATTGGTTTATGTATGGGAAGTGGTATTTTCAATGTATTTTGAAGCTAAAAAATATGAAAAGATGAAAATGTCATTGATTCTAACAATTGTTTCACTTGGAACAAGAGTTCTTCTAGCCTACTTATTAGCGCCTTCATTTGGTGTAGAAATGATTTGGTGGGCAATTGTTATTGGATGGATTTTAGCGGATACAATTGGTATTGTATATGGTATAAAAATAGAAAAATGGTTCAAGTAAAAAATACTGCTTTTGCAGTATTTTTTATTAGCTATTTTGACTAGACAAGTGTATAATAATCTTTACCGTATGTGTCTGCTAAGTATTATTTGGTATGATACGTAAGCGTTTACTAAAGGAGCTCGCTATGAAATATTTACAAAGATTAGGTAAATCACTCATGTTACCTGTTTCAATCATGCCTATAGCAGCACTACTTAAAGGAATTGGGTATTGGATTGATCCTACTGGATGGGGTATACATAACCCAATTGCTGCTTTACTCATTGCTGCTGGTGGAGCAATTATAGATAACCTTCCTATTTTATTTGCGATAGCTGTTGCCATGGAAATGTCTAAAAAAAGAGATACAGCAATAGTGTTAAGTGCTCTTGCTTGTTATATGATGATGACAACAATTCTATCATCTAAATGCATCGCATTAATTTTGCAAATTCCAGAATATGCTGTGGATTTAGCTTTTCATAATACGCAAAGTGCTTTTATTGGTATTTTGGTAGGTTTGATTGTGGCTATTTCTTTTCAAAAGTTTGATCAAAAAAGATTACCTCAGTTTTTAGCTTTTTTTGATGGAAAGAGATTTGCTTCCATTATTTCTATAGGAATTACACTTTTGATATCTTTAATATTTATTGATATTTGGCCAATGTGTTATCACTTTTTTATTTGGTTTGGAAAAGAAATCGCTAATTTTGGACCTATAAGTGCAGGAATCTATGGTGTTTTAAATCGTTTATTGATTCCAACAGGCTTACATCATGCCCTCAATTCTGTATTTTGGTTTGATGTTACTGGTATTAATGATATTGGAAAATTCTGGGGAACAATTTCCGGTGGTGTTAAAGGTGTAACAGGAATGTATCAAGCGGGATTTTTCCCAGTAATGATGTTTGGTCTTCCTGGAGCTGCTCTAGCTATGTATCGTTGTGCTAGAAAAGAGAATAAGAAAAAAGTAGGTGCTATCTTATTTTCAGCTGCTTTGGCTTCATTTTTTACAGGTGTGACTGAACCTCTTGAGTTTGCTTTTATGTTTGTAGCACCAACACTTTATTTTATCCATGCTTTACTTACAGGATTGATGCTTTTTATTGCAGCAACTTTTAAATGGATGGCAGGGTTTGGTTTTTCTGCAGGACTTATAGATTATGTTTTAAGTTTTAAATCACCATTTGCTAATAATATTTTATTTTTAATTCCTTTAGGAATTCTATGCGGATTGATTTATTACATTGTTTTTAGAGTATTGATTACACGTTATAATATTATGACACCTGGAAGAGAAGAAAATGAGGTAAAGAAAGTAGAGAAAGTCGAAAATAATTTTGATGAAATTGCTATTCAATTATTTGAAGCATTAGGTGGTAAAAAGAATATTATAAGTGTTGATCATTGTATTACGCGTTTACGTGTAGAAGTTAAAGATATCTCACTAATAGATAAACAGACTCTATCAAAGATGAATTTTTCTCATATTGTTGAATCAAGTGAGCATGAAATACAAATCATTATAGGAACTGAAGTTCAATTTATTGCTGAAATATTAAATGAAATACTAATGTAGGAGAAATGAAATTGAAGATTATAAAAATATTTAATAATAATAGTATTGCTGCTTTATCTGATGAATTAGGGGATATTATTTTAACAGGATCAGGAATCGGCTTTCAAAAAAAGATAGGTGATTTAGTTGATGAATCACGGATTGAAAAAACGTATATCTTTAAAGAAAAAGTTGAAAAGCGTATACGTAGAGGAATCAATGATATTGAACCTATTTATTATGAGATTACTAGTTTATTAGTAAGCAAAGCAACAGAACAATTGAATACCCAATTTTATGGGGAAATCTTTCTAGCAATTAGTGATCATATTGCTTTTGCTATTAAACGAAAAAAAGAAAAAATTGATTTACCTAATGTTGTTTTATCGGAAACGAAAGCAATTTATAAAAATGAATATCAATTAGGTTTATGGACAATAAAACTTATTAAAGAAAAAATAGGTATACAGTTAGAAGAAGCTGAAGCGGGATATATAGCTTTACATTTAGTGAATTTTTCTACTAAGAATAGTTCACAAAATACTTCTAAAATTGTTAACTTTGTAAGAGATGTCATTGAAGTGATTGAACAGACAATGAATGTTCAATTAGAATTAGATTCAATTAATTATGCAAGATTATCAACACATCTTAAATTTTTAGCTGAAAGAGTTTTTCGTAATGATGTTGAAAATAATATTGATACGACAGAAAATATTAGAGATATGCTAAAAGAAAATATACGCTTATCCTTATGCATTAATCGAATAAAAAAACGAATAGAAAATAAATATCATTATCTATTAACTCCAGATGAACAGACATATCTATGTATACATATTAAAAAGAATTGTCATATTTAAAATGTAAGCGTTTGACAATAGAGGTATTTTTTTGTTATTGTATAGACAAGGGTTGTTACTTTAAGTAGGCAAGACCAGATATATTAACGGCATTTTTGAATGTTGTTTTTATGTTTGGTCTTTTCTTTTTAAAGAGAAAGGGAAGAAAAATATGAAATTGAAAAAGAAAAGTGTTGCAGCTGTATTAACATTATCGATGTCGATGGGTTCAGTATTATCGATGGTTCCTGTTTTTGCAGAGTCAGAGCAACAAAACTTAGCGTTAAACAAAACGGCTTATGTTTCAGCTGAATATGGAACATTGCCGAGAAAAAACCTAACAGATGGTGATGATGATACACGCTGGTCAACTGAAAGTGCACCAACTCAATGGGCCTATGTAGACTTAGGTCAAGAATTTGAAATGAATAAATTCCAAATGATTTGGGAAAATGAAAGTAATTATGCTTCAAATTATAATATTTATGTTTCAAATGACCCTAATAATTGGGGAGAACCAGTACTTTCAAGAACAGATAATAAAAATGTTATCAGTGAAGAATTATTAGGAAGTAAAGTTAGTGGAAGATATGTTAAATTAGAAGTAACAGCAGTTAAAGGTTATCCAAATGTATCTTGTCGAGAATTTAAAATCTTTAATACGGATGAAAAAGTACAAGATCCAAGTGAAAATATCGCTTTAAAGAAAACTGCAGTTGCAAGTTCTGAAGAAGCAGCGAGTGTTAAAGCAGCAAATGCAGTAGATGGTAATACATCATCACGTAGTTCTCGTTGGGGAAGTGATGTTGGAAATGGACCAGATTGGATCTATGTTGATTTAGGTGAAAGAATGAATGTCAATACGGTTAAGGTATTCTGGGAAACACGTAAAGCAACAGCTTATAAGATTCAAATTGCTGATACTGAATCTACGCCTCAAGAAAGTGATTGGCAAACAGTTAAAGAATTTAAAGATCGTCCAAAATCTTTAACAGAAAAAATTGTTTTAGATCAAATCTATAAAGCAAGATATGTACGTTTATATGTTGATTCACATACTTCAGAAGATCCAGATGGTGGTATTGCTTGGAATACGATTTCTATTTATGAATTAGAAGTTTATGGTGGAAATCCTGATGAAAAAATGTCAATGAGTGATGTTTTAAATGAAATTCAAGTAGAAACACCAAAAACTGGAGATAAAAAGTTAAAAGTCACTTTACCAGAAGTTGAAGGTTATACTGTTGAATATAATGGTACTGATTTTGAACAAATCATTGATGAAGATTTAACAATTTATCAACCTATTAGTGATAAAGATGTTAAAGTATCATTCAAGATTACAGATAATGATACAAATGATTATAAATTCAAAGAAATTGCTGTTACAGTTCCAGGTAGTCAAAAAAATGATGAAACAGCGAATAAAGCACCAAATGTTTTACCAGAATTAGCTGAATGGAATGGTGGACATGGAAACTATACAGTTTCTAAAGGAGCAAGAATTGTTTATAAAGATAGTTCACTTCAAAAAACTGCAGAAGCACTTGCTAATGATTATGAAGATATTACTGGAAAAAGTATTACTGTTGTAAAAGGTGAAAGCAAAACAGGAGATATTACTTTAGCTCTTACAAAAGATAAATCGTTAGGGTTACAAGATGAAGGATATTTAATGGATATTGATGATTCAATCAATATTAAAGCTGAAACAACAACAGGAGCTTATTGGGCAACCAGAACGATTTTACAAAGTATTAAACAATCAGGAAATGTTCCTTGTGGGACAACAAGAGATTATCCACTTTATAAAGTAAGAAGTTTTATTTTAGATGTTGGACGTAAAACATTTACAATGGATTATTTAAAACAAATTGTTAAACAAATGTCATGGTATAAAATGAACGATTTCCAAGTTCACTTAAATGATAACTTAATTCCAATTGAAAGTTTAGCTGATCCAATGACAGGTTATTCAGCATTTAGATTAGAATCAGATGTTAAAAAAGGTGGAAACAATGGTTTAAATCAACAAGATTTAACAAGTACAGATTTATTCTATACAAAAAAAGAATTTAAAGATTTTATTAAGGATTCAAGAGATTATGGGGTAGATATTGTACCAGAAATCGATACACCAGCCCATTCATTAGCACTTACAAAAGTAAGACCTGATTTAAGACATGGGACAAACGGACGTGAAAACGATCATTTGGCTTTAAGAGATAAATATGATGAATCATTAGAATTTGTACAAAGTATTTTTGATGAATATATGACAACAAGTGATCCTGTTTTCGATGAACAAACAACAGTTCATGTGGGTGCAGATGAATATAATGCAGACAAAGAAGCTTATCGTCGATTCTCAGATGATATGTTAAAATATGTACAAAATTCAGGAAGAACAGCACGTATTTGGGGAAGTTTAACTCAATGTTCAGGAAAAACCCCGGTTAGAAGTAAAGATGTTCAAATGAATTTATGGAACTTTGGTTATGCGAATATGGATCAAATGTATGAACAAGGTTATGATTTAATTAACTGTAATGATGCACAATATTATATTGTTCCTAATGCTGGATATTACTATGATTATTTAAATAGCAACATTTTATATAATCAAGCAATCAACTCGATTAGTGGTGTCACAATTCCTGCTGGTGATGAACAAATGTTAGGGGGCGCTATTGCTGTATGGAACGATATGACAGACTATTTAGAAAATGGTATTAGTGAATATGATGTTTATGATCGTTTACAAAATGCAATTCCATTATTTGGTGCTAAATTATGGGGTAAAGGAGATAAAACATTAGATCAAGCTAATAGTTTAAGAACAACATTAGGGGATGCTCCAGGTACAAATTTTGGTTATGAAGCAGCTAAAGATGAAAATGGTATGATTGCTCATTATGATTTAGATAATCTTGATCAATTAAAAGGCCATGAAAATATCGAACTTGCATCATTAGATAGTCATGATGCATTGCACTTATTAGGAGATACAAGTTATGCAACAACTTCATTAGATACAGTTGGTTTAAATAATGATTTACGTGTAAAAGTAAAACGTGAATCATCAAGTGAAGAAGAACAAATTTTATTTGAAAGTAGCTATGGTTCAATTAAAGCTGTTCAAAAAGGAACAGGTAAAGTTGGATTAAGTAGAGAAAATCATGATTATTCATTTAATTATGAATTACCTGTTAATCAATGGGTTGAATTAGAATTTAAAAATAGAAAAGAAGTTATTGATCTTTATGTAAATGGTCAACTTGTAGATACACTTGGAGATGATGAACAAGCAAATGGTAGACCATTAAAAGCAACAATGATGATTCCAATGGAAAGAATTGGAAGTAAAGAACATGCCTTTAAAGGATATGTAGATGATATTCGTTTAGGTTCAGAAAAATCATTTGCTTCAACAATGGAATTAGATTATTTAGTGACAAGTGCAAGTCATATTGCAGAAGAATCACAAAATAAACAATTACAAGAAAAACTAAAAGAAGCAAAAGTTGCTTTAAAAGAATATGATCCAAATGAACAAACAATTTCAACTCTTACAGATGAAATTAAAGAATTAGTAAATGGAATTGATTACAAAAAAGCAAATTATACAAGAGTAGATCACTATTTAAATTCAATTCCAAAAGATTTATCTATTTATACAGAAGATTCTGTTAAAAACTTGCAATTTGTTATTGATATGATTCAAAGAGAATTACCTAAATCAATGCAAGATACAGTCGATCAATATGAAGTAGAACTTACAAAAGCACTTACTAAACTACAATTAAAATCACAAGTTAATGTCAATTACATTGATAAAAGCAAACTTACAGCAACTGCTTCATCTTATCAACATGATGGATCAGATCCTAAAAATGTATTAGATGATAATCCATCAACAATGTGGCATACAGATTGGAATTTATCAACACCTCATTGGATTGCTTTTGAAAATAAAGAAGAAATGAGTGTCAATGGTTTAACATATGTTCCTCGTCAAACTGGTAAAAATGGAAATGTTACAAAATATCGTATTGAAATAAGTGATGATGGTGTTAATTGGAAAACAGTTAAAGAAGGTAATTTATCAAGTGATTCATCTACAAAAGTCATTGAATTTGATACAGTAAAAACAAAACATCTTCGTTTATACTACGTAGAAGCTGTTAATAATAACGGAAGTGCTGCAGAAATTAAATTACATCGTGCAGATGTACCAGCAGATGTTGATGGTTTAAAAGATGTTATCAATAAAGCTAAAGCTATGGAAGATATTGGATATTTATCTACTTCATGGAATCATTTACAGGATACAATTAAAGCTGCTGAAGGTTTAGTCAATGCAGAAAATCCTAACGCTAATGAAATTGAAATTATGAAACGTCAATTAACAGATGCAATGGTAAAACTTGTATTATCTGTTGATAATGAAAAATTAAAATCATTCGTTGATGATTTATCAAATCTTGAACAAAAAGATTATACAAAGGATTCATGGAAACAATTCCAAACTGTTCTTAAAGAAGCACAGGATGTTTTAAGTAATCTTGATGCTACAAAAGATGAAATCAATGATATGTATCAAAAATTATTAGATGCTTATAATGGACTTGTTATACTTAATGATAAATCTGGATTAACTGATTTGATTAGTAAAGCTGATCAACTTCAAGAAAAAGATTATACAAAAGATTCATGGAAACAACTGGTAGAAGCATTAACTCAAGCAAAAGAAGTATCTGCTAAAGAAGATGCTACAAAAGAAGAAATCAACGAAGCTATTTCTAATCTAGAAAAAACTATGAATGCTCTTAAAAAAGTAGATTCATCTACTAAAGATGATAATACTTCAAAAGGAAATACTTCATCTAAAGATAATCAAGTAATTACTTCTACTACTAAAAATGATAAAAAACAATCTTCAACTGCTAAAACAGGTGATGAAACAAATATTATTTTATTTGTATTAATGGCTTTCATGTCATGGTTAGGTATTAAAAAAGTAAAAAAAGAAGAATTATAAAAATAGATGCCACTATTATTAAGTAGTGGTATTTATTTTGTCTAGACAAATTTATTGTAAGCCCTTGCATAGACAAAGAGTGTATGTTACAATACAGGATGTAAATACGGATTGTTACTTTAAGTAGGCAAGACCAAATAACTTACACTTTTTTAGTGTATCTTGTTTGGTCTTTATTTTTTGATTTGTATTTGCAAATTAAGATTACATTATTCATTTAAGGGAGCAGTAATGTAAATAAGAAAGGAAGAAGAATATGAAAGAAAAGGTAAAGAGAATTGTTTCTCTAGCACTTGCATTTTTAATGTCAATTGGATGTATTCACTCTTATCCAATCGTCAGTGCTTTGGAAAATGATTATGAAGTCTATCCAAATCCTCATATGATGGATTATCAAGATGGATCATTTGATATGACATCTACTGTCAATGTTGTCTATGAAGATGGTATTGATAAATATACAAAGGATAGAATGAATGAAGTATTAGCTATTAAAAATATAAAAGCAAGTACTTCTGAAGAAGTAAAAGAAGACCAAACAAACATTTTAGTAGGTATTAAAGATTCAAATCAATATGTTGATCAATATGTTGGTGAACATTATTCAGTAAAAACAACCCAATTATTTGATCAATTAGATTCATACTTATTAAAAGTTGATAATGGAACAATTACAGTATTAGGTAAAGATACAGATGCGGCTTTTTATGGTCTTACAAGTTTGTATCATATCTTTAAACAATTAGACGGAACAAATATCCGTAATTTTACAATGGAAGATTATGCTAATGTTGCTAGTCGTGGATTTATTGAAGGTTATTATGGAAATCCATGGTCTACTACGGATCGTATGAAATTAATGGAATGGGGAGGATACTACAAGTTGAATTCTTATTTCTATGCTCCTAAAGATGATCCTAAACATAACTCCAAATGGCGTGAACTTTATACAGATGAAGAAATTGAAACAAAAATCAAACCTCTTGCTGAAGCAGGAAATAAATCAAAATGTCGTTTTGTATTTGCATTACATCCATATATGTATAATGCCATCAGGTATAATAGTGAAGAAAACTATCAAGCAGACTTAAAAGTATTACAAGCTAAATTTGAACAAGTTATTAAAGCAGGTGTTCGTCAAATTGCTATTTTAGCAGATGATGCTGGAAATGTTGGTGGTGCTAACTATACAAAAACATTAACTGATATGACAGCATGGTTAAAAGAAATGCAAAAAACATATCCAGATTTAAAATTAACATTACCATTCTGTACACAAGAATATATGTATAATGGTGAAAGTTATTATCAAAATTTCCCAGCAAATATTCAAATCGTTATGACTGGTGGTAGAGTATGGGGAGAAGTTACAAATAACTTCACAACAACTTTTACAAATAATGTAGGGCGTGGCCCTTATATGTGGATCAACTGGCCATGTACAGATAACTCTAAAAAACACTTAATTATGGGTGGATATACAACATTTTTACACCCTGGTGTAGATCCAAATAAGATTCAAGGAATCGTTTTAAATCCAATGCAACAATCTGAGCCAAGTAAAGTTGCAATTTTTGGGAATGCATGTTACTCATGGAATATTTGGCAAAATGAAGAAGAAGCTCAAAAATGCTGGAATGCTTCCTTTAAATATGTCGATCATAATAGCGCTATTGAAACTCAAGCATCAGCTGCTTTAAGAGAACTTTCAAAACATATGATCAATCAAAATATGGATGGTCGTGTAACAGCATTACAAGAATCAGTAGATTTAAAAGATCGTTTAACAAGCTTCAAAGAAGCTCTTACAAATGGAACAACAATCAGTGATGAGCAATTTAAAGATTTGATCAATGAATTTACAATCTTAAAAAATGCTAGTGCTACATATAGAGCACAAGCAGGTGATATAAGAATAAAAGATCAAATTGTATATTGGTTAAACTGTTGGGATGATACAGCAGATGCAGCAATAAATTATCTTAAAGCTGTTAAAGCTGTACAAGATGAAGAAGCTAATGATAAGATTTGGGATCTATATGCTACTGGACAAGCTGCTTTTGAAAAATCAAAAACATATGGATTCAATTATGTTGATCATTTAGAATATGCAGAAGTAGGAGTACAACATATCGTACCATTTATTAAAGCAATGGATTCTTATTTAGGAGATATTGTTTCAACTATTGTTGATCCAAATAAACAAGTCACTAAATTTATTACAAATCGTAATGATAGTCCAACAGGTAATATTGATAATGTATTCGATAATAAAGCCAATACTGAAATTGTTTATAAAACACCAAATACAATTAGTAAAGGAACTTATGTAGGCGTTAGTTATTCAAAAGCAATTGATATTGATAGAGTGACTTTTAGATTAGGAACAAATTCAAATTCAAAAGATACTTTTTCTAAAGCTAAAGTGCAATATACAACAGATGGTAAAAAATGGGTTGATTTAGATAATCAAGAATATACTTTACCAAATGATGTAGCTTTAACTGACTTAAATTTAAAAGGGGTTAAAGGTATTCGCATGATTGCTACTGAAGATAAAGCGAATACTTGGTTAGGTATTAGAGATATTGCTGTTAATGCAGATGAAGTAGTAACTGAAGAAGATCCAGGTACATTATCTGTCGATAAATTGACACTTAAAGGTGGTTCTTTAAATAATTTATTAGATGACAGTAATGCTACTTATGCTCATTTTGCTGAAAGTCCTTATAAAGGTGGAGAAATTAAAGATTATTTACCAGTTGATGCAAGTATTACATTAACTTTCAAAAAAGCAAAAACATTAGGTACAATTTATTTTGGACAAGATACAGGAACAGATAAATCAACAAAATATGTCATTGAATATACAACGGATGGTCAAACATGGAAAGTATTAAAAGAATATAATGGTGATGCTTCTGTTGAATTAGATGTATCAAGTCAAAATATTAAAGCAAAAGCAGTTCGTATTAGAAACTTAGAATTAAATTTAAAAAGTAATACAGCAGGATATTGGTGGAAAGTCAATACATTTAAAATGGCTGATCCAGGACAAATGAATGCAACATTTATGTATACAGATACATGGGGAATTTATCAAGGAACAGTAGATAATTTAACAGATGGTGATAGTTCAACAGCATTAGATTTTAGTACCTCAGGTGATACAACAAGAAAAGGTGATTATATAGGTTGGGATTTAGGTAAAGAAACAGCTATTGGTAAAGTTTATGCAGTCATCGGTGGAAATCGTAGTGCTGGAGATAAATGGAAAAAATATAGTTTACAATACTCTGATGACAACCAAAACTGGACTACTTATAAAACATATCAAGGTTTAGCTAGTGGTAAAGATACCGTTGAAGAAAACTTCTATGGTTTAAAAGCACGTTATGTACGTTTAGTGAATGAAGAAGAGAGAGCTGTATGGGTTATTTTCTCTGAATTCTCTGTAAAAGCTTATAATCCAGATGAAGATTTCAATAATGCTAATGTTTATACAAATACAGATTATAGATTAGCTTCACAAAGTGAAGAAGCACTTACAGAATTGATCTATAATCAAGAAATTACTTTAGAAAAAGGTCAATACGTTGGTGTTGATTTATCAAGAATCAAAGATTTAAGTACATTCAATATTGATTATGAAAATGGTCAAGGAGCAACTTTACAAGTTTCAAAAAATGGTGTTGAATGGACAACTGTAACAGGTCAAGAAAAAGAACTTCCAGATGGAAGATATGTAAGATTAATTAATAAAACAGACAAAGCTATTAAATTAACAATTAATCATTTTGAAGTACATTCAAATGAAATTACAGCACCATATTTATATAAAGCAACTATGAATATTAATCCTTCATGGGGTGTTGGTGAAGATACTAGAAATAATGGTGCTGCTTTTGATGGTAATATCGATTCAACAACAGAATTTGGTGATTTTCCACAAAGAGGACAATATATTATTTATGATTTAGGACAAGAAAGAACAATTTCTAAAATTCAAATGTATTGCCAAGATAGTGCAGTTAACTATATTAGAGATGCTGATATTTTAGTATCAGATGATTTAGAAAACTGGACAAAAGTTATTACTATTGGAGATGGTGTTGAAAATACAAATGATGCTGGGGTTAAATGTATTGATTCAGATGCAGGTTATAAAGCATCAAGCACATATCCAAATAAAGTCTATGTAGAAGGAACTGCTAATAATGTTAAAGCACGTTACTTAAAGATCTTAATGACAGCAACAAATAATAATAGAGCTGTTGTTTTCAATGAAATTGTTATCAATGATGGAGAATATGTACCAGTTTCAAATGATCCAACATATACTTCTTCAACTGTAGAAGCAAATGGATTTATTCCTCAATATATGTTTGATGGAGATTTATCTACAGCTTATAGACCAGGTTCTAAAGAAGCTGGAAGCATTACTTATACATTATCAAGTGATTTAGATGTTAAGAAAATGCATATTATTCAAAAAGGTGAAATTTCAAATGCAAGAGTATCTGTTCTTGTAGATGGTGAAAATGGAAAGAAATGGGTTCAAGTTGGAACTCTTAAAAAATCATTAAATGAATTCTATATGCCTGAAGGAAACGTTTATGAATTAAAGATTGAATGGGATGAAAATAAAATTCCAACAATTTCAGAAGTTATTATGTTAAATGATGATGAATATGCTTCAACAGCAGCTAATGATTTACAAAAATATATTAATTCTTTAGATGTTAAAGAAAATAAATATACAGCAGATTCTTATAAAGAATTTGAAAAGGCATTAAAACAAGCTCAAAAAGTTTTAGATAAACAAGCGGGTGAATTAGATGCTATTACAAATGCAAAAGCTGAATTAGAAGTTTCTTATGCAAATCTTGTTAAACGTGGAGATATTCAAAGTGTTAAAGATGAACTTGATACAATTAACAAGTTAAAAGAAAAAGATTATACAAGTGAAACATGGACTATTTTACAAGATCAAGTGAAACTTGCTCAAGAATTCATTAAAAAGGATGAAGCAACAATTACTGAAAAAGAAGTTATTAATATGGTAGATGCTTTACAAAAAGCAAAAGCTCAATTAGTAACAAAAGTATCAGTAAGTAAAAAAGAGTTAAAAGATTATATTGCATCAAATGAATTAGATAAGTTAGATACAAATAAATATTTAACATCTACTGCTGATTCATTTAAAAAAGCATTAAAGAATGCACAAACATTAATCGAACAAGAAGATGCAACAAAAGAACAATTAGATGAAGCTTTAAAACAATTACAAGATGCAAGAACACAATTAGTTTTAAAAGCAACAGATGATGAAGTAAATGCATTAAAAGCATTAATGGATCAATATCAAGAAAAAGATTATACAGTATCATCATGGAAAGAATTTGAAAAAGTTTACAATGATGTTAAAGCTGCTTTAGAAAATGAAAACACAAGTGATGACGTTCAAGCATTAACTAATACTTTAAAAGAAGCTGCTCAAAAACTTGTTAAACGTGGTAATTTAGATGGTATCCATGGTTTATTAGATCAAATTAAACAATTAGATAGTAAAAAATATACAGAAGCATCTTATTCTAAATTAATAGATGTTGTTACTGAAATTTCTAAGAAATTAGAAAATTCATCAGAAATGACACAAGAAGAAGTCGATGCCCTTGTAAGTGAATTACAAAATGCTATTAATGCATTAGAAAAAGCACCAACAATCACTACAGATACAAATGAACCTGCTCATAAACCTCAAGTTGTAACAAATAACAAAGTGAAAACAGGTGATTCAACATCTGTATGGACATTTGCAACATTTGCATTAATGGCAGCAATCGTTTATGTATCTTTAAGAAAAAGAACAAAAGAAGACTAAAATAAAAGGTTTCTATTTTCAAGATTAAGAAAATAGAACCTTTTCATTTTAAAATCAAAAAAGATAGCGTTTTCATAAGCGGAGACGCTTTTTTTATGGTATATTTAAAGAAGAGGTGAAAATCATGAAATTAAAAGCACTTGATCAAAGACAAGCTGGTATTTTGTTACCGTTATTTAGTTTACCAGGAAAACATGGAATAGGGGATTTAGGAAAAGAAGCTTATGAATTTGTTGACTTATCTGCTCAAGCAGGTTTTTCTATTTGGCAAATTTTACCATTAAATCCATCAAGCTCTGGGAATTCACCCTATACTCCTTATTCATCTTTTGCTGGTGATGAAATATATATTTCTTTAGAACTTTTAAAAGATTGGCATTTGTTAGATGAAGTTCCTAACTATTTACAAGATTTAAAAAGAGTTGATTATAAACGCGTACGTTTATTTAAAGATCGTTATTTAAGAAAAGCTTATCAAGTTTTCTTAAAAGATAAAGAATTAGAGAAAGAATATCGTACTTTTGTTAAAGGAACATTTTGGTTAAAAAAATATGCGCGTTTTATGGCTTTAAATAAAGCAAACGAAGGTTTACCTTGGGTAGATTGGAATGATGAAGATCAAAATATTAAAGGAAGTAATGAAGGATTAGAAGCAGAAATTGATTATATTCAATTTCTTCAATATATTTTTGTAAAACAATTTAATTTATTAAAAATACATGCACATCAAAAAGGAATATCTATCATGGGAGATTTACCTTTATATGTAGGTGATGATTCTGCGGATGTTTATGAGTATCGTAAATGTTTTCAATTAGATGATAAATTTTATCCTAAATTCGTATCTGGAGCATCACCTGATTATTTTTCAAAAGATGGCCAACTATGGGGACATCCTTTATATGATTGGGATTATTTAAAGAAAACAAGATATAATTTTTGGATCAAAAGATTAAAATGGAATAATGAAATTTTTGATATTTTAAGAGTTGATCATTTTAGGGCTTTTGATACATATTGGTCAGTTCCTTATGGAAGTGCTACAGCAAGAGAAGGAAAATGGATAGAAGGACCAAGTTATCATTTTTTAGATTCAGTTTATAAACAATTGCCTAAACTTAATATGATTGTTGAAGACTTAGGAGAATTACGTCCACAAGTACATGAACTGAGAGATCATTATGATTTATTAGGAATGAAAGTTATGCAATTCTCTTTTGGAGAAGATGAAAGAAAAGTTAAATATAAAATTCCTCAACATTGTGTTGTTTATACAGGAACACATGATAATGCTACTCTTAAACAATGGTATGAAGAATTAGATGATAAAGAAAGAATGAAAGAAATTATGAAGGGGCTAGGATATATAGGAGAAAATCTTGTGGAAGATATGCTTGCATATACACTTGAATGTGATGCAGTGATTTCTATTGTTCCTTTACAAGATCTACTTGGCTATGGCAAAGAAGCTCGTATTAATTTACCAGGGACAGTAGGTCCACATAACTGGTCTTATAAACTTACTTCATTTGATGATTATCAAAATCAAATACAAATAATTCAAAAAATGTTAAAGAAAGCTAAAAGATAAATACCATACTTATTATTTATATATCCTAAAAAATAGCGATAAAAACTACTTTTTTTAAATTTTAGGAGATGTAATCGCTTTTATTTATTAAATTATGACAATAAAATTGATTTTTAAAAAGAAAAAAATATAATAAGTTTCGTAGACAAGTCATGAACAGGTTTTTCTTCCTTAAATATTTTTTTGACAACAACATTCTAAATTTGTACATGGACTTGAGGTAAAGACCAAAAGGCCTTTTTTTATTTTATAAAATAAAATTTGATTGAATAAAGAAAAGGATGATGTTTTACCAATAATTTAAAATATATATTTTTCTTATTTCATTATATAATAAGAAAAAGAGGAGAAAATTAAGAGGACAATACAAATAGAAAAAGTATTAAAAGAGGCAGATTATGTTTTAAAAGACAATCCCCAATTATTAAAAATGTTTAAACAATGTTTTGTTTAAACAATTGAAACAACTTTAAAAAAGATGAATGATGATGAAACTTTTATCATTACAGGAGACATTCCCGCCATGTGGTTAAGAGATTCTTCAGCTCAAGTGAATCACTATTTACCTTTTGTAGCTCAAGATTAAGAATTATCAGATCTAATTGCTGGACTTATTAATAAATAAGTTCAATGTTATGGAATTTATTTACATCCTCAGTTTGGAAAAATATACGCTTATGAAACGGATGGCTTCGGTAATTATTGTTTGATGGATGATGCTAACGTACCATCTTTACTTTCTATGCCTTATTTAGGCTATTGTAAAAAGGAGGATACACTTTATCAACATACACGATCATTTATTTTAAGTCATCATAATCCTTATTATTATCAAGGAACCTGTGCAAGTGGTATCGGTAGTCCACATACTCCTAAAAATTATATTCGGCATATTGCTTTATCAATGCAAGGATTAACAGGGACTAAAGAAGAAGCTAAAAAAATGATTAATTTGATTTTAGAAACAAGTAATAATGAAGGATTATGTCATGAGGGATTTAATAAGGATGAACCAAGTGAATATACAAGATCTTGGTTTGCATGGGCTAATTCATTGTTTGCAGAATTGGTATATCAAACATATTTTGTAAAATAAAAGGATATACCTAAGTGTACAAAAAATAAAACATTATTTAATAATGTTGACTTTATTTTTAAAACCGATTTATAATACATACAATAAGTGAAACCGATGAAGTGGAGATAAAAATAGAACGTGCACTTATAGAGAGTTTGGATGGTGGAAGCAAACAGAACGCAGTCTATTAAATGGACCACTGAGGGCAAAAGGAAAGGCATTAGCTGAGTATTTTTTGACGTAAGGCTTACGTAAGTAGTCATAGATGTGATAGCATCTAGTAAAGTGCATGAGTGTATCATGAATCAAGGTGGCACCGCGGACATAACCGTCCTTGAAAGTTTAACTTTCAAGACGGTTTTTTTAATTATTAGGGGGAATTATATGTATTATCCAAGTTTAGAAATGTTAGAAGAAATGGATCTTAGTCAGTATGATTTAGTTCCAATAAAAAAAGAAATCTATAGTGATATGATTACACCTATAGAATTAATGAGAAAATTAAAACAATATTCTAGACATGTTTATATGTTAGAAAGTCATGAAGATAAAAATAAATGGGGAAGATATACTTTTATAGGATTTGATCCTAAAAGCGAAATTACTTGTTATAACAAGATGATGAAAGTGGATGATAAGATTTTTAAAGTGACACATCCCAAAGAATATATTAGAAAAGTTTTAAATGAACATCGTAGTTTAAAATTAGAGGGTTTTCCTACTTTTACAGGAGGTTTAGTTGGCTATTTTAGTTTTGATTATTTCAAATATAGCGAACCTTCAATTATTAAAAATCAAAAAGATAATGGTTTTAATGATGTTGATTTAATGTTATTTGATAAAGTTATTTGTTTTGATCATTTTAAGCAAAAGTTGATTTTAATTGTTAATATTGGAACAAATGATTTACAAAAGAATTATAAAAAAGGAATCAAAGAATTAGATGAATTAGATTATATTATTAGAAAACATGTTAAAACACTTGTTCAACCATTAAAATTATTAGAAGATTTTAAACCAGTTCTCTCTAAAGAAGAATATTGTCAAATGGTTGAAAAAGGTATTGATTATATTAAAGAAGGTGATATCTTCCAAGTTGTTTTATCAAATAGACTTTATGCAAAAGCAACAGGTTCATTATTTGATAGCTATCGTGTTTTAAGAACAACGAATCCATCACCTTATATGTTCTATTTTGCAAGTGATAATATTGAAGTAGCTGGAGCTTCTCCAGAAACTTTAATTAAATTGGAGGAAACAAAGTTAACAACTTTTCCAATTGCTGGAACGAGAAAAAGAGGAAAAGATGATCAAGAAGATCAACAATTAATAGATGATTTATTAAAAGATGAAAAAGAATTAGCTGAACATAATATGCTCGTTGATTTAGGAAGAAATGATTTAGGAAGAATTTCTAAATTCAATAGTGTACATGTGGTATCTTATATGGATATCTTAAAGTTTTCAAAAGTTATCCATATAGCAAGTGTTGTTAGCAGTGAAATTAAAGAAGAATATGATGCTTTAGATGCAGTTGATGCTTTACTTCCTGCAGGTACTTTATCAGGAGCACCAAAGATCAGGGCATGTCAAATCATTAATCAATTAGAACAAAATAAAAGAGGTATTTATGGAGGAGCGATTGGTTATTTAGATTTTACAGGAAATATGGATCTATGTATTGGTATTCGTTTAGCTTATAAAAGAAATAATGAAATTTCTATTTGTAGTGGTGCAGGAATTGTTTATGACAGTGTTCCTGAAAATGAATATCAAGAATGTTTAAATAAAGCAGGTGCGGTTGTTGAAGCAATCAAGATGGCAGATGGAGGTATTGATTATGATTCTACTCATTGATAATTATGATAGTTTTGCTTATAACCTTTATCAATTGATAGGTTCAATCGATGAAGATATCAAGGTTATAAGAAATGATGAAATGACAGTTGAAGAAATAGAAGAACTTCAGCCATCATGTATTATTATTTCACCAGGTCCAGGGAAACCGAGTGAAGCGGGTATTATTGAAGAAGTTGTTCAAAAATGTTATACGAAATATCCTATTTTGGGAGTTTGTTTAGGGCATCAAGCAATTGTTGAAGCTTTTGGAGGAACAGTAAGTTATGCTCAAAGCGTCATGCATGGAAAGTCTTCAATAATTAAAGTAGATACTACAAATCCAATTTTTAAGGGAATCGGGGAAAAGACAGCAGTGGCTAGATATCATAGCTTAGCTGCTAAAAAAGAAAATTTACCAGAATGTTTGAAGATTATAGGGGAAAGCGATAATGGTGAAATCATGGCAATCAGTCATAAAAACTATCCTGTTTATGGGTTACAGTTTCATTCGGAGTCGATTTTAACAAAAGAAGGTAAAAAAATAGTTGAAAATTTTTTAAAGGAGATACAAAATGATTAGGGAAGCAATTATTAAATTATCAAAAAAAGAAGATTTAACATATCAAGAAGCTTATGAATGTATGAATGAGATCATGGATGATCAAGCTTCTGATATTCAAAAAGCTGCTTATTTAACAGCACTTTCATTAAAAGGTGAAACAATTGATGAAATAACTGCAAGTGCTAAAGGAATGAGAGAACATTGTGTGAAGTTATTGAATGATCAAGATGTTCTTGAAATTGTAGGAACTGGAGGAGATGGATCAAATTCTTTCAATATTTCTACAACTTCATCTATTGTGATTGCTAGTGGTGGTGTTAAAGTTGCTAAGCATGGAAATCGTGCAGCAAGTTCAAAAAGTGGCGCAGCAGATTGTTTAGAAGCTCTTGGAGTGGATATTACAATCAATGAAAAAAGAAGTAAGGAATTATTAAACGATATTAATATTTGTTTCTTATTTGCTCAAAACTATCATTTAGCGATGAAATATGTTGCACCAGTAAGAAAAGAACTAGGTATTCGTACAGTCTTTAATATTTTAGGACCACTTACGAATCCAGCAGGAGCGACTTATCAAGTAATGGGAGTTTATGATGGATCATTAGTTGAACCACTTGCTCAAGTTTTAAGTAATTTAGGGGTTAAAAGAGCTATGGTGGTTTATGGAAGAGATGGTTTAGATGAAATCTCAGCATCTAATAAAACTTTTGTTTGTGAAATTAATGAGAATCAATTTAAAACATATACAATTTCACCTGAACAATTTGGTTTACAAAGATGTTTAAAAGATGAGCTTGTTGGAGGAACTCCAAAAGAAAACGCTCAAATTACACGAGATGTTTTAAATGGTAAACAAGGTGGACCTAGAACAGCTGTCTTAATGAATGCGGGGGCAGGTTTATATATTGGTGGTAAAGTTGATTCTTTGCAAGCAGGAATTGATTTAGCAGCAAAGTTGATTGATAGTGGAAAGGCAAATGAAAAACTAGAAGAGTTTATAAAAGAATCAAACAAATAGGAGCGTATATTATGATTTTAGAAGATATTGTTGAAAGTACAAAAGAACGTGTTGAAACAAATAAAAAACGTCATTCAATTTATGAATTAAAAGAAAAAGCCTTTGCAATGCCTATTGACCAAAGTTTTCCTTTTAAAAAAGCTTTAGAAAAAGATGGAATGTCTTATATTTTAGAAGTTAAAAGACATTCACCATCAAAAGGAAAAATTGTTTCCACTTTTGATTTTAAAGCAATTGCGAAAGAATATGAAATGATTGGAGCAGATGCTATTTCAGTAGTAACTGAACCTGATTATTTTAAAGGGGATGATGATTTTTTAAGAGAAATCAAACGTATTGTGAAAATTCCTGTTTTAAGAAAAGATTTTGTTGTAGATGAATATATGGTTTATGAAGCTAAAATCTTAGGAGCAGATGCAATTTTATTAATTGCAGGTGTTTTAGATGAAATTACATTAATGCGTTGTGTTAATTTAGCACATAATTTAGGTATGTCAGCAATTGTTGAAACACACAGTTCAATGCAAGTAAAAAAAGCGTTACGTGTAGGCGCTAAAATTATTGGTGTAAATAACAGAGATTTAAGAGATTTCAGTGTTGATTTAAATACAACATTAAAATTAAGAGATATGGTCGATGATGATGTTATCTTTGTCTCTGAAAGTGGTATTAAAACAAGAAAAGATATTGAATTATTAGAAAAACATCATGTAAATGCTGTCTTAATTGGTGAAGCTATGATGAAAAGCCATGATAAAAGACATACATTAGAAGTTTTAAAAGGTATTGATGAAGAAGATTAAAATTTGTGGTTTAAAAAGAAGCGAAGATGTTGATTATGTAAATACATATCAACCTGATTATGTTGGCTTTGTTTTTGCGGGAAAAAAAAGAAAGATTACTTATGATCAGGCAAAAGAATTAAAAAAAGGTCTTTTATCTTCGATTCAAGTTGTAGGTGTTTTTGTAAATGAGGATATTTCTTTTGTTGAAAAATTAGTTAAAAATGATGTTATTGATCTTGTACAATTGCATGGTCAAGAAACAAATGAATATATAAAGATTTTAAAACAAAAAATAGATGTTCCAATTATTAAAGCAATTCAAATTAAAAATGATGATTCTTTCAATGTAGACTATGACGTTGATTATTATCTTTTCGATTATGGTTCTGGAGGAACTGGGGAAAGTTTTGATTGGTCTATGTTGAAAGAAGTCAATAAGTCTGTATTTTTGGCAGGGGGAATCAATCTTTCTAATATTGATGAAGCTTTAAAACTGAATGTTTATGGATTAGATGTTTCAAGTGGTGTTGAAACAGATGGTTTTAAAGATAGGGAAAAAATTAAGGAAATCGTAAGGAGAGTTAGAAATGAAAGGTAGATATGGAATACATGGGGGACAGTACATACCTGAAACTTTAATGAGTGAAATTCATAAAATTGAAGAGGCTTATGAATTTTATAAAAATGATCAAGCATTTAATGATGAACTTAATACATTATTAAAAGAATATGCTGGTAGACCATCTTTATTATATTATGCGAAAAAGATGACAGAAGATTTAGGTGGCGCTAAAATCTATTTAAAAAGAGAAGATTTAAACCATACAGGTTCTCATAAAATCAACAATGTATTAGGACAAGCTTTAATGGCTAAAAAAATGGGAAAAACAAGAATTATTGCTGAAACTGGTGCTGGACAACATGGTGTAGCTACAGCCACAGCAGCAGCCTTGCTTGGACTTGAATGTGAAATTTTTATGGGGAAAGAAGATACAGATCGTCAAGCTTTAAATGTTTATCGTATGGAACTTTTAGGAGCTAAAGTACATCCTGTAACTACAGGGACAATGACTTTAAAAGATGCGGTCAATGAAGCAATGAGAGAATGGACAAAACGTGTGGATGATACGATGTATGTTTTAGGTTCTGTGATGGGACCTCATCCATTTCCAATGATGGTGAGAGATTTCCAAAGTGTGATTTCTAAAGAAGCAAGAGAACAAATTCTTGAATATGAAGGTAAACTTCCTACAGCTGTGATGGCTTGTGTTGGTGGTGGAAGTAATGCGATGGGAATGTTCTATAATTTTATCAATGATAAAGATGTAAAACTTATTGGTTGCGAAGCCGCTGGTAAAGGTGTCGATACAGCTTTAACAGCAGCAACAATTGCGACAGGATCATTAGGTGTCTTCCATGGAATGAAATCTTACTTCTGTCAAGATAAATACGGTCAAATTGCACCTGTTTATTCTATTTCAGCCGGTTTAGATTACCCAGGTATTGGACCTGAACATGCTTATTTACATGATACAAAACGTGCGCAATATGTACCAATTACAGATGATGAAGCAGTGGATGCTTTTGAATACATTGCAAAAACTGAAGGAATTATTTGTGCCATTGAAAGTGCACATGCGATTGCACATGCAATCAAAATAGCACCAACTATGAAAAAAGATGATATTTTAATTGTCTGTCTTTCAGGTAGAGGAGATAAGGATGTTGCAGCGATTGCAAGATATAGGGGGAAAGAAATCTATGAATAGAATATATAAAGCTTTTGAAAATAAAAAAGCCTTCATTGGGTTTTTAACAGCAGGAGATCCTGTAATAGATAAAACAGTAGACTATATTTTAGATATGGAACAAGCAGGGGCTAGTTTGATTGAAATTGGTATTCCCTTTTCTGATCCAATTGCTGAAGGACCAACCATTCAAGAAGCAAATGTACGTGCTTTAAAAAACAAAGTTACAACAGATGATGTTTTTGAAATGGTTAAAAAAGTAAGAGAAAAAAGTGATATTCCTTTATGTTTTATGACTTATTTAAATGTTGTTTTCCATTACGGTTATGATGAATTCTTTAAAAAATGTCAAGAAGTTGGCATTGATGGTATTATTCTTCCAGATTTACCTTATGAAGAAAGCCAAGAAGTCAAAGATGTTTGTTATAATTATGATGTTACTTTAATTTCAATGATTGCCCCAACAAGTAAAGATCGTGTTGAAATGATTGCAAAAGAAGCAAAAGGATTTATCTATCTTGTATCGTCAATGGGTGTTACAGGGACAAGAGATAATACTTCATTTGCTAATAATCTTGAAGAAATTATTGAACATATTCGTCAAGTAACAAATACACCAGTAGCTATTGGTTTTGGTATTAATAAACCAGAACAAGTAAAAGAGTTTAAACAATATGCTGATGGTGTCATTGTTGGTAGTGCAATTGTTAATATTATTAAAGAACATGGAAGTCAAGCAGATGAACCTTTAAAAGAATATATTCAATCACTTACAAATGAACTATAAAAGTGCAAGCTAAGTCTTGCCTTTTTATTTTGTTAGTTATATCGAATATCGATAATTTAATTAAAATGTTTATATTCATTGTTTTTGTCTATCCTAAAAATGTGGAGGTAAATCTATGAATATAAAAAAATATAATGAAATTGCAGATAAAAATAAACCACAAAAGCAAGTATTAAAACATACAGCAAGTGCTTTTTTAGTGGGTGGAGTGATTGGTATGATAGGAGAATTTTTTTTAAATCTATACAAAGAATTATTTTCTTTTAGTGAAAAGGAAGCCACCCCTATTATGTTGATTACTCTTATTTTAATTGCAGCAATACTAACGGGTTTAGGAATCTATGACCGTTTAGGTGATTTTGCAGGGGCAGGTTCTTTTATTCCTATTACAGGTTTTTCAAATGCGATGACTTCAAGTGCAATGGAGGCAAGAAGTGAAGGTTTCGTGACGGGAATAGGGGCTAATATTTTTAAACTTGGTGGAGCGGTGATTACTTTTGGAATTGTTGCTTCATTTGTATTAGGAGGAATTCGTTATGTCATCACCTATTTCTGGTAGTAGTTTTGTTTTTCAAGATGTTTATATTCAAAGTGTTGGGACAACAGCAGGAATTGTTGAACATCAAGGACCTTTAGGACATTATTTTGATAAACATTATCCTAATCATTATCATCATCATGCAAGTTATGAACAGGCAGAAATTGAAATGCTGAAAGATGCTATCCTTATTTGTTTAAAAAAAGGAAAAGTAAAGAAAGAAGAAATTGATTTATATTTTGGAGGAGACTTAAATAATCAAATTACAGCGTGTTATTATTACGCTAATCATTTACATCGACCTTTTATTGGCTTATATAGTGCATGTAGTACGATTGGACTTGCTCTAGCAAATGCTTCAATTATGATTGAAAATCATAATATTCATAGTGCTATGGCTTGTACAGTTTCTCATAATGCCACAGCAGAAAGACAATTTAGATATCCTTTAGAATATGGTATACAAAGAAAAGAAACGATGACTTTTACGGCTACAGGAAGTGTTGCTGTCTTTTTATCAAATAAACCAAGTCAAATAAGAATTGAATCTATTACTTTAGGAAAAGTCATCGACTTCGATCAATATGACGCTAATGATATGGGGCGTGCCATGGCACCAGCAGCTTTAGATACCTATTTACAACATATGAAAGATCTAAAGAGAGATGGTACTTATTATGATTTAATTTTAACCGGAGATCTTTCTCGTTATGGAAAAACAATTATGAAAGATCTTTTAAAAGAAGAAAATCAAAAGTATAACGAGTATGATGATTGTGGTTGTTTACTTTATGATGTTACTCAAAATGTCTATCAAGGAGGAAGTGGTCCTGTTTGTAATGGACTTGTTAGTTTTGGCTATATTTATCAGATGATGTTAAAAGGAAAGTATCAACGTGTGCTTGTTCTAGCAACAGGGGCTTTGTTAAATCCGGTGATGACAAATCAAAAATTATCGATTCCTTGTGTTTGTCATGGCTATGTATTGGAGGTTGTCAAATGAATTACGTCTTATCCTTTTTGTTTTGTGGGTTTGTCTGTGCTGTTGCTCAACTAATTTATGAATATACTAAATTAACGCCAGGACATATTACATGTAGTTTTGTTGTACTAGGAGCACTGTTAGATTTATTTCATATTTATGATCGCTTGATTAAAATTTTTCATGCAGGGGCAATGCTTCCTATTACGAGTTTTGGCCATTCTTTAATGCATGGGGCCATGGCAATGACAAAAGAATACGGGGTCTTTGGTCTAGCAATGGGAATGTTTGATTTAACAGCAGCAGGAATTTCTTCGGCCATTTTATTTGCGTTTATTATTGCTCTTTTCTTTAAACCAAAATCATGAAAAACCCTTCGTTTGATTTAAATGTTAGATATTTAGATTTTGATGGTCGAAAAATTGAAATTGATTATATTTCTAGTTTATGTTCTGATGAATTGATTGCTTATTTGGTTGAAGGAATTACAAATGCAAAAGGAAAAACTTTAAAAGATTGTTTAAATAATGGAGATGTCAAAGAAGAATTAAATAAAGAAAATTACGAATATGCGATGCTTACAGGTTGTGCAATCGTTAAAGATATAGATAAAAGTAAAGTCTATGTTTTAGATACAAGACATTTTCCTACACGTTCAATCGAAGAACCAGATACAGAAAAATCGGTTAGAGGAAGTAAAGATGGATTTAATGAAAATCTATTAAATTGTGCAGGTTTGATTAGAAGACGTATTCGTACATTAGATTTAGTAATGGAAAAAGTTGTGGTAGGTAAAAAAAATAAATTAGATATTTGTTTATGTTATTTAAAAAGCGAAATAGATCAAACCATGTTAAAAAGTATTAAAGAAAGACTTAATGAAATAAAAAATGAAGATTTAATTATGACAGATCGTGCTTTGGAAGAATTGATTTTTGACCAAAGTTATAATCCTTTTCCCCTTGTAAGATACAGTGAAAGACCAGATGTGGTTTCTACACACATTCATCATGGTTATCTTGCCATTATATGCGATACTTCAAGTTCTGTTATGATGTTACCTACAACTTTGTTTGAAATTCTAGAACATGTTGAAGAACATCGACAAACACCTATTATTGGTACTTTTATTCGTTTAATTCGTTTTAGTGCTGTATTTCTTTCGATTTATTTGGTTCCTTTATGGATGTTGATTGTAAATCAAGGAAGTGTCAGTCTAAAAAAATTATTTTCAATTATTTTAGTTGAACTGGCAGTAGAGCTTTTAAGAATTGCAACCATTCATACGCCCAATTCTATTTCAAATACGATGGGGATGATTGCTGCTATTTTACTAGGAGAATTTGCGATTGAACTCGGTTTTTTTTCAGGAGAGATTCTTTTATTTGTATCTATTGGAGATGTTTGTGGTTTTGCCACACCTAATTATGAATTATCTTTAACCAATAAATATGTAAAAATATTTATGATTCTATTTTCAGGATTATTTGGTTGGCTAGGCTTTATTGCTTATCAAGTTATTTTATATATGTATTTAATATCATTAAAACCTTTTGGCTTTTCCTATCTTTATCCATTAATTCCTTTTAATGGAAAAGATTTACTCCAATTCATTATTAGAGAACCTAAGAAATAAAAATTTTATTAAATTAATCAAATGATTATAGTTTATCAAAAAACAGAGGTTAAATATGAACCTCTGTTTTAAAATAAAGTAAAAATAATTAAACTACATGTAGCAATAGCCACAGCTGGTGGATCGATATGTGTACCACAATCTGTATTGAGCACCATCCCAAAAATTAATCCAATAAAATGAGCAATGATACCAAAAATAACAGCAATCAAAATATTACCTGTTTGTGCCATTGCATAACCTACAACAAGAGTTGTATGGTGTGTAGCAGGGAAAGCAGGATCACTTAAAGCAAAGATAAGTGTTAAAGCACTAATTGAAAAACCAATTGTATAAAGACCTGTTTCTTTTGCAAAATAAGCCATAACTGTTGATACAGCTAAACCAATTAAAAATTGAAATCCCCAAAATGAAGGAGATGCTTTTTCTAAGAAATCTAAATTCTTTTCATTATATGTATCTTCTTGATTGAATAAGATTCTTCCTAAAACTCCTACAAGAATAACCGAAACTGCTCCGGTATCTACTGGAAATGAAAAATAATTTTCAAAAGCAAAAATCAAATAACCTAAAACCCCACCGATAGCACCTACGAGTAAAACCTTTGGATCATTGGTAAAAGCAAGTGATCTAGAAGTTTCAACGCCTCTTATTTCATGTTTTGTTCCTGCATAGGCAGTTGCAAGTCCTGCAGCGTTAAAGATAATACATGGTAAAAATAAATTATTTGATAAAGCTTCATTTAAATATGTGGTATCAACACCAACATGTTCTAATAAAAATATAAGGAGACCGACAAAACCTGTACAAATAAAGGTTTGTGTTCCACCAATTAGTGCTCCTAAAATTCCTGCAAAAAAAGCTAATATAATTGATGATAATGAAAACATTTTATAACCCCTTTCAGGCGTATTATATAGGAAATAATCAACATAATAAATACAAAATATAAATTTATGTTATAATACCTAAGAGGTGAAACAATGGAATATCAAGTTATATTAGATGATTTTCAAGGCCCTTTAGATTTATTGTTACATTTAATTAAAGAAAAAGAGATGGATCTACAAACACTTGAATTATCAGTTATTACAGATCAATATTTACAATATATACATATGATGGAATCATCACAACTTGAAGTGATGTCTGAATATTTAGTCATGGCTGCACAGCTTATTGAAATGAAAAGTAAAATGCTTTTACCTAAAGAAAAAGTACAAATTGAAGATGAGTATCAAGAAGATCCAAGAGAAGCACTCATTAGAAGACTTATTGAATATAAAAGATATAAAGATGTTTTAGACGAGATTCAAGAAAAATATGAAAAAAGACAATCTATGTTGATTAAACCCTCTAATAATATGGAAGAATATGTCATTGATACTTCAACAATGATTCCAAAGGGGTTAGAAGTATATGATTTAATGAAGGCTATGCAAAAAATGTATCAAAGAAAAATGTTATCAAGACCATTAGATACACATATTTCTAAAAAAGATATTTCCATTGAACAAAGAAGTGATCAAATTAGAAATTATTTTAAAGTAAGAGTTAATAAAAGGGTAAAATTAGATGAATTATTTGATAGAGGAGATCGCTATTATTTTATCGTGACATTTTTATCGATTTTAGTTTTAGCTAATGATAAAGAAGTTGAAATTATCCAAGAAGGATTGTTTGATGATATTTATGTAGAGGGGAAAGAGTAATGGAAGATTATAATAATATTATAGAAGGTATCCTTTATCTAAAAGGTGATGAAGGTATTGATATAAAAGAATTATCACTGATTTTAGAAATTTCTAAAAAAGAAGCTGTGGAAGCTATGGATCATTTTATAGAAGCTTATTCAAAAAGAGGCTTTGATGGCCTACAAGTTGTTGATTTTGGTGGTAAATATAAACTTGCAACGAATCCTCAATATTTTCCTTATTATCAAAAAATGGTAGAACAATCAAAAGCAACACTTTCTCAAGCAGCTTTAGAAACACTCGCTATTATTGCCTATAATCAACCAATTACCCGTGCTAAAGTTGAAGATATTAGAGGAGTTGGTTGTGATGGCATGATTAGAAAACTCATTGCTAAAGCACTTATTAAAGAAGTAGGCAGAGAAGAAAGTCCAGGACTTCCTATTTTATATGGGGTGACAGATGAATTTATGGATGCTTTTTCTTTAGCGTCTTTAGATGAACTTCCAGAACTTGGTGATGTTGTAGAGACAGAAAGTGATGAAGATATATTTAAAACGAAATATCAAGAGAGGGATTTATAGTGAAACTCATCAATCATTTAAAAACAATTAATAAACATAAATACTATGTAACAATGCTTTGTTTTAAATGTGGTTTATATAAACAAGGATTACTACATGATTTATCAAAATATTCGCCAACTGAACTAAAAACAGGTGCTAAATATTGGGTAGGGACGCGTTCACCTAATTCAATTGAAAGAGAAACGATTGGTTATTCTTCCGCTTGGCTTCATCATAAAGGAAGAAATAAACATCATTGGGAATATTGGGTTGATTTTTCAAGAGAAGGGGTTGTTCCTGCCAAAATGCCTACAAAGTATGTTGTGGAAATGTTTTGTGATCGAGTAGCAGCAACAATGGTTTACCGTGGAGAAAATTTTGATGTATGGGCTCCTTTAGATTATTATAATAAGACACATGGTTATTATGTCATTCATCAAGAAACAGATGCAATGATTAAAGATATGTTAGTTCATTTATCTAAAAGTAATTTAGAAGAAACAATTGATTATATTAAAGAAACTTATTTATAAATTCTATGTTTTGCATAGAATTTTTTTATAGAAATGATATAATAGTTACATTATATTTAAGGAGCTTGAAGATGAATTTTTTACATTTAAAATATTTAATAGAAGTTGAAAAATATGAATCTATTTCTAAAGCAGCACAGCATCTCTATATTAATCAACCACGTTTATCTAAAATTATTAAAGAAATAGAAGAAGAAGCTAATATAAAGATATTTGAAAGACATAATAAAGGTGTTGTTCCTACTACAAAAGGAAAAGAATTCCTGATGCAAGCTAAAAAGATCGTTCAAGAAGTAGATTGTTTAAAAAATATGTATCAAGATGATCCCCATAAGCTTAATTTAGATATTTGTGTCCCTCGTTCAAGTTACATCTCAGAAGCATTTATTGAATATTTGAAGATGGATAATAATATGAAAAAAGAATTGAATCTAAATTATCGAGAAACAAATTCGATTGATACAATTCAAAATGTTTATGATGGGGAAAATAATCTAGGAATTGTGCGTTTTCCAATAAGAGATCAAGATTATTATTTTAATATTTTAAATTTAAAAGAATTAACATATGAAAAACTGTTTTCATTTGATTATCAAATACTTATTTCAAATGATAATCCGCTTAAAGATCAAGAAATAAGTATTAAAGATTTAAAGAAACAAATTGAATTAAAACACGGAGATATACATATTCAAGATGGAAAACAAGAACATCATAAACAAATGAATATCTATGAAAGAGGAATTCAATTTGAACTTTTAAATGAAATTCCTGAAACTTATATGTGGGTAGCTCCTATTCCTAAAAAGCTTTTAAAACAAAATGATTTTGTTTTAAAAGCATGTAAAGATAAGAAAATACCCTATGTTGATTATTTAATTTATCGAAAAGGATATGTTTTATCAAAAGAAGATCAAAATTTTATAGAATGTTTGAAAAATGTAATCGAACAAGTGAAGTAAAAAAATGCACATGTAATGTGAAAAAAATAACTTGATATATAAAAAAAAGCATATCACTATGCCTTTTTAGTATCTAACCAAAAATAAATGTAAGTGCTATCATTAGAGATAGGAAAAGAGGAGAATAAGTTATGCAAAGATTTACATTACCTAGAGATTTATATCATGGAAAAGGAGCATTAGAAGCTCTAAAAACTTTAGAAGGAAAAAAAGCAATTGTATGTGTTGGTGGAGGATCAATGAAACGTAATGGTTTCTTAGATCGTGCTGTTAACTATTTACAAGAAGCTGGAATGGAAGTTAAATTATTTGAAGGTATTGAACCAGATCCATCAGTTGAAACTGTTATGAAAGGTGCAGCTGTTATGGAAGAATTTAATCCAGATTGGATTGTTGCCATGGGTGGAGGTTCACCAATTGATGCAGCAAAAGCTATGTGGATTAAATATGAATATCCAGATATCACATTTGAAGATATGTGCAAAGTATTTGGTATTCCAAAATTACGTAAAAAAGCTCATTTCTGTGCTATCCCATCTACTAGTGGTACAGCAACAGAAGTTACTGCTTTCTCAATTATTACAGACTATAATAAAGGAATTAAATATCCTATCGCTGACTTTGAAATTACACCAGATGTTGCTATTGTTGATCCTGATTTAGCTGAAACAATGCCAGTTAAATTAGTTGCTCATACTGGTATGGATGCAATGACTCATGCTATTGAAGCATATGTTTCTACAGCAAACTGTAATTATACAGATCCACTTGCTATTCATGCAATTGAATTAATTCAAGCTAACTTAGTAAAATCATATAATGGAGATATGGCAGCAAGAGATACAATGCATGATGCTCAATGTTTAGCTGGTCAATCATTCTCTAACGCTTTATTAGGTATCGTTCACTCAATGGCACATAAAACAGGTGCTGCTTTCGTTGATCAAGGTGGACATATTATTCATGGTGCAGCTAATGCAATGTATTTACCAAAAGTTATTGCTTTCAATGCCAAAGATCCAACAGCTAAAAAACGTTATGGTGTCATCGCTGATTACATGCATTTAGGTGGAGCAAATGATGATGAAAAAGTTGCTTTATTAATTAAATATTTAAGAGGTATGAATGATGAATTAAATATTCCTCATGGAATCAATAAATATGGCGCAGATGGTATGCCAGCTGAAACTGGATTTGTTCCAGAAGATATCTTCTTAGCACGTGTTGATGAAATTGCTGATAATGCAATTGCTGATGCATGTACAGGATCAAACCCACGTATTCCAAACCATGATGAAATGGTTGCTTTATTAAAAGCTTGCTACTATGATACAGAAGTAGATTTCTAATAGAATAAATGAGGTCCTAAATAGAGGACCTCTTTTTTATGTATATATACTATAAATACGTTTTTTAGGTGTTTAATACATACTTATGAAAACAATATTTCTTTTATTTATCTATAATAAAGATAGATAAAGGGGGTAGCTATTATGAAGTATGCAATATTAGATGGAAAATTAACTCATATTTCTAAAGTGAAAAAAGGAACAATTGCCAGAGTTTTTGGATACAGTGATGATTTAGTAATAGCTGTAGGTGGTAGGGAAAGAAAATATTGGAAATATTTAGATGTGAAACGTACAAGAATGTATCAAGAATTATAGGAATAACATTGTTTATTCCTTTTTTTGTTTGTATAATAGAATTATTGGAGGTTATAGGATGAAATATGGAAATGAGATAAAAAATATATGTCATCTTGCATGGCCTGCTATTATTCAAGAAGCAATGAATACGGTAGTGACTTATGTAGATACAGCGATGGTTGGTTCTATGGGAGCAACAGCTTCTGCAGCAGTTGGTTTAACATCTACTGTTACTTGGTTGTTAGGAAGTATTTCGGTTGCCTTTGGAGTGGGTGTCTTAGCCGTATGTGCTCAATCAGATGGCGCTAAAGATTATAAAAAAGTACAGATTGCGGGTCAACAAGCCTTATTTATTTCTTTTATTATAGGATTGATAACAACTATTATTAGTATCATAATTGCTCCATTTTTACCTGGTTGGCTCAATGGTGCCAAAGAAATAAGGCATGATGCTTTTTTATATTTTTTAATTGTATCAGCACCATTTATATTTAGAACATTTATTATTATTCTCTCTTCAACTTTAAGAGCTGTTAAAGATATGAAAACACCAATGATGATCAATGTTTATATGAATATAATCAATATCATTTTAAATTTCTTTTTAATTTATCCGACAAGAAAGATATTTGGTATAACTGTTTATGGAGCTGGTTTATCTGTAGCCGGAGCAGCGATAGCTTCAGCTATTTCTTATATTGTTGGAGGAATTTTGATGTTTAGACATTATTATCAAAATAAAATCTTTGATTTTAAACATACAGGATTTCATTTTCATAAACCAGTATGTTTAGAATGTTTAAAAATTTCTATTCCTGTTGTTATGGAAAGAAGTGTTATTTGTTTAGGACATGTTACTTTTGCTTCGTTGATTGCTAAATTAGGAGTTGTTTCTTTGGCAACACATTCGATAGCAATTCAAGCAGAACAAGCGTTTTATGCACCGGGGTATGGTTTCCAATCAGCAGCAAGTACACTTGTAGGAAATGCTGTTGGTGAAAAAGATGAATCTAAAGTTAAAAGAATGACGTATCTTACATGTGCAATTACTTTAAGTATCATGGCTATTGCTGGTGTTTTATTATTCATAAATGCTCAAAATATTATGTCGATTTTTACTCCTGATCAAAAAGTTATCGCTTTAGGAACTAGGGTATTAAGGATTGTTTCTATTAGTGAACCAATCTATGGTATCTTGATTATTCTAGAAGGAACTTTTAATGGAATGGGGGATACCAAAGCACCATTTGTATTTTCTTTGATTACGATGTGGGGAATAAGGATTTTTGGTTCAATGCTCATGATCAATGTCTTTTCATTTGGACTTGAAAGTGTTTGGATCATGATGGTTTTAGATAATATTTCTAGATGTTTATTATTATCAACACGTTTTTTGAAAGGAAAATGGAAATATCGGGTTTATCAATAGGAGGAAAGAAAATGAAATATAAAAAATTTGAAAATACAATTATCGCAAGAATTGATAAGGGTGAAGATATTGTTGAACAAGTTAAAAATATTGCTTTAAAAGAAAATATCAAACTTGCAAGTATTCAAGCTTTAGGTGCAATTAATGATTTTACAGTCGGTGTTTTTAAAACAAAGGAAAAGAAATATTATGCTAATGAATTTAAAGGTGATTATGAAATTGTATCTCTTACGGGAACTATTAATACAATGAATGGTGAATATTATAGTCATATGCATCTATCTGCTGGAAATGATCAAGGAGAAGTTTTTGGTGGTCATTTAAATAAAGCAATTGTTTCAGCAACATGTGAAATGGTTATTCAAGTCATCAATGGACAAGTAGATCGTTACTTTGATGAAGAAATTGGTTTAAATTTATTAAAATTATAAAGGAGCTATCTATGGAATATTTAACATTACCACAAACGGATTTAAAGGTATCAAAGATTGCTTTAGGATGTATGAGAATTGCTGATAAAAGCATTGAAGAAGTGGAAGAACTTGTCAAAACTGCTCTAGAATCAGGAATTAATTTTTTTGATCATGCAGATATTTATGGTGGAGGAAAATCAGAAGAATTATTTGGTGAAGTATTAAAAAGACATCCTGAATATAGAAAACAGATGATTATTCAAACAAAGTGTGGTATTGTTCCTGGAAAAAGATATGATTTTTCTAAGGAACATATCTTAAAATGTGTCAATGAATCATTAGAAAGATTACATACAGATTATGTAGATATTCTTTTGCTTCATAGACCAGATGCTTTATGTGATCCTCAAGAAGTTGCTGAAACTTTTAATGAATTATATGAAGCTGGAAAAGTTCATTATTTTGGTGTTTCTAATCACACACCTTTACAAATAGAATTATTAAAGAAATATTTAAAATATCCAATTATTATTAATCAATTACAATTATCAATCGTTCATTCAGTAATGATTGATTCAGGATTAAATATGAATATGAAAGAAGCATTTGCGCAAGATAAAGATGGTGGTGTTTTAGATTATTGTCGTTTAAATGATATTACGATCCAACCATGGAGTTCAATCCAAGCTTCTTGGGCGGAAGGAACTTTTATTGATCATCCAAATTATCAAAAATTAAATGATGTTATGCAACAATTAGCTCATAAATATCAAGTAACTAAACCAGCAATAGCGATTGCTTGGTTACTTCGTCATCCTGCACATATGCAACCAATCGTAGGGACAACATCCTCTCAACATTTAAAAGAAACAATTAAAGCATGTGATTTTACGCTTACAAGACAAGAATGGTATGATCTCTATCTTGCAAGTGAAAAACCACTACCATAGAAAGTTGCTTAGGCAACTTTTTATATACTTTATAATAAAAATAATATTTATTGGATTTGGGGTTACGGAAGACAGAGGACAAGAGAATGCATATAGTTAAGGAACTTATCGATAATATATTATCAACAAGCCTGAATAGATTTCTTACCGAACAGAAAATTGCAAATGAGCAGAGGCTGTCTTTTTCGGACCAGCGGGTTTTGCTAGAACAGCTTTGTCAAAGCGGATTGATTTCTGTTGAGGATCTGAATGATTTTTTCTTTCAAGAATTATTATATGGTCATCATCGATTGATGCGCGTGTATTCATTAACTGCTTCGACCTGTCTGCGCTTAAAGAGCAGGGATTCGTGGGGCAGACTTATGCGCAAATTTCAGATTCCCGATTGGGCGTACAACCAGATCATAGCGACGATTCCACAGAAGGAAGACTCCACGAAGCTTGCAGCGATACAGGAAGAAAGAAGGAATGGAAATTTAATCAGGGTGCATCTGATTTTTGTTTTCTGCATGTTAAAAGATTCTGCCGGTCCGATCGAGGAGGAGTGTTCCTATCTTCCGGTAACCATTGACCTGGAACAGCGCTGCATGATTGTTAAAGTATGGAATCAGCATGGAATTATACAGGAGAGCCGTCCGCAGATTCAGCTTGATAAGATCTATAGTATAGTAGAAGAAACATTAGAACTGGAATTGGACAACAATAGAGCGGCTGATCCTCAGAATGTATTGTATGACATGAGCAAAGAATTGTTCAACCAGTTTTTTGAACGGCTTCCAAATATAAAAGAGATTGATGATAAGAGAGAGAGCCTTAGCAGCATTATCGATGCAATGTTACAAAATATTCCGTTGCATCATGTAGAACAAAAAGACGGAAAATTATATATGCCGGATGGAATCATTAATTTAGAGGAAGAACTATATCGCCTGATTCAACAGACTGCATTATATGATTACCGGGAAGATCATGCATTGAATACGCTTCTTCCAAGCGATGAAAAATATATATCAAAAATTCGATTCAGTGACAGAGATAATCTGTCGGCAAACTTAACAGGAGAAAATGGTGTAGATTGTATTTATGATGCCAAGACGTTTATGTGTATCAGGGATTCTTTGGATATCGTGAAAAGAATTATTTCCCTGACGGTCAATTTTCCAAGAGCGCGAGGGGTATTACAAGTGAAATATGAAGCTGATAATTATCAGTTTCTGACGCTGCACATTTTGGAAGGAAAATATTATTCGGAAGAAGAATTCCAGCAGATATGGGGGCTTTATAAAGAGTATGAACGAAAGAGAAGCGGTTCGGCAATGTATGAAAATCCTGCCGCAGTTGACACAAAGGCAATGTAAGCAGTTTACGACGCAGGATCTGAGTGAACGGCTGGATCTGGAAATTACATATACCAAAAGTATGCTGCAGGTTCTGTGTGCAAAAAATCTGGTTCGAAAAGAACTGCACTATAGCTGCCCACAATGCCATAGTCAGAATGTCTTCGTATGTGATGGATTTGCTGCTTCGTATCAATGCTATCATTGTCAGGCAATCCTGGAACCGGCACGGGTAGAAAACGAGGGGAGACCGTTTTACAGTGTTTCCAAGGATGACTTTATGCAGTATACAAAAGAAACGTATCCGGATATCTTTCATATGACATGCGAGCCGGAAAAAGAAATTATTCCATTCCGTCCGGTGGTTGTCGAGCAATCGGAAGAAAACGTTGCTCCGGTGACCGGGGATGACAAGGTAGAGATGGTAGAGGATAAAGATGAGAAAACGGATAATGACCTTGAGAAGCGTGTGGTTAGCTTGGAAAATGATAAAAAGGGGAAGAATCTGTTTTGGGCGATTGTAAAGATGATTGTATGGGTTACATTTATGCTGCTTGCCTCTTGGTTTGTCTTGTATGAAATGCTCGATATTTTTGTCTTTAAGGATCAACATGCCTTTCTTTATGAGATGTTTATGTTTGCAATGAAGGGAAGTGTGATTGAGACAAATGATTGGGGCGATATATTTATAACTATCATTGGTGGAATATTGACTTTGGTGGTTGGTGGAATTGATGTATTGGGATGGAAGAAGATACATCAATATTACCATACTATAAAAGAAGAATTAATTAGTTGAGTATTTGGTGAAAGGAAAAGATGAAACGAGTTCTGATGCTGGCGTCCGTCGCCTCCATGATTGACCAATTTAATATGCCAAACATTGTGTTATTGCAGAAACTGGGGTATGAGGTAGATGTGGCCTGCAATTTTATCGAAGGAAATACCTGCTCGGATGAGCGTGTCGCAGAATTGAAGCAAAAACTGCAGGACATGCATGTGCACTGTTATCAGATTGATTTCGCACGGAATATCAAGCATATGGGACAGAACATGAAAGCGTTGTGGCAGGTGGAAGCACTGATGAAGCAGAATACCTATGAGTTTTGTCACTGTCACAGCCCGATCGGTGGTGTGGTCGCAAGGATTGCCGGACACCGGACCAGAACAAAAGTGATCTATACGGCACATGGGTTTCATTTCTATCAGGGGGCACCGGTTATGAACTGGCTGGTGTACTATCCGGTGGAGAAGATGCTGAGCCGATGGACGGATGTGTTGATAACTATCAATCATGAGGATTACAAGCTGGCAAAAAAGAAATTTAAGATGAAAAAACTTACCTACGTGCCGGGGATTGGAATAGATACGCAAAGGGAATGTTTGTCTCAAAAGGAAAAGGAAGAGAAACGTAAGGAGTTGGGAATTCCACAAGATGCATTTTTGATCACAAATGCTGCTGAGTTCACTCCGAATAAAAATCAGAAGACAGTGATTGAGGCAATCGAACAATTACATAATCCCAATATTTACTTTGTGATGTGCGGTATTGGAGAAAAGAAAGCAGAATTGGAACAGTATGTAAAAGAGCATGGATTGGAGGAACATATCCGATTTGTGGGGTTTCGCAATGATCTGCATGAAATTCTTCAGACATCCGACTGTTTTGTGTTGTCTTCGTTCCGGGAGGGATTATCGGTGGCACTGATGGAAGCCATGGCAGAGGGGCTTCCTGTGGTGTGTGGCAGGATTCGCGGAAATGTGGATTTGATAAAAGATGGAAAAGGTGGTATATTAGTATCGCCTGAAAATAAAGAAGATTACGAAGCGGCATTTCGGAAGTTGTATGAAATGAAGCATAAGGAACTGGCTGCTTTCCAGAGGATGGGACACATCAATGCAGAAAATGTGAAGTCGTTTGGAAGATCGGCAGTAGAAAGATTGATGGAAAACGTGTATTTATGGTAAAAAAACGGGTATTGCATTTATTAAAAACGAATAGCTTTTCCGGAGCAGAGAATGTTGCGATCACAATATGCAGAAATTTAAGTGATCAATATGAATGTGCATATGCTTCGCCAAGGGGAGAAATATCCAAATGGCTGGAAAAAGAGCATATTACATATTATCCAATGGAAAAATTCAGTACACATGAATTTAAACGAATTATAAAAGAGTTTGAACCAGATATTGTGCATGCGCACGATTTTTCTGCGTCTGTGACAGCAGCAATGAATAAAAAAGATTTTTATCTTATTTCACATTTGCATTGTAATCCGCCGTGGATAAAAAAAGCCGGACTGAAATCAATTATATATTGGATGAATAAGCGGAAAATGGATCAGATACTCCTGGTATCAAGTTCGATTCAGAAGGAAGCAGTATTCTTTTCAAAAAGAGAAAAGCGAATTCATTTGATAGGAAATCCGGTAGATGAGAAACAAATTTTGAAAAAGGCACAGGAATATACAGTAAATTCATGTGATTTATTATATGTTGGAAGGTTTACAGAAGCAAAAAATCCAAAGTGTTTTATCAATATCGTAAATGATATGAAAGAAAAAGTGGAAGAAATTTCTGCAGCAATGATCGGAAATGGAGATTTATATGAAGAATGTAAATCTTATATGGAAAATTTGCAGATTTCTGCTACAATAGCATATGAGGAATTTCAGGAGAACCCATATCCATATATGAAGGAAGCGAAGATTTTGTTAATCACTTCAAAATGGGAAGGCTATGGACTGGTTGCACGAGAGGCAATAACACTAGGTACGCCAGTACTTGCTATGGATGTAGGGGGATTACATGAAATTTTTAAAGGTATGCCGGAAGCTTTATGTAAATCGGAAGAAGAAATGAAAGAAAAAGTATATAATCTTTTGACAAATCAAGAAGTATATTCTGCATACAAAGATAAGATTAAAATTTTACAAAAGACAATGATGACATTAAACACTTATTTGAAATCGGTTAAAGATGTATACGAGGAGTCAGAATCATGACCTTTCATGTTGCATATGCATGTGACGAAAACTATATAGAACAGACCATGGTATCTATGGCTTCTCTTATGGAACATAATCAAACGCATAAAATCGTGATTTATCTGATTGAAAGCAAAATTGGTAGAGAATCATTGCAAAAGATATGCCATCTTGTGGAACAATATAAACAATCATTCATTTGCATAGCTTTGGATGATTTGCTGAAGGGCATAGATCTTACATTGGATGAAAGACATCCAAAGACTATTTATGCAAAACTTTTTTTGGATCAGGTATGTGAAGCAGATAGAATTCTGTATTTGGATAGTGATACAGTCATAACATCTTCGTTGGAAGAGTTGTGGAAGATGGATTTTCAAGATGCGTATATAGCGGGAGTGGCAATGCCATATACGACAGACATAAAACGGAAGTTGGGTCTTACATCGGAAATGGATTACTTTTGTGACGGAATTGTTTTAATAAATTTGAAAGTCTGGAGAAACAAGCAGGTTGCGGAGCAATGCAGAGAATATATTATGAGGCAAAAAGGAAATCCATATATGCTGAGCGAAGGTGTGATCAATGCTGTAGCTGGAGAATACCGGATTACATTACCACCAAAATATAATTTAATGTCTACATTTTTGTTGTGGAATGCCAAACAGATAAAGGAATTATTTGATGTATCTCATTTTTATACACAGGAGCAAATAGAGCTGGCCAGAAAAAATCCCGTGATCATTCATTACCTAAATGAATTGTATATCCGTCCATGGTATAGAAACAGTGATCATCCGTACCGGGATGAATATATGAAATGGCGGGAGAAAATTGGATGGAACATGCCTATGGAGAGTGGGATTCGGAGCATGCGAACAAAGGGAGTTATCGTATTGAACAAAGTGTTACCGTTTTCTTGGTTTTGCAGAATATATCGGTTGGTTCAGAAACGTAGTAGATAAAGCAGGAGAAAGATATGGTTCATATTATGATGGCAACGTATAATGGAGAAAGGTACATTGCCGAGCAAATTGAATCTATTTTAAAACAGACGTATATAGAGTGGAAACTGTTTATAAGAGATGATGGATCAGAAGATTGCACCACTAGAATTATTCAAGAATATATGAATAAATATCCAATGAAGATATTTATGATGGAGTCAAATACAATCTATCATGAGGCGAAAAGGAATTTTGCAGCTTTGTATGAAAAAGTTCCAGAGGCAGAATATTATGCATTTTGTGATCAGGATGACATTTGGAAAGAAAATAAACTGCAAGAGTGTGTAAGTTACTTTCAAAGAAATGAAAATTCGATTCCGACTTTGATATATCATGACATGTATGTAGGAACAGATGAAAAACATGTGATTGACAAACCATATTTTGAATATTCTGGACTTCGATTAGATCCTGATATGCCATTCCAACGAACATTGCTTTATAATACAATACCTGGATGTGCAATGCTTTTTAATGACAAATTACGAAAAGCGGTAAAAAAAATTCCGAAAGAGTGTAATATGCATGATTGGTGGATGCTTTTATGTGTGCTGGCATTAGATGGTAATGTAATATATTGCGATGAGAAACTTAGTATTTACCGTCAACATGCAAGCAATGAAATTGGTGTAATAAAGAAAACGCCGGCTTGGAAACTCACTTTGAAGTGCTTTGAAATTTTTAGAATAAAATATTATTTGAATAGAAATAATCTGTTGAAAAAAGAACGGATTATACAAACGAAAGCTTTGTGTGAAATACTGTGCAATAAAATTTCGAGAAAAAATAAGAATGTATTGGAAGAATATTTGAAATTATTAAAAAACGGACGGGGAGTTAGTGCTTATTGTCGAGCCAGAAAGCAAGGATTGGTGTTTGAAAATAAACTATATACATTTAAATTTTATTTGATTTAGACTGAAAGTTAAGAAAGGGAAAATGATGTCAAAAAAAAGATTTCTTTTGATAATCTGCATTATACTACTGGCAGTAATAGGAAATTTTTCTATTATACATATCAAGAGTAATTGTGATAATGAAACATGCAAGGTTAATTTTTTAATCAACGCAGATCAGGCTGGAAATTATCAATTATATTATGGAAATGATACAAATTTCACGGAAGAACAGTCCGTAATTGTCACTTATAAGACTGCCGGGAAAAATCAAAAATTAAGTTTTGAAATTCCGTGTAGTGCAAAATATATTCGATGGGATATTAATCAGTGCGTTACAAATACACAGCTGCTAGATGCGTATGTGAAATATAAAGGGTATACGGGTGCAATTTCTCAAGATAGTATAGTGAATTCGCAGAATCAGGTAATGATAGATAAGATTGTAAAAAAGAATGGTTCTGTATATATTCAAACATCAGGAAGTGATGCAAATATAACATTGAATATTCAGTCGCTTGGATTGGAAGAAAAGGTTGGGGAATATGTAAAAAGAACAGATGACATAAAAAAATGGATATTATGTATTGTTTTAGATCTCATACTTTGTTTCATATATAAAAGTATTGCTGATATAAAGAAATTACTGAAAGATATTTTGATCAACAGAGAAATGATTTTTCGGCTTTCTAAAAATGATTTTATGGTGAAATATGCCGGATCATATTTTGGAATTATTTGGGCATTTGTTCAGCCGATGGTCACAATTCTTTTATATTGGTTTGTTTTTCAAATGGGATTTCGTTCAGGTGCTGTGGGTGAAACACCATTTGTCTTATGGCTGATTGCCGGTATGATTCCCTGGTTTTATTTTTCGGATGCAATCTCTACTGGGACAAATAGCTTGATTGAATATAGTTATCTTGTAAAAAAAGTGGTGTTTAATATCAGTATTCTTCCGATTGTAAAAGTAATATCAGCATTATTTGTACACTTGTTCTTTTTGATTGTTATGGTGTTGATTTTTGCTGTTTATGGATATGTGCCGGATTTGTATACTATTCAGATTGTTTATTATCTGTTTTGTATGTTTGTGTTTGCACTGGGATTGGCATATATAGGGAGTGCATTGATTGTTTTCTTTAGAGATTTGGGTCAGATTATCAATATTTTATTGCAAATTGGAATGTGGATGACACCTATTATGTGGCAGAATACGATGTTGCCGAAGTCATGGCAGCCATTTTTGAAATTAAATCCTGTTTATTATATTGTATCGGGATATCGTGATTGTCTGATTAATAAGATTCCATTTTGGCAGCATAATACATGGACCATATTTTTTTGGCTCTTTACAGCGGTTTTATTCCTTGTTGGAATTCAATTATTTAACAAATTAAAAGTACATTTTGCTGATGTATTATAAATAAACAGGAGAAAAGAATTGGAAACCATTATTGATATTAAGCATTTAAATAAAGTATATAATTTGTATGATAAGCCAATTGATCGATTAAAAGAGGTATTAAGTCCTACCCATAAATCTTATCATAGAGAGCATTATGCATTAAATAATATAAGTTTAGAAATAAAAAAGGGTGAATCCGTTGGAATTGTAGGTAAAAATGGATCAGGAAAATCAACTCTGTTAAAAATCATTACAGGGGTATTAAATCCTACAAGTGGAGAAATAAATGTACAAGGTAAAATTTCTGCATTATTGGAATTAGGAGCTGGGTTCAATCCGGAGTATACAGGAATAGAAAATATTTATTTGAATGGTACAATGATGGGCTATTCCAAAGCTGAAATGGATGAAAAAGTAGATGATATTATTGCTTTCGCTGATATAGGGGATTTTATTAATCAGCCAGTCAAAACATACTCTTCAGGTATGTTTGCAAGACTGGCATTTGCTGTTTCTATTAATGTAGAGCCGGAGATTCTTATTGTGGATGAAACCTTGTCTGTTGGAGATACGAGATTTCAGATAAAATGTATGGATAAAATGAAAGAAATGATGGAGGGAGGAACAACAGTTTTATTTGTTTCTCACGATATTAATGCAATTCGAAGATTTTGTACCCGATGTATATGGATAAATGAAGGTAAAATGAAAGAAGTTGGTTCTGTAAATATGGTGTCGGATCATTATATAGATTTTTTAAAAATGTTAGATGCTGAGAATCAAGTAGGGGTTGAGAATGATAAAACGGATGGGTTTATTCCAAAAAAAGGAATAGTAGCAGAAATTATTGATTTTAATATTTTAAATGTGAAAAATGAAAAAGTAGATGAAGTATATTATGATGAAACAGTGAAAATTCAAATTGTATATGATGTATACGATGAAAAGATAAAATATCCTGTTATGGGGGTTGCTATAAGAGGGTGCGATGATAAATATATAAATGGTCTTAATACATTGTTGGATAAAAAGGCGATTTCTTGGAAATATGGAAGAAATATAATGGAATTGGAATACGTAGATGGAATTCTTGCATTAGGCGGTAGATATTATTTTGATGTAGCTTTATATGAGCAAACTGCTACAGTGCCAATACAATATATTTCAAAAGTGAAAGAATTTAATGTAAAGGCAAATTATGACGGTGAGGGAGTTTATATTATACCACACAGATGGAGGAATAGATAAAATGAACAAATATGATTTTGAGTTAGATGTTGAAAGTGAAAATTCATTATCAGTTATTATAAGTATGATAAATAGAAATAGTACTATTTTAGAATTTGGACCAGCGAATGGTCGGTTGACTAGGTATTTACATGAAAATTTAGGATGTATTGTTGATATTGTGGAAATTGATTCAGAGGCAGGAATCGAGGCCGCAAAATATAGTCGTAATTTTTTGGTGGGACTAGAAGATGGAAATATAGAGAATTTTACATGGTGTCAGAAGCTTAACGAAAATAAATATGACTATATAATTTTTGCAGATGTATTAGAACATTTACATGATCCCAAGGAAGTATTGATCAGGGTTAAATCGCTTTTAAATGATGATGGGGTAGTTTTATTATCGGTGCCTAATATTGCACATAATGCTGTTTTGTTAAATTTGTTGGAAAATAAATTTCCATACAGAAACGTAGGACTGTTGGATAATACCCATATACATTTTTTTGCATATCATGATTTAAAAGAAATGATAAAAGAATGTGGATATTATTGCCTTGAACAAAAAGCAACATATTGCAAACCAGAAAATACTGAGTTTCATAATTCGTATGATTCTATAGAAAAAGATATGAGGAGACAATTATGTAATAAAAAATATGGAAATGTATATCAATTTGTTTTTAAAATTGCAGATAGAACAAATGAAGAAGTTTCAACCATAGCAGAGGCAGAGACAGAGTGTGTTGATCGAAATATGGATTATGAATTGAGTTGCTATCTGAAAGAAGACGAAAATAGTGATTTTTCGGAAGTGTTATGTGAAAAAAAGTTTTATAAACCCGGAAAGAATAGATTTATATTTGATTTCTCAAAATATAAAACAATTGCACAATTAAGAATTGATCCAATGGAATGCAATTGTGTTATTAAAAACTTAAAAATTTGGGAAATGGAGGATAAAAAAGAACTTGAAATTATTCATACAAACGGCTTAAAAACAGATGACAAGTATATCTTTAAAACAGATGATCCTATGATTATTGTGGAGAAACCAAAAGAAAAAAAGATCGCTATTGAATTTGAAGTTTTAAAATTTGAAAGCTCAACTGTAGATGCTTTATATGATATAGAAATTATGAAAATGGAATATACAAAAAGAATGGAAAATTTAAAAAATGATAATCAAAAAGCGAAAAAAATTATCAAAGCATTGCAGCTGCAGGATCAAGAAAATAAGCAGAAGATAGATGAATTACAGTTATGTGGAGAAGAAAATAAGCAGAAGATAGATGAATTACAGTTATGTGGAGAAGAAAATAAGAAAAAAATAGATGAATTAAAAATGGAATTGTGCGCAAAGGAAAATAAAATTACACAATTGGAAATTCAATTGAGTGCAATTTTAGAGTCCGAATGCTGGAAATTAACCAAACCACTTAGGGTGATTTTGAATAAAGTAGAGAAAAATAGATATTTTGATTTGATATATAGGGGAATTTATAGCTTAAAAGTAAATGGTGCTCATGAGACATGGAATAAAATAAAACGAAAGTGTAGAAAAAAGCTTAATAAATCTAACATGCCAATTGTAGATGAAATAGATGCACTGAATAGTTCTGGGAAGATTCAAATGGAAGAAATTCAAGAAATAAAAGATTTGAATAAGACGATTGCTGTTCATTTACATTTGTTTTATATAGACTTACTTAAGGAATTTTTTGAATATTTAAATAATATTCCGTTTGCTTTTGATCTATATGTGTCATGTAAAAGTAAAACAGATATAGAAAAAATAGAAAAGACTTTTAAAAAATTAAAGAATGTTAAAAAAATTACAGTTTTAGAAACGATTAATAGAGGGAGAGATATAGCTCCTTTCTATGTGCAGTTTGGAAATCAATTAAAGGAGTATGATTATTTACTACATATTCACTCAAAAAAATCTCTTTTTACAGGGGAAGAACAATATGGATGGCGTAGATATTCCTTGGATTCTTTATTGGGAAATGCTGAACTTATTAGAAAAATTTTCTCATTATTTGAAAGTGATAAGAAGATTGGATTGTTTTTTCCAGAGACGTATGGGAATATGCATATTATTGCTCAAGATTGGCTTGCTAATAAGCAATTAGGAAAAGAACTTTTATCTATGTTGAGAATTCCGTTTGACGATGGATTATTTAATTATCCGGTAGGTAGTTTCTTTTGGGTAAAAGCACAAGCAATAAAGCCAATTTTTGATTTAAAATTGAAATATGAGGATTTTCCAGAAGAAAACGGGCAAACAGATGGAACGTTGGCTCATGCATTAGAAAGAGCAATTTCTTTTGTTGTAAAACATGAAGGTTATGAATTGGCAATTCATGATTTGGAAGGAAAATCTGTATTTATTGGGAAAAGTTATAAATTATTTCAGGAATATTTTTCCTTAGATTCAGATGCGGTACAATATCATTTGAGCCAGTACGAGTTAGTTAGTTTTGATATTTTTGATACCCTGATTACAAGAGAAGTTTTAGAGCCAGATGATGTATTTAAAATTGTGGAAAATCAAATTATAAAAACATATGGTTTCAAAATTGATTTCATACGTGTTAGAAAAATGGCAGAGCAACTTGCATGGCAAAAAAAAGGGGCATGGACTAATATTTATGATATTTATGATGAATTATCTTCTATATGTAAGGAAATTGATGAAAAAATTTTGAAACAAATAATGAAATTAGAAATTGACATAGAAATAAAATTATGTGTTCCGAGAAGAGACATGTTGAAGATCTTTAATCATGTAAAGAAAAATAAACGTAAAATAATTTTAGTAAGCGATATGTATTTGCCATCTGATGTTCTTTCTAAGATGTTAGCAAAATGTGGATATACAGGCTATGATGATATATGGGTATCTTGCGAAAAGGGGGCTCGAAAAGATGATGGCAGTATGTGGGATTTGTTTTTTAATATATATGGTGGATTTAGAACTATTCATGTTGGAGACAATCCTAGATCGGATATTCAATTGGTGGGAGATAAGAAGAGAGATACATTTTATGTGATGAATCCATGTACTGCTTTTAAATTATCTGAAATTTATCCTAAATTTAAAAAGTATATGGGTACATCTATAGAAAATTCCATTTGTCTTGGACTTGTAATCAATAATGGAATATATAATTCTCCTTTCTCATTGAAAAAGAATGGGGAACCAGAATTCGAATCAGAGGATCAGATGGGATATATTAGTTTAGGTGTATTGTTTTCAAAATTTACTGAATGGATAGTAGAAAAGAAAATAGATCAGTCCAAACTTTTATTTTTGGCTAGAGAAGGTTATTTCTTACAAAAAATCTATAAGCAATTTCTTTCTATAACTAGTAAGGAAAAGGGGGATGATTCAGTATATTTTTTGACATCAAGGAGGGCTGTTTCCGTTGCTGCAATAAAATCGTGGGATGACGTAAAAGAAATATTAGAACAATTTTATAGAGGAAAATTATCAAATTTATTGTATGCAAGATTAGGATATAAGTGGCCGGAAGATTTGTATGATTGTGAAGTGGAAATGCCTAGGGACAGTAATTTTGTAATGGAAAAGATATTTCCTTATAAAGATTCTATTTTAAAAATAGCCCAAGAAGAAAAAAATACTTATATGAAATATCTTAAAGAGACATTAGAAAACGATAAAAAAATAACGGTTGTGGATGTTGGATATAGTGGCACAATTCAATATTATCTAATGAAGTTGGTGAATGAAAATATTGATGGGCTTTATTTGTGCACACTTTATAACAAAAAACCGGAAAAAATAGGCGGAATATGTAATGCTTTATATGAAAATAATACAGAAAAGCAGCAACAAAATTCTAAGATTTATCAATCACAGTTATTTTTAGAAGCGGTATTGAAGGCTCCATATGGGCAATTACTGTATTTCAAGGAAAATGATGATAAAGCGATACCTGTTTTTAAAGAAGAAAATGAATATAATATAACAATAGAAAGTGTGCAAAAAGGAATTTTACAATTTGCAGAAACCTATTGGAATTTAATGAAAACTTTTGAAAATAAGTGGAAAACAGATGAAAATTTGGCAGAAGATTTATTATATTATAGTTTAAAAGGAGAGTGGATGCCTAAAAGAATGGAAGAAATATTTATAGTTGAGGATGATTATTGTTCAAATGGAAAACTTAGTTTTGATAAAAAAGGAAAAAAATGGAGACTAATATGAAAACTAAAATATTATTGAAATATGTTAACAAGTGTATAGCATTTATTATGCTTTTTTGAAAAATTTTTTCGCAATTGCAATATGATGATGCTATGGGACTGATTAATTTACATAATGAAAAAACTAATAGGATGCAAGAGAGTTTAAATGAATTATATGGTAAAAATTATGTGATTGGTAGTGATGGAAGATAAACTGTGATAATCATCCGCAGATATATATATCAATAATATTAATAAATATGTGGCTGGATTTAAAATTGATTAAAAAATCTTACAAAATGTAATGCCAATACAGATTATACGATTAGCAAGGAGAATGTAGATGTTACAAGAAAAATATAAAAGACACTGGAAAATATATAATACTATTATTATTGCAGTTGTAATTTTAACGTCGTTTCCACGAGTGTTTCAGGCGATAACTGCAGGATTGGATAGTTCATGGATGTATGCCTTGAATAAGTTTTTTGCTGAAGGATATGTATATGGGAATGACATTGTTTTTACATATGGTCCCTTAGGATGGCTTTTTTCAATTAGTAACATTGGAAATAATATGTTGCTTGGAATGTGTTTTTGGAGCATTATACTGGGAATGCATGGGCTTCTTTTATATCAGTACTTATTTATAATAAAAAAAGATAATTATATAATTTTCACTGTTGTTTCATTGTTACTTTTTGCAATTTCAGATAACCAGTTACCAGAGTATTACATATGTTATTTAGCAATTTTAGCATTGTGTATAACTATATCTGGAATAAAGCAAGATATTTATATATTTTGTGCTTTGTTTATGCTTTCTTTGTACTTGAAGTTTTCTTTGTTTATGATGATAGGCATTGCGCTTGTAATATATGTTTTACTGGGATATTTTTATGATAAGAATTTGTATGCATATTGTAGAAAAAGAATTTTTGGTGCGGTTGTTTTGTTGCCGTTCATTTATTTTGTTTTAGAAAAGGGGACAATCCGAGATTTTGTATCCTATATTAAAGGAATGCTGGAACTGGCAGGAGGATATAGTGTTGCAATGAGTATGGGGGAAAATGACTCATATATTATTTGGATTATTATTGCAGCAGTCGCATGGTTTATTTGTGTAGTATTGAGTTATAAGAAAAACTTTTATAATACAGTTATTCTTTCTGTTACAAGTGGATGCCTTTTTATGTGTTATAAACATGGATTTGTTCGAGATGACCATTATATTTTTGGAATGAATGCTATGTTGCTGTTTCTTTCAATATCTGTAATGTTTTTGGATTGGAATGCGATAAGAGATTTGATGGAAGAAAGGAAAAAGTCAATATTTTATGCTTTGTATTGTGGTGTAATTGGTGTAGCTATTGTGCAAAATGGATTTTCAGCAATTAATATTGTTGGTACAATTAGGAATAGAGTTTTTGAATTGCCTATGGAGTTGGCTAATACATATAAACAAGAGCAAGGAAATATTAATAAGCTGCCGGATACTTTTTTAAATAGAATAGGAGATTCCACCGTAAGCATTTACCCATGGGAGATATCGTATTGTGCATCAAATGATTTAAATTATATACCCTTGGCAGCAGTACAGGCATATTCTATTTACACAAATTATTTAGATGAAATTTCAGCAAAGAAGCTGATGGGAGACGGGGCACCCTCCTATATAATTTTTTCACTTGATACTATTGATAATAGGTATCCATTAATCGAATGTCCACAAACGTGGGAAACAATAAAAAACAATTATTATATTGATGCTATTGATGGAAGTCTGTATTTGCTCAAACACAGAGAACAGACAGTAGAAGCGGACTATGAATCGATTGGAGAGTGTAGTGTTGGAAAAGAGAGTCGGGTACAAGTTAATGAAGCAGATTATGTGAAAATTGACACTGATTTAAATATCAAAGGTAAATTGGCAAAAATGTTTTGGAAAATTCCGGAGGTTTACATGCACGTACACTATGAAAATGGACAAGAACTCACAAAACGGGTATTGCTAGATATGTTTGCTGGAGGTGTAGATTTGAGTACTATTGTTTATGACAATAATACTTTTATTGATACAATAAATGGTGAAAAAAAAATTGCTAAAGTGAGTTATGTGGAATTTGAAGGTGCTGGATTGAAGTACTATAAGAATGATATGATGGTCGAATACTTTAATGATTTGAGTACCAAAGATAAGGTAAACAATTATGAAATAGGTGTTGGCTATGCAGAAGAGACGTCTAGCAATAAGTTTTCTGAATTTAGTATAATTGAAGGAGCTGTAAATTCCAACATAGATAGTAATTGTGGTAATGCAGAATATAGTGAATTAAAAGGCTGGGCATATGTTGACGGGGTACCTAACCAGGCAGAGCATATAGAGGTTTATATTGAAGAAGATGGTGTGTATTATAAGTGCGATAAAATTAGTAGAGAAGATGTTCAAAATCATTTCGGACTAAATACAGATTTAGTAGGCTGGGAAGTTCTTATCAATAAAGGCAATATTCAAGGAACAGTATGCGTTGTAGATACAAAGAATCAGATTATTTATAAGTAAAGGGTGAGCGTATTTTGTAATTATTTTAGATAGTATACAATACAAAATGGAAAATACATATTTGATATATGGAAAGGAACAGAATGTTAGATAAAATTATCATCGGAGCAGGTCTATATGGTTTATACTCTGCATTGTTTTGTGCCAAGTTAGGGCAAAAAGTAGTTGTGTTAGAAAAAGATCCAGCTCCATTTATGAGAGCAACGTATATTAATCAGGCAAGAGTGCATATGGGCTATCATTACCCAAGGTCCTATTCTACTGCTATAAAATCAGCAGGGTATTTTAGAAGATTTAATGAAGCTTATGATTTTTGCATACACTCTAAATTTGAGCAAGTATATGCTACTTCAGTCAATTTTTCTTGGACGGATGCAAAGGAGTTTCAAAAATTTTGTAGAGATGCTAAGATACGATGTGATGAATTACCAACTTCGAGATTCTTTAATGAAGGATTATGTGATGGGGCTTTTTTGACAGAAGAATATACGTATGATGCGCAGATATTAAAGGATTATTTTCTTGCAGAACTTGAAAAATACCCAAATGTTTCTATTAGGTATAATATAAATGTTTTGCGGATTGAGAAAGACGAAAAGGTGTTTGCAGTTTATACAGAGAATGAATGTTATGAAACCTCATTTTTATTAAATGCAACTTATGCATCTGTAAATCAAATTTTAAATATGTTAGGATATGAATCTTTTAAAATTAAATATGAACTCTGTGAAATTATATTATGTGAGGTTTCAGAAAATCTAAGAGGAACGGGGGTAACTGTTATGGATGGTCCGTTTTTCTCGATTATGCCTTTTGGTAAAACAGGATTGCATTCATTAACATCAGTTACATTTACACCGCACGCAGTCAGCTTTGAGGATTTACCGACTTTTGAATGTCAGACAGTCTCAGACGGTTACTGTACAAGAGAAAAGCTGGGTAACTGTAACGTGTGTAAAGCACATCCACACACTGCATGGGCATACATGGCAGGCTTAGCGAGAAAATATATGAGAGATGAATATGAATTTACTTATCATTCTTCTCTGTACTCTATGAAACCAATTTTGAAAGCATCGGAGATTGATGATTCCAGACCAACAGTGATTCGAAGTTTTTCAGAGGTACCAAGATTTGTAAGTGTACTGAGTGGAAAAATCAATACTGTATTTGACTTAGACGAGGTACTTTCGTTGTAAATGACTTATAAGATTGTGAGGATAAGATATGTTAAACAAAGAGAAGAATTTTGTGTCTGTGGTGGCATATTTGCATAATTCAGAAAAAGAGATTCCAGCTTTCCTTGATTATATCGTAGAAGAGTTGGAAAGGAATTTTGAAAAAAGTGAAGTGATTTTTGTAAATGATGCATCCGAGGACAATAGTGTTTCTGTTATCAAGGAATATTTAGAGAAGAGAAAATGTAACTTTATGACCAATATTATTAATATGAGCAGTTATCATGGACTGGAAGCATCTATGCTTGCTGGAGTGGATCTTGCTATTGGTGATTTCGTTTATGAATTTGATAGCATTACTATTGATTATTCGAAAAAGCTTTTTATGGAAGTGTATTATGAAGCTTTAAAGGGAAATGACATTGTTGCAGCTACGCCAGCAGGAAATGTGGAATTTCCTGTCTCACTATTTTATTATTTTTACAACAAATTTCGTTTGTCAAAAGGGGGGAGTCAGACAAAGCTTCAAAGAGAAACATTTCGTATTGTGTCCAGAAGAGCAATTAATCGTGTTCAAACATTAGGAAAATCAGTGCCATATCGTAAGGTAATGTATCAAAATTGTGGACTGGGATATAAGAATCTAGTGTATGAAAGAACTACAAAAGATAAAAAAAATTATCGAGATAAAGAAAGAAAAAGTAGAGAAAATCTAGCATTTGATACACTTCTTATGTTTACCAATGCGGTTCAGAAGGTATCAATGTTTTTAAGTATGTTTTTTTTAATATTTACAATCGGTGTAGGCGTTTATGTTGTTGCTGTCTTTTTTTCAGGAAATAAGCCGGTCGAAGGCTGGACACCAATGATGGGATTTATGGCAGCAGCTTTTACTGGTATTTTTATGTTGCTTACAATTCTTTTGAAATACATGGCAGTATTGTTTGAGATTACATTTAATAAGAAAAGGTATTTGATTTCATCTATTGAGAAAATTAATGGTTAATATGGAGAAGGTGATTGCATGGAATATATAGTAGGGTATACTGGATTTGTAGGTTCAAATATTGTGTTAGCACATGAGTTTGAAGGTAAATTTAATTCAAAGAATATTAAAGAAGCATACGGTGGTAATCCAGATTTGTTGGTATATGCAGGAGTACCGGCAGAGATGTTTTTGGCAAATACAGCACCAGAAAAAGACAGAGAAATTATAGAACAAGCAATTAGTAATATCGAAAAGATCAAGCCCAAACGGATTGTTTTGATTTCAACAATAGCAGTATATTCTGATTCCAGAAATGCAACAGAAGAAACTAAAATCATTGAAAAAGATGCATTGCCATATGGGGCGAACAGAAGGTATTTAGAACATTTTGTAGAAGAGTATACAACTGAACACTTGATAGTACGTTTACCGGCTATTTACGGGAAAAAATTGAAAAAGAATTTTTTATATGATTATATTCATTTTATTCCCTCTATGCTAAAAATGGAGAAATATCTGGAATTTTCAGAAAAAGAAGAATTAATAAAGACATTCTATACTAAAAATGAAAACGGATTTTATTATTGTAAAAATGTTCATGGAGAGGATCGAAAAAAATTGGTAGAATGTTTTGAACGGCTAGGTTTTAGCGCATTGAATTTTACAGATAGTCGAGCAGAATATCAATTTTATAATTTAGATAACTTATGGAAAGATATTCAGATTGCAATAAAAAATAATATTAAGGTTTTAAATATAGCAACAGAACCGGTATCGGTGGGGAAACTTTATTATTTTCTTGAAGGAAAAGAGTTTGTTAATGAATTATCTAAACCTGTACCAAAATATGATTTTCGAACTAAGTATGCAGAATTATATGGAGGAGAAAATGGTTATATCTTGCGAAAAAACGAAGTTTTAGATGATATTAAAAAATACGTAAATGAGGAAAAAGCATTATTATAGATTGGAGAATAAGAAATGAGATTAGTAATTCTCTTCCCTGTTTTAAACGAGGAGTTGCGGCTAGAGAATGGGATTCTTAAAACTATACAGTATATGGATAGTCAGAATTATACGGATTATGAGTTGTTAATTGTTGACAATGGGTCTGTGGATAGGACAAAAGAAATTGCAAATAATTTATGTGAAAAATATGAGAATGTGCGATATTTACGGTTAGAAGAACGGGGAGTAGGTATTGCATTTCGTGAGGGAGTAAAAAATTCTGAGTCAGATATTATTGGGTACATGGATGTAGATCTTTCTACGGATATTAGCCACTTGTCTGACATGTTAGAAATTTTTAACAATAATATTGGTGTAGATATCGTTAATGGAAGTCGTCTACATAAAAATTCGGATATGAAAGGTCGCAAATGGTATAGAAATATTACTTCTTATGGATTGAAATTTTGCATGAAACTTTTGCTAGGAATGAAATCCAGTGATGCTATTTGTGGATTTAAGTTTTATAAGCGAGAACGTTTAATTCCCTTGATGAATGAAACAGATAATGAAAATGGATGGTTCTATATTATTGAATTACTAATTCGTGCGGAGAGGAATAATTACAATATTGTGGAACTTCCAGTAAGATGGCAGGATGAGTATCATACAACTGTTGATGTTGTTGCATTAATTAAGAACTATTTGACACATATTATGAAGTTGAGAAAACAGTTGAAAAAGGAGAAAACATAAGAATGAAGCTTGCAATATCTAACATTGCGTGGGATGAAAGACAGAGTAGTAAAGTTTATGAAAAAATGAAAGAATTAAAATTTTCAGGGTTGGAGATAGCACCATCAAAGATATTTGGTGTAACGCCATATGAATATCGGAGGGAAGCCGTTCAATTTAGAGAGAATATATCAGAAAACTATGGGCTGTCTATCTGTTCTATGCAGTCAATTTGGTTTGGGCGAACAGAAATGATTTTCAAGAATTTAGAAGAACGAAGAGTGCTGTTGGATTACACAAAAAAGGCAATTGATTACGCACAGACAATCGGATGTAAGAACCTTGTATTTGGTTGTCCGAAAAATAGAGTAATTAACAGCGGATTTGACAAAAAAATTGCAATAGATTTTTTTTCTAAACTTGGAGAATATGCAAAGCAGCATAATACGGTATTGGCACTTGAAGCGAATCCGGATATATATGGAACAAATTTTATAAATTATACTGAGGAAGCCTTCGGGTTGGTGAAGGAAATAAATAACGAAGGATTTAAAGTTAACTATGACTTTGGAACGGTATTATATAATGGTGAATCTTTAGAAAGTTTACAAGATAACATTGCATTTATTAATCATGTACATATTAGTGAACCGTATCTTAAGGCAGTTTCTTTTAATGAAAAGCATAAGGAATTATTAGGAATTTTGAAAAAGGGAAATTATGATGGTTTCATATCTGTGGAAATGAAATTGCAGCCCCTAGAATATGTGATGGAGTGTTTAGAGAATTTCAGGCAGGTAGTAGATGAGATAAATGCAATCGAATAGTTTTTGATCTTTGCACTGTCAGAATAAGATTTGTGTAAGTACAAAAGGATATATAGAATGGAACAAATGAGAGGGAAAATTAAGGCTATATTTCAAAAATATAGAGAACAGATAATGTATTTAATTTTCGGGGGACTCACAACGATTATAAATTGGTTGGTTTATGTACTGCTGGTGGCTGTAGGTCAAGACATTGAAGTAACGAATGTCATCGCGTGGCTGGTAGCCGTATTATTTGCTTATGTTACGAATAGAGCATTTGTATTTCAATGTAAGGCAACCAATAAAAAGGAAGTTTTCAAGGAATTTGTAAGATTTTTTGGAAGTAGGGTGGCAACTGGGATTGTGGAGATAGTTGGATTTCCCGTATTATATCGCATAGGGTTAAATCAAGAGCTTTTGGGTATTGATGGATTTTTGGCTAAAATAACTGTTAGTGTAGCAGTTATTATATTGAATTATGTTTGTAGTAAGGTGATCGTATTTAGGAAAAGTGGAGTAAAAGGGCGCTGACCCCATTAAAAACACGAGAAAAGAGAATGATCATGGGAAAATATTTGGAACGGACGGTTTTCGCGGTGAGGCAAACAAAGTACTGACCGCGGATCATGCATATAAAATTGGACGTTATCTGGGCTGGTATTACAACCAGAATCACAGGGGACGGATCATTATCGGAAAGGACACACGTCGAGAAACAAGGGGTGCCTGTAAAATAATAAATACGTGTATACGAACTGATTAAAATATGATAAAATGCAAGGAAAAGGACGTTGAGAATAAATATAGATGAAGGAAAAATAAAATGAAGACGATAAGCGATAAGATATTTGAATTATTAAAAGAAAAAGGTATGAGTCAGAAAGAATTTGCCCAGAGGACAGGGATAGCAGAAAGTTCTATAAGTGACTGGAAGAAGAAACGGACAAATCCGGTTAGCGATAAGATATTGATTATATGTGAGGTATTAGGTGTCACACCGTATGAACTCTTGTCAGGAGCGGAGCATACAGGAACCAGAAGTAAAACAAATGAAATGTATGTATTTACAAAGGATACGGAACTGGGGATGCTCATAGAGACATATCAGCAATTAAGCGTAGAACAGCAGAAAAGATTACTGGGGTATATGGATGCACTGAAGGATTAAATTTTTGCGCAAGAATACGTATAGACGGATAAATTATGAAACAAGGGGTATGAAAAAATCGGAAGAAAAGAAAGAGAATGGTATCCAGGAGCAATTTATCATTTAATGGAAAGAGGAATCCGCAGACAGGAGATTTTTAGAGAAGAAACGGATTACTATATATTTATTGCAATATTAAAGAATGTAATGGAAAAATATGGAGCAAACCTGCATGCATATTGTTTGATGACGAACCATATTCATCTGTTATTGGAGACATATGAGGAGAAAGTTGGTAAGATCATGCAGAAACTTGCAGGAGATTATGCTAGAACATTCAATAGAAGATATGGATATAAAGGGCATTTGTTTGAGGATAGATATAAGTCATGTCTGGTTGAAACGGATGAATATTTTCTACAGACAAGCAGATATATTCATTTGAATCCAGTTAAGGCAAGGATGGTGTCGAATCCGGAGGATTATAAGTGGAGTTCATATCGCAGAATAATTAATCTATGTGATGATGGAATAACAACGAGTCAGAAAACATTGTCATATTTTGGAAACAAAAGCATATGGGGATACAGGGAATTTGTTGAAGATATAGCAAATAAATATGTGGTAACAGAAACGGAGATAAGAACAGTGATGGGGGAAGATGAATTATGGCTACCGTGGTAAAAAGTTTTGCAATACAGGGGATTGATGGGTATACCGTTGATATAGAAATAAAGACGCTGGAAGGACAACCGCTCATTAATATTATTGGGCTGGGTGACCTTGCAGTAAAAGAAGCAGCAGAGAGGGTACAGGCAGCAATTGATGAAACCGGGTATGTTTTTCCAAAAAAACGTGTGATAATAAGCCTTGCACCAAGCGATAAAAAGAAAAGTGGATCTCATTTTGATCTGGCTATGGCAATAGGGGTTTTACAGCAAAATGATGATATTGCGGCAAAAAGTCTTTCAGATTATGGGTTTATTGGTGAATTGTCTTTAGATGGCCGATTGCGGGCCTGCAGGGGAATCCTTCCCATGATCATAGCTGCAAAGAAAAGGAAAATAAAAAAGCTTATTGTTCCATTTGAAAATATAAATGAGGCAAAATTAGTTCATGGGATAGAGACCATAGGGTTGCATGATTTGAGAGAAGTGATTCAGTATGTAGAAGGAAAAAATATAGAAGCAGAGCAAAAACAAATGGTGATTATCAAGCCAGATGATAGAAATGAAAAGGTCATGGATTTTTCTGACGTAAAAGGACAAGCAGAATTGACAGAGGCGGTTATGCTTGCTGCCGCAGGTGGCCACAATATGTTAATGATTGGGGAGCCGGGCTGTGGAAAAACAATGGTAGCGCAGCGAATTCCTACAATATTGCCACAGATGACAGAGGAAGAATGTCTTGAAGTCACAAAGATATACAGCATTTCAGGAATCCTTGAGAATGGCCATTCACTAATAAAGAACAGACCTTTTAGAGCACCACATCATAATGCGTCCTTGAATGCTTTGATTGGCGGAGGAGTGAATGCACTGCCGGGAGAAGTTTCATTAGCCCATAATGGAGTGTTGTTTTTAGATGAACTGGCAGAATTTTCAAGGCGCACATTAGATGCGTTAAGACAGCCAATTGAAGATAAGAGGGTATGTATTTCGAGAGTGAACGGAACACATACCTTTCCATCTAATTTTATGTTTGTGACAGCTATGAATCCATGTCCTTGTGGTTATTATCCCAGTTCAAAGTGCAGATGTACGGATTATGAGATAATAAAGTACAGAGGAAAAATATCCGGACCTATCATGGATCGGATTGATATACAAAAAGAGGTAAAGCCGGTGAATTTTTTTAATCTGGAAAATCAGAAAGAGTCTCTATCATCTGCGTGGATTCGAGAAAAGGTGGAAAAAGCGCGTATGATTCAGCAGGAGAGATATAAAAATGAAAAAGGTATTAATTGTAATGCCCAGATGTCGACATCACTCATTCAGCAATTTTGTGTGTTAGATGAAGAATCATTAAAACTGTTAAAGCAGACAAGCGAAAAATATGGATATAGCGCAAGAGTAATACACAAGTTGTTGCGTTTAGCGCGGACAAGTGCAGATTTAGATGGAGAGGAGAGGATTCGACAGTTGGATATTGAAAGAGTGCTGTCATGCAGAGACCTTGATAAAAGCAATAGTAAGATGCTGGTGGTAAGTTAAATGAAGTTGAAGTATTGGTTATGGTTGACACAAATTCCGTATATCGGAGTGGTTACAGCAAACAAATTAATGGATTGTATGGGTGACCCGCAGGTGGTGTTCGAAGCGGATGAAAACACATTGCGGCAAACAGGAATATTGAATAAAAGACAGTTAAGGAACATAGTAGAAAATCATGACATGGTGTTGGCGGAGACAATTATAAATAATTGCAGGACTTTAGGGATATCTATAATGACAAAAGCAGATACATGTTATCCAGACAGGGCAAAATATTTCGATGATGCACCGATTGTTTTGTATTATAAGGGAACGCCAGAAAGAAAAAAACGTGCGGTAGGGATTGTTGGGGCAAGAAGATGTACACAAGAGACAAAGAAACAAGTAATTAAGATTACAAGTCAGTATGTTTCAAAAGGGTACAGTATTATAAGTGGTATGGCAAAAGGAGTAGATTCATATGCACATACTGTTGCAATCAATAATGATGGTTATACAGTAGCAATTGTTGGCAATGGCCTTGACATATGTTATCCAAGTGAACACGATAAGTTGATGCAGAAAATACAAAATAAGGGGTTATTATTATCGGAATATCCACCGGGAACTATACCAGCAAGATACCGATTTCCGCAGCGCAATCGTCTTATAAGTGCATGGTCGGATGAAATCGTTGTTATTGGTGCTGGAAAAGGCAGTGGTGCATTTATAACAGCAGATTATGGTGATAAATACGGACATAAGGTGTTGTATATGTGATATGGCATAAATAAAGTAAGTCTATTAAATGTGGTAAATTTTGGGTTTCCAACGGTGTTGTTCAACAATATAATAGCAAAATAAATATATAGGGGTATAGTTGACGAGAAAGCGATCATAAACGGGACACAAAAATAGAACAAATGTACGGGAAAATATCTGATACTGGAAATTTGAAAATGAAAAATATGCAAAAAATGATGAAAATGTTTGCCGGAGATAGAATGGCTTAGAAAATTTAGTTGTGGAAAATGGAAATAATAGATATAATATAGAAAAGAAGTAGTTTCCAAAAGCGGATAAGGGGCTTTATTACTATTTTGATAAATATATATTAGGTTATTTGAAATCTCGAAGGGGGATGGATCTATGACAGCATTAAGACGGAGTGCAATATTGGAATTGGAAAAGATACCGGAAGATAAATTGTCTTTTGTAATACAGATTATGCAAGGCGTAAATGGATTATATAATGATACAGATAAGGAGAGGGAAGAAGCGTTTGAACGATTGGAACAGTTACGAAAAAAGGGTACTGTTACAGATGATAAGGCAGAGTTAGCTTCTTATAGGGAAGAAAAATATGGCAGGTAAAATTTTGATTGATACTAATGTATTACTTGATTATCTTTTGGAAAGAGAACCATTCTTTGAGGACGCAAAGAATGTGATTTTGTTATGCATCAAAGGAAAAATAAAAGGATGTATTGCAGCACATTCAATATCTAATATGTTTTACATATTAAGAAAAGATTATACAACTGAGGAACGCAGGGAAATATTATTCAATCTATGCGAAATCTTTGATGTAGAGGGTATAGATAAGATAAAACTATTATCTGGTCTCGTAAATGATAATTTTTCTGATTTTGAGGATTGTCTACAGATGGAATGCGCAAAGAGTTATGGGGCAGAATATATTGTGACAAGAAATGTATCGGATTATTCTGTATCAAATATAAAGGCAATTAAGCCAAGTGATTATTTAGGATTACAAAAAAGAGGTGCCTAAACAAAAGCCAATGCCATTGAAGCCAGTTGTACACAGCTTTGTTTGATAGCCCAGATGTTGTCAAAGAAAATGTCAAACTATTGATAATTAGCATTTTTGTGAAAGAGGCAATTGAGGTTGCTGAGGGTGGATTTCTTGTTACAATGGGAATCACACTGACTTATCCTTGCACCGGATATGGATATATTCGGTTTGACAAATGAGAAGAAGGTATTGCAAAAAAGGTAATCGAATTTAAGGAAAAGCCGGATCTTGCGACAGCGGAGAAGTATGTTGCAAGTGGAGAATATGCATGGAACAGTGGCATGTTTGTATGGAAAGCTTCTGTGATTTTGGAACAGTTTAAAGAATTTCTTCCAGAGGTGTATGCGTGTCTGGTGAAAATTGGGGACGCGATGGGAACTGACTCAGAGATGGAAGCAATCAATGAAATTTATCCGGTTATTCCAAGTATTTCTATTGATTATGGAATCATGGAAAAGAGTGATATTGTGAAAGTTATTTCTGCGGATATGGGATGGAGTGATGTCGGAAGCTGGGACAACCTTGGGGTGCTTCATGATACGGATGCCAATGGAAATTTTGTAGCTGGAAATCATCTGACAATTGATACAAAGGATTGTATTACATATTCTAAGAAGCGCCTGATTACAACGATAGGGGTGGATAACCTGATTATTGTTGAGACGGAGGATGCGATATTGGTGTGTGATAAGAACCGGGCGCAGGATGTGAAGCTGATTGTTGATAAGTTGAAGGAAGATGGAAGGGAGGAGTTGTTGTAGAAATAGACAATTGGATTCCATAGACAGAAAACAGTATGGATTTAGAAATTATATTGGACGGTTTATCAAGGTTTGTGTTTAATGTTAGAGGTTTTGGGGGAAGAAAGATTAAAATTTAATAGAGTATTTGCGATCGAAAAGTTATTTTATTTGGGAAATTTTGACAGCAAATCTGGTATTTTTGACATTCGGATTGGAATTTAAGTTTAATAAGATATAATAAATTCGGAACAAGGGGCGTCTGACACAATAAAATTCGGCAGACATTTCTCAATAGAAGATGATTTTATCCTCTCAAACTAAAAGATTGGCGATTATTACACCAGTGTGAACTATGCACTGACAAACCTTTTCGAAACAAGGGAAGTTCTCGCTTACGTTACATCAACAGCCCCAACGGGTGGAATAAAACACCTGTTTTTTAGCGCGGTATCACTGGAAGAATTGTATATTTTCGTGTATGGTAGAAATCGTCACCTTTAAATCGTGCTGGAAATGACCGAATGAAATATATCCCATTATTTCTGTATTCATTCCGATGGAATATTATGCCGATATCTGCATAATATTCCATCGCCAGTGAAATGATTCAGCAGGGAGTGGAGAGCATCACGCTCATCCGTAGTATAATCAACCTATTATAATTAGCCAAATTGGCGGTTGAATTTTGGATATATGCAACCTGTATGAAAAATTAATCATCATATTTTCCGTTCCCAGACTCCTTCAGAATTCCATGTACAAAATCAACAAGTTTTTCTGGAATAGGTAAGCCAAGTTTTTTTGAATTCTCTAAAACAATAATACATTCATAGGATATATAAAACCACAATGCAATTGTCCGTAAAGATTCACCACTTTGAATCAAGAAAGTATCGATTGTATTTGCAATGCCTATTAATAGAAATATAGTGAATTTATTTGCAATCCAACGGACAATAGACTTTATTGAAAACTGGTATAGGGAAAGAAAACATAAGGCGGACGTTAAACACTCAATAGTAACAAAAATCATCAAAGACAATAGTAAGTTATCTATGCCACCTAAAAACCAAATAAGAATGCCAATAAATTCACCATAATTACTAATATAGGACATATGTGTTCTCCTTTCATGTATAAGGTATTTCTGTTTTTACATTTCAATTATATTTTAGGTTGGATAAGATGTCGTTTACTTGAAGTTGCAGAAAGTTGCAAGAAAGGAGCGATTATATGTTAACGTTTGCAAAACTTGCAAATGAATTGATTTATGTCACCAAACTCACTAATGAAGATTTAGTTAACATTCTTTTAGCTTGTGTCTATGTGCCATTAGATTTAAAAGATAAAAATGGCAATCCATATTATGCTGGAAAAGGTGAATGCAGTTATTTACTAAAAGGGAAAAGAGACGTAAAGCTTGAAATTCAACGAGGTACTAGTAAAAAAGAAGTAATTGACCATGCAGAAGCGTATTTTGAACGCTTCATCGTTTCTAAAATTCTCCCTTCCCTTCTTAACGATTTTTTAGAAAATATGAGAATGATAATTACATATGATTCTTCTATTTCTGAATCAAACAAGAAAGAATTGTTATCAATAGCAAATAGGGAAAGTTTAGCTAATTTTTTAGCAAATGTGTGTCTTTATGCAATTAGTAGACCTAATACGTTTCAAGATGAAACCATGTGTACCAATAATCTTCCGGAGCAAAATAAATATTTTAGTGGACGAATAGATGTATTGAAAAGTATTGATTCACTTTTTAATAAAGAAAAAAATGATACTGTTAGTATCTGTCAAACTATTTTAGGTCTTGGAGGAATTGGAAAAACACAGCTCTCAATTCAGTATGCCTATAATTATCATTATAAATATAAAACTTGCATTTGGTTTGTAGACGCAGAAAGCAGTTCTTCTATTTATAATAGTTTTTCTGTTTTCGTACAGCAATTTAATCTTTTTTTACCAAAGAATTATAATATACGTGATTTACAGAGAGCCATCAAAGCTTGGTTATCTGAAAATCGTAGCTGGCTACTAATTTTGGATAACCTTGAAACTGTAGATACAATACTATCTTATTTACCTGATAAAATAAACGGACAAATCCTTATAACTACAAGAAATACTCGTTTTGACTATGGAACTCCGTTTTTTCTTGATGTATTTGATTTAGATGAAGCACTAATCTTCATGAAAAAGAGATTATCTAAAACGAATGAAGGTAAAATGGAGTATTATAAGTACAAGGATTTTTCCGAAAAATCAACTGTACTGATAAAGCGCTTAGGCTATTTACCACTTGCGTTAGAACAAGCAGCAGCATATATTAAAGAAGTTCGTTGCTCTATTTCTGATTATTTAGAATTGCTAAAACAATCAAGTGTTGATGCATTTTCAGACAAATACGCCTCGCCAGAATATTATACAAGTATTGTTACATCAACATGGAATATTTCATTTGCGACACTTGAAGATAGTTCGCAGCAATTATTAAATCTTTGTGCCTATATGGGAGCTGATAATATTCCCGTGAATTTTTTCGCAGAAATGAGGAATCTGCTTCCGGATCCTCTGAAAAATGCACTATCAAAACAGCTAACATTAAATCGGGTTGTAACAGGGCTTCGAACGTACTCTTTGGCTAGTGGAACGGTTGAATATATCAATATTCATAGGCTTGTTCAGGAAGTAGTCAGGAAGCATCACGAAATTGAAGGTGGAAATAATTCTGGTGTAAACAAATGGCTCCAATTAGATTTTAATATGTTAGAGTCATATCTTCCTACTTCGTGTGAGGAAGCTGATAGTGTATCACAATTTATGCCAATAGCTATTCATGCAGAATCTATTGCCGAACATTATTCTAGACTTGCCAAAACAGAAAATCTAAAATTAAAAATGGCAAACTTGTATGATAAAATAGGCGACTGTTATGACGATTGTGGAATTTTTGATAATGCTTTTAGTAATTATTTGAATTCGCTTCAAATAAAAGAACTTTATCTAGGTAAAAGGCACTCCGAGACAGCAATACAATATGATAATATTGGTTTATTGCATACAAGAACTGGTAGCTATTCGGAAGCAATCAAATGGCATAAGAAAGCTATTAGTATTTTGGAGACAAGCTTAGGTAAAAAAAGCCTTGATACTGCAATTGCCTATAATAATTTAGGATTGGCATTAGTAAGAAATGGAGACTACGACCAAGGAATTTCTTGGTATCAAAAATGCATCAACATCGAATTAAAAATATTGGGCGATGACCATATTGAAATTGCAGCAGATTATAATAATATAGGGGAAGCATACCATCAGAAGCATGACGAAGAATCCGCTTTAAAATATTTAATTCTTGCTCTTAAAATTAAAGAAAAACAGATTGGCTGTATGAATTCAAATATTGCCATTACCTATAATAACCTCGGCAGTGTATATTGGAAACTTAAACAGTATGATAATGCCATAAAATACACCCAAAAATCTCTTAATATCTATAAGAGAATATATGGAGAAAAGAACCAAAATTTTGCTTTGGAAATGGCAAATTTAGCAAGTATATTGGCCGATATGGGGAAATTAGAAAAAGCACGGCACTATTACATGAAAGCAATTGAAGTAGAAATAAGCAGACTTGGTTTATCACATCCACAGACAGCTAAAACCATTGATGGAATGGGAACAACATATCTTTCAGATGGACAAATCAAATTCGCTTTACCATATTTTCTGTTAGCATATAAGTTGTTTACTGGAAATCTTAATCAGAAACATAGTGATGTCATGCTCGTTTATAATCATTTACAAATTGTTCACCAAAAGATGGAGATACTTCAGCCGTTCGAAAACTGGTTGTCCATTCAATTAAAAAATTCAATTCAGGAACTGGAGGCAGAAATACAAAATATTAATTTTTATGATAACAAGGGGCAATGCCATTAAGCCAGTTGTTCGAAGTTTTGTTCGATAACCCGGTTGTTGTCAAATATCCGATATTTTGAACTCAAAAAGCCAAAAACAGGTATGCCCAAAAGACAGATGTTGTTCATCTGCGGAAAAGAAGGATATTCAGTTGCAGAGCTTACTGATATCCAAAATGAATTACGATGATTTTATGGCGAGCTACGATAATCAGTCTGGAGAACAGGAGACTCGTGCGAGGCGTTCTGGTTTGATTTTATATTGTCCGCTATTTGAACGTTGACAATCGAGCATTGATGATTGATAATATAATAAATATGTACTAAAGAAAAGGAATTTGTCATGAGTTATTCGATTAGTGATATTGGAAATTGGTGTAGTATTTTCGGATCTATCATTACGATTGTAACTTTTTTTGTGACAGCAAATGTTAATGCCAAGGTAAATAAAATACAAAATCAAAAAGATATGTCGTATTTTAATAAAAAGGCAAAATCAATGATTAAAGATTTGAATGGCATGAAAAATTTTGCTGAGAGTTCTGTGGATAATGATAAAATATTTAGAATACAACAACAATCTAAAATAAAAAATGTTATTACTGTGATCCGTGAGTCTTGGGATGTTTTATTACCACATGAAAATAGTATTATAGTAAGAAAGTTAAGGTGCATTCATGGAATAGAAAAATGAAGAAAATCTTGGAAATGTACAGCGGAAATCAAAGAGAACTTGTATCATTTTGGGTTGAATTAATAATATTTTTGGAAAAGGAGATTGAAAATAAGGAATGACAAACATGATCTCTCGGAATTCTGATTGATCATGCCAGCGAAACTTTGGCATTGGACTTTGACAAGTAAATATTATTTGAAATCGAAAAAATGGGTACAAAAAATAGACGTAGGACTGTTGCGATGCTGAAAAATGCGGTATGATATCTGTAGGATTATGCTATATTCAAAATCAACTTTTTCAGGGGTGATTCAAATGGCAAATCCCATGCATCCAGATGCTGTAACATCAGAATGTGATAGAGGCGGCAGTACCACATTTTAGATGAACGGTGTCTGCAGTCTTCTAGTTTAAAGTCTATATTCTCACGCTTGTTTGAGCGTTTAGCAGAGGTTCTTGCATAGTATTCCTTTTTCCATTGCTCACTGTCACGAGGTGGTATATTTATGAGTCTTGGATTATCTTTCATCGCAAGGTGAACGGTTCTTCCATACTTTGAGTCGGAGCATGGATTTTCACAGGAGCATCCGTTCTTACGGCTGGCAAGTGGACATCGAAATTTGATGCGGCATTTAGAAATTTCAATATTGATAATAAGGCATGGCATCATGGGCAGAATCAAGTAAAAGCTTTTCAACATGAAAATCAGGGAGAAAACTTTTCATTCTGAAAAAGGTGTTAAGAAAACCGTGAGAATCATGCATTGATGCCGGATGAAGCATAGGAAATATAGGCAGATCACTTTCTGAATCAGATTGCTACGAGCAAATATAGATCGTAGCCGTGATAAAGACAATTACGCGATGAATCCCATCCTATATCGCAGTCAGGCTGAGAGAAAAAACGATTGCAATCACAGGAAGTAACGCCATTTGTCCGCAGGAAGAAGTGGTGCATGGATTATCGCAGTGACATACCCGATGTTTTGACTTGTCGGCAGGATTGTAATCCCATTTCATTTTTGGACATACAAACTTCATGGTATGTATTTTGCTTTTTAAATGCGATTTGCTTCCTTCCCGTTTCATAGGAAGCGTTGGATCGTGTGGACAGCATGGAATACCATTTTCATTCACTGTGTAGTCCGTTCCTTCCATGGATAGTTTTACCCGGAGAGGAATAAAAGCCTTACGAAATCCAATGTCTTTGAAAAGGGATTTATAGATTTCAATCGTATCAAAGGCGGCACCTCCAAGAAAAGTCTTCGGCTCTATCAACGGATGCTTTTGGAAAAAGTTAATTAAAACAGGGAGCAACGCTTTTGAATCGGCAAGAGATTTATCCTCGTCAGGAGAATTCGTTTTTTTCTCAACAACGATATCTGGATGAGCTTTGAGAAAGTCCTTGTTGTAGAAAGTAATGTCACGGACAATACCAAGCCCATTTGTAATAATTCCGAATTTGTAGGTATAACAGAAGTGACCATTGATGTACATCTGCTGTATTGCCTGGTTGGATGCAGCGTGAGTTGGCATGGAACCATAGGTTGCTTTGTAAGGATCGTAGGAATCATCAAGGTTATGGGATTTCTTAAAAGCCTTCAATTGTTTAATAATACGGTTGGCATACTTGGGATTATTTTCTGTAACCCATGCTTCAATGCCGGAGGTATCAAAGATAGTTATGTCGGCAAGAGCTGGATTCAGTTTTTGGCATATCGGTTCGGTCAGATCAACAAGATGATCGAACATAGATTGTAAGTCCGATAAGAAATCCTGTTTAAAGCGAGTGAATTTTGAGCCATCTGGTACAACATCAAAGCCACAGAAGTCACGTAGTTCCTGAGAGTATTTCAAGAACACAATCAGGAGCGTGTCAGTCGGGATTGAGAAAATACGCTGGAGCAGAAGTGCTTTGAGCATTGGATAAAGCTGGTGCTTGCGAGGTCTTCCGGTTTGGGCGTGAAAATGGGAAACAAAAGAAACAGGAACAATTTTATCAAGGCTAATGGCTTCGTCAAGAAGAGAAAGAAACTGATATTTGTCGTAGTCAAATTTATTTTGGCAATCTTCAAAAACTTCTGCCAAAGTGAGCTGCTTATGTGTTATCATATAGGTATATCTCCTTTAAGGTGGATTGGTATTTAGTTTCTAGTCAACTCTATTTTACATAGACCTTGAGGAGATACTTTATTTTGGCAACAAAAAAATGCCGTATTTATGCGGCATTTGGCGTTTCGCAAACGCCTAATAAAAGATATTGTTAAAAGGAGAAAAATATGTCAGGAGCTGGTGCACCAGGAATTTTAAAAGGGAAAGTAAAACAACATATACAGAAAATTAAGAAAAATGAGAAAAAAAGAATAAAAAAGTAGAGAATAATTTTTTATAGTAGAAAGATATTAAAGTTACAATGAGATAGGCAAATGGAATATATAGAGTTTATTAAAGAATTAATTGATTCTTTAGTTATTTTATTTGTTTCTTGGATAATTAAAGAATGTGTTTTAAAAGCATATAATTATGTGTTAGATAAAAATCGAGGATTTACATTAGAAGGGTACTGGTATGCAGTGCATGGTTCATATGTAAATAAAAAAATTGAAGCGATAGAAATTATATATATATGGCAAAAAGGGGAAAATATTCGCTATCGAATGGAACAATATACTAATATAGATAATAAGAAGCATTTATGTAAAGGAAAAGGAATTATGAAAGCCAGTACTATTTCTTCTTATTATTATCCTATTAGAAACAGAAAATCTAAGTTGATTGGTTGTATGAATTTGAGTGTAAGAACTAGAATGGCCTCAGAAATATATTTGGAAGGAAGTTTTTATGAGGTGGATGAAAGAAAACAAAAATTGAAATTTGGAGAATATCCCAGTGATTATTACAAACTTTATCAAATAGATAATCTTCGGTTAAACCAAAAACTCCGTATTAAATATTATAAAAATGTGTTTTCAGATTTTAAAGAGGTAAAGAAATTTATTAATAATGAAGAAAAATAATTTGGAAGATTTTCAGTGCAGAAAGTGTGGAATATGTTGTGAAAATTTGAAAAGATATTCAGTTATGATTTTCCCAGAGGATATTTCAAAATTAAGTGAAAAGCTCGCAATAAATAAAAGAGGTTTTGTTGAAACATATTGTGAATTTGATGAAATAATATATCGAAAACAAAAAATATATTTGTGCTATTTGAAAACAGATAATACGTCGTGTCCATTTTTAAAGGATAAGCTATGCACAGTACATTTATGCAAACCAATACAATGTATGCGTACACCATATCATTTTTTCTCTTATTATGATATATGGGGATATATGCCATGCGTAGATAAGTTACATTATCCAGAAGGAAGTTCGTATTTAGATGATGATAAATTAATTAGAACATTATTACAGAATAATAAATGGTTTTAGAAAAAGCAGGTTCAAGAGGCAATGCCCATCGCGAGTGATAGCATTCTCGGATATTGGCCAGTGTAAATGAGAAGTCAAGAGGCAATGCCATTAAGCCAGTTGTTCGAAGTTTTGTTCGATAGCTCAGTTGTTGT
>OLND01000206.1_pt1 | contig 77587 bp, 62 predicted proteins | sample 1672031 | NCBI WGS metagenome assembly OLND01 (sample SAMEA3136638, study PRJEB25190) | human gut metagenome | biome: human gut; feature: human-associated habitat; material: faeces | place: Austria | collected 2013 | reverse complement strand
TCTGTACGTTAACAGCTGTACCCCAGGAATACGGGATATCGTTGTCACGACGATAAACGTTTGCTCTCGGGTTGTCCCAGGAACGGAATACGGCTTTTACAGCCTCCATCAGCTGTACCTTAGGATCGGTCGGGAAATCCTCACCGATTTTAGCTTTGTACTCAGCTTTGAACTGCTCAGCCAGTTTTTTGAGGTCATCTGCGTCAAGATCTACGTCCTGTTTTACGCCTTTCTCCTCTTTCATCTTGTCGATCAGCTCTTCGAAGTATTTTTTACCAACTTCCATAACTACGTCAGAGAACATCTGAATGAATCTTCTGTAGCAGTCCCAAGCCCAACGTGGGTTGCCGGAAGCCTGTGACAGAGTTTCAACAACCTCTTCGTTCAGACCAAGGTTCAGGATGGTATCCATCATACCTGGCATGGAAGCTCTTGCTCCGGAACGTACAGAAACGAGCAGCGGATTCTTAGCGTCTCCGAATTTCTTTCCTGTGATTCCTTCCATTTTATCGATTGCTTCCATGATCTGACCCATGATCTCGTCGTTGATCTGTCTGCCATCCTCATAGTACTGTGTACAAGCCTCGGTTGTTACCGTGAATCCCTGTGGTACAGGAAGTCCCAGGTTTGTCATCTCAGCCAGGTTTGCGCCTTTTCCACCGAGAAGGTTACGCATGTCTGCATTACCTTCAGTGAACATGTAAACCCATTTTGCCATTGTTACTTTTCCTCCTACTTGTAATTTTGATAGGTTATAGTAAAGTATTTCCAGATTGCCCTGGATGATACGTTCACCCTATACTGATTGCACCGAAAATAAAGATATCCTCGGGGCGCACACATTTATTTTACCATAAGAATATCTTTAGTCAATAAAAATATGGCAAATTTTCGGTATTTTTTTTAATTTACAGTTCACTCGTGTGTTCTGGCGGGCAAATTTCATGCTTGCATGAAAATTTGTTTGCAAGAACACACGAAGGGAGCGCCGAGAAATGAGCAAAAGGAGCTGCGCAGCAGCGGAAAGCATCGAAGATGCGAGTTTGCGAATGGCGCGTGTGAACGGACGGCGAATGCAAAAACGCTCCGTAAGGATCGCACTGCGTCGGAATGGAAGGATGTCGCTTTCGCGACCCGACGCAGGCGAATATATCCCATAAGAAATGTAGTTGTTTACTACACTAAAGTCTGATATAATGTTTCTGGATTCCGGTCTGCAGGCTGCATTTGCAGGCGAAAGGAAGTTAAGAAAGGTTGATACGATATGTTGGAACAAATTAGACAGTCCATTGAACAGGCGCAGATGGTGCTTGTTGGGATTGGAACGGAGTTTGCAGTAAAAGAGGAAGCGCAGGAAGATCCTTTTTTTACAGAACTTGCCAAGACCGCCCAGACAGATCCCGCTGCGGCAGCGCTGCTCGCATTTCATAAAAGCCAAAAGAAAGTGGGCGGCTGTGAAAAAGAACAGGTTCAGAAGGCATATGAAGTTCTGGCAGATCTTTTGAAGGATAAAAATTATTTTGTGATTTCTCTATGCGAGGACGGTTTGTTGGAACAGGCAGGACTCAAAGAAAATCGAATTCTGACGCCAGCCAAAGAGGGAGAGGAAGAAACGGATAGTGGAGTGTATCCGACAGACAGCTGGGAAACTTACACCAAATGGCTGCAGGGGACATTAAACAGAAATTTGGTGATTCTGGAGCTGGGCGTTGGGATGGAGCTGCCGCAGCTGATCCGTTTTCCGTTTGAAAAGGTTGCATATTTTAATCAAAAATCCTGTCTGTACCGGGTTCATTCCCATTTGTATCAGATGACGGAAGAGATTAAGGAGCGCGGATATAGTGTACCGATGCATCCGGTTACGCTGTTGCTGGAAGAAAAATAGTATTTCTAATAAATAATGAGGAACCAAATGATTGCAATTATCGACTATGACGCAGGAAATGTAAAAAGTGTCCAGAAGGCGCTGGCATATTTGCACGAGGATACGATACTGACGCGCGACCCGAAACAGCTGCTTGCAGCAGAAAAAGTCATCCTTCCGGGTGTTGGGGCATTCGGGGATGCGATGGGGAAATTAAAAGAATATGGTCTGATTGATGTGATTTCTGAGATTGTCGACAAGAATACTCCGTTTCTTGGAATTTGCCTTGGTTTGCAGCTGTTATTTGAATCGAGCGAGGAAAGCCCTGGCGTGGAGGGGCTCGGTCTGTTAAAGGGAAAAATCCTGCGGATTCCAGACGGCGTTGCAGAAGACAAAAGACCGCTTAAAATTCCGCATATCGGCTGGAATTCCCTCTCCTTTCCGCAAAAAGGACGGCTGTTTGAAGGATTTTCCAGGGAGCCGTATGTGTATTTCGTGCATTCCTATTATCTGAAGGCGGAGGAGGATATTGTCACCGCGAGAACCGAGTATGGCGTTTCCATCGATGCTTCTGTGGAAAAAGGAAATCTGTTCGCCTGTCAGTTCCACCCGGAAAAGAGTTCGGAGGCTGGGCTGAAAATTTTGGAGAACTTTGTGAGATTAGGCAGGGAGGGCAACTGAGGATGTTTACAAAACGGATCATTCCCTGTCTGGACGTCCATAATGGCAGGGTAGTAAAGGGCGTTAATTTTGTCAATTTGAGGGATGCAGGAGATCCGGTGGAGATCGCAGCGGCGTATGATAAGGCGGGTGCGGACGAATTGGTTTTCCTGGATATTACAGCGTCCTCGGATGCGCGGGCGACGGTCGTGGACATGGTAAGACGGGTTGCTGAGCAGGTGTTTATCCCGTTTACGGTCGGCGGCGGAATCCGCACGGTTGAGGATTTTAAGGCATTGCTGCGGGAAGGAGCGGATAAAATTTCTGTCAACTCAGCGGCGATTTCCAATCCGCAGCTGATCGCGGATGCGGCGGAAAAGTTCGGCAGCCAGTGCGTTGTCGTTGCGATTGATGCAAGGCGCAGAACAGACGGTGCAGAGGGCTGGACGGTTTATAAAAACGGCGGACGGATCGATACCGGTCTGGACGCGGTAGAATGGGCGAGAAAGGCGCAGGATCTGGGAGCCGGGGAGATTTTGCTGACGAGCATGGACTGCGATGGAACGAAGGCAGGCTATGATATTCCGCTGACCCGGGCGATCGCACAGAACGTGTCGATTCCGGTCATCGCTTCCGGTGGTGCAGGCAAGATGGAGCATTTCAAGGAGGCACTGACAGACGGCATGGCAGATGCGGCGCTGGCAGCTTCCTTATTTCACTATAAAGAGCTGGAAATCGGACAGGTCAAGGCATACCTGCAGAAGGAAGGAGTCGCGGTAAGATGGCAATGATCAGCAACGACTGGTTGCCGGCGTTAAAGGATGAGTTTCGAAAACCGTATTATGCGAAGTTATTTTCTTTTGTGAAAGAAGAATATGCGACGCATGTGGTATATCCTCCGGCGGATGATATTTTCAACGCATTTCATTTTACGCCTCTTCGCGAGGTGAAGGTCGTGATTTTGGGACAGGACCCTTATCATAACGAGCATCAGGCGCATGGGCTTTGCTTTTCTGTGCAGCCGGGAGAGGAGGTGCCGCCATCGCTTGTCAATATTTATCAGGAGCTGCATGATGATCTGGGATGCTATATTCCAAACAACGGTTATCTGGAAAAATGGGCGAAGCAGGGCGTGCTGATGTTGAACACCGTGTTGACTGTGCGGGCGCATCAGGCAAATTCCCATCAGGGAAAAGGCTGGGAGCAGTTTACGGATGCAGTCATCGAAGCGGTTAATGCGCAGGACCGTCCGATCGTTTTTTTGCTCTGGGGACGTCCGGCGCAGCAGAAGGCTTCGATGTTGACGAATCCGCAGCATTTGATTTTGAAGGCGCCGCATCCGAGTCCCTTGTCTGCATATCGCGGATTTTTCGGCTGCAGGCATTTCAGCCAGACCAATGAATTTTTAAAAGCACATGGAGTGGAACCGATCGACTGGCAGATTGAGAACCGATAAGAGAGGCAGATAAAGGAGTAACGATGAACAAAAAACCATTTGTAACCAAAGAACAGATTGAAGAAATCGCAAAGACGTATCCGACTCCGTTTCATCTCTACGATGAAAAAGGAATCCGCGAAAATGCGAAAAGAGTAAAAGAGGCATTTTCCTGGAACCCTGGATTTCGGGAATATTTTGCGATCAAAGCGACCCCGAACCCGTTTTTGGTTGACATTTTACGGGAATACGGCTGTGGCTGTGACTGTTCCTCCGAAACGGAACTGATGCTCTGTGATGCGATCGGCGCCAAGGGCGAGGAGATTATGTTTTCCTCCAACGATACGCCTGAAGAGGAATATGCCCTGGCAGCGAAGCTGGGCGCGATTATCAACCTGGATGACATCACGCATATCGATTTTGTAGAGCAGATTCTGGGCAAGCTTCCGGAGACGATGAGCTGCAGATATAATCCGGGCGGCGTGTTCACGTTGAGCAACGGCATCATGGACAATCCGGGGGATTCCAAATACGGTATGACGACGGAACAGATTTTTGAAGCGTATCGGATTTTAAAGAGCAAGGGAGTAAAACGCTTTGGTATTCACGCATTTCTGGCGAGCAACACGGTGACGAACGAATATTATCCACAGCTGGCAAAGCAGCTGTTTGAGCTTGCTGTGAAGCTGGAAAAAGAAACCGGAGCGGATATTGCGTTTATCAATCTGTCTGGCGGTGTCGGCATTCCGTATCGTCCCGATCAGGAGCCGAACGATATTCTGGCGATCGGCGAGGGCGTCAGGAAGGTTTACGAAGAGGTTCTGGTTCCGGCAGGCATGGGAGATATCGCAATTTATACCGAGATGGGACGTTTCATGATGGGACCTTACGGTGCGCTGGTAACGAAGGCGGTGCATGAGAAGCATATTTACAAAGAATATATCGGCGTGGATGCATGCGCGGCGAACCTGATGCGTCCCGCGATGTACGGTGCTTATCATCATATCACGGTGCTGGGCAAGGAAAATGCGCCCTGCGACCATATATACGATGTGGCCGGTTCCCTTTGCGAAAATAATGACAAATTTGCAATCGACAGAAACCTTCCCAAGATTGATATGGGAGATTATCTGTTTATTCATGATGCGGGCGCACACGGCTTTTCGATGGGCTATAACTACAACGGACGTCTGCGCAGCGCGGAGATTTTACTGCAGGAGGATGGCACTGCAAAGCTGATCCGCCGTGCAGAGACACCGAAGGATTACTTCGCAACGTTTGACTGCTTTGATTTTTATAAAAATCTGAAATTTGAAAAATAAAGCCTGATGCGGACTGGGAAAGGACGCACAGTTGAGGAAACATGCAATAGAATGAAAAAATGCCCGAACTGGACGGATGAAAGGATCCGAACCGGTTCGGGCGTTTTTATGAAATGTCAGAGAAAAAATATTGTCTGCAGGGTGACAATCTCATCTGTTGCTAAAATAGGATCGCCAGCGGCGCAGCCTGTTTTACAGTGCGAACTGGAATATGCAGAATGCCGCGTAAATAGCGAGCAGAATAATACCCTGCAGGCGTGTCATTCTGCCTTTGATGAGCGGAGGAATCGTTAGGATCAGCATAACGCTGAGCATGACAGGAATATCTACAACGAGGGATGCGTTATAAGCGCCGATCTGCTTGCTGTTAGGCAGATCGAAGGGAGATAACAGGATCGAAACACCACTTACCAAAACGAGGTTAAACAGGTTTGCGCCGATGATGTTGCCGAGGGATAACAGACCGTGTCCTTTGCGCAGAGAGGTGATTGCGGTAACAAGCTCCGGCAGGGAGGTGCCTAGAGCAACAAAGGTGAGGGCGATAACGGATTCGGGAACGCCCAACAGTCCGGCGATGATGATGCCATTATCAACTAACAGGTTTGCGCCGATTGCGATAAAAGCAGCACCGATGACCAGTAAAAGAAGATCCTTTCCGGTCGAATTAGAAGCGGTGTCGGCCTCTGCCGCTGCGACCTCAGCGACCTCAGCGTCCGCTGCTGCAGCCTCCGGGTTCTTGCCGTGCATCGCCTGATAGACCTGAATGCCGATATATGTGACGAAAATCAGCAGAAGCAGCACACCGGTTACGCGATCGAAGCGCTTGGTAACGTAGGCGGAAAACAGGTAGAGTGCGGTGGATACATAAAAGAAAATAACCGGAATGGTAAGTGTCTTTTTATCCACGCGGGACGGCTTGACTGCGATGGAAATTGCCGCGATCAGCGCCGTATTGCAGATGATGGAACCGATGGCGTTTCCGTAGGCGATTTCACCATGGCCGCTGACTGCAGAGGTAGCGGAAACCATGACCTCCGGCAGGGTAGTGCCGATGGAAACGACAGTTGCGCCGATTAACAGATCCGGGACATGGAACTTGTGAGCGATGCCTGTTGCACCGTCCACAAACCAGTCGCCGCCCTTAATCAGCAGAACCAGTCCGACGAGAAACAGGATGATGGGTGTTATCATTTGTTTATCCTCCAGGAATGAAAAAAGTTAGTTACATCGAACCTGCTTTTTGATCCGATAGAAAAAACCCGAAGTTATAAAAACTTCGGGCTTTCGTGCCGGCGACGGGACTTGAACCCGTACTATGTCACCATAAACAGATTTTGAGTCTGCCGCGTCTGCCATTCCGCCACGCCGGCTGATGTGCGTAAAACTCCTGCAACAAAAAAGATTTTACCATAAAGAGATTGCGATTTCAAGGGAAAAATGAGTTTAATTTTCGGTTTTCATTTCGCAGCATCTTGACAATGCCGTGTAGATGGTGTTACTTTTACTTTGCATTGAAAAAATGACGCACATGCGAAGATGAGGAGAAAAACATGCAGGAATTAAAACCGATCAAAGAAGGAAAAGTTCGTGAGATTTATGACAACGGCGAAAGCCTGATTATGGTTGCCACAGACCGTATCAGCTGTTTTGATGTGATCTTACATAATGAGGTAACGAAAAAGGGAACCGTCCTGACTCAGATGTCCAAGTTCTGGTTCGATATGACACAGGATATTCTTCCTAACCACATGATTTCTGTAGATACCAAGGATATGCCGGAGTTTTTCCAGCAGGAGAAGTATGAAGGCAAGTCCATGATGTGTAAAAAGCTTCAGATGCTTCCCATTGAGTGCATCGTGCGCGGCTATATCACCGGCAGTGGTTGGGCAAGCTACAAGGAAAACGGCACGGTATGCGGCATTCGTCTGCCGGAGGGCTTAAAAGAATCCGATAAGCTGCCTGAGCCTATTTACACTCCCTCCACCAAAGCGGAAATCGGCGATCACGACGAAAATATTTCCTTTGAGCAGAGCGTTACGCATCTGGAAAAATATTTCCCTGGCAGAGGGCAGGAGCTTGCAGAACAGCTTCGTGACAACACCATCGCCCTGTACAAGAAATGTGCAGAGTACGCACTGAGCAAGGGTATCATCATTGCGGATACCAAGTTTGAGTTTGGTCTGGACGAGGATGGCAACATGGTGATCGGCGATGAAATGCTGACACCCGACAGCTCTCGTTTCTGGCCTGCGGAAGGCTATGAACCCGGACATTCTCAGCCTTCTTTTGACAAGCAGTTTGCCCGCGACTGGCTCAAAGCCAACCCGGATAACGACTGGACACTGCCTCAGGAGATCGTAGACAAGACGATTGCAAAATATCTGCAGGCATATGAGATGCTGACCGGTAAGCAGCTGTAAGCAGCTTAGGTATGCTTTACGAAATAGTGCGCACAGACAAACGACAGCACACAAACGAACGGAAATAGAAAGGATATGCTGGACATCCTGTTTTTTTCGTGCTATCCTTTTTACATGAAATTATTTCATTGGAGGATGCGTCAACTATGGCAAGAAGAAAGAAAAACATGACCTATGAAGAAGAACTGACCTACCTGGACAGCGAAATTTCCAAAACGGAGGAAACTTTAAAGGCACTCAAGACACGAAAAAAGGAACTTGCTAAAGTAAAAGAACAGGCTGATCTGCAGACTCTGTATGCAGCGATCAAGGAGTCCGGCAAATCTGTTGCGGATGTAATTTCCAGCTTAAAGTAAAAATATGCCCAGACTGCGAACCCGCAGTTTGGAATCGGGGAACAGGCAGTCAATACCTGTTCCCTGTTTTTTTATCGTATAGGAAACTTCCTTTCTATACGATAAAAATGCTCTACGAAGATTGCATTGCAGAGGAATTGTGATAGAGATGGAGGAAATGGTGATGGGACAGGAGAGAATCATTCATGCAGCACTGCTTGGGGCAGGAACCGTGGGCAGCGGCGTTTATAAACTGGTAAAGGATCTGGAGGAAGAGATCATTTCCAAAACGGGCGCGCGCCTGGTGGTGGATAAAATTCTGGTGCGCGATACGACAAAAGCGCGGGAAGGCATTCCGCCTGAGCTTCTGATAGATCGTTGGGACGAGATTTTAAACGATCCCCAGATCGAAATCGTAATTGAGGTGATGGGAGGAATTCGACCGGCGCTGACCTGGCTGGAGGAAGCGCTCCGCGCAGGCAAACAGGTTGTAACGGCGAATAAGGATTTGCTCGCAGAATATGGAGAACAGCTGTTCGATGCGGCGGAAGCCGGAAAATGTGACCTGCATTTCGAAGCGGCGGTTGCAGGTGCAATTCCGATCATCCGTCCGCTGCGCCAGAGCCTGGTAGCCAGCGAACTGACAGAAGTGATGGGCATTGTCAACGGGACGACCAACTATATCCTGACGCGGATGACGGAGGATGGGATGGGCTACGAAGAGGCACTTGCCCTTGCGACAAAGCTCGGCTATGCAGAGAGCGATCCGACTGCGGATGTGGAAGGCTACGATGCAGGACGCAAGGTGGCGATTATGGCATCGATCGCGTTTAACTCCAACGTGACCTTTTCCCAGGTGTATACCGAAGGTATTACACACATCACGGCGGAGGATATCCGCTATGCGAAGGAATTTGGCTATGTGATCAAGCTGATCGGCATGACGAGGCTGACAGAAGGCGGCGTAGAGGTTAAAGTACATCCGATGCTTTTGCCGGAGCAGCATCCGCTTTCAACTGTCCGGGATTCGTTCAATGCGGTATTTATCCACGGGGAAGCCTGCGACGACGCGATGTTTATGGGGCGCGGCGCAGGACAGCTGCCGACAGCGAGCGCAGTGATGGGCGATGTAATCGATGTGATGCGAAACATCCTGCACCATTCCTGCGGCAAGATCGGTTATGGCTGCTACCGGAATCTTCCGGTGAAATCCGCAGAGGATACGGTCAGTCGGTTTTTCCTACGGATTCAGGTAACGGACAAGCCCGGCGCGCTCGCCAACATTGCCGGGATTTTGGGCAATAACGACGTGAGCATCGCGCAGGTCGTGCAGAAGCGCAGCCATGACGGCGTTGCAGAGCTTGTCATCATCACCGACCCGGTGCGGGAAAAACATTTTAACGATGCGCTCAGCATCTTAAAAGGCATGTCGGTGTTAAAAGAAGTGTCCGGCGTGATCCGGGTATACGGGAATTAAGGTGTGCCCGGCATGAAATAACGCATTCGGCGTGTTTTATCGTCAGCGCAGCTGCATGTCGATTCGGATATCATTTCCGGAAACGGTCACGTCAGCGAGGCTGCCGACGATCAGCGGCATCATTGGTGGAAGATGTCCGAGATCGACGTCCATAATTACCGGGACATGGTGGGAAAGTGCGACGGGCAGTACCGCCTGATATGGATCGAGGCCCATCATGTCCTGTCCGAAGCACAGCGGGCGACCGATCAGGAAGGCTTTGACGTGTTCGAACCAGCCAGCCTGTTCCATTTGCCACATGGCTCTGCGGATGGAGAAGACGTTCAAATCGCAGGCTTCAAGAAACCAGATGATGCCATCCTCTTTGTAGCGCTCGATAAAGTCCTTCGTTTTATCGAAACGGGTTCCGGTCAGATTGACGAGACAATCCATGCAGCCGCCGAGGAGTCTGCCAAAGACGTGAAAGCTTGGGGCAGAGGCTGGCGATACAGCGCCTGTCTGTAGGTTACCGCCCGCAAGCTGCGGGTCGCTGTTTAACTGGTCGTTGTACAAATGCGTTGTGCCGTTAGTCCTCTGTGCATACTCCGTCCCGTAGCAGCGCAGGACGCGCGGCTCAGTCACATGATAGGGCGCGAGGGGATTCGTTTCATCTTTTAAGGCTTCCTTTTCCCAGAGGGGGTAGCCGGATACGGTCTGTGCGCGCCCCGTCAGCAGGTGGAAGGCATCGGAAATAGCGGGATGCCACAGCTCCATGCCAAAAGCGCCGGCGCAGGGACCGTAGATGGAGGCGGTATCTGCAAGAGTTGCGAGAAGATAGGTCATATTCGTGTTGTCGGAATAGCCCATGTACCATTTGGGATCGGCTTTCGCAAGGCGGTCAAAATCCATATATGGAAGAATTTCGCACATCAGTTCGCCGCCTCCGCAGGAAATCAGACAGTCGTTGTCGGATTTTACATAATAATCCATCAGCTCCTGCGCGCATTTTTCGGGGGTGTTGCTGATGCCGACGCCGCTGCTTTCATAGCAGTTTGGTCCGAGGTCAAGCCGGTAGCCAAGCTCGGTGAAGCGTTTCTGGGCGTGTTCAAACGTTTCCTGATAAGGGGAGGTTGCACAGCCAAAGGAAGGGGCGACAAAGCCGATCGTGCCGCCGTCCGGTAAAAATTTGGGAAATTTCATAGGGATGTTCTGTTCCTTTCTCTTTCTGAGGAGGCGAAGGCAGCTGCTGCCCTCGCCTCCGATTTATTTCTGACAATAGAATGCGCGGTCTTTTCGTATATTCTATTGTATTTTTACGTTATCGGTTGGATCGATAAAGCCTTCTCCGAAGACCTCGCTGGTTTCCGTAATCATGACAAATGCGTCCGGATCGGTCTGATGTGCGGCGCGGCGAACCTTGTACGCTTCGGCCTTGGAGCAGGCACAGAGCAGTACCTGGCGCTCGGTCGTGGTATAAGAACCTTTTGCGCGGATCAGCGTCGATCCTCTTGCGCAGACCTCGTCGATATGCGTTGCCATGGCAGGTCCCTGCGTCGTGATGATGATGGCGAGCTTTCCGGCGCTCGTGCCGTACATGATTTTATCGATGACGGTGGAGGTTACAAACGTAGAAATAAGTCCATATAAAACTGCGTCGGGATTACCATAAACCGGCCAGCCAATCAGGATGATGACGAGGTCGATTGCCATCGTGACAGCGCCGATAGAAAGGTGCGGGTGCAGCGCTTTGATGGACATAGTAAGGAAGTCCGTACCGCCGGTAGACGAGCCTCTCATGTAGATCAGCGCAAGACCGCAGCCGAAAAATACGCCGGAAAAAAGCGCAGCGAGCATAGGATTGCCGTCATAGGCAGGCGTGAGCGGAAAGACGAAATCCAGAAAAAAGGTATTGATCAGAATCGTGCGGATGGATTTGATCATAAATTTACGCCCGACAATCCGGTAACTGAGCAAAATCAGGGGAATGTTGATGACGAGGGAGGTTGTACCGATCGGCAGGTTCCACAGGTGGTTCAAAATCAGGGCGACGCCGGAGATACCGCCAGGCGCGAAGCTTGCGAGCTTTGCAAAGGTATAGATGCCGATTGCGGAAAGGATGCTGCCGAGGACGTCGCAGAATAAATCGATCGCGATATTCTGCAGCTGCTGCGGCGTATAGCGAGTGGACGAAAAAAATTTCATAAGAACCTCTTTCCCGGAAAAACCGTTATAGTAAGGATGATTCAGATTAGAAAAAATATTCCGGGCAAGGAAGCTGCCCGGAGGCAGACCGCAAAAAAACGTGCCTGCTTTAGCCTGCCGGATAGAAAAATTGTGGCATAGGAGAGAAAAAAAGTCAAGGCAGGCAGATTGTGTGATTTTTTATGAAAAGTTTATGGAATTTTTATTGTATTTCTGTAGATAGAAGAGTAGAATAGGCCAACGTAATTAACAATGTTAAATATTATCAATGTTAATGAAAAAGCAGACAGGGAAAATCGGCGCTTTGGGTGAGCTCTTTGCACTGCAGGCGCTTTGATACAGGAGGAGAAATGGATGACGCGTTAAAACTGGCGAGAGAATTTGAGCATGTCATGTGCAGGTTTCGGAGGATGGATTATTCTGCACTGCATCCCGGAGTTGGAAATATGGAATTTGCAGTGCTGGAGATGATTCATAAGCTGAGTGCGCAGCACGATGCAATTTACGGCGCAGCGATTTCCGATCTGCAGAAAAAAATGGAAATATTACCGTCGGCACTTTCCAGACTGCTCCGTGGCATGGAGGAAAAAGGGCTGTGCGTGCGCAGTATTGACCCGAAAGATCGAAGAAGCAGCTATGTTTCGCTGACGGAGACCGGACAGGAAAGAAGAGAACAGGGAAACGGCATTATGGAAGTGTTTGCCCAGCGAGTTGTAGAAAGAATGGGCGAAGGCAGATTCCGTGAGCTGATTAAACAGTGGGAACGGTTCGGAGATGTACTGGAAACAGAAATTGCAGCATTCAGGAATGTGGATGGAATGGAGGAATAGAACAGAAAATGTTTCGGCTACTGAGCTATTTAAAACAATGTAAAAAATCAGTGCTGGCCATTGTACTTCTGCTGATCGTGCAGGCGTACTGTGATCTGGCACTGCCGCAGTATACATCGGATATCGTGGACGTCGGAATTCAGCAGGGCGGTATCACTTATGCTGCGCCCGAATGGATGCGGGAGGAGACTTGGGGCAGCCTGCAGAATTTAATGACAGAAGGGGAAAAAGAGCTGACCGCTTCCTGTTATGAACAGGCAGAGGACGGTACTTACGAGCGGACAACGAATAAAACGGCGGATCTGGAAGCGTTAAACGATGCGTTCCGGATGCCGATGGTGATGCTGTCTGCGATGGACGAAAGTGCGGAGACCGCGATGAATGACGGAGCAGATGCAGCGGCGCCCACCAAGGAGCAGCTTCAGCTTCTCCAAGCGCTGCAAAACGGCTCTCTCTCCGAGGAGCAGCTGCTTTCGCTGCGGGAGACGATCACAGACCAGCTGGGCGATATGAGTGATTCCCTGTTGAACCAGAAGGCGATTTTATTTGTGAAAGAGGAATATGAAGCGCTGGGTAAAGACCCGGGCAGCATCCAGATCGCATATCTTTTAAAAACGGGCGGAAAAATGCTCGGCTTTACGCTGCTGATGGCAGTGTGCGCGATTGCAGTCAGCTTCCTTGCGTCCCGCGCTGCGGCATCGATCGGTAAAAATCTGCGTGGTCAGGTATTTGGCAAAGTGTTGTCGTTTTCCAGTGGAGAAATGCATCGGTTTTCGACAGCATCCCTGATTACGAGAAGCACGAACGATATTCAGCAGGTACAGATGGTCGCGGTCATGCTGCTTCGGATGATAAGCTATGCCCCGATCCTCGGAATCGGCGGTGTTTTGAAGGTGGTTGGCACAAAAACGGGCATGGCGTGGATCATTGGGCTTGCGGTAGCGGTCATTATGGCGGTTGTACTGATCCTGGTGAGCGTTGCAATGCCGAAATTTAAGCTGATGCAGAAATTAGTGGACCGGATGAACCTGGTTTCCAGGGAAATTTTGACTGGGCTTTCGGTTATCCGTGCATTTTCCAGAGAAAAATTCGAAGAAAAACGGTTTGATGAAGCGAACCGGAACCTGATGAAAACGCAACTGTTCACCAACCGCGTCATGACCTTTATGATGCCGGCGATGATGCTGATTATGAACTGCGTTACCGTCATGATCGTGTGGTTCGGTGCAAAGGGAATCGACGCCGGAAACCTGCAGGTTGGCGATATGATGGCGTTTATGACCTATACGATGCAGATCGTCATGTCCTTTTTGATGATTACGATGGTTTCCGTCATGCTTCCGCGTGCAGGTGTGGCAGCAGACCGAATTGAGGAAATTTTGCGGACGGACAGCAGCATTGTGGATGCAAAAAAAACGGAGGATGAAAAGCTGACGCAGTGCAGGGGAGAACTGAGGTTTGAGGACGTAAGCTTTAAATATCCCGGGGCAGAGGGGGACGTACTGGAGCATATCAGTTTTACGGCAAAACCCGGACAGACGACCGCTGTAATCGGAAGCACAGGCTGCGGCAAATCAACGCTGATTCAGCTGATCCCGAGATTTTACGATGTGACGGAAGGAAAAATTACGCTGGACGGTGTGGACATCCGAAATTTGAGCCAGCATAAATTACGGGAAGTGATGGGACTGGTTCCCCAGAAGGGCGTGCTCTTTTCCGGGACGATCGCTTCCAATATCAAGCTCGCAGGAGAAGATGAAATCAGCGACGAAACGATGAAAGAAGCGGCGCAGACAGCGCAGGCAACCGAGTTTATCGATGCAAAGCCGGAAGGCTATGATAGTCCGGTTGCGCAGGGAGGCAGTAACGTGTCCGGTGGACAGAAGCAGCGTCTTGCGATTGCCAGGGTCATTGCAAAGCATCCGAAGGTATATCTGTTTGACGACAGCTTTTCAGCGTTGGATTACAAAACGGACGCAGCGCTTCGAAAGGCGCTGCACGAACAGGCCGCGGACGCGACGGTGCTGATCGTTGCGCAGAGAATCAGTACAATCATGAATGCGGAGCAGATTCTTGTTCTGGAGGATGGAAAAATCGTTGGAAAAGGAACCCATGAAGAGCTGATGAAAAACTGCAGCGCCTATCAGGAAATTGCACGCTCGCAGCTGTCGGAAAGCGAGCTGAAAGGAGGCATAGCAGAATGAGTCAGGAGCAAAATAAAAAGCGTCCAATGATGGGACACGGACCGGGCAGGGGAATGATGCTCGGGGAAAAGGCAAAGGATTTTACGGGAACGATCCAAAAGCTGTTTGCCTACCTTGGAAGCTATCGGATTGTGCTCGGCGTCGTAATCTTATTTGCAATCGGAAGTACGGTATTTAATATTATCGGACCAAAAGTGCTCAGTAAGGTGACAACAGAGCTGTTCAACGGTCTGGTCGCAAAGGTGAGCGGTACCGGCGGTATTGATTTTGAAAAAATCGGCAGGATTTTGCTGCTGCTGCTTGGAATTTACTGTATCAGCGCAGTGTTTAACTTCATTCAGGGCTGGCTGATGACCGGCGTGACGCAGAAGCTGTGTTATCGGATGCGAAAGGAAATTTCCGAAAAAATCAACCGGATGCCGATGAAATATTTCGAATCCAGAACGGTCGGAGAAGTGCTTTCGAGAATCACGAACGATGTCGATACGCTGGGACAGAGCTTAAACCAAAGCGTGACCCAGTTAATTACCTCGATTGCGACGATGATCGGCGTGTTGATTATGATGCTGTCGATCAGTCCTCTGATGACGCTGATCGCACTGGTGATTCTGCCAATTTCCGGCGGTTTGATCGGATTTGTGGTCAAACATTCCCAGAAATATTTCGTGGAGCAGCAGAGCTGTCTCGGTGAAATAAATGGACAGGTAGAGGAAACCTACAGCGGTCATATGGTCATCCGGGCGTTCAACCGCGAAGAAGCGGTGGAGGAAACGTTTTCCCGGACAAACGACAGACTGTATGAATCCGCGTGGAAATCCCAGTTTATTTCCGGTCTGATGCAGCCGATCATGACCTTTGTCGGAAACCTCGGCTATGTTGCGGTTGCAGTGCTGGGAAGTGTTCTGGCGGTAAACGGCACGATCGAGGTCGGCGATATCCAGGCGTTTATCCAGTATGTGAAAAATTTCACACAGCCGATCACACAGATTGCGCAGGTTTCAAACATGCTGCAGTCCGCAGCGGCTGCCGCAGAGCGTGTTTTTGAATTCCTGGACGAGGAAGAGGAAGAGCAGACCGTTGAGCATCCGGTATCAATGGATCATCTGACCGGTGCCGTAAGCTTTGAGCATGTACGGTTTGGCTATACACCGGATAAAATCGTTATTCAGGATTTCTCCTGTGAAGTAAAACCGGGGCAGATGGTTGCGATTGTTGGACCGACCGGCGCCGGAAAGACGACAATGGTCAAGCTGCTGATGCGTTTCTATGACGTAAACAGCGGCAGAATTTGCCTGGATGGACACGATATCCGGAATTTCAACAGAGGACAGCTGCGTGAAATGTTTGGCATGGTACTGCAGGATACCTGGCTGTTCCAGGGAACCATTATGGAAAATATCCGTTACGGACGGCTGGATGCAACAGATGAGGAAGTCATCGCGGCGGCAAAAGCGGCACATGCGGATCATTTCATCCGGACGCTGCCGGGCGGTTATCAGATGGAGTTAAATGAAGACGCGACCAACGTTTCGCAGGGACAGAAACAGCTTTTGACGATTGCACGTGCAATTCTTGCTGACAATCCGATCTTGATTCTGGACGAGGCGACCAGCTCCGTCGATACGAGAACAGAAATCCAGATCCAGAAAGCGATGAATAACCTGATGAAGGGCAGAACGAGCTTTGTCATTGCCCACCGACTTTCGACGATCCGGGACGCGGATGTGATTCTGGTCATGAAGGACGGAGATATTGCAGAGCAGGGCACGCACGAAGAACTGCTTGCAAAGGGCGGATTTTACGCGCAGCTGTATAATTCCCAGTTCGAAAAAACAGCATAAGGATTTGAAAAAAGCTGACGCAATCTGCGGGCAGCTTTTTTTCTTGGGGTAAAAAGTTTTTTTGCAGGGATCAAAGGATGGATTGCAGACAGAAGGCGGGATATGGTAAAATAAAAACCGATGGCACAATCAGGCATGAAACGGAGCAGAATGTACATTCGATAGACGTTCTGCCTTAAGAAAAAACAGGAGGGGATTTGCCATGGCAGTTTATGCAGACGAAAAGCAGCGTACTTTTACGCTGCAGACCAAAAATACGACGTATCAGATGAAAGTGGATGCCTACGGCATGCTGCTGCATACCTATTACGGGGAAAAGACGGACAATTCCGATCTTTCTTACCGGATTCCGCCGGATGACCGCGGATTTTCCGGCTATGCGTATGAAGCGTCCTGTGCTGACGACAGACTTTCCTCAGATCTTGCGCCGCAGGAGTACAGCTGTTTCGGAACGGGGGATTACCGGATCAGTGCCCTGCGCGTCAGAAATGAAAACGGGAGCCAGGCGGTAACGCTTTGTTATGCCGGATATGAGCTTTCCAGAGGAAAATACAGCATTCCGGGATTGCCGGCTGTTTATGCGGATGAAACAGAAGCGGAAACCCTTGGCATCCTTTTGCGGGATCCGGAAAGCGGACTGGAAGTGCTTTTACAGTATGGCGTTCTGGAAGAGCTGGACATCATTACAAGGGCTGTGAAAGTTGTGAACCGGACAATGGGTAAAGTTGTCCTGTTAAAGGCTGCCAGCATGTGTCTGGACTGGCTGTCCGGCGACTATGAATGGCTGACCTTTTATGGAAAGCATGCAATGGAGCGCACCCTGCAGCGCACTCCGATTGCGCACGGTATTTCTGCGATCGGCAGTGTGAGAGGCGCATCCAGCCATCACTACAACCCGTTTGCAGTCGTATGTGAAAAGGATACAAACGAGACAAAAGGGCTCTGCTACGGTGTATCTTTTGTATACAGCGGCGAATTTTTAATGGAAACAGAAAAAGACCAGATCGATCAGACCCGTCTGATCTGCGGCATCCATCCGGACGACTTTGCGTGGACGCTGGAGCCGGGCGAGAGCTTTGATACGCCGGAGGTGATTTTGAGCTGCTCGTCCGAAGGCTTTGGAAAGCTGAGCCATAATTTCCATCAGGTCATCCGGGAGCACATCTGCCGGGGCGAATGGAAAAACAAGCGCCGTCCGGTGTTGATTAACAACTGGGAGGGCACTTACTTCGACTTTACCGGGGACAAGCTCGTTTCGATCGCAAAGGATGCGGCAGAGCTTGGCGTCGAGTTGTTCGTCATGGACGACGGATGGTTTGGAAAGCGTGACGACGACCGTTCCGGTCTGGGCGACTGGTTCCCGAATGAAAAGAAGCTGGGCTGCAGCTTAAAGGAGCTGGGAGACCGTATTGTTGGACTTGGAATGAAGTTTGGCATCTGGTTCGAGCCGGAATGCATTTCGGAGGACAGCGATCTGTACCGGGCACATCCTGACTGGGCGGTAAAGATTCCGGGCAGAAAGCCGAATCTGAGCAGACATCAGATGATTCTCGATTTTTCCAGAAAAGATGTACAGGATTACATCCTGGAACGGCTCTGCAGCGTGCTTGCAAGCGCACCGATCAGCTATGTGAAGTGGGATTTCAATCGAAGCATCTGCGATAAATATTCTACATCCCTGCCTGCCGAAAAGCAGGGCGAGATGGCGCACCGGTTCATGCTGGGCTTATACCGTGTACTGGACGGTATGCTTTCGGCCTATCCGCACCTTTTACTGGAGGGCTGCAGCGGAGGCGGCGGACGGTTTGATGCCGGGATGCTCTATTATTCCCCGCAGATCTGGTGCAGCGACGATACGGATGCGATCGAGCGCCTGCAGATTCAGTACGGCACGTCGTTTGGCTATCCGGTTTCGACAATGGGCGCGCATGTTTCCGCAGTGCCGAACCACCAGACCGGCAGAGTGACGCCGCTTGCGACAAGAGGCTGCGTGGCGATGGCGGGCACGTTTGGCTACGAGTTGGATTTAAACAAGATGACGGAGGAAGAAAAGGTCGAGGTAAAGCGCCAGATCGAGGTGTTCAAGCAGTATTACGACCTAATTTCGGATGGCAGTTATTTTCGTCTGACAAGCCCGCAGGACAATAACTGCGTCGTATGGGAAATGGCAGCAAAGGACGCATCCAAAGCGCTGATCAGTGCGGTTTACCAGCATGTGCAGACCAACTGCGCGGCGAAGTTTGTCTATCCGAGAGGACTGTGCAGCGATGCTTCCTATGAAGTGAGCCTGACAGATTTAAAAGGGGATAAAAAAGACAGGATGCAAAAGCTGGTGCTGACAGGAGCTGCGCTGATGCGTGGCGGACTGCGGCTCCCGGGCGCGGATTCCGATTACGCAGCATGGCAGATTTCTCTGAAAAAGCTGTGAGGCGGACGTTTCTACTTTTCGAAAATCTTTTGATTCATGACAATAGAATGCTCGCAGAGCGTGCATTCTATTGTTTTATTCACAAAACGTCCTTTGCCGCTACAGCGCTTGCGGTTTCTTCGCATGTCCCTTATAATAGGCACAGGCGTTTGGAGAAGTAAGACTTTTTCAAACGGAATAAGCGATTTCAGAAAAGGGGATTTGACATGGAAGAAAATCAGAAGATTCCGATGCGCAGCCAGGTAAAGAAAGAGGACACCTGGGCGATCGAGGACATGTATGCGACTGTAGAGGACTGGGAAAAGGATTTTGCGGCGGCGAAAAAGGTCGCAGAGGAAGCGGCAGAATATGCCGGACGGCTGGGTGAGAGCGCACAGGCGCTGTATGACTGGTCGGCTCTGACAGAAAAGCTCGACTGCATGCTGAGCGAAATTTACGGTTATGCGTCCCGCGTCAAGGACCAGGATACGGCGGACGCGGCAGGACAGACGCTGTCTGCGCGCGCGATGGGCTTATATGTAGAATGCAGCGGTCTGATTTCCTTTGCAGACCCGGAAATTCTGAGTATTCCGGAGGAAAAGCTGGAAGCATTTTATGCAGAAAAGCCGGAGCTGTTAAAGTATCGCAGAAGCATCAATGAAGTGCGCAGATGCAAGGATCATATTTTATCGCCGGAGCTGGAAAAGATATTGGCAGATGCAGGGGAGATGGCGCAGGCGCCCGGAACGGTTTATTCGTCTTTGGTAAATGCAGACCTGACCTTTGACCCGATAAAAGGCAGCAACGAAGAAGAGCTGGAAGTGACCGGCGGAAGCTTTATCCCGCTGATGCAGAGCCCGGATCGAAATGTGAGAAAAGCGGCGTTTGAATCCCTTTACGGCGGCTATGGCAAGGTGTTAAATACGGCAGCAGGACTGCTGAACGCGCAGGTCAGCCAGCTGAAATTCTTTGCAAAGGCGCGCAAATATCCGGACGCCCTGCACGCTTCGCTGGATGCGACCAACGTGCCTGTGGAAGTCTATCATAACCTGATCGAAGCCGTTCATGAGGACATCGGCATCCTGCACCGTTATATGCGTCTGCGCAAAAAGCTGATGAAGACGGATGAGCTTCATATGTACGATCTTTACACCTCCCTCGTTGCGGATGCGGATGTGAAGATTCCGTTTGAAAAAGCGAAGGAGGAAGTGCTGGATGCGACTGCCGTTCTCGGAAAAGAGTACGGGGAAGTGTTAAAGCACGGCTTTGAAAGCCGCTGGATCGACGTTTACGAAAACAAAGGCAAGCGCGGCGGTGCGTACAGCGCAGGACAGATTGTGCATCCGTATGTGCTTTTAAATTACAAGGGCACGCTGGATTCCGAGTTCACGCTGGCGCACGAGATGGGACATGCGATGCACTCCTATCTTTCCACCAAAAATCAGGAGCCTGTGGACAGAGAGTATGTAATTTTTGTTGCGGAAGTCGCATCTACCTGCAATGAGTCGCTTCTGATGCAGCATCTGCTGAAAAAAACGCAGGACAAAAAGACCAGAGCGTACCTGATCAACTATTTCCTCGAGCAGTTCCGTACGACTCTGTACCGCCAGACGATGTTTGCAGAGTTCGAGTTAAAGACCAACGAGCTGGTACAAAACGGCGGCAGCTTAACGGCAGAGGGCCTGAACAAAATTTACCACGACTTAAACGTATTCTATTATGGGGATGCGGTTGTTGTGGATGACTTAATCGACCGCGAATGGGCGAGAATTCCGCATTTTTATTACAACTATTATGTGTTCCAGTATTCGACGGGCTTTTCCGCTGCGATGGCGCTGTCTGAACGGATTTTGAGCGAAGGCGAGCCTGCGGTGAAGGATTACTTAAACTTCCTGTCCGGCGGCTGCTCCAAAGATCCGATTTCCCTGCTGCAGGGCGCTGGCGTTGATATGCGCACCGCAGAGCCGGTACACCGCGCACTGAAGCTGTTTGACAGCCTGCTTGACGAGATGGAAGCATTGATGGAAGCATGATGTTGGACAAAAATCAGAATTGTTTAATGAGATGTCCTGAAAATAGGATATAATAAGAAGAAATGACGATTCCGCCGGACACTTCTGGAAAAGAAAGGTCCGGCGGATTGTGCAATCTGGATGCTAAAATAAAAAATAAAAGGACAAAATAAGACAAAATGAAAAATAAAGGTTGACTTCTGAATGGATGTTCAGTATACTAAGGTCAGTTGGTACGACAGCACGATAAGATAAATTGGATTGTTACTGGCAGGCAGGCAAAACCAAGTTTTATAAATTAGTTTTTCAGATATTATATATTTCTGCAGAACTGGTTTATAAAATTTGGTTTTTTGTTTCTAAAGAGTCTGCAAGGCCATGTGGGATACCGGACAGTTGATTGTTGCGCATGGGCTGGCATTTCAGGAGCGGGGCATGAGGATAGAAAGGGTAATCAATAACAATGTGATCTCCGCGCTGGATGATCAGGGACGGGAGATCGTGGCGATGGGCAGGGGCATCGGCTTCCAGAAAAAAAGCGGTCAGGAGATCAAGGCTGCACAGGTGGAGAAGATTTTTCATCTGGGAAGTCCGGATTTACAGGCACGGTTTCAGGAGCTGCTTGCCAATATGCCAATGGAATGCGTGCAGGTTTCAGATGAGATTATTTCCTATGCGAAGAGTCATCTTTCCATGCAGCTCAACCAAAACGTTTATCTTGCGCTGACCGACCATATCGATTTCGCACTGAGACGGTTTAAGGACGGCATGCTGTTTGAAAATGCGCTTTACAGCGAAATCCGCAGATTTTATCCGGAAGAATTCCAGATTGGCTGTCATGCCCTCGATCTGATCGAAGAGCGGATCAAAGTGAGACTGCCGGAGGATGAGGCTGCATCGATCGCGTTTCATCTGGTCAACAGCGAATTTGGCGGGATGCGCCTGAGAGATACTCAGATTATGACGGAGATAATCCGTCACCTGATCGGAATGATTCGGGCAGATTACCATTTTCCGGAAGACCTGGTTTATGAGGACCGGTTGATCACGAATCTGAAATTTATGCTGAACCGGTTGATCCAGAACAAAGAGGGCTGGATTACAGAGGATGCTCGCTTTAACGAATTTGTCAGGGCAAATTACAGAAATGAGTATGAGCTGGCCAGAGCGATGAGAGACTATATAGAATCCGTGGTTTCCTGCAAGATGACGGAGGAGGAAGTGATCTATCTCGCAGTCCAGCTGAAATATGCAGATATCAAAAAAAAGGAAGGAAAGAAAAATGGGATTTTTTGATCGTTTTAAAAAGGATAAAGGGATTGAGCTTACAGCACCGATGAAGGGAAAATGTGTCAGCATTAAGGAGGTTCCGGATCCGACCTTCGCTGAGGAAATCCTCGGTAAGGGCATTGCTGTGATCCCGCAGGACGGACATGTTTACGCTCCGGCAGACGGCAAGATCAGTACCGTATTTCCGACCGGTCATGCGGTAGGCATTACGACTGCAGATGGTGCAGAAATTCTGATCCATATCGGTCTGGATACTGTAGAATTAAAAGGTGAGCCCTTTGAACAGAAGGTAAAAGAGGGTCAGGATGTGAAAAAGGGCGATCTGCTTGTCGTTGCAGATCTGGACAAGATCAAAGCGAGTGGAAGAGAAACGATCACACCGATGATCATTTGCAATTCTGATGCATATGAGCAGGTAGAAACCTTTACCGGCAAGGACGTGGAAACAACAGATGCGGTTATGAAGCTGCATCCTGCAAAATAAATGTTCAAAGAGGATGATGAAATGGTAGTTTGTCAGGGAAAAAGCGTTCTGAAGGGAATTGCGATCGGGAAAATTTACCTTTATGAAAAGCAGGAATATGTCCTGGAGCAGAAGCAGGTTGCTGATGCAGAGGCAGAGGTTGCCCGGTTCGAAGCAGCTAAGGAGACTGCCATCGGACAGTTGGATGACTTATATGAAAAAGCGCTTGCAGAAGCAGGCGAAGAACAGGCGATGATCTTCGATGTGCATAAGATGATGCTGGATGATGGCGATTATCTCGATGCGATCACCGGACTGATCCGGAGTGAAAAGGTCAATGCAGAATATGCAGTGCATACCACAGGAGAGCAGTTCGCAGCAGTATTTGCTTCCATGGATGATGAGTATATGAAAGCGCGCAGCGCAGATGTCAAAGATATTTCCGGACGTGTGATCCGTATCCTGGCAGGCATCGGGGACGGCAGCATTGCTTCAGAGGAGCCGGTGATCTTACTGGCAGATGATCTGACTCCGAGTGAGACGGTTTCTCTTGATAAAAGTAAGATTCTCGCATTTGTAACCCGCAACGGTTCAGCAAATTCTCATACAGCGATTCTGGCACGCTCGATGAATATTCCGGCATTGGTGCAGACCGATGTGGAGCTGTTAAAAGAATACCACGGCATAGATGCAGTTGTAGATGGTCTGGATGGAAAGCTTTATCTGGATCCGGAAGAGGCTGTGCTTGCGGAATTAGTTCAGAAAAAGGAAGCCTGCGGCAGAGAACGTGCGGAGCTTGAAAAGCTGATCGGACTCGATAATGTAACAAGAGACGGTCGAAAGATTAACGTTTATGCGAATATCGGAAGCCCGGAAGATGTGGATAAGGTGCTTTTAAATGATGCAGGCGGTATCGGACTTTTCAGAAGCGAATTTTTGTATCTCGGACGGGAAGACTATCCTTCCGAGGAAGAGCAGTTTGAAATTTACAAAGAAGTATTGAGCCGGATGAAAGGCAAAAAAGTTATCATCCGTACACTTGATATTGGAGCGGACAAGCAGGTGGATTACTTCAAGCTTCCAAAAGAAGAAAATCCAGCGATGGGCTATCGTGCGATCCGTATCTGTTTGGATCGGATTGACGTGTTTAAAACACAGCTCCGTGCAATTTACAGAGCGTCCGTTTATGGTACTGCAGCCATCATGTTCCCGATGATTATCTCAGTCAAAGAGATCCTTCGAATCAAAGAGATCGTGGAAGAGGTTAAGGCAGAGCTGACAGCGGCAGGAATTGAGATTGCACCAGTTGAATTGGGTATTATGGTAGAGACACCTGCAGCAGTCATGATCAGTGAAGAGCTGGCAAAGGAAGTATCCTTCTTCAGTATCGGTACAAACGACCTGACGCAGTACACTTTGGCGATCGACCGTCAGAACCAGAGCCTTGATACCATTTATGATTCCCATCATCCTGCAGTGCTTCGGATGATCCAGATGACGATCGAAAATGGTCATAAAGGCGGCGCGTGGGTCGGCATCTGCGGAGAACTTGGAGCAGATACGACGCTGACAAAGACCTTTGTGGATATGGGGATTGACGAATTGTCCGTTTCCCCGACCTATGTACTGGGGCTTCGCAAGGCGATTCGGGAAATTTGAAAATAATAGAATGCATGCGCTCTGCGAGTATTCTATTGTCATGAATAAAAGCAATGCCGCACATAAATTTCTGAAGCGGCACTGCAAAGAGAATAAGAAGTGACCACAGGAGGAACAGAACATGACACAGTTTTCTTACACAATTCAGGATGAGCTCGGTCTTCATGCAAGACCGGCAGGGCTCTTGGCAAAGGAAGCCGCAAAGTTTAAAAGCACCGTTACGGTAGAAAGCGGCGCAAAAAAGGGAGATGCAAAGAAGATCATGTCCCTGATGATGCTGGGCGCAAAGAAAGAGCATACACTTTCCTTTACTGTAGAAGGAGAGGATGAAGAAGCCTGCGCAGCAGCGCTGGAAGCGTTTTTAAAAGAAAATTTATAAATCGATAACGCTGACAGTTTTCTAAAGTATTCGTTAAGGTGTGTACCTTTATGAATAAATCCGCGGCCAGGGCGGAAACCACAGTGCAGAAAGAATCTGCATTGTATTAAACAAGAAGGGGGTAACTTTTATGAAATGGTTACAGAAACTTGGTAAGGCTTTAATGCTTCCGGTAGCTTGCCTTCCCATTTGCGGTATCCTGATGGGTATCGGTTATTTACTTTGTCCGTCCACCATGCAGGGTGGTGACGTAGTTGGCTTTGCTCAGACACTGGGATTCTTCCTGGTAAAAGCAGGCGGAGCTTTGATCGATAACATTGCGATCCTGTTCGTTATCGGTGTTGGTGTCGGCATGTCCGATAAAAATGATGGCACCGGCGGCCTGGCAGCTCTGGCTTCCTGGCTGATGATGACAACTCTGCTTTCCACAGGCGTGGTTACAACCATCATGCCTTCTATGGCAGAAAAAGAAAGCGCTATGCTGGCATTTGGAAAAATCGCGAACCCTTTCATCGGTATTTTAGCTGGTGTGATCGGTTCTACCTGCTACAACAAGTTTAAGAGCACGAAGCTGCCTGACTGGCTGGCATTCTTCTCTGGCAAACGTTGTGTAGCGATCATCGCAGGCGTTATTTCCATCGTTGTTTCTGCAGTGCTGCTGTTTGTATGGCCTCTGATCTTCGGTGGTCTGGTAGCTCTTGGTGAGGGTATTGTAGGCCTTGACGCTGTAGGTGCAGGTATCTACGCATTCTTAAACCGTCTGCTGATCCCTGTTGGTCTGCATCATGCATTGAACAACGTATTCTGGTTTGACACCATCGGCCTTGGCGATCTGTCCCACTTCTGGGCAGGTGAGACCAGCGCAGACGTAAGCTGGAGCCTTGGTATGTACATGTCCGGTTTCTTCCCTTGTATGATGTTTGGTGTTCCCGGTGCAGCGCTGGCTATGATCCAGACTGCAAAGAGCACGAAGAAGAAAGTTGCAATCGGTCTGGTTGGTTCCGCAGCTCTGTGTGCATTCATCTGCGGCGTTACCGAGCCTTTTGAATTCGCATTCATGTTCCTTGCACCCGGTCTGTATGTTGTATACGCTCTGCTGTACGGCATCTTCACCGTAATCACTGTTTTAGTTGGCTTCCGTGCAGGCTTCTCCTTCTCCGCAGGCGCAACAGACCTTCTGTTCTCTGCATCCCTGCCGGCAGCAGCAAATACCTGGATGATCATTCCTCTGGGCATTGCAGCATTCGTTGTATTCTATCTGGTATTCCGTTTCGCGATCGTGAAGTTTGATCTGAAGACTCCTGGTCGTGAGGATGATGATACAGAAGCTGAAAAGCAGGTTGTTCTGGCAAATAACGACTACACCAAGGTTGGTGAGATCGTGCTGGAAGGTATCGGCGGCAAGGATAACGTTGTCAGCCTGGATAACTGCATTACCAGACTTCGTTTCGAAATCAAGGATTACACCAAGGTTGACGAGAAGAAGATCAAATCTGCAGGCGTTGCAGGCGTTATCCGCCCCAACAAGAACAATGTTCAGGTTATCGTCGGAACCAAGGTTCAGTTTGTAGCAGACGAAATCCAGAAGATGCTGTAAAACATTTTTACAGTACAGGAATTATCGTTTACATTCTTATCGAAGGGAAAAGCCCTCCATTCGATAGATACAGGAAATTAAATATTGACAGTGCCCTGCGGCACGAAAAACCTGGCACATCGGAGGCTCCTCGCAAGAGGGGCTTCCGATTCTTTTTCAAAACAGCGGAATGTTTGTAAAGCGTACCTTCTGGTGTTTTACAGCCGCAGGATCTGCACATTTGGTTTCCCGACATAGCCCAGGCGCGTGTGAACTGTAATCTTATGAGTAAACCTGGGACAATTATTTTTTTAAAACAATTGAGAAAAAAGTCGGGATGTATTAGAATGAATAGAGTAGCCGGAGAGGTTCCGGTACAAAATATATTATCAGAAACGGGAGAATAAGCGATATGAGAATTATCAAAACCAAAGATTATAACGATATGAGCAGAAAAGCTGCAAACTATATTGGTGCACTGATCATCAACAAGCCTGACTGCGTACTGGGTCTGGCAACCGGTTCCACACCGATCGGCACATACAAAAATCTGGTAGCTGGCTATGAAAATGGCGACTACGATTTCTCCAACGTAAGAAGTGTAAACCTGGATGAGTACAAGGGCCTGCCCAAGGAGAACGAGCAGAGCTATTACTACTTCATGCATGACAATCTGTTTTCTCATGTAAATATTGATCCTGCAAACACCCATCTGCCGGACGGCACAGAGCCTGACAGTCAGAAAGCCTGTGAGGAATACAATAAAGTGATCGCATCCATGGGCGGTGTTGATCTGCAGCTGCTGGGTCTTGGACATGATGGACACATTGGCTTCAACGAGCCTAACGACGAGTTCGACAAAGAGACTCACTGCGTAGATTTAACAGAGATGACTATCGAAGCAAACAAGCGTTTCTTTAACTCCATCGACGAAGTTCCGCGTCAGGCTTACACCATGGGTATTGCTACGATTATGCGTGCAAAATGCGTCCTGATGGTTGTCAGCGGCAAAGATAAAGCAGAGATTTTAAAGAAATCCTTCTTTGGACCGATCACACCTCAGGTTCCGGCTTCTATTCTGCAGCTGCATCCGAACTTTGTTCTGATCGCAGATGAGGACGCTCTGTCCGCACTTTAATGCATTCTGTTGTTGAAAATGATAACAGGGTCAAAAATCAGAAAGCCGATGCAGGGTTGCCTGCAGGAGGCTTTCTGAACGTTTGATTTGTCAAAGAAGGAGGCAGGAGGCCATGGTTTTACAGAGCAGAAGAGTTTGGCTGGCAGGACAGTTTGTTCCTGCTCAGCTGGAAACAGCCGATGGAAAAATCGTAAACGTATATCCTTTTGGGACAAAGACTGCAGATGTGGATTACGGCAATAAGCGGATTGTTCCCGGTTTTATTGACGTGCATACGCATGGCGCTTATGGATTCGATACCAATGACGGCGAGCCGGAAGGTCTGCGCGACTGGATGAGACGGATTCCGGAAGAAGGCGTTACCTCGATTCTTCCGACAACCGTAACGCAGATGCCGGAGGTTCTGACCAAAGCGGTTGCAAATGTCGCAAAGGTTGTGGAAGAAGGCTACGAGGGTGCAGAGATTCTGGGGATCCATTTCGAAGGACCTTATCTGGATATGGAATACAAGGGCGCGCAGCCCCCGGAAGCGATTGCAAAACCGACCGTAGAACAGTTTAAAATGTATCAGGAAGCCGCACATGGCATGATCAAATACATCACGATGGCTCCTGAACACGATCCGGAATTTGCTCTGACAAAATACTGCAGCCAGAACGGTGTAGTAGTCAGCATGGGACATTCCAGCGCGTCGTATGAGCAGGCGCTGATGGGAATCGCCAATGGCGCGATGAGCATGACACATGTATACAACGGCATGACGCCGTATCATCACAGAAAGCCCGGATTGGTCGGAACCGCGTTGCGCGTCCGCGATATTTACGGTGAGATCATCTGTGACGGCTGTCATTCCCATCTGGCTGCACTGAATAACTTCTTCACCGCGAAAGGAAGAGATTATTCCATTATGATCAGTGATTCCCTGCGTGCAAAGCACTGCCCGCCCGGCGGTAATTATGAACTTGGCGGTCATCCGATCGAGATCGGAGAGGACGGTCTGGCAAGATTAAAAGGAACTGATACGATCGCCGGAAGCACCTTAAATATCAACAAGGGTCTGCGGATTCTTGTGGAAGAGGCGATGGTTCCCTTCGATGCAGCTTTAAATTCCTGCACGATCAACCCTGCCCGTGTTCTTCGGGTAGATGACCGGAAGGGTAAATTAACTGCCGGCTATGATGCGGATATCGTTGTTCTGGAAGACGATTATGCGGTTGCACAGACCTATTGTAAAGGAATTGCAATGTTATAAAAAATATGAGATACTAATGGGGCATTTTAGGCACAGCCTGGGATGCCCCTGATGTTTTATGAAAGGAGACTCTGTGATATGACAGATCTGGACTGCAAACAGACCGAAAAGCTGATTCCTCAGTTTTTGAAGGACGAACTGGATAACCGCACGGAAAAGAAATTTTTAAATCATGTGGATGGATGCAGTTCCTGCCTTGAGGAGCTGAGCATACAGTTTCTGGTGACAACCGGGATGCAGCGCCTGGAAAACGGCGATACGTTCGATTTAAACAGAGAGCTGCGCATGCGGATTGATACAGAGAAGCGACATCTGCATATCCTGAGTTCCTTACAGCATGGGCTGTATGCGACAGAAGCGATGGCGATTCTGGCGGCGACTATGATTTTGACGATGGTGGTATTATAAATGAGTGAAAAACTGGTTTTAATTGACGGACACAGCATTTTGAACCGCGCCTTCTATGGCGTGCCGGATTTATCCAATTCCGAGGGGCTTCACACGAATGCGATCTATGGCTTTTTAAATATTTTATTCAAGCTTCTGGAGGAAGAGAAGCCGGAATATCTGACGGTCGCGTTCGACGTGAAAGCGCCGACGTTCCGGCACGAGATGTACCCGGAATATAAAGGGACGAGAAAGCCGATGCCGCAGGAGCTGCACGAGCAGGTTCCTGTGATGAAGCAGGTACTGCATGCCATGGGAATCCGGACGATGGAGCAGCCAGGACTGGAAGCGGACGACATTTTGGGGACGCTTGCAAAGCGCGCGGAAAAAGAGGGGATGGATGTATCCCTGGTTTCCGGGGACAGGGATCTTTTACAGATCGCGAGTGACAAAATTAAAATCAGAATTCCGAAGACCAAGGGCGCGCGGACAGAGGTCGAGGATTATTATGCAGCAGATGTTGAAGCAAAGTACGGCGTGACGCCTGCCGGCTTTATCGAATTAAAGGCGCTGATGGGCGATACGGCGGACAATATCCCCGGCGTGCCCAAGGTCGGTGAAAAGACGGCTTCCGAGCTATTAAAGCAGTTTCAAACGCTGGACAATTTGTATGCGCATGTCGAAGAGGTGACGAAAAAAGCGGTGCGAGAATCGCTGATCGCCAATAAAGATCTGGCATATCTGAGTCTTGATCTTGCGACGATCCGCATCGACAGTCCTGTGGTGCTTGACTGGAATGAAGCGCGGCTGGGAGAGCTGTATACAGAGGATGCGTATCAGCTGTTCCGGAAGTTGGAATTTAAAAATCTGCTTGGACGATTCGAGCAGAAAGAGACGAAGCAGGATAGCTTGACGGCAAAAATTCATGTGACGAGCGATTTGGCAGATGCACAGGAGATTTTCGAGGCGGTCAAAAAAGCGGGACACTGTGGCTTTGCAGTGTTATCCGATCAGAAAAAATGCAGAAAAATAGAAGAAACCGAGTTTTGCGGACTGGCGCTGTGCTGGGGCGAAGAACAGATCGCAGTGCTTCCGGCGGAGGGCTTTTTGACCGCGCAGTGGCTCTGCAGTCAGCTTTCCGATCTGTATCTGGCGGGCATAGACCTTTCTACGTTTGAAATCAAAAAAGCGTATCCTGCTCTTTTGTCCAATGGAGAAAAAGACCAGGACAGCTGCGGTACAAAGACGCTGTTCGATGTTTTGATTGCCGCGTATCTGTTAAATCCGCTCAAAAACGATTATGAGCCGGAGGACATTGCAAAGGAGCAGCTCGACCGCATGATCCGCACGAGAAAGCAGCTGTTTGAAAAGCTTTCTTTAAAGGAAGCATATGCGCAGAGACCGGAAGAATTTTATGAATATGCCGGAACACTGGCGTATGTGTGCTATGCGGCTGTGCCGGTGCTTTCCCAAAAACTGGAAGAAGCCGGGATGCAGAAGCTGTTTGACGAAATTGAGATGCCGGTATCCCGTGTGCTTTATGAGATGGAAAAAGAGGGCGTGCTGGTACGCAGACAGGAGCTGCAGGCATACGGTGATGCGCTGGTGGACAGGATTAACGAGCTGGAAACAAAAATCCACGAAGCGGCAGGCTGTGAATTTAATATCAATTCGCCGAAGCAGCTGGGAGAAATTTTGTTTGAAAAGATGGGCTTAAAGGGCGGAAAGAAAACCAAAACCGGATATTCGACCGCTGCAGACATTCTGGAAAAGCTCGCAGCAGACAATCCGATTGTTGCGGATATCCTGGAATATCGGGGTCTGACGAAATTAAAATCGACCTATGCGGACGGTCTGGCGGATTATATCGAGGAGGACGGCAGAATCCACACGTCCTTCAATCAGACGATCACGGCGACCGGACGGATTTCTTCAACGGAACCGAATCTGCAGAACATTCCGATGCGTACAGAACTGGGACGGCTGATCCGCAAGGTATTTGTGCCAAAGGACAACTACTTGTTTACGGACGCGGACTATTCCCAGATCGAGCTTCGTGTGCTCGCGCATATTTCCGGGGACGAGCAGCTGATCGAGGCGTACAAAAGTGACGCGGATATCCATCGGATTACGGCATCCAAGGTGTTCCATACGCCGTTTGAGGAAGTCACGGACTTACAGCGGCGCAATGCAAAGGCGGTCAATTTCGGTATCGTTTACGGCATCAGCTCCTTTGGTTTGAGTCAGGATCTGAGCATCACGCGGAAAGAGGCAGCAACCTATATCGAGCAGTATTTTGCAACCTATCCGCAGGTCAAGACATTTCTGGACAAACAGGTGGAGGATGCGAAGCAAAACGGTTATGTGACGACGCTCTACGGGCGCAGACGTCCGATTCCGGAGCTGAAATCCAGCAATTTTATGCAGCGTTCCTTTGGCGAGCGCGTGGCGATGAATTCTCCGATTCAGGGTACGGCGGCAGATATCATGAAGCTTGCGATGATCCATGTCTGGGAAGAGCTGCATCGCAGGAAATTGAATTCCAGGCTCAGTCTGCAGATTCACGACGAGCTGCTGATCGAGACCGATCGTGCGGAAGCTACGGAGGTGGCAGAGCTTTTAAAGGATAAGATGAAGCATGCGGCAGAGCTTTCCGTTTCGCTGGAGGTGGATCTGCATACCGGCGAAAACTGGTATGACGCGAAATAGTAGAATGCACGCTCTGCGAGCATTCTACTGTCATGAATAAAAGGAACGAAATGATGAAAACAATAGGAATTACCGGCGGGGTTGGTGCCGGAAAATCGAAGATTTTAGCATATATTCAGACACACTGCAACTGCCGGATTTTGCTGGCGGATGAAGCAGCGCATAAGGTTCGTGAGCCGGGAAATCCCTGCTACAACGCCCTCGTCCGGCTTCTGGGAACAGACACGCTGGAAGAGGACGGTCAGATCAACCGGCAGAAAATGGCGGCGAAAATTTTTGCAGACCATAAGTTGCTGGAAGCGATCAATGCGGTCATCCATCCGGCGGTTAAAGCCTATATTTTGCAGGAGATCGAAGCCGAACGCGAAGCTGGAAAAATCGACGCCTTTTTTGTGGAAGCGGCGCTCCTGATTGAGGAAGGCTATGGCGAGCTGCTGGATGAGCTATGGTACATTTTTGCACAAAAAGAAGTACGCAGGAAGCGGCTGATGCAGGATCGTGGATATTCCGAAGAAAAGGTAGAACAGATTTTTGCGAGTCAGCTTTCGGAAGAAGAATTTCGATGTCACTGTAAAGTGGTGATTGACAATAGTGCCGACCTGGGGGATACTTACAGACAGATAGACGAAAGATTAAAGGAAGCAGGGCTGAGCAGATGAGATTATGCAGTATTGCCAGCGGAAGCAGCGGAAACTGTATTTATGCGGGAACGGATACGACCCATGTGCTGGTGGATGCAGGCATCAGCGGCAAGCGCGTGGAAAACGGCTTGAACGATATTGGTTTGACAGGACGGGATATTGATGCGATTTTGATCACTCATGAACATATTGACCATATCGCCGGACTTGGTGTTTTAAGCAGACGGTATGGAATTCCGATTTATACGACGGAAAAGACTGCGGACGCGATTCAGGAAACGAAGAGTGTGGGAAAGATCCCGGAAGAGCTTTTTCATCCCGTCTGTGCAGAGGAAGCGTTTACAATTAAGGATCTGACGGTAAATCCGATGCGTATTTCTCACGATGCCGCAGATCCGGTGGGCTATCGTTTTTCTTATGGCAGTAGCCATGCTGCTGTGTGTACAGACCTTGGTACTTATAATGACTACACCGTGGAATGCTTAAAGGGGATGGATGTCCTTTTACTGGAGGCAAATCACGATGTAAATATGCTGCAGGTGGGGAGCTATCCCTATTATCTCAAGCAGCGGATACTCGGAAACCGCGGGCATCTTTCGAATGAAAATTCGGGCAGACTGTTAAGCAGGGTGCTGCATGATAACCTGAAAAAAGTGATCCTGGGACATCTGAGTCAGGAAAACAACCTGCCGGAGCTTGCATATGAGACCGTGCGGATGGAAATTGACCTGGCGGATAATCCGTATCATGGGGGTGATTTCCCGATTCAGGTGGCGAAGCGCAATGAGGTTTCGGAGATGATCTGTTTTTAAAAAAATGAGGAACTGTGAGAGGAGAAAGATTGAAAAATAAAATTTTCAATCGCGGGATTTGTGTCTGCGCGCACTTGACACAAACTTGACATGCGCAAAAAGCGTGCGCGGAAAAGAGGAGAAAAGCATGAAGAAAAGCATTATCACTGTAGTAGGGAAGGACACTGTCGGAATTATTGCAAGAGTATGTGCATATCTGGCAGATAACAACATCAACATTCTGGATATTTCCCAGACCATTGTGAAGGGATATTTTAATATGATGATGATCGTGGATATGAATAATGTATCCAAGGAGTTCGGAACCATTGCGCAGGAGCTGGATGCGCTCGGAGAGAATATTGGCGTTATTATCAAATGCCAGCGGGAAGAAATTTTTGACCAGATGCACAGAATCTGAGACACCAGTTTACTCGTGGCTTCCTGTGAGCTGATTTCATGCTTGCATGAAAATCTGCTTGCAGGAAGGTACGAAGGAAGCGCCAATCCATGAGCAAAAGTAGCGGTGGCGTAGCCAGCGCGGAGAGCATCGAAGATGCGAGTTTGCGAATGGCGCGGTAAACGGCTCAATCACGACAAATACATCTGCGAAATGGAGAAAATAGCATGATCAATATCTATGAAGTAACCGAAACCAATAACATGGTGGAGAAAGAAAATCTGGACGTACGCACCATTACGATGGGAATCAGCCTTTTGGACTGCATCGATTCGGATTTAAACGCATGTCTGGATAAAATTTATAAAAAGATTACCGAATCCGCAAAGGATCTGGTAAAGACCGGCGAAGAGATTGCACAGGAATTCGGTGTGCCGATTGTAAACAAGCGTATTTCCGTGACTCCGATTGCGCTGGTCGGCGGTGCCGCATGTAAGACGCCGGAGGATTTTGCAAAGATCGCAGAAGTGATGGATAAAGCTGCCCACGAGGTAGGCGTAAACTTTATCGGCGGTTATTCTGCGTTGGTGAATAAAGGCATGACCCATGCGGATGAGCTTTTAATCCGTTCGATTCCGATGGCATTGTCCAGAACTGAAAATGTCTGCAGCTCTGTCAACGTCGGTTCCACCCGCTGCGGTATCAACATGGATGCTGTCCGACTGCTGGGCGAAATCATCAAAGAGACGGCGGAGTACACAAAGGAGCAGGATTCCTTAGGCTGTGCAAAGCTGGTGGTATTCTGCAATGCGCCGGACGATAACCCGTTCATGGCGGGCGCGTTCCACGGCGTGACAGAGGCTGACCGTATCATCAATGTCGGCGTCAGCGGTCCCGGCGTTGTAAAGACTGCACTGGAATCTGTGCGCGGCGAGAGCTTTGAGGTGCTCTGCGAGACGATCAAAAAGACCGCATTCAAGGTTACGAGAGTCGGTCAGCTGGTGGCAAAAGAGGCTTCGAAGCGGTTAAAGGTTCCCTTCGGTATTGTCGATCTTTCGCTGGCTCCGACGCCTGCAATCGGCGACTCTGTTGCAGATATTTTATGTGAAATCGGTCTGGAGCATGCCGGCGCACCTGGAACGACGGCAGCCCTTGCCCTGTTAAATGATCAGGTGAAAAAAGGCGGCGTTATGGCATCTTCCTATGTTGGCGGCTTGAGCGGGGCATTCATTCCGGTCAGTGAAGACCAGGGTATGATCGATGCGGTGACAGCAGGTGCGCTGACACTGGAAAAGCTCGAGGCGATGACCTGTGTCTGCTCTGTAGGCCTTGACATGATCGCGATTCCCGGAGATACAAAGGCAACCACGATTTCCGGCATCATTGCGGATGAAATGGCGATCGGTATGATCAATAACAAGACAACCGCTGTTCGCCTGATCCCCGTTATCGGTAAGGGTGTTGGCGAAACCGTTGAGTTTGGCGGACTGCTGGGCTATGCGCCGATTATGCCGGTCAACCAGTTCAGCTGTGACGCATTTGTAAACCGCGGCGGACGGATTCCTGCACCGATCCATAGCTTCAAGAACTAAGCGGTATCGTAGCAGGAGCAGGACGAATTCTGAAAAAATATAAACAATAGAATGCACGCTCTGCGAGCATTCTATTGTCATGAATGAAAAAGACCGTCGGTTTTGCAGAGCCTTGGGAAGGCGCGAACCGACGGTCTTTTGGATTTTTTGGAAAGAATTTTGTTTCACAGTTTTTCGCCTGTGGCAGGGAGGGAAAGCAATAGCTTTATGCAGCGTGCCGCTTTTCCAGTTCGACACAGATGCGGTCGTATTCTGTTTCGTCCAGAATATATTTTTTCTTATAAAGGAAGTAGGACAGAAGCATCATCGCGCAGGGCAGCAGGGACATGCACAGCAAAAGTCCGGTGCTCTGCAGCGAGGTCGTGCTGGAGAGCACGCCGGAAATTAAGTCGAGCTTTTCACTTTCGGTAATCAACCCCTGGGTGCACTGCTGCTCCAGCGAAGAAATCTGGTTGGTGTAGCTGGTAACGTCGAACAGCAGATAGGTTGCAGATGTCAGGACAGCGGTCAGTGCGGAGGCAAGCTTTGTGATGAATGGGCGAAGGGAAGCGATGACGGCTTCATCCCTCGTCCCGAATTTGTACTCATTATATTCCACCGTATTGAGGATGGAGATCATCATAATCAGGTAATAGCAATACTGACCGAAATTGGAGAGCATGTAGCCTAACACGAGCAGGACAAAGCCGAGGGTACCGGTCTTTGCCAGAAAGCCGGAGATCAGGAGGAACGCGTAGCCGATCACCGCGATGATTGCCATGATGGACATCAGCTGTTTGCGCGGGCATTTGCGGGAAATGGCAGGGTAGAAGACCATCAGAAATGCAGTTGCGGACATGCCGACCATTGTGAACAGGGAATATAGACCGCCTTCATAGCCGAACGTCAGATAAATATAGGTAGATCCAAGTCCGCCGACGATCAGTCCATTACCGATCTGCTGCAGCAAAAAGATGACTGCGATCCAGACTAACTGATCGTTGCGCAGGATGGTCTGGATGATTTCGCGGAAGCGGAAGCGTTCCTGCTTTGCTGCGGGAGGGTCACGGCGTTCGCGTACACCGAAGATTGTGATGCTCAAAAACAGAGGCGCTAAAATCGCAATGATCAGGGCGATGCGTCCATAGGCGGTAAAGGAACTTCCGCCTATGGCATTTTTGCCGGTAGAAAAGACTGGAATCAGGATAGAGGCCAGAGTAGAACCGATTCCTGCAAACAGCGTGGCACGGGAGGTAAACTGATTGCGTGCGTTGGCATCAGAGCCGAGCGCCGGAATCATACCCCAGTAGGAAATATCATTCATGGTATAGGTGATGCTGAACAAAAAATAAAGGATGCCGAACAGGCAGACGAAGCTCCAACCGTGCAGGTCTGTATTGAAAAACAGATAAATGACGACGGAGGTGGATAAAACGCCGATTGTCAGCCAGGGTTTAAATTTGCCGAAACGGGAATGGGTGTGTTCGATGATGCTTCCCATGATCGGGTCGTTTAGTGCGTCAAAAATCCGGGCAGCGACCATAATTGCGGTGATCGCGGTCAGCTGTGCGGCGTTTAACGAGCGGGTAAATAAAACGAAAGTCAGAAGAAAGCTGTTGATCAGGGCGTAGACAGCATCTCTTCCGACCGTCCCGAGGGGGAACAGAAGTAGGTTTCGTTTTTGGTACTTTTGCTGTTCGTTCATGGATTTTTCCTCCGTTTTTTATTCTGTTTTCATTATATTGCGATTTAAAACAGGATGCAACAGAGAAAAATGGCGAATTCCGGAGAGTGGGAAATGAGATTATCGGAGGATGCGGCAGGGTGGCACAGCGTGCTGTAAAATGCGGGTACTGCAGCGGCAGCGCAGTCTTGTGTCTGACTACAGCAGAATCAGTTGGCGTGTATACTCGTGAACCGGCAGCTGCCCGGTTTTTGCGCAGCGTGCAGTTTGCGTCAGATGTGCAGCGAGCACATCCTTTTCATAGAGGGCGAGTGCCTCCGGAGAAAGGCTGCGGGCTGCAGCAGCGGGGCGGGAGATGAGCGGAATGCTGCTGTTTTTCTTGAGCACGGACAGCAGGGGAGACGCACTCTTACGAAAACCAAGAATCCGGGCGTAAGGTGTATAGTCGTTATCGCGGGCAGCAAGGAGCATTTCCTGCGAAACAGAGAGCAGAATCCGACACAGACAGCGGCTGATTTTGCTGTAGGTGATTTCGCGGGTCTTGAGTCTTACGCAGAGATCGTCCCAGTCGGTAAAGGAAAGGCGGTTCGCCTCGAGCTTGTCGGCAAGCTCTTTTCCGACCTCAGCATACGTCCCAAAGGAACCCGGAGCGGCAGTGAGCAGTCGATAGTGCAATGGACTGGATAAGTCATTGGAGAATAAAAACGTGTTCTGCGATAAAACTTCCTCCCAGAGCGGCAGCAAGGGCTGCAGTTCGGGATAGCACTGCAGCTGCGACAAAAGAGCCTGCTTCCCTTGTTTGGCGAGCAGACTGCGCAGCGCGGATGCAGAGGGAAAGTCTGCTGCACCGCCGAGCGGATCGTGATAGCCGCTGCCAACGCGCGAGATCGTGAACGGGCGGATGGAGCTGTTTCGCCGCAGCAGCGCCAAGGTATATTCCAATCCCAGAAGGTTGTTGGGGGAAGAAAGCAGGGCAACAGTCTGTTCTGCTGTGGAATTGTTGTCGGGGCAAGCTGTTGATGGCATATCTTTTGCCATATCGAGGCATAAAAGCAGCGCCTGCTGGCGTGCGGCAGGGAAAGATAGCCCGGATTTTAATGCTTTTTTCAAAGCATTGGAAAAAGCAGCAGATTCGCACTGCAGCAGAGTTGCCGCTTTTTCAAATAAGGAAATGTCGCCGGATTCGCTGCCAAAGCAAAGAACGTCCACGCAGCCGAGCTTGTCCAGCAGGGAAACTGCCCCGGCGGCAAAATCCCCGGCGCTTCCGGTGGCGAAGCAGACGGGCAGCTCAATCACGATGTCTGCTCCGGCAAGCAGCGCCATCCGTGTACGGGTATACTTGTCCAGAAGCGCCGGAGCGCCCCGCTGGACAAAGCTGCCGCTCATGACTGCGATCAGATAGTCCGCGCCGGTTTGCTTCCGCGCCTGTTCCATATGGTAAATATGTCCCGGGTGAAGCGGGTTGTATTCTACGATGATGCCTGTTGTTTTCAAAGTGATAAATACCTCCATGTGCACGGGTTCTTAACGTTCTGAGAACTTTTTTCTTTTTTTACTTCCACAGGTTCAAGTTTATTTTTCTGTTTTTAATATCCGATTTCCGAATTATAGCTGTATCTCTAACTCCAAGCAATCCCATTCTTCGCCTAATACCTGATACTTTTCCATTTCATCTAATGCTACATCCTGAAATCCTGTGGTCTTGTAACAATAATATGCAGGATCATTATTACGGAAAACACCTAATGTAACCTTCTTTGCGCCAAAGATTTCTTTTGCATAGAGTAATCCTAACTGAAGCATTTGTTTTCCATAGCCTTTCCCCCTTTTGTTTGCATCAACGATAACAAAGCCAAATCTTAATTCATCAAATGACGCTGTTGGTCTTCTCATTGTAAAAAATCCAACCACATCGTTATCATCTATCGCTGTAAAAGCCATCAAATCACTTACGGAATGAAATTGCTCAAGCGATAACGGGTATGTTCCCAGTACGCCTGCTGTCCATTTATAAAATGCCTTTTCATCTTTTGCCCAGGAAAGTATTGTTTCAGCATCTTTTATATGATAAGGTCTTAGTCTTAACATCATTTTCCCCTTTCTGCAAAACTGGAAGTTGTCTAATTCTTTTTTAAGGGATTATCTAATACATAATACAAAGAAATATACTCATGTCCATCTCTTGCAATTTGGGTATTTTCCTTTACAAAGCGGAAACCACTTTTTTCAATAACTCTTTTTGATTGACTATTTATAACAAAATGGCTACACATTAAGTAATCATAATTTTCTTGTTCAAAGCAGAATTTAATTACTCTATTAACAGCTTCTGGCATTAAACCTTTTCCCCAATACTCTTTACTTAATACATATCCTAGTTCTCTTCCTACTAAATTCTCATACTCATCACGCAACAAAAGACTAAGCGTTTCAAGTCCTAATGAACCTATTACCTTATGATTTTCTTTCAATTCTAAAGCAAAGGTCATTTTCTCATTAATAAACATCTCCAAAATGGTTTTTGATTCTTGAATTGATGTATGTGGATTCCATCCAGCCATTTGACCTACTCCATCAACTTTTGCATACTCAAAAAAGTCTTCTAAATCCATTTCACTCCATTCTCTAATGATTAGTCTATCTGTTTCAAGCACAACACCTGTTAAATCAACATTTGCATTCATAAATCTATCACTCCTCAATCAACTCCCGATTGTTCTATGATACGATAAACATGCCATATTCTTTTGGCACGTTTAAAATTCCATTTGTAGTATGAGCGGTCAAAATATCTTTTTTAGCCTGTTTGGGAATGCCGGTGATCGACGTCATACTGGAAAGAGAATAAAGATATTCGATTATGTCATCGATATTGCTTTTGGCAGCTGCGATCATCGCTTTTGAAAAATCTGAAAGAGTCAGCCTGGAACACAGACGGATCAAATCTTCTTTGTTTTTCCACATATCGCCTGTCCCGCAGCCTAATTCCAAAATGCGCATTCCGGGGGCAATTTTATAATTGGAAAAAATCCAGTTTCCGAATCCCATCTTGTTTGTCGAATATTTATCATGAATGGAAATTCTCGTTTGCAAATTGGTTGCTGTAGCATACCGCTGTTCCACAACGGACCTATCATTCAGCTGATCCATACATAACCTCGCTTTGATTTCCTGTTTTTGATCCTGGTATTTACAAAACAGTATAACATAAAATAAAGGCACATGGGAAGCTGCGGAAAGCATTGAAGATGCAGCTTGGCGAATGGTGTAGATGAACGATAACCTAAAATAGCAAAAAGAAGTTTTAACGGAAAGATCTTGTGCTGCTTCATATAGATTTTTCTGTTTTGAGTATGGTATACTGTAAGAGTATGTGAGAAAACTTAGCCTTCTTATATATTTCTAACGAACTAAAAATTTATTTTATATAGAGAGGGATCGGCAGATGGGAAATAAGGAATTATTTAAAACAGTTTTATTCGGCGGATTTCAAAAAGAAGAAGTATGGAACTACATGCAGGAGGTTGAGGCGGAGATAGAAGGGGGACGTCAGGTTGCGGAACGCGCACAGCAGGAATATGCGCAGCAGCTGGAAGAGGAAAACCTGATGCGGCAGAAACTGAGCCAGCAGCTTTCGGATGAACAGGAACGCACGGAGAAGCTGGAAGAAGAAAAGAATGCGATGGAGTCGGAACTTGGCACACTGCAAGCAGAAGCAGAAAGTCTGCGCGCAGAAAAAGCAGAACTGCAGACCGAGCTGAACAAGCTGCAGGAAGAAAAGATCGGGCTGGAAGCGGCAGTTGAAACCTTAAATACAGAAAAAGCCGGACAGCAGGCAGAAATGGAAGCGCTGCAGAAGGCAAAGGACGAATTACAGGCAAGAACAGAAGTTTTAGAAGCTGAGAAAGAGAAAGCTTTGTCAGAGCTGAAAAGTCTGAGGACTGAGAAAGTCAAACTGGAAACCGAAGCAGAAAAATTGCGTGCAGAGCAGCAGGAATTGAAAGCGGAAGCTGACGATCTGAGTGTCCAGCTGGAAACGCAGCAACTTGCGCTTGCAAAGGAGAAAGAACACACTGCAGCACGGCTGGCAGAATGGAAGAGCCGGGAGGACAGCCTGAAAATAGAATTAAAGCGCAAAAAGGCAGAGGCTCAGACGATTTTCCAGAAACAACAGCAGGAGATTCGGCAGTTAAAACAGCAGTTGGCAGCTTTAAAGTCAGATCATGCAAGAAGTGCAGGACAGAGTAGCCTGGACAGCTTGAAGAATGGTCTGGGACAGATGTTCTTTAAGGTTACAGGAAATGCAGGCAGAAATAGTGCTGGAAAACGCAGCGAAGCGATGCGGCAGTGGGACACAGACAGCTACAGCGAAGAAAGAACGCAGTGGGGATATGCAGAAAATCCTAGCCGTGCCGAAAAAACGCAGGGACAAGCAGATGGCTACAGGGAAAAATCGCAGGAAATCGTAAAAACGGACCATGCGAGTCAAAAAAACGATACGGCAGTCACAGAGCAGGGCGCGCCCGCTGCAGGACAGAACATGACCGTTACGGCTGCAGTCCACCCTGCGTCCAACACAATTTCCGATGTCGCACTCGACACCACATCTGATACAGTTCCGGCGCCTACCGCACCGGATGAAAATAACTTGACCGATACGGTCAATAAGACGACCGACGACGCGATCGCAGAAGCTGAAAAAGCCTGCGAGGACATGCAGGCGGCACAGGAAGCCAAAACGCAGGATTCAGAGAATGCAGATGTACAGCAAAAGCAGCAGGAAAAAGATACTTATTATAAAGAGCATGTGAATACGGTCAACGAGACGATCGCCCGGGCGCAGGAGCGGATTGCAAAAATGCTTCAGGAGCTTCAGACAGAGGTAGAATAAAAGAGAACCCTTTTGGACAGACTAAAGCAAAAAGTCCGGGAGGAAGATTTCCATGACGATGAAAAAAGTGAGCGGCGATCTGGCGAAGAACAGAGACTATCTGGATCGACAGCTGGGCGTTGGGGAAAGCTTTGACGTATTGTACCGAAATGTGGAGATCGGGAAGAAAAATGCAGCTTTGTATATGATCGACGGATTCTGTAAAGATGAAGTGATGCAGAAGCTGCTGCAGCATTTTATCGGAATCACGAAAGAGCAGATGCCGGAGGACGCGGCAGAGATGAGCAGGCAGCTTGTGCCTTATGGAGAGGTCGATCTATGCGACGATCTGGATGAAATCTGCAGGCAGGTGATGTCCGGCGTGACCGCCCTGCTGTTGGAGGGATATGAGCAGGGCATTTTGATCGATGCCAGAACCTATCCGGCGCGAAGTGTCGGTGAGCCGGAAAAGGATAAGGTGCTGCGCGGTTCGAAGGACGGTTTTGTGGAAACCATTGTCTTTAACACGGCGTTGATCCGCCGCAGGATCCGAAGCACGCAGCTGAGGATGGAAATGCTGCAGGCAGGAAAAACGTCCCACACCGACATCGTTTTGTGCTATATGGAGGATCGGGTAGATCAGCAGTTCCTTGAAAAGATCCGGAACCGGATTCAGAACCTGCAGGTGGATGCGCTGACGCTGAACCAGGAAAGCCTTGCGGAGTGCCTGTATCAGGGACGTTGGTGGAATCCGTTTCCGAAGTTCCGATTTTCTGAACGTCCGGACACCGCGGCGGCACAGGTGTTGGAGGGAAATATCATCATTCTGGTGGACAACTCGCCGGCGGCGCTGATCACACCGACCTCCCTGTTTGACGTGCTGGAGGAAGCGGACGATTATTATTTTCCGCCGATCACGGGAACGTATCTGAGACTGTCGCGCCTGCTGATCGCCATTGTAACGTATTTTCTGACACCGACGTTTCTTTTGTTGATGGAATATCCACAGTGGATTCCCAAAGGCTTTGAGTTCATCGCAGTGCGGGATACGGTCTATATTCCGCTGATCTGGCAGCTTTTATTGCTGGAGCTTGCAATCGACGGTCTGAAGCTTGCGGCGGTCAACACCCCGAATATGCTCAGTACGCCGCTGTCGGTCATGGCGGCGTTGGTTTTGGGAGAGTTCAGTGTAAAGAGTGGGTGGTTTAATAGTGAGGTCATGTTGTACATGGCATTCGTCGCAGTCGCCAACTACACACAGAACAGCCTGGAGCTTGGCTATGCGCTGAAATTTATGCGGATTATCAATTTGGTGCTGACGGCAATTTTTGGCGTCTGGGGATATGTTGGAGGAATCGTGATTCTGGCGGTTTCTCTGTTGTTTAACCGGACGGTGAGCAGCAGAAGCTATCTGTATCCACTGGTGCCGTTTCATGGAAAACAGCTCGGGCATCAGCTGTTTCGGACAAGGCTGCCGGCGGCAAGAAAATAGGCCTGGCGCAAGGATGGAAAATGAAAAAGCAGCACTGGCAGCGCTTATGAGAAAATGGTGCGAAGAAAAGGATAATGCAGTCAGGATGGAGTCCAGGATGAAAACAGTAATTGCAATCGATTCTTTTAAAGGAAGCATGACTTCGATGGAGGCTGGAAACGCGGCGGCAGCAGGCGTGAAAGCAGTTTTCCCGGACGCTGAGATCGTCGTGCGTCCGCTGGCGGACGGCGGGGAAGGCACGGTGGAAGCATTGACAACCGGAATGGGCGGACGCATGGAAACAGCGCTGGTAAGCGACCCGCTCGGCAGGAAAATTTCAGCGTCCTACGGTATTTTGGAAAAAAATAAAACAGCGGTAATAGAAATGGCGGCAGCTGCAGGGCTGCCGTTACTTTCCAAAGAAGAACGCAATCCGCTACATACAACGACCTACGGCGTTGGGGAACTGATCTGGGATGCGATTCGGAAAGGCTGCAGGCATTTTATTGTCGGGATCGGCGGCAGTGCGACAAACGACGGCGGAGTTGGGATGCTTTCGGCGCTTGGATTTGAATTTCTGGATAAAAGTGGTCAGCCGGTGCGAAACGGGGCGGCCGGGTTAGCCGATCTTGCGGAAATTCGGAGTGGACATGTACTGCCGGTTTTAAAGGAGTGCACGTTTCGGGTTGCCTGTGACGTGGAAAATTCCCTCTGCGGAGAGCTTGGCTGCAGCAGCGTATTCGGACCGCAAAAGGGTGCTGATGAAAAGAGCATCCGGCAGATGGATCAATGGCTCTTTTCCTATGCACAGCTGACGAAAGAGCACTTTCTACAGGCAGATGAAAATTGTCCGGGGGCGGGTGCCGCTGGCGGTCTTGGGTTTGCATTCCAGAGCTACTTAGGTGCGCGGCTCGAGCCGGGAATCCGGATTGTATCGGAAGAGACCGGGCTGGAACGCGAGATGGCGGACGCGGATTTTGTTCTTACCGGAGAGGGCAGGATGGACGAACAGACTGCGATGGGGAAAGCCCCTGTAGGCGTGGCAAAGCTCGCGAAAAAGCATGGCTGTACGGTGATCGCTTTTGCCGGAGCACTGCAGGAGGGTTTTGCAGTCTGCCATGAGATCGGAATCGACGCAGCGTTTTGCATTCAGAAAAGGGCAGTCAGCCTGGAAGAGGCGATGGATCGGGACGCTGCGATGCAAAATCTGACGGATACCTGCAAAGAGGCGTTCCGGCTGGTGAAAGCTGTCGTGGGTGTTCCACAATGAGACAGTATTCTATGTCCCATATTGCCGGTGTTGTCCCATAATGAGGTGTTGACAATTATCCCGTTTTAGCGCAGAATATAAGGATGACTGGTTAGGAATGACGAATCCTGTAGAAAGCAGTCAAAGCAAAGAAACGGAGATTTAAGATTGAAAAATAAAATTTTTCAATCGCGAGATTTGTGTCTGTGCGCACTTGACACAAACTCGGCATGCGCAAAAAAGCGTGCGCAGAAATGAGAGGAAAACATGACAAAAATAGATATTGTATCCGGATTCCTTGGAGCCGGTAAGACAACCCTGATCAAGAAGCTGTTAAAGGAAGCGCTGGCAGGAACCCAGACCGTCCTGATCGAAAACGAATTCGGTGAAATCGGCATCGACGGAGGATTTTTAAAGGACGCTGGAATCGAAATCAAAGAAATGAATTCCGGCTGTATCTGCTGCTCCCTGGTAGGCGATTTCGGAACTTCTTTAAAGGAAGTTTTAAACACCTATCATCCCGACCGTATTCTGATTGAGCCCTCCGGCGTCGGCAAGCTTTCTGACGTTATGAAAGCAGTCCAGAATGCGGGACTTGGCACAGAGGTTGAGTTAAACAGCGCGGTTGCTGTCGTAGACGCTTCCAAATGCAAAATGTATATCAAGAACTTCGGTGAGTTCTTCATCAACCAGATTGAGCACGCCGGAACGATTATTTTAAGCCGTACAGACGTTGCATCCGAAGAAAAGGTAAAACAGGCGGTAGAGCTGATCCGGGAGCACAACGAGAAAGCGACCATTATTACAACACCGCTGGCACAGCTGGAAGGCAAGGAGATTCTTGCTACTATTGAGGGGGCAAAGGATCTGGAAGCAGAGCTGATGGAGCAGGTAAAGGCAATGCATGACGAGCATGAGCACCACCATCACCATGAAGAGGACGAAGACGAACACGAGCATTGCTGCCATCATCACCATGATGAGGAGGAAGACGAACACGAGCATGAGCACCACCATCACCATGATGAGGAGGAAGACGAACACGAGCATTGCTGCCATCATCACCATGATGAGGACGAAGACGAACATGAGCATCATCATGAGCACGACGAAAACTGCACCTGCGGCTGTCACGATCATGACCACCACCATCACCATCATGCCGATGAAATCTTCACCAGCTGGGGCTTTGAAACTCCTGCAACCTACACGACAGAAGAGGTTGAGGGCTTCTTAAAAGAGCTGGACAACGAAGAAAAGTACGGCATCGTTCTGCGTGCAAAGGGTATGATTCCGGCAGCAGACGGCACATGGATTTATTTCGACTATGTTCCCGAAGAGAGCAATGTGCGTGCTGGTAAGCCTGATGTAACCGGTAAGATTTGCGTCATCGGTTCGAAGCTAAAGGAAGCAGAGCTGGAAAAACTGTTCAGAAAATAATAGAATACTCTGGGAGCATTCTGTTATCAAGAATAAAAAGAGGAGAACTGTATGAAGCCGGTTTATATTATCAACGGATTTTTAGGGAGCGGAAAGACAGAGTTCATTAACTTTACACTGGATCAGCCGTATTTCCAGAGCTCCGGCAAAACCCTGCTTCTGCTGTGCGAGGAGGGCGAGGAAGAATACGACCCTTACGTTTTAAAGCGCAGCAAGACGATCGTGGAAACCATCGAGGAAGAGGCGGATTTTACTCCGGAAAAGATGGTCGAGCTGGAAAAGAAGTATCATCCGGAGCGCATTATCATAGAATATAACGGTATGTGGAAGTTCCGCGACCTGCGCCTGCCGTGGCACTGGAAGGTGGAGCAGCAGATCACAACGATCGATGCATCCACCTTCCCTATGTATTTTACGAATATGAAATCCATGGTTTCGGACATGATCCGTAAATCCGAAATGATTATCTTCAACCGCTGCGATGGTATCGAAGACCTCAATACCTATAAGAGAAATGTCAAGGCACTCAACCAGACTGCAGAAATTATTTTCGAGGATCAGGATGGGGAAATCGACGAGATTATGGAAGAGGATCTCCCATATGACTTAAAGGCGGATAAAATCGTGTTGGATGACAATACCTACGGCATCTGGTATCTGGACAGTCTGGATCATGTGGATCGCTATGTCGGCAAGACGATCGAGTTTATCGGCATGGTGATGAAGCCGGAGGAATTCCCGAAAGGCTATTTTGTGCCCGGACGTATGGCAATGACCTGCTGTGCAGAGGATATGACCTTCCTCGGCTTTGCGTGCGTTTACGATAAGATCGATCTGTATCAGGAACGCGACTGGGTAAAAGTGACCGCAGTAGTCAAAAAAGAATATTTTGCGGATTATGAAGGCGAAGGTCCTGTGCTGTACGCAGAGTCTGTGACAAAGGCAAAACAGCCTAAAGAGCCGGTTATCAGCTTTACCTGATCGGCAGGAAACGGTTATGGCAGAGAGGGATAAGGAACTGCAGCTTTTGGAGAAGCGGTTTGCAGAGCTTGCAGACCGCGCCTGGCAGCAGAATCTGTTTGTTTTTACCGGCTTTTTATCGCTGGCAGAGCAGGAAGTGCTCTGGAGAAGCGCTGCAAAGGCGGGAGTACATATCGAATTATACGGCGGAATGGATGGTGCAGAGCGGTGTATGGGCAGGTTCGGAGATCCGGAGGAATTCGGATATGAAGAGCCGTTTCCGATCTGTGCGGTAAAAATCGAGCCGCTGGCGGAAAAATTTGCGGAAAATTTCAGCCACAGGGATTTTATGGGCGCGATTCTAAATCTTGGGATCGACCGGAGCACGATCGGGGATATCTGTGTGGAGGGCAAATGCGCGTATGTGTTCTGTACGTCTGCGATGTCTGTATTTTTACAGGAAACTCTCGAACAGGTGCGCCATACAAAGGTGCGTTGCGTGCCAGTAAAAGAGCTGGAGGCGCTGCCGGAGAAAAAACTTTCTTACCGGGAAGAGCATGTGGCGAGCCTGCGCTGCGACGGAATTGTGAGCGCGGTCTGGAGACTGTCGCGCAGCCAGGGGCAGACGCTTTTTTCACAGAAAAAGGTCTTTGTCAACGGGAGGTTGACGGAAAACGGCAGCCAGATGTTAAAGGACGGGGACACGGTATCGGTCAGAGGTTTCGGAAAATTTATTTTCCGGGGTGAAAAAAACACAACCAAAAAGGGACGGCTTGTGATCGGAGCCGATCTTTTTGTATAGGAGGACGTATGCTGGGATATACCTGGATTCAATGGCTGTTTTTCTTTTTCTTTTACAGCTTTTTTGGTTGGTGCTTTGAATCGACCTATGTTTCACTGCATGAGAAACGGTTTGTAAATCGCGGCTTTATCCGCGGACCTTTTCTGCCGCTGTATGGAACGGGCGCATTGATGATGCTGATCGTGTCGATGCCGTTTCAGGACAATCTGATTTTAACGTATGTGGCGGGCTGCGTGGGTGCGACAGTGCTGGAATATATCACGGGCGTGCTGATGGAAACGCTGTTCAAAGTCCGTTACTGGGATTATTCTCATAAAAAATTCAACTTCCAGGGTCAAATCTGCCTGGAATCTTCGCTGGCATGGGGATTTCTGACGATCCTGATGACGCGGATGATCCACAAGCCGATCGAAGCGTTTGCACTCTGGCTTCCGTCTTCGGTGCTGACGGGTGTGACGATGGTTGTGACTGTGATTTTTGCAGCGGACTTCGCCCTTTCCTTCAAGGCGGCCCTGGATTTGCGCGATGTACTGGTTCGGATGGAGCAGGCCAAGGACGAACTGGAAAAGATGCAGAGACGTCTGGATGTGATTCTGGCGGTTTCCGAAGAAAACTGGGAAAACCGCAAAAAAGAGTGGAACCAGAGTGTCGAGAGCACCAGGGCTGGCTTTGTACAGCGCCGGGATGAGCTGGTAAGCGGTATCGAAAAGCGTTTTGAGCGTGCAAAGGAGCTGTTGCCCAGCGGAAGATTGAATGTCAACCGGGAAGAGCTGTTCGACCTACGTTCAAAATTTGGTGTGAACCTACAGCGTCCGGAGCTGGCCTCTTTCCTGAAGGATTTCACAAAACGCGATATGCTGCGCGGCAACCCGAGCATGGTTTCGAAGAAGTTCTCCGAAGCATTGGAAGAACTGAAGAAATCCGCTGTGGAATATAAGAAAAGAGAAAAAAAATAAAATGCACGCTCTGCGAGCATTCTATTGTCAGGAATAATAACAGGGTGCGCAGAAATAGGAGGAAGCATGACAGTTTTTTGGGGATTGATGATTCCGCTTGCCGGGACGACGCTCGGCTCGGCATGTGTATTTTTTCTGAAAGACAAACTCAACGAGCTGCTGCAGAAAGGGCTGTTGGGCTTTGCATCCGGCGTCATGGTAGCGGCGTCTGTCTGGTCGCTTTTGATTCCGTCGATGGATATGGCGGCGGGAATGGGACGGCTTGCATTTGTACCGGCGGCAGCTGGCATGCTTTTGGGCATGGCGTTTTTACTGGGGATGGACCGCGTTATCCCGCATCTGCACCTTGGTACACAGGAAGCGGAGGGACCAAAAACCTCCCTGAAAAAGACGACGATGCTTGTCCTTGCAGTGACACTGCATAACATTCCGGAGGGCATGGCGGTCGGCGTCGTGTTCGCGGGCATGCTTTCGGGCAGCACCGGGATTACCGCCGCCGGAGCGTTTTCACTGGCGATCGGAATTGCGATCCAAAACTTCCCGGAGGGTGCAATCATTTCGATGCCGTTAAAGAGCGAAGGACAGATGAGCCGCAAAAAGGCGTTTCTGTACGGAACGCTTTCGGGAGCGGTAGAGCCGGTCGGTGCGGCGCTGACCATCGCACTCGCCAGCGTGATCGATCCGCTTTTGCCGTATCTGTTGTCATTTGCGGCGGGCGCGATGCTCTATGTTGTCGTAGAAGAGCTGATTCCGGAAGCCTCGGAGGGCGAGCATTCGAATCTGGGAACGGTTGGATTTGCGGTCGGATTTGTACTGATGATGGTGCTGGATGTGGCGCTGGGATAAAAGGATGCCCCCGGCAGCAGAGGATTATGGTTCTCTGTTGCCGGGGGCAATGTTCATGACAATAGAATGCTCGCAGAGCGTGCATTCTATTGTTTATTTCATAGGAAAATGCGTCCCATGAAATAAAAACGCGCTGCGTGGATCGCACTGCAGCGGAATGGAAGAATGTCGCTTGCGCGACCCGCCGCAGGCGGAGAATCCTGCTTCGCAGGATTCTTTTTTACACAACTTCCAGGTGCCAGGTATAATAGAGCTTCGGATAATCGGAAAGATAATGCTCGAGCTCGAAATCATACCGAACGGTGCCGCTTGCTGTAAACGGGAGCGGTGCGAAGCTGCCGTCTTTTAAGGAAACGGACAGGTCGCTGATGACAAAGCCCTGTTTTTTCATTTCTTCTTTAAAATAATTGAAATAAAAGGCGCCGTCTTTGGAAAGCGTATAGCGTACCTCGTAGCGGTAGCCGGAAAAGAGGCGTTTGCTCTGTGTCAGAATTTCCTTTTCCTGCATCCGGTCGCGAGACAGAAACGGATAAAAGTTTGCAAGCAGGGCCGTTCCCTGACGGTAGTCGCCCTCGTGCCAGAGGCGGGTTCCATCGAAAAGATGCTTGCCGCCGACGGTCTGGTATTTCCCGCTGCGGGCATCCTGACGGATGGTTTCCTGCAAGGCCTTTAACTCTTCCTGAACGAATTCCGGCATGCGCTCCGGCAAAACGGGAGCTGTGGGGGCAGGTTCAGAAGCAGCCTGTGGAGCCTGGGCGGCAGACACCTGCTCTGCCAAATTTGACTTCTGGTTCTGCTCTGTCTGGATTTCTGTTTTAATTTCATCAAAAAAGGACATGATGGGATTCTCCTTTGTATACTACCCCCTATTTTAAGCATTATAGATTTTGTTTGTCAAATTTTTCTTCACAGTATTTGCAGCGATAAACTTCCTTGTTCGGGTCAGCGAGGACGAAGATCTGCGGCAGCTCCTGCTCGATCGAGGTAATACAGCGGGGATTTTTGCAATGGATGACGTTTTTGATCTGTTTGGGAAGCTTTAATTCCTTCTTTTCGACGATATCCCCGTTTTTGATGACATTGACGGTGATGTTATGGTCGATAAAGCCGAGAACGTCGAGGTCGAGCATGTTGACATCGCATTCTACCTTCAGAATGTCCTTTTTGCCCATCTTGTCGCTGCGCGCATTTTTGATGATCGCAACGGTGCAGTCGAGCTTATCGAGCTGCAGATGGTGATAGATGGACATTGCCATGCCTGCCTGAATATGGTCGAGTACAAAGCCTTCTTCAATTTTACCTACGTTTAACATAAGAAATCTCCTTTTTCTCAGTCCACATGAATATTTAAGAGGGTCAGAATCAGCGCCATCCGAACATAGACCGCGTACTGCACTTGTTTGAAATAAACGGCTCTCGGGTCGTCATCCACATCGACAGAGATTTCGTTAACTCTGGGGAGGGGGTGCAGCACCAGCATGTCGGGCGGTGCGAGCTTCATTTTTTTAGCAGTCAGGATATAGAAATCCTTCAGGCGGACATAATCCTCTTCGTTGAAGAAACGCTCTTTCTGAACGCGGGTCATGTAAAGAACGTCCAGCTCGGGCAGCTTGTCTTCCAGACGGATGACTTCTTCATAAGGAATATTTTTTTCACGCAGCATCTCTGTGATATAATCCGGAACCCGCAGCTCGGTCGGGGAAATGAAGATGAACCGGAGGTTGTCGTAGCGGGAGAGCGCGTTGACTAAGGAGTGCACGGTACGACCGAATTTTAAGTCGCCGCACAGACCGATGGTCAGGTTGTTTAAATGCCCCTTTAAGGAACGGATGGTCAGCAGATCGGCATAGGTCTGGGTCGGATGCTGATGACCGCCGTCACCGGCATTGATGACGGGAATGCGGGATTTCTCAGCGGCAACGATCGGAGCACCCTCTTTGGGATGGCGCATTGCGCAGATATCGGCGTAGCAGGAAATGACGCGGATCGTGTCGGAAACACTTTCGCCTTTGGAAGCGGAGGAATTGGATGCATCCGCAAATCCGAGCACTTTGCCGCCCAGGTTCATCATAGCGGCTTCAAAGCTTAAACGGGTTCTGGTGCTCGGCTCGTAGAAACAGGTCGCCAGCTTTTTGCCCTCGCAGGTATGGGCATATTTGTCGGGGTGTTTCTCGATGTCGTTGGCAAGATCAAAGAGCTGATCCAGCTCTTCCACAGAAAAATCCAGTGGGTTCATCAGGTGTCTCATGAATGATAATCCTCCTTGAACAGTTGAGTTTCAGACATAATAAAATCGAAGAGAATCAAACTCCCTTCGATTTGAAACAAAATGCCTGTATTTCTTTTTAAAAAAATGAAATCCATGTCCTCTGCCGGAAATAATCTGACAAAGAAAAGAAAAAAACGAACTTCCGAATAAACAGAACTGTTGAAAATAAAACATGACAGACTGCATGGTCATCGCGCTTCCTCCTTTGGGTTTCATTTTGCTTGGACAAGTATAGCATAGAGATATTTTGAATGCAAGGAAGAATTGAAAAAAATATCGCGATGGCGTATAATGATACTACAGTTCACTCGAACGTTCCTGTGGGCAGATCTCATGCTTGTATGAAAATCTGTTTGCAGAATGCCACGAAGGGAGCGCCACTTCATGAGCAAAAAGAGCTGCGAAGCAGCGGGAAGCATCGAAGATGCGCTTTTGCGAATGGCGCGATGAACTGTATCGAATCCACCAGATGCAAAAGGAGGAAATAGCATGGAATTTCGGGAAAAGAAAAGATGGGGATTTTTTGGACTTCCCTTTACCTTTACAACCTACATGGTTACAGAAGAGCTGATTACTGTGGAAGAGGGATTTATTAACAAGCGGGAGAACGACTGCTACATATATAAAGTACAGGACGTAGAACTGATCCGGACGCTGGGGGAGCGGATGTTCGGACTTGGTACTGTAAAGTGCTACACCGGCGATACGACAAATCCGGAGCTGTATCTGACCCATATCAAAAATGCAAAAAATATCAAAAACTTTATTCTGGAAGCGTCTGAGAAGGCGCGGTTGAAGCGCAGGACGATGAATATGCTCGACATCGGTGCTGATGCAGATATTCCGGAAGAAAACTAATTTTCAAAAAAGTATTGACAAAGAAATCAGACTGTTTTAATATGCTTTTAACAAGTTGAACTTATATCAATTTAAACCGATGAAGTGGAGATAACGGTACAGGCGCACTTCCAGAGAGTCCGGGCAGGTGGGAGCCGGGCAGAAAGCGGAGTATCAAATGGACCACAGAGGGCACAGTCAAAGGAATTTTGTTCCGAGTATTCTGTGACGGAGGGCATCCGTTATTTGCCGGGGGTATGTTAGTATCCTTTGGAATGTTTGAATTCTTTAAAAGATATCTGTACCCTGATAAAGAGTGCGTACGATCGCAAAGCAAGGTGGTACCGCGGGAAGACAGGTATAAAGTGCCTGCAGCTTAAAAGATGATGAGCCCCCGTCCTTGACAGACAAATCTGTCATGGGCGGGGGTATTTTTTTATCGTATAGGAAACTTCGTTTCCATACGATAAAAAACGCTCTACGAGGATGCGCACTCGGCGCAAGGGTAGATGGTTGCTAAAGCAACGGCGCCTTGGCGCAAGAATATCCCAAGACACATTCTTTTTTACAGGAGGAACAGTCGCATGGAACAGACATCACTGGAAGAACTGAAAAGAACGGCAGCGTCCGGAGCTTACCGGAGGATTCCGATCTGGCGTGAGATTTTTTCAGATATCGCAACACCCGTACAGGTACTGAAAAAACTGCTGGCGGTAAGCGACCACTGCTTTTTGTTAGAAAGTGCGGAGGACAACAAGCAGTGGGGACGGTACAGCTTTCTTGGGCTCGATCCTGCGATGGAGCTGACCTGCATGAACCATCAGGTGACAATTACAACAGACCATGTCGAGCAGTTTGAAACAGAGAATCCGGCGCAGGTGATTGCAAGGGTGATCGAAGAAAACCGCGCGCCGCAGATCAAAAAGCTCCCGCCTCTGACCGGCGGTCTGGTTGGATATTTTGCATACGACTATATCAAATATGCGGAGCCGACGCTTCGGCTGGACGCAGAGGATCAGGAAAAGTTCCGGGACGTCGATCTGATGCTGTTTGATAAGATGATCGCATTTGATCACTATAGACAAAAGATCATCCTGATCTGTAACAGTCGGATATCGGAAGCAGACGTGCAGGCAGAAGGTGGACAGACAGCCGGCGCGGCAGCGGCAACGGACCTCCGGGCAAGGGGGAAAAGCGCGCGGGCAGCAGCGGACGCCCCGGTATCTGCAGCAGAGCCCGACACCCTGGAAGCGGTTTACCGCACAGCTCTTCAGACCCTTGATCAGATGCAGGACATCATCGAAAAGGGTGCAGAAAAAAATGTGTCCGCAGGGAGGCTGACAACAGAGCTCACGCCGCTGTTCGATCAGGAAAGCTATTGTGAAAAGGTGGAACAGGTCAAGCAATACATCCATGAGGGAGACATTTTCCAGCTGGTGCTTTCGAACCGTCTGGAAGCCGGATTTGACGGAAGCCTGCTGGATACCTACCGGATTCTGCGGACAAAAAATCCGTCACCGTACATGTTTTATTTTTCCAGCGACGATCTGGAAATCGCCGGCGCTTCGCCGGAGACACTGGTAAAGGTGGACAATCAGACCGCATACACCTTCCCTCTTGCCGGGACAAGACCCAGGGGAAAGGACGAAAAGGAGGATCAGGAGCTGGAAGCCGATCTGCTTTCCGATGAAAAGGAGCTGGCAGAGCACAACATGCTGGTGGATCTCGGACGAAATGATCTTGGGCGATTCTGCCGGTTCGGAACGGTAGAAGTGGAAAAATATCTTTCGGTCGAAAAATTTTCCCACGTCATGCACCTGGGATCGACCGTGCGGGGCGAGCTTCGCAGCGATAAAACGGCGCTGGACGCCCTGCAGTCAGTGCTTCCGGCGGGAACCCTTTCGGGTGCACCAAAGCTTCGCGCCTGTCAGATCATCAACGACCTGGAAAACAACAAGCGCGGCATTTACGGCGGTGCCATTGGCTATCTGGATTTTGCGGGAAATATGGATATGTGTATCGCGATCCGGCTGGCATTTTGCAAAAATGGAAAAGTATTCGTCCGGTCGGGAGCCGGAATTGTGGCGGACAGTGTAGCACCGAAGGAATATCAGGAATGCATCAATAAGGCGAAAGCAGTGGTGCTGGCGCTGCAGGAAGCGCAGAAACTTGGAAAGAAAGGGGAACAGGCATGATTTTACTGATCGATAATTATGACAGTTTTTCCTATAACTTATATCAGCTGATCGGGGCGATCAATCCGGAGATTAAGGTGATCCGAAATGACGAGCTGACGGCAGAAGAGATTGAGGCATTAAAGCCCGAAGCGATTATTCTGTCGCCGGGGCCGGGGCGTCCGCAGGATGCGGGCTGCTGCATTGAGGTGGTGCAAAAGCTCGGCGGGAAAATCCCGATCCTCGGCGTGTGTTTGGGGCATCAGGTGATCTGCGAGGCATACGGCGGAGTTGTTTCCTATGCAAAACAGCTGATGCACGGCAAACAGTCCGTGACAAAGCTCGATACGAAAACGCCGCTGTTTGTTGGTCTGCCGGAGGAAACGACGGTGGCACGGTACCATTCGCTGGCGGCGCAGGAGGAAACCTTTCCGGAATGCCTGCAGGTGACTGCCAGGACATCGGACGGCGAGATCATGGCACTGCAGCATAAAACAAAAGCGGTGTACGGCGTACAGTTTCACCCGGAATCAATTTTAACTCCACTTGGGAAAAAGATGCTTGAAAATTTTTTACAACTTGCGAATGCAGAGAAAAAGGAGAAGACAATGATTAAAGAAGCGATTGTAAAACTGGCAGCAAAGCAGAACCTGGATTATGAGACCGCAGAAGTTTCGATGGACGAAATCATGGGCGGAAAGGCAAGTCCGGTACAGATGAGTGCATTTTTAACCGCGATGGCGATGAAGGGCGAGACAATCGAGGAAATTACCGCGTGTGCGGCGGGGATGAGAAAGCATTGTGTACGCCTGCTACATGATCAGGATGTGCTGGAAATCGTTGGAACCGGCGGTGATCATTCCAATTCCTTTAATATTTCTACAACGTCTTCTCTGGTGATCTCGGCAGCAGGCGTTCCGGTGGCAAAACACGGCAACCGTGCAGCATCCAGCAAGAGCGGTGCGGCGGACGTTTTAGAAGCACTTGGTGTAAAGATTACCATCGATCCGGCGAAGAGCGCAGAAGTGCTCAAAAAAATCGGTCTGTGCTTCCTGTTTGCACAGAATTACCACCTGTCGATGAAATATGTCGCACCGGTCAGAAAAGAGCTGGGTATCCGTACGATTTTCAATATTCTTGGACCGCTGACCAATCCGGCAGGTGCAAACATGGAGCTGATGGGTGTTTATGACGAGGCACTGGTGGAGCCGTTAGCACGGGTACTGGCAAATCTTGGCGTGAAAAAGGCAATGGTCGTATATGGACAGGACGGTCTGGATGAGATTTCCATGAGTGCACCGACGACAGTCTGCGAAGTAAAGGATGGGGAATTTTTATCCTATGTGATCACTCCGGAGCAGTTCGGCTTTACCCGCTGCAGCAAAGACGAGCTGATCGGCGGAAGCCCCCAGGACAACGCGCAGATTGCACTGGCGATTTTAAAAGGGGAAAAAGGACCCAGACGGGATGCGGTCGTTCTGAACTCCGCAGCGGCAATCCATATCGCAAAGGGCATTTCAATCGAAGATGCGATCAGGGAAGCGCAGGAAATCATCGAAAGCGGTAAGGCGCTTGCACAGCTGGAGCAGTTTGCAGCGCTGACGAATCAGGAGTAAGAAGATTGAAAAAATTTTTCAATCGCGGGATTTGTGTCTGCGCGCACTTGGCACAAACTCGACATGCGCAAAAAGCGTGCGCAGAAATGAGTGGAAAGCATGAAAGAAAAGACGATTCTGGATACTCTCGCGGACGCTGCGCGGGCGCGTGTGGAGGAAAATAAAAAGAAAAAGCCGATGGAGGTTCTGAAAAAAGAAGCAAAGAGCCTGGCTGCAGATACCGGGTTTCCATTTGAAAAAGCGCTGGCGGCGCCGGGGATTTCGGTTATCTGCGAGGTCAAAAAGGCATCTCCATCCAAAGGACTGATTGCAGTAGACTTTCCGTATCTGGAAATCGCGCGGCAGTATGAGCGCGCGGGCGCATCTGCGATTTCCGTGCTGACGGAGCCGGAATACTTCCTCGGAAGCGATGACTACCTTCGAGAGATTGCACGTGAGGTGAGCATTCCGGTGCTGCGCAAGGATTTTACGGTGGATGAATATCAGATTTATGAAGCAAAGCTTTTAGGTGCTTCTGCGGTGCTTCTGATTTGTGCGATTTTGTCCGAGAAAGAGCTTGGTCAGTTTTTAAAAAAGGCGCATAGCCTTGGCTTATCGGCGTTAGTTGAGGCACACGACGAAGAAGAGGTTGCGCGGGCGCTGCGTGCCGGAGCGCGGATCATCGGCGTCAACAATCGGAACCTGAAGGATTTTACTGTGGATGTCAAAAACAGTGTGCGTCTGCGGGCGCTGATTCCGCCCGAGGTACTCTACGTCTCCGAAAGCGGCATCAGGGGTGCAGAGGACGTTGCCGTTTTATATAAAAATGGAACGGACGCGGTGCTGATTGGCGAAACGCTGATGAGAAGCAGCGATAAAGCGGCGATGCTGCAAGAGTTGAAGAGGGACTGCCATGAGTGAGCAAAAGCAGCGCAGCAAAGATATAATTCGAACTGCAAACATCGCAGAATCTGCACACCCACGCCTCAAGATCTGTGGGCTGTCCCGCCCTTGCGATATCGAATGGGTCAACGACGCCGGAGTTGATTTTGCAGGGTTCGTCTTTGCAAGGAGCAGGCGGCAGGTTTCACCCGAGCAGGCAAAACAGCTGCACAGCATGTTAAAAAAAGAAATCCCGGCAGTCGGTGTTTTTGTCAACGAAACAATAGAAACCATCGTCGGTCTGGTAGAGGATGGCGTCATTGACTGGGTGCAGCTGCACGGGCAGGAAGACGAGGCATATATAAATGAACTGAAAAGCAAAGTCAGCTGTCCGGTGATCCAGGCGTTTTCTATTCGGACGAAGGAAGATGTGTTGCGTGCCAGGGAAAGCTGCGCAGATTACATTTTGCTGGATCAGGGCAGCGGAGGAACCGGAAGAGTCTTTGACTGGACTTTAATAGAATCTATCGGCCGCCCATTTTTCCTGGCGGGCGGGCTGAATGCAGAGAATATAAAAGAGGCTGTGCGAACGGGAGCCTGGGCGTTCGACGTCAGCAGCGGCGCAGAAACCGACGGTTTTAAGGATCGGGAGAAAATTTTCGCGTGCGTAGCGGCAGCACGGCAGAAGGAGGAGTACAACTGATGGAAAAAGGTAGATTTGGAATACACGGAGGACAGTACATTCCGGAGACGCTGATGAATGAGATCATTCATCTGGAGGAGCAGTACGAATTTTATAAAAATGACCCGGAGTTTTGTGCGGAGCTTGATGATCTGTTAAAAAATTATGCAGGAAGACCGTCGCTGTTATATTATGCGGAGAAAATGACAAAGGATCTGGGCGGTGCGAAGATCTATTTAAAGCGGGAGGACTTAAACCACACCGGCTCTCACAAGATCAACAACGTACTCGGCCAGGTGCTGATGGCAAAAAAGATGGGTAAAACCCGCGTCATCGCAGAAACTGGCGCCGGACAGCATGGGGTTGCCTGTGCAACAGCTGCGGCACTGCTCGGACTGGAATGTGAGATTTTTATGGGAAAAGAGGACACAGACCGGCAGGCGCTGAATGTTTACAGAATGAAACTTTTAGGCGCAAAGGTGCATCCGGTAACAAGCGGAACCCAGACCTTAAAGGATGCAGTAAACGAGACGATGCGTGAGTGGACAAACCGCGTATCGGACACCCACTATGTACTGGGCTCTGTCATGGGACCGCATCCGTTTCCGACGATCGTGCGGGATTTCCAGTCTGTCATCGGACGGGAGGCAAAGGCACAGATTCTGGAAAAGGAAGGAAAGCTTCCGGCAGCTGTTTTGGCGTGTGTCGGCGGCGGCAGCAATGCAATGGGTATGTTCTATGAGTTTATTCCGGAAAAGAAAGTTGCATTGATCGGCTGCGAGGCTGCAGGAAAAGGAATCGATACGGATAAGCATGCAGCAACAATGGCAAAGGGAACGCCAGGTGTGTTCCACGGTATGAAATCCTATTTCTGTCAGGATCAGTACGGACAGATTGCACCGGTGTACTCGATTTCTGCAGGACTGGATTACCCCGGCATTGGACCGGAGCACGCATGGCTGCACGATACCGGACGCGCAAGCTATGTACCGGTAACGGATGAGGAAGCGGTAGAAGCGTTTGAGTATCTGGCGCGTACGGAGGGCATCATCTGCGCGATAGAGAGCGCCCATGCGGTTGCGCATGCGAGAAAGCTTGCGCCGACCTTGTCTTCGGATCAGTTGATCATTATTTGTCTATCCGGGCGCGGCGACAAGGACGTTGCAGCGATTGCAAGATACCGCGGCGAAGATATTTCAGAGTAAACCCGAAAAACAGAGGATAAAAGAAAACTTTGGCAGGCGCAAAAAACCTGCAGGAAAGGCTGTCCGAAAGACAGAAGGAAAAAGATGAGCAGAATCCAAAAGGCATTTGAAAATAAAAAGGCATTTATTGCATTTTTGACAGCGGGAGATCCGGCCCTGGATAAGACAGAGGAATACATTCTGGAAATGGAGCGGGCAGGCGCAGATCTGATCGAAATCGGCATTCCGTTTTCCGATCCGATCGCGGAGGGACCGGTCATTCAGGAGGCGGATATCCGGGCGCTTTCCGGCGGTGTGACGACCGACGATATTTTTGACATGGTAAAGAAACTGCGGGAGAAAACAGAAATTCCGCTGGTATTTATGACATATTTGAATCCGGTGTTCCATTACGGCTACGAGGCGTTTTTTGAACGCTGCCAGGATGTAGGGATCGACGGCATCATCATCCCCGATCTGCCCTTTGAGGAAAAAGAAGAGGTTGATGTTGTTGCAAGCCGCTATGGCATAGACCTGATCTCGATGATTGCACCGACCTCCAAAGAGAGAATCCGTAAGATTGCCAAAGGAGCGAAAGGATTTTTGTATGTGGTATCGTCGATGGGCGTAACCGGAGAGAGAACTAATATCACCACCGATATCGGTGGGATGTTAAAAGAAATCCGCAGTGTCAGCAGCGTTCCGGCAGCGGTTGGCTTCGGTATCCACACACCGGATCAGGCGGCAGAGATTTCCAAAACGGCGGATGGTGTTATTGTCGGAAGTGCAGTTGTAAAGCTGATCGAAAAATACGGCTCTCATGCGGGCGGACATTTATACACCTATGTGCGGATGATGAAGGAGACGGTCAGCCACAGCGAATAAGCGAAAGCATCCACGCTGCGGTTTCTAAACGGGCGCGGCAGGAGAAGGCGCGTGAAAAAAATCTTTTCTATCGGAAAGAATAGTGCTATAATGTTTTCGAATTCTATAGAAAACTGCAAAACAGACGCCGGCAAAAGAAGAACCCGGCGGATGGGAGCCAGAAGTAAGGAGTGTGGACAAGATGGAAAAAAAGAATCTGGACTGGGCAAATCTCGGATTCGGCTATATGACAACAGATTACCGTTATGTGGCAAACTACAAAAATGGTGCCTGGGATAAGGGTGGACTGACAGACGATCCGACAGTTACCCTGAACGAATGTGCAGGTATTTTTCATTATTGCCAGGAGATCTTTGAAGGTCTCAAAGCATATACAACAGAGGATGGACATATCGTAACGTTCCGCCCGGACTTAAATGCAGTCCGTATGATGGACAGCGCAAAGCGTCTGGAGATGCCTCCGTTCCCGGCAGAGCGTTTCCTGGAAGCAGTAGAAGAAGTGGTTAAGGCAAATGCTGCATGGGTTCCTCCTTACGGCAGCGGCGCAAGCTTATATGTTCGTCCTTATATGTTTGCAAGCTCTCCGGTTATCGGCGTTAAGCCCGCGGATGAATATCAGTTCCGCATTCTGGTAACTCCGGTTGGACCGTACTTTAAGGGCGGCGTTCATCCGCTTACCATCTGTGTCAGTGATTTTGACCGCGCAGCACCGCATGGAACCGGACATATCAAGGCTGGTCTGAACTATGCGATGAGCCTGCATGCCTATGTAACCGCACATCAGAACGGCTACGATGAAAACATGTTCCTTGATCCCGCAACCCGCACCTATGTAGAGGAGACCGGCGGCGCAAACTTTATCTTCATCGACAAAGAAGGAACTCTTGTCATTCCTAAGTCTGACAGCATCCTTCCTTCTGTAACACGTCGTTCCATCGCAGTCGTTGCAAAGGATATCCTGGGCATGAAGGTGGAAGAGCGTCCGGTTAAACTGGCGGAGCTTTCTGATTTTGCAGAATGCGGCGTCTGCGGTACAGCAGCCGTTGTGTGCCCGGTCGGCAAGGTGGTAGACCATGGCAGGGAGATCTGCTTCCCCAGCGGTATGGAAAGCATGGGACCGGTGATCCAGAAGCTGTATGACACTCTGACAGGTATTCAGATGGGCAAGATCGAAGGACCTGCAGGATGGGTTCATAAAATTATGTAACGGATTTATATTACAGCCGCAGGGTGCATGGATTTGCTGCACCCTGCGGCTGTTCTTGCTTTTTTAGAGATAACCTAACTATTTTGGGTGTTGCATTTTTTCATGGAATAGGGGATGATAAAACCAGAGATTCCGGAGAATTGCCGGACAGGAAAGAGGGAGAAACCTATGAAGAAAAAGACTGTACATATTATTTCCCATTCCCATTGGGACAGAGAATGGTATCTGCCGTTAGAGCGGCATAAAATGAAGCTGCTGGATCTGATCGACACCAACATGGAACTGTTTGACAAAGATCCCGGCTTTTACAGCTTCCACTTGGATGGTCAGACCATCGTGCTGGACGACTATCTGGAAATCCGTCCGGAAAAAAGAGAAGAGCTGTTAAGACATGTCAGAGAGGGACATTTCCGTGTAGGTCCCTTCTACATCCTGCAGGATGAGTTTTTAACCAGCGGTGAAGCAAATGTCAGAAACCTTCAGACCGGTATTCGTGAAGCAAAGGCCTACGGCAATCTGACAAAGGTTGGCTATTTCCCGGATGCATTCGGCAATGCGGGACAGATGCCTCAGCTGCTGACCCAGGCTGGTATGGAAGCCGTTGCGTTTGGCCGCGGCGTAAAGCCGGTTGGTTTTAACAATGAATTAAAAGAAGGCGGCGAGTACGAATCCGCTTATTCTGAAATGCAGTGGCAGTCCCCCGACGGCACAAAGCTTCTGGGTATCCTGTTTGCAAACTGGTACTGCAACGGCATGGAAATCCCGGTGGATGAAAAAGAAGCAAAGGCATACTGGGATGAACGCCTGGCAAAGGCTGAGATGTTCGCATCTACAGACGAGCTGCTGTTCATGAACGGCTGCGACCATCAGCCGGTTCAGAAGGATCTTTCCGCAGCAATTGAAACCGCGCGCAGATTGTATCCCGATATCGAGTTTGTTCATTCTAACTTCGAAGATTATGTCAAGAAGGTTCAGGCAGAGGCAGGTGAAAAGCTTTCTACCGTAAAAGGCGAGCTGACCAGCCAGGAGACAGACGGCTGGTATACGCTGGTCAATACCTGTTCCTCCCATGTAACCTTAAAGCGCCAGAACCGCAGAAACGAGGTTGCACTGGAGCGCGTATCCGAGCCTCTGGCTGTATTTGCAGCAGAAAACGGTAAGGAATATCCCCATGACCGTTTCAACTATGCATGGAAGATCCTGATGCAGAACCATCCCCACGACAGCATTTGCGGCTGCAGCGTGGATCAGGTCAACAAAGAAATCGAAGTCCGTTTCGACCGTTCCACCGAGGTCGCCCATACCCTTTCCGAGGATGCTTCTACTTATGTTGCAGACCTGACAGATACTTCTGTATTTGAAAAATATGGCGAAAACGCAGTTCCGTTTGTTGTGTTCAACACCACTGGCGACGAGCGCACCGGTAAGGTGACAGTCGTATTGGATGCAAAGCGTGACTACAACAAGTGGCTCTGGGACGGACGCCGCGATATGAAGGCATGGGAGCTGCCGGAGTACGTTGTTGTGGACAGTGAAGGCAATGTACAGAAAGCAACGGTAGAAGATGCAGACGTAAAATTCGGCTATGACCTGCCGGATGACAAGTTCCGTCAGCCTTACATGGCAAGACAGGTGAAGGTTTCTCTTTTTGCAGAAAAACTGCCTGCACTGGGATACCGTATCTACGCGCTGGTTCCTGCAGAAGCCGCTGGGACAGCTGGAAAGGGCAGCAACATCGCAAGCGATGACCGTCATCTGGAAAATGAATTCCTGAAGGTTGCGATCAACGACGATGGTACGTTGAATGTTCTGGACAAGCAGACCGGAAAGACCTACGAAGGTCTTGGATATTTTGAAGATACCCTGGATGCGGGCAACGAATACATCTACTTCTGCCCGAAAGGAAATCCTGCAATTGTGACAAAGGGCACAAAGGCAGAAATCAAGCTGGTGGAAAATACCGATTTTGCGGCAAGCGTGGAAGTGACCAATGTGCTGACCGTTCCGGTTTCCGCAGACGATCAGTTAAAGGAAGAACAGGAAGGTCTTGTAGAATTCATGAAGCGTACCTGCGGCAGAAGCAGTGAGACGACACAGATCGTTCTGCACACCACAATTACTCTGGAAAAAGACAGCCGCAGCGTGAGGTTTGTAACCGAGTTCGATAACACTGCAAAGGATCACAGAATCCGCGTGGTAGCACCGACCGGAATTTCCTGCACACACCACTATGCAGACAGCGTATTTGAAGTGGTGAACCGTCCCAACGAGCACAGCAAGCTGTGGGAGAATCCCTGCAAGTGCGAGCATCAGCAGAGCTTTGTGGGCTTAAACGATGAAAAGGGCGGCATGCTCATTGCAAACATCGGTCTGTATGAGTATGAAATCCTTCCGGAGGAAAAGAATGCACTGGCAGTTACCATCCTGCGCAGTGTCGGCGAACTGGGCGACTGGGGCGTATTCCCCACCGAGCTGTCCCAGCAGCTGCGCCATATCACCGCAGAGTACGAGATGACCTTCTTTGCAGGGGATCTGGTTGAAAGCAACAGCTTCAGAAGCGCATATCAGTTCCAGGTACCTTATACAGTTGCACAGACCAAGGTTCATGCAGGAACCCTGCCGGCTGAGAAATCCTGGCTGACCTGGGAAGGCGAGCGCATGATGTTCTCCAACCTCAAGGAGAAAGCAGAAGGCACTGACCGGATGGCACGTTTTGTCAACTGCTCCGGCGAGCCTACCGTTCTGCGTATCAAGAAGGACGCTTCTTTTGAAACCCTGTACTTCTCCAATATTCTGGAGGAAGAGGTTCGTCCCGAAACTGCAACTGCAGACGGCTGGTATGAAATTCCTGTCAGAGGCTTTGAAATCGTAACAGTTGGAATGAGATAAAAAATATTCTATTGCAAAAAATGGGAGAAGCTGTTGTACGAATGTGCAGCAGCTTCTTTTGATGCATTGCGCGGAAAGCAATGCTGTGCAGCTATCGTCCGCATGCGCACAGATAGGTTGACGGATGCATACAGGCTTTCCGTATACCGGAAGCCTGAATTGCATAAATTTTGTATTGTATTATCATATTTGTTTTTTCGATGAAGCAGAAAGAAGAGGGAAAAGGAAATGTTGCGAAGACCTGGAATTTGCCAGAAACCGGTAATAACGTTGTATGAAACGCCTGCATATGCAGCGTGTGGTACGGCTGTCGGCGCAGAGCCTGCGGGCGTGCCGGAAAATGGCGGTGTTGCAGATGAAATTCTCTTTGGATGGCAATACGAGGTTTTGGAAGAAAATAACGCTTTTTATAAAATCCGGACGCATTATGGATATGAGGGATGGATTGCGGCAGAAGAGTATGTGCCCATGGAAAGTGTAGGCGGTGCAGGCGCATGCTATGATACACAAAACTCCGGTTGTGCCATGCAGCTTTTTCAGGTTTGCCAGAATATTGCGGACGTGCTGGAAGCGGAGCGGGTGCAGGCAAGGCGTATCACGACACTGTATGCCGGGAGTCTGATTTGGGCAGAGAAAGATTCGGCAGCAGGCGATAGCAGCGCTGCAGACTGCCTTCTGCAGCCGGGCTGGCGACGCGTCTTTTTACCGGATGGAATGGGCGGTCTTAGGAAAGGATACATGCGGAGCCGTTTTCTGGAACCGTGCCAGGGACAGGAGCGGTGGAGAAAATGGGCACTGCAGCGGCCGGAAGAAACTTTCCGGGAAAGCATCGTGCAGACTGCGTATTCCTATCTCGGGACGCAGTACCGCTGGGGCGGAAAAACAGCATGTGGAATTGACTGCTCCGGTCTTGCGTTTATGAGCTATTTTCGAAATGGAATCCTGATCTGGCGGGATGCAGCGATCAAAGAAGGTTATCCGGTTCATGAAATCCCGATAGAACAGGCCAAACCGGGTGATTTGCTTTTTTTCCCGGGACATGTGGCGATTTATCTGGGAAATGGAAAGATCATCCATGCGACCGGGCATCCGGAAAGCAGCTGTGTGACCGTCAATTCCCTGCGGGAGGGCGAGGTTGGATATCGGGAAGATTTGAAAAACAGTCTCTGTGCAGCTGGAAGCATTTTTTAAAATGGAGAAATCTGCATTACCGCAAAAAGATTTCCTGAAGGTGTCTGGTAAAAGATTTTTGTTTGACTTTTTCAAAAATCAGAAATATAATAGCTTACGAACGAGTAGCAAAATTGCGTAAATCCAGTTTTGCTGCTCGTTTTTTTGTGCGAAAAAAGGAGGAAACTTAAAAGAGATCTACGCAATCGGGCTTCCGGAAATCCTTGCACAGGCACTGATGTCTGTCATGGTTTATGTGATGAACCTGATTTTAAAATTCAATCCCTCCGCTCAGACCGCATACGGACTGTTTTATAAAGTCCAGCAGTTTGTGCTGTTTCTGGCATTCGGACTGAGGGACGCGATCACGCCGATCATAGCGTTTGCATATGGAATGGGAAGCAAGAAGAGGGTTCAGGACGGAATGAAATATGGTCTGCTTTATACGGCTGTGCTCATGATAATCGGAACAGCAATTACGGAAATTTACCCGGGCGCATTTGCTTCGCTGTTCAATGCCGGACAGTCGAGAGCGTATTTCATTGGAGCGATGCGGATCATTTCGATCAGCTTTCTCTTTGCGGGAATCAATGTGGCATATCAGGGAATCTACCAGGCATTGGAAAGCGGTGCAGAGTCCCTGGTGATTTCTCTGCTCAGACAGTTTGTGATCCTATTGCCGCTGGCTGGTATTTTTTCCGTGTTTGTCAGAAACGGACAGGCAGACGTTTCGCTGATCTGGTGGGCGTTCCTGATCACAGAGCTTGCTGCCTGCCTGGTGGGATATGCCCTGCTAAAGAAAGTGAAGCCTCACACGACTAAAGTTGCGTGCTTCCATACCACATTTCATAGTGATATAGACTCGCTGACCACCCCTCAGGCAATTGCCGTGCCGTTGTATGATGGCTCATACAGGGCGGAGCAAAGGTTACGTAGAGTGGACAGTGTGCAGGTGCTTCTCTTCATACATTCCGGAACTTTTGCCGCAATGCACTGCCATTCCGTTACCGGAATGGACTTTCTGATTTCACGGATAAAATACCGTGCGCCAATGTTATAGCTGGCGTTCAGATCACAATGGTAAATCTTTCCATTCTGAAATTCGCAAAGACTGTAATTATTGTTTGTTTTGGTTGAATCTTTTCCGCGCAGGACTTTACCAGATCCATCGAAAGCAAGGCGCGAAGTCCCCCATGCACAGACTCTTGCGATATGAATGCCAAGGCGGTGCGCCTTGTTTTCGACAATGTCCTGCACCGTTTGCGCTTTCCATAAATGCAGTCTCATGCTGCGGGACTTCTTCTTGCGCTTGCTTGTCTTATCAGTAGTGTTCTGGAAATTAAGATGTTCCATAACAATTACATCTGCCTGATATAGAACAGCAATGTCGATAATAAACTGTGCTGTCTTCACGGCAATGGCATCATTGACGCCATTGGCAAACCGCCACAGCCGTCCGACGCGGCGTGATCCATGGCTTTGCGCTCTGCGTATATGGTCCGTTTTGCGTTTCAGACAGTCGTATTCTTCCGGAAGGCGAAGAAAATGCCTTCCGATGATCGTGCCGTCTGAACGCATAACGGAACATACGCAGCAGTGGTTGAGTCCAAGATCTACAGCTACAATCCGCTGATCGAAGACATCTGTATCGGAGAGAGTCTGCTGCTCCTCAAAACAGAAACGCAGAAACCAACGTTTCCCTCGTTTCTGGAGGACAGGAGCGCATTCTTTTCGATCAGCGCAGTGCCGGCGGATGTAATCGACATCTGATTTCCGCAGCTGCAAAGAGATCCAGTCCCATGTATTACGGATCCATACTTTCACTTTGCAGCTGTATTCATCTGTCCTTTGATACATGACAGTCTTATACATGCACGGAAACTCAAAACCGGCTTTCGGGATGCCAGGTTCTGCTCCGCGAGTTGTCATATCAGAAGCCTCCCAGTTTGAAAGGCTTGACTTGTGAGAAGATACTTTCCCAATGGCACAGGCGATGGCATCCCGTCTTAAATAAGATGGAAATTTATAAAATACAGCATCAAACTCATACTTTGGATGCGGATGCTCCTTCGTCTTATGGATTAGGTTCTCCACATAGCTTTTTCTAAGGAGCATCCCATCCAAGGCAGAAATCTCATTCCAGTTTTCCAGGCATACTGAAATCAGGAAATCCACAGCATCGCGGTAGATACGTACAGTGTCATCGAAAATATGACGATACTGTTTAATCTGTACTTTGTAAGATGACGTAATTTTCACCGCAATGCCTCCTTTCTATGAGCGTTTTGGCCTGCCGGGCTTCCTGTCTTTGGTTTTCTGTCCGGCGATATATGCATGAATCTGTTCGGCAGTACGGTCACTGACCGTTGCAATGAAATAAGATGGATTCCATAAATTCCCACCCCACAGCTGCTGTTTTAATTCAGGATGCAGCTTAAAAAGATGCCAGGCCGTACTGCCTTTTAAAACCTTAACCGCATCGGAAGGCTTGCACTGTGGCTTTGTCTCAACAAGCAGATGAACGTGATCCGGCATCACTTCCATTGCACAGATTTTGATATCCTGCTCTGCGGCATATTTTAGAAGCAGATCCTTCAGATCTGTTTCAATACTGCCGCAGAGAACTGCCTTCCTGTATTTCGTAGCCCATACAATATGATACTGAAGGCAATAGGCATATCCTCGACCATATGTTATATTTGATGGAATCTGTATTTCTAATGTATTATTCATATTTATATTATACCATATGCAATTAGAAATGCAAACATATATTCGATTATATGCAAAAAAGAGGTGCCCATTACTCACGACTAAAGTCACGAGCATGCGGGGCACATTTAGTCAAAAAGAACAGGGTGGGAAATTTGGAATAAGGAAAGAGCAACGCCGGATTTGTATGAAAAAGTGTTCGAAAAACATCCTCGAGGATATTCTGTAAAAAGGAATTCGCATTACGAAAAGGGGGTGGAGGGATAGGGCTGCCTTAGCAGGATGATCGTATGGAAAAGCAAATCCTTTTCGTCATAATAGAGATTCATGCTGCCTTCATAACGCTCTACAATCCGGCGAACACTTTTCAAACCAAATCCATGCGAAGAAGGCTCTTTTTTGGAAGTTATCAGTTGATGGTTATGTGCAGTAAAAGGATCTGTACGGCAGGAGTTTATCATAGTAATAACGGCAAAAGGAGTATGTTCTTTTCGATGTACATTCAGTTCAATCAGGGCATGATCGGTTTTGGATGCAGACTCTAAAGCATTATCTAAAATATTGCAAAAAATAGCAGTAAGATCAGCATCCGGGAGATGGCGCAGGACACCGCTGCGGATATCCGTATGGAAAGTGATATGTTTTTCCTGACATTGACGTTGATAACGGGAAAGAATTACGTTCAGCATATGGTGGTCGCAAACACGGGCGCTTTCTGTCAAATCTGAGGACTGTAAAAGGGTATGGATGTAGGTGTCAATTTTTTCATATTCTTTGGCAGAATTCAAAATCTCAAGGGACTGCAGGTGCTTTTTCATGTCATGGATCAAAATACGCTGGCTCTCATGCTGGGATAAGAGCATTTTATAATAGGCAGCGGTGTCGGATTCTTTTTGCAATAGAAGCTGCATATCTGTATACTGTGCGCCTTTCTTTTGTGTATACTGGTTGATGCCGAAAGCAAAAATATTGCTGATTAGCAGTAATATGGCGCTGATAGAGACCAGAATATTGATGGAGGAAGGTAAAGAGATATACTCTCCAACCTTAATTAAGGTAGCTAAGGTAAATATTGTTGCAACCGGAGTAAATAGGAGCAATAAGCTATGCCAATCTTTTTGGGGATGATATGTTTCCTTTTTAAAGAAAAAGATAAGAAGATAAGCAGCAATAAAAAACAGCCCTTTGCTGAAAATTACAAAAATGAGCGAATAAGGGAAAATATCATAATGATGTAAAAAAGTTGGGGTGAAAACACTGAGGATACCAATCGGCAGAATTTCACACGCTGCCATCAGGGCAGAGAGGATAATAGCATGGAAACATGCCGTATACCATTTTGTCCTATGGAGGAGATATAGAAGAAGGAAGTTGATCAGAGTGTATAAAATTAAATTTAATCCGGTTAGTTTCAGAAAAGAAAAGCCCAGAAGGATGGCATATGAAGCGCTTAGGAAAGCGGCGCGGATTTGGGGAGAAAATTTGGCTGGAAAAAACGTATCGGAATAAGCCCAGAATATAATTGCTTCTATGAAATAGGATAAGAAAAAAACAATAAATGTTTCCATAGTCACGCCCTGCTTTCTAAATATAATAAATAGGCATTTTTAAATTCCGTATATTTCCGCTTAGTCAGATAGGCAGTAAATTGTCCGTCCTCTAGATAAATTATGTCATGATTAAAATTACTTACATGCTTCAAATTCACAATAAAACTGCGATGAGATTGAATAAAACAATTTTTAGGAAGGATCTCAATCCAGTATTGTATACTGTGAATAGATTCATAATCTTTTTTGGAGGTATGGACAATGATTTTTCGCCCTTGAGTTTCAATAAGAATAATATCGTTGACAGGAAGGGTCAGGGTTTCTTCTTTTGTTTCCAAGGCAATCTTCTGGGACAAAGTATGGTATACAGCAAGGGCATCCTTCAGATTACGGAACAGGCGTTGCTTCTCTAAGGGTTTGGAGAGGTAGCGGAATACATGGAAACGCATTGCTTCGTCAAGGTACTCAGAGTAAGAGGTGACTACGAATATAATAATATTTTTGTTACGTTCTTTTAAGACATTTCCAATATATATACCGTTCATTCCGGGCATTTCAATATCCAGAAAAAGAATATCAATGCTCCCGGTATAGGATAGCAATTCTTCCCCGCTTGTAAAAGTGATAATTTTAGGAAGTATTAGGCGATGTTGCTTAAAGAAAAGCTGCAGACAGTGTTGAAGTTTTTGAATAAATAGTTTGTCATCATCACAAATAATAAGTTGCATTTGCAGAAACCTCCTGCCGAAAAAGCACTTTCTATTATATAGAAATAGAAAGGAAATGCAAGTATCCAGAATGAAATGACTCAAAATGACCAAAATTGAGTGAAAAATGTCGTTTCATGTAAATGCTATTGAATGTATTACAAATTTATGCAATTTTATTATTCATGACAATAGAATGCTCGCAGAGCGTGCATTCTATTGTTGCAAATCGTGTAGATTTATATTTTAGGATTTAGAAATAAATTATCTTTAATGAATAATACAGGAATGAGAATATGAAAGCAGAAAATAAAAAATTTAGAACCATTCATCTGTCGCTGGAGGCAATTGGGATTATATTTCATTATGTACCTACATTAGCGATTATAAAGATTGTGTTAGCAATGATATCAGGAGCAGGAACTTCTTGCTCCTTTTGGTTTATGCAGAGGTTAGTAGATGCAGTTAGTAGTAAGATTTTGAATGGAGGAACAATAGAATATATTATTTCGGCAGGGATTGGTTTTCTGATAGCGATGTTGATTCCGATCATATGCAGTAGTTATGTGGATGGTATGATACAGATTGAAATGGAGAGAAAAATAGGTGATAAATTATCAGAGGATGTAATCAGGAAATTTATGAGGATTCCATATGCGGATTTTGAAAGTATGGAATTTCAGGATACATTGATTCAAATGTCGCGAAGTCCGGATAGGATGATTCTAAAGTTGTTTCAAAATACGATAATAGCAATGCGATATTTTATGATATTAGCAGGACTGACAGGAATCTTTTTGAAAGCGGGAGTTGGGATTGCAGTCAGTTTTTCAGTTTTGTTCGCACCGTTGATTTGGCTCAATTTCAAGACGGCAGACATGATGAATGAAATTTATAATGAACAAACTATAGAGCAGCGGAAACGGGATTACTTAGAACAGCTTTTGACAGAAAAGGATTCATTGCTTGAGTTAAAGATATTTGGAGCTGTTAGATTTCTGGAAAAAAAGAGAAAAGCATTAGTGAAAGAGGTGTTAAATCGGAGAATCAGAGTAAAGGTAAAGGCACACAATTATTATTTGATTGGAAATTTTCTGACATTTGTCTGGTTATTCTCAATTTTAGTGTTTTTATGTATGAGTGCACTGGAAGGAAGTATTACATTAGGAGTTTTTGCAGCAGTTTTAACTGCGATGGGAGAAGCCTTGGATGATTCTGAAGCGTTATATATGACTTTGCAGAAAATGAGATGGGGAACGAATGTTGTATCTCACTTTTTGAGGTTTATGAGGTTGGAGGAAGAACATGATCCCCCAAAAAGTAAGGAAATAAAAGGAGATAACTGTATACGATTTGAAAATGTGAGTTTTACATATCCGGGAAGTGAACATTGTATTTTAAAGAATGTGAGTTTTGAAATCAAAGGTGGAGAGCATATTGCGTTGGTAGGCGTAAATGGCGCTGGAAAATCGACCATTATTAAATTGTTATGTCGTTTATACCGACCACAGAGTGGAAGAATTGTAGTAAATGGAATTGATTTGCAGGAATTTTCACAGGAACAACTTCAGAAGCTTTTTTCAGTAGTATTTCAGGACTATAATAGATTTTATTTGACACTTCGGGAAAATGTAGCAGCAGGGGCGTTGGAGCGTAAAGAGGATGATGAAAGCGTGAGAAAAGCACTTCGCATGGCGGGAATTGAAAATGAAAAATTACTGATGGAGTTGGATTTGCCGCTTGGAAAGTTAGAAGAACAGGGGATAGAGTTATCCGGTGGGCAGTGGCAGAGAATAGCGATTGCCAGAGCTTATTTTACGGATTCCGAATTTGTGATTTTGGATGAGCCTACATCAGCTCTGGACCCTATTGCGGAGAACGCTATGTATGAAAATATAGCATCTATCCTGACACAGAAAAGTTGTATTTTTATCTCACATCGTCTGGCGAGTGCTAAGATGGCGGACAGAATACTTGTTTTATCCAAGGGACAAATTCAGGAAGAAGGAAGTCATGCGGAGCTGATGGAACGCGGCGGCATTTATGCAGATATGTATAGGATGCAGAGCAGTTGGTATGAAAATCATGGGAGTGAGAGAGAATGTGATGAGGAAAATAGGAAATATATTTAAAATATTGTTTTGGGCAGCCCCTTTTTCGACAGCTGTCACTGTACTTTATTATATTTGTCAGGCAATCATCCCGGCGCTGTCGACTATTTTATTTGCAGGAATACTCCAAGGGGTAATTGAGTTGCAAGAAGGTAACAGAGAACTCCTGATAAAAAATGTAGCGATTTATCTTGGGATGCGAGGGGGAATGTATTTTTTGAATTATGGTTATAGTGTTTTGGTCAATACGGGGATTTTTGAAAAAGGCAGCATGTGTTTTAGGCAATTTCTGCAGGAAAAAACGGCAAGAATGCCTTTATATAATATGGAAAATTCAAAGATATTGGATCAGAAGAAGCGTGCAGAACGAACAGTTGAAGAGGATGTTCCTGCAATGGTATTTTATCAGTTTTTAGAGGCGGCATCAGCAGCGTTTGGTGTTGTAGCAGTATTGGGAATTATGCTGGATTATCATTGGGTTCTTGCGCTGGCAGCTATTTTGGCCGTATTGCCATTTCCAATTGTAAAAGTTATAAGGGGGAAAAGTCATGTACGGGTAAAAAATTCACAAAGCAATACGGTGCGCAAGATGGAGTATTATTGGAAAATATTGACAGGAAAGGATAGCGCAAAGGAACTTAGAGTATTGGGATGCCAGGAATATTTATCACGGCTATGGAAGAAAGAAAGTTTTTTGGTAAGAGAACAGTTATGGATGGAAAAGAAAAAAGATGCAGTATGGTGTTTCTTATGTGACATCATTCAATTTGCAGGATATATAGGAGCATTATTGCTTGCCGTGGGACTTGCCGTATGGGGACAGATGGAGGCTTGTGTATTTGGTGCATTGATTTCCGCATTATTGAATCTGCAGAATTGTATAAAAGCATTTCTGGAGGCAGTAGGAGAATTGCCGGAGCTTTTAAGTCTTTATAATAATTATGATGCATATTTAAAATTGGGAGAAGAATTTAAGGAAAAGGAAGATAAACGATGTGTAGATAGACAACCACAAATTTCTTTTAGCCAAAAGAAAATTTGTTTGGAACATGTATTTTTTTCTTATCCGGAGATGCAGAAAAATGTTCTTGAAGATATTTGTTTAGATATTTTGCCAGGAGAGCATATCGCAATTGTTGGAGAAAATGGAAGTGGGAAAAGTACATTAGCAAAGCTTATTCTCGGATTATATCCAGTTTTGAAAGGAACGATACGGTGGGGGGAGATTGATTTGAATCAGCGTATGGTAGAGAATCTGTATCGCCATATTTCGGTGGTTTCACAAAATTTTGTGAAATATTATCTGACTTTGAGGGAAAATATAGGAATTTCATGTGTAGAAAAATTGGAGTCTGATCCAGAAATTATAAGAGTGTTGGAACAGGTTGGATTTACGGAAAAAATCTCATTGAACCAACAGCTTGGAACAGAATATGGAGGTGTTGATTTTTCGTTGGGGCAGTGGCAAAAGCTGGCGATTGCACGGGGAATACTAAGGAATGCAGAAATAATTGTGATGGATGAACCAACTAGTGCATTAGATGCAATTACAGAAAATGAAGTATTGAATTTATTTATGAAAGTGATGGAAGAAAAAACAGCTCTGTTGATTTCACATAGGATTGGAATTTGTTGCAAAATGGATAAAATTGTAGTAATGAAAAAAGGAAGAATTGTGGAGATTGGTTCACACGAGGAGTTATTGAGAAAAAACGGAGAATATGCCAGATTGTACTGGGCACAGGCGGGATGGTATCAAGAAAAATAGAACTTATATATCCAATTTCAAAACAGTCGCAAAGCAACTGTCAAACTCCCGGGAATTGTATTTGCGAAGAGGCATCTTTCTATGCTACAATCAGGTTCAGGACTTCGTGTGGAGTGGAAACAGGACTGACAGGGCATTTACGCAATTCGATGAACTGGGAGTGACAGAATGGAAACAACAACACTAATATTCTTGTTTATACTGGTATGGGGCATACTCGGAGTTACGTTTCTTTGCATCGGCATCGGACTGCATGTAAGAGGACGGAAAAAAAGAAATACCTGCACGTTGCCGGTCACTGCAACCGTAGTGGATCTGCGAAGAAAAATGGAGAACGGACATGAAAATAGCAGTAATGTCAGATATACATGGAAACTATATCGCCTTGCAGCGCTGTCTGGCGCATGCGTTGGAGCAGAATGTGGATGCGTATATTTTTTTGGGCGATTATTTGGGCGAGTTTCCCTATCCGCAAAGAACGCTGGAGATTCTGTATGAACTGAAACAAAATGCTTCCTGCATTTTTATAAGGGGAAATAAAGAAGATTACTGGCTCAATCGCAGAAAAGATCAAAACTGTGACTGGAAAAGTGGAAACCGCAGTGTCATGGCAATGATTTATAATTACAACAGTCTGAATGCAAAGGATCTTGATTTTTTTGAAACGTTGCCGATCAGCCAAAGCATCCGGTTTGCCGGGATGGAACCGGTTCTGGCTTGTCATGGAACGCCTTTTGAGAATCAGAAAGCGCTGCTTTCGGAGGAATTATTCGTTCAAAAATGCGAAGAACGCTATATCATATGCGGACATACCCATATGCAAGGATTCGTTTCTGACGGGAAAAAGAGAATCATAAACGCGGGAGCGGTCGGAGTTCCGTTGAAGTCCCCGAAAAAAACACAGTACATGATATTGACCTCGGACGGAAAGGACTGGAAGCCGGAATTTCTTTCCCTGGAATATGACGTGGATACCGTAATAAAAGAAATTCACGAATCCGGGCTTTGGGATGCATCGCCGTACTGGTGCAGGATCACGGAGCATTTGTTGGATACCGGAGAGCTGCCCCACGGAACGGTCTTAAATCATGTCATGAAACTAAACGACTATCAGGACCCCTGGTATAATATTGCGGACTCCTATTGGGAGAAAGCACTGGACGAGCTGGGGATAAGATAGGGTGGAACAAGCTTGCAGGTATTGTGAACTTTGGTTTGACGAAGTTGCGTTTGAGAGGAATACCGGTTATGGTCAGAAAATTACAAAAAGCAGATATAGACAGAGTTGCCGATATATGGTTAGATACGAATTTAAAAGCACATGATTTTATTTCTGCTCAATATTGGAAACGTAATTTTAAATTGGTAAAAGAAATGCTGTTACAGGCGGAAGTCTATGTCTATGAAAGTGATCAGAAAATCCAGGGGTTTATAGGGCTGAACAACGATTATATCGAGGGCATTTTTGTTTCTGATAAAATGCAGTCTCAGGGTATCGGTAAAATTCTGCTGAATGATACAAAAGACAAAAGAAACGAATTACGCTTAAATGTGTATCGGAAAAATACACGGGCAATCTCTTTTTACAAGAGGGAAGGTTTTGAGATCCAGAGCGATGGATTGGATGAAGCTACTGGAGAAAGAGATTATGTAATGGTGTGGAAAAAGAAATAGAAAATCCCGTTTGCAGAATTACGAAAATCCAAATCCCGAAAAAGATATGATGCTCATGACAAACTGCCGTGTCTGCTAAAAGCAAGACACGGCAGTTCACTTTGCTTTCCTCTCTTGTGGATGTATGATACAACTTATCCCCTGATTTTTACAACTTACAGTCCCCAATGTAGATATGAAAAACAAGCTGTGATATAGTATCGTAGAACCGAAGGGAGGGGTGTTCTTTCCTGTATTGTGAAAAAGCAGTATTTAAGTGCAAGCAAAAGCTGTATGATCTTGCATTCAGATACAGGCGTTAGCGTTGTTTCAGGCACATACGAAAGAAATGGAAGAAAAATATGGAGAAACGATTATGGAAGAAAGAAAAATTTTGACACCACAGTCCGTTCAGCAGGATCTGGACGCTTTGGGGCAATACAAAACAGCAGACGTGGACAGGCTGATCCGCCGCTATGTCAAGGAACAGGCGGACGCAGCTCCCCTTCGGGAACATATTTTGACGGAGCAGCAGTTTCATCGGATCTACTATTATGTAAACTTACAGCAAATTAAGGATGTGGCTGCACGGATGGCTTTTATCCACAATAATTTACTGTTTACGGATTGGTGGCACACGGATCAGCTTATTCGGTATGTGGCGGCGCAGGATTTTGAAATGGCGATAGGGTATGCTCAGGAATATATTCATTCCGATGATCCATTTATTCGTCGCTGGGGCTATGTAATGTTCATTTCCCGGCTGGGGCATGGTCATGCAGAGCGGTTGCTGCCGCTGATGAAAGCAGATGATCACTATTATGTGCAGATGGCGCAAGCCTGGTTGATCGCAGAGCTGACTATTTTTGAGCCGGAGGTTGTTCATCGGTGGATGAAAAGCTGTGGGCTTCCTTATTCCATCTGCGGCAAGGCCATTCAGAAAATCTGTGATTCCTACCGGGTTTCCGACGAGTGGAAAGTGAAATTCAAAGCCTTGCGGTCGGAACTGAAACAAGCTCCAATTTGAACTGCGGGATTACGAAACTTTTCGGAAGCTGGGGATTCCCATGCCGAAGCTGCTGGCTGTAGATATGGAGCAGGAACGGAGCGCTGCCAGTTCTGTTGCATTGAACGGCGGCATCTTTACAAAGGTGTTCCAAATTTTTTAATTAAAACACAGAACAAATGTTTGCTGTTAAGAAAAATGAACTTTCATATGGTAGAGGATATGTATATTCTTTACAGTACCATCTTATTTGTGGAATCCGTCGTATTGTGCCGTTACCGGGATATAACAGGTACCGGTATTTGAAAACCGACATGACAGAAACCGGAAAGAGGACATGACTGGAATGTGTGGAGATCGTGCTTTGCAGACTTCGCACAGATGATTTTCTGGTAAATTTTATAGAAGGATATCAGAGGGATCCCGGCAGTGGTCAGACAGCAGTCCTGACATTGACGTGTGAACTGTAACAGAAAATAACGCATGATAAAAAAACTGTTTTCCCATAGGATGAAACAGTTTTTTTAAATTCTGGTCTGTCACACTGCACTGGTACACGAGCCAGAAACTCCTTGACGAGAACATCTATTCATGCTATATTTGGTGTATAGACCATATAAAAACAAAGATAGTTACATAGAATGAGGAAGGGGACAAATGGCAACAAGTTTAAGCGAACCAACAAAGAAACGCATCCTGCAGGTATGCGTAAAACTTTTCCTGGAGCAGGGGTACAAAAAGACAACCATGGCGGAAATCATCGAGAAGTCCGGCGTGTCCAGCA
>OLND01000194.1_pt1 | contig 80020 bp, 53 predicted proteins | sample 1672031 | NCBI WGS metagenome assembly OLND01 (sample SAMEA3136638, study PRJEB25190) | human gut metagenome | biome: human gut; feature: human-associated habitat; material: faeces | place: Austria | collected 2013 | reverse complement strand
GCTGGGATCGCATCCAACCCACCGAGGATCGTTGGGATTTCGGCTGGCTCGACCGCATCATCGACAAACTCGGCAATGCCGGCATCGTGGTCGACTTGGCCTCCGCGACGGCGACCGCGCCGCTGTGGCTGTACGAAAGCCACCCGGAGGTCCTTCCGCGTGACAAGTACGGCCATCCGGTCAACGCCGGCTCGCGCCAATCCTGGAGCCCGACCAGCCCGGTGTTCAAGGAATACGCGCTGACCCTGTGCCGCAAGCTCGCCGAACGGTACGGCACCAACCCGTATGTGACCGCATGGCACATGGGCAACGAATACGGGTGGAACAACCGCGAGGACTACTCCGACAACGCGCTCGAGGCCTTCCGCGCATGGTGCCGCCGCAAGTACGGCACCATCGACGCGCTCAATCAGGCGTGGGGCACCACCTTCTGGGGCCAGGAGATGAACGGCTTCGACGAAGTGCTCATCCCACGGTTCATGGGCGCCGACTCGATGGTCAACCCCGGCCAGAAGCTCGACTTCGAACGGTTCGGCAACGACATGCTCCTCGACTTCTACAAAGCCGAACGCGACGCGATCGCCGAAATCTGCCCCGACAAGCCGTTCACCACGAACTTCATGGTCTCCACCGACCAGTGCTGCATGGACTACGCCGCCTGGGCCAAGGAAGTGAACTTCGTATCCAACGACCACTACTTCCACGAGGGCGAATCCCACCTCGACGAGCTGGCCTGCTCCGACGCTCTCATGGATTCGCTCGCGCTCGGCAAGCCGTGGTACGTCATGGAACACTCCACCTCGGCGGTGCAGTGGAAGCCGCTTAACACCCGCAAGCGCAAGGGCGAGACCGTGCGTGACTCCCTGGCCCATGTGGCCATGGGCGCCGACGCCATCAACTTCTTCCAGTGGCGCGCGTCCGCGTTCGGTGCCGAAGCGTTCCATTCGGCCATGGTTCCGCACGCCGGCGAGGACACGAAGCTGTTCCGCCAGGTGTGCGAGCTGGGCGCGTCGTTGCACACGCTCGCCGACGCCGGCGTGCAGGGCACCGAATTGGCGCACTCCGACACGGCGATCCTCTTCAGCGCCGAATCGGAATGGGCCACCCGCTCCCAGACCCTGCCGAGCATGAAACTCAACCACTGGCATGACGTGCGTGACTGGTACCGCGCGTTCCTGGACGCGGGCTCGCGCGCCGACATCGTGCCGCTCGCCTACGACTGGAGCTCGTACAAGACCGTCGTGCTGCCGACCGTGCTGATCCTGAGCGCCGCCGACACGCAGCGGTTGGCCGACTTCGCGGCCGCCGGCGGCCGCGTGGTGGTCGGCTACGCGACCGGACTGATCGACGAGCATTTCCACACTTGGCTCGGCGGATACCCGGGCGCGGGCGATGGCCTGTTGCGCTCGATGCTGGGCGTCCGCGGCGAGGAATTCAACATCCTCGGCGCCGAAGCCGAAGGCGAGCCGGGCGAGATCCGACTGTCGTCCGCCGACGATTCGGCCGCGCTGGACGGCACCACGACCCGCCTGTGGCAGAACGACGTGAACGTGACCGGCGAACACGCGCAGGTGCTTGCCACGTACGCCGGCGAGGAAGCGGACGAATGGGAGCTCGACGGCACGGCCGCGGTCACCCGTAATCCGTACGGCTCCGGCGAAGCGTATTTCGTCGGCTGCGACCTGGATGTGGCCGATCTGACGAAGCTGGTCCGCGCATATCTCGCGGCCTCGTCGCAGGAGAATGCCGACGTGCTGCACACCGTGCGCGCCTCCGCCGACGCCACCTTCGACTTCTACCTGCCCCGTGGCAAGAAGACGGTCGAATTGCAAGGCATCGAAGGCGAGCCGGTCATCCTGTTCCAGACGGATCGGGAGGAAAAGCCCGGCTCGTACACCGTGCGCCGCAACGGCGTGCTCGTGGTAAGGCGGTAAAGTCGGAAGTCGAATATCGATGACGGATGCGGTTAGGGGGAGATATGGCCGAAGTGAAGCCGGACAAGTCTGACAGGAAACGCGTCACACTGCGTGAAGTGGCGCAAGAGGCCGGAGTCTCCCTCAAAACCGCGTCGAACGTCATCAACCATTCCGGCCGCATGGCCGACGCCACACGCGAAAAAGTGCAGGACGTCATCGACAGGCTCGGCTACCGCGTCAACGTGTCGGCCCGCAATCTCAATCGCGGCAAAACCGGCTTCATCACGCTCGCGGTGCCGAGCCTGACCGCGCCATATTTGGCCGAACTGGCCAACCGGGTGATCGACGCGGCCCGCATCTACGGCTATTCCGTGTACATCACCACGTATGCGGAAGGATCCGCGCAGGGTGCCCGCGCGCTGTTGCGAAACTTCAATGCCACGGTGTCGGACGGCATGATCCTGTCCATCTCCGAAGTCGAGGATCTCGATCCCGAGGACCTGGACGTGGATTATCCGCTGGTCTGCGTGGGCGCGCGGTCCACGCATGGCAAGGCGGACCATGTCACCCCGGACGACGTCCAGGAGGCGCGTCTCGCCGCGCAATACCTGTTCGACCACGGTGCCACGAATCTTGCGGTGATCGGCTCGCGAACCGATCCGGAGCATATCCTCGAGCTGCGCGACGCCGTGGAAGGCAACGCGCAGCTGCGCATGCGAGGCATATTCGAAGCGTGTGCCGACCAAGGCGTCGAATTGGACACACGGCTAGTGCCCAACGTCGGCCAGGATTGGACCATCGGCTCGGGCGCGCGCATGACGCAGCGCATCGTCGACTCCGGCATCCCCTTCGATGGCATCGTGGCGTTCAACGACCAGCTTGCGTTGGGCACACTGTTCACTTTGGCAGCGAACGGCATCGCGGTGCCCGACCGGGTGCAGGTGATCGGCTTCGACAACAACGAGGAAGCCGCATATTTCCAGCCGCCGCTGACCACCATGGATTCCTGCCTCGACTGGATCGCGCCGACCGCGGTCAGCCGCATCATCAACCGCATCGACGGCAGCCGTACGTTGGAACCGGAGCTCATCACCACCCAATCCCGCATCATAGCCCGCGCCACCACCCGTGCCTAGTGTCGCGTGTTTGGTTTCGCGCCGCCTAGTGCTCCCGCTTTCCGCATGCCTTCTCCTCCCCTGAGTGCCCTCCTCGCTTCCGTCGCAGGCCTTGATTCCGCTCTTCCGGCACTGCCCACGCTATCTGTGCGCCAGCTCCGCCCTTTCCAGAGCAGGCCTTGGACCTACTCTTCCGGTACTGCCCGTGTCGCTTGTTTTGTGTCACGATTCGAAAAAATGGCCAAAATTTTGGATCGTGACACATCGCTTTCGGTTCGGGGGTATGTTTTTTGAGGCATTTTCCTTGGAAATGCGCCGATTTATACCCCCGTATTGTTTTTGGGGAAGGAAAAATGTGTCACGATTCGAAAAAACAGCCGAAATTTCGAATCGTGACACATTTATAGCGGAAGATTCCGCTCCAAAGCTGGTTCAAGGCTCGCTTGAGACTAGTTTGTGCTGGTTCGTGATGAATTGGTCCGAATTGCCTTGAAGGCTGGGCTGAGGCTGATCCATCCCCGATTCCCCAAGCGAAAAGAAATACCGGTTTGCCGCACTTCCGGAAGTGCCAGGCCGCGTCCCTTGTAAAGGCTGCGGTGGTAGCTGGAACCATCTCCATTGGTTATCCACAGGCTGTTGCGCTCCAAATCGTTGGAATTACGGCCATGCCATGCTGAACTGCCCCAAATCGCATGTTCTCCGACCACAACTTTGGAAAAACGCACATCAAACCGTTGCCATCGTTTATATTGCACGCCATGAATGCTGATGATGCATACAAGCCGATCCAGCGGGCGACCCTGTCCGAAGCCAGCTGGCGTATTCTCCGCATTGCCCAGTCCGTGGAGTTGCGGCATCCCGTAAGTCACGAGACCGCGCTCGCGATTTGGGGCGTCGAGCTGCCCGCAGATAGTGATTGCTCCGTTGTTTCGCTGCGTTCGTCGCAAGGCGGTTACGCTGGGACGGACGTGGACTATGGATGGAGTGGAGAAAGTCCGGCTTTCGGCCATTCCGAGCACTCTATCCGCTTAGGGCAGGATTTCCCGGATTCGGATTTTCAATATTTCCCGGATTCCCAGGCTGTTTCTCGGAATCAGATTCCAGGTCTTCGGCAGTCGGCTTCTCAGCCTTCCCAATTCCCGCAATCCCCGGCGAAACTTCATACGGTCGCCCAATCGCCGGCTCGTCGCGGCCGTGTGAAGAAAAGCACATCGGTGTCGGCCGATGTGACCGTGCATGTCTGGAAGGGCTTGTCCGCGCGACACGTGCGTGAGGTTGCTGGAGTTCCGGTGCTTATGCCCGTTCCGGCGTGGTCTTTGGCTGCCGGCCGGTGGGGTATCCAGGACATCGTCATGGTTGCGGAGTCGTTGATTCGCCATCGATTCGCCACTCGCAAGGGGCTGATTGAGTTTGTTAAAACTGAGAACGTCCCATACCGGAGCAAGTGTCTGGATGCGTTGGCGCTCGTGCAGTCAGGCAGCGATTCCCCCAAGGAGGCCGAAATGAGGCTGACTCTTGTGCGTTATGGCCTGCCGATTATGCAACCGAACTGTGTGGTCCCCGGCGTGAATTTTGCGAATGGCGCTGCGGTGACGTTGGATCTTGTCGATGCCGAGCATCGTTTTGGCCTGGACTATCAGGGTGACCATCATCGTACTGACCGTGCGCAATATCGGCGCGATCAGAACAAGCTGTCGCGTCTTGCGGCCGCTGGTTGGACTGTGTTTTCGGTCACGCAGCTGGATTTGTCCGACGAATTGCATCGCGCCGCGTTCGCCATGAACGTTGCCCATGCGTTGTCTTCGATCGTCGGTCGGCCGATTGGGGTGACCACGCCCTTGCCATGGCGCAAAGTGGTGCTGCGTTATCGGAAAGCCCGCAAGCTTAGGCTGCTTGACTGATGCGGTTTCGTTGGGTGCGCGCGTGAGGCCGCCCGCTTTCCGCATGATCGCGACTCCTCGGTGTTGTGCCTCTTTTGTGGCGATCGGCGCTGGAATCCTTGAAAGCCGCTGATAATCGTGTTCGTCGCGCGTCATTCCGATGCGTTTGGTTGCGCACAGGATATAGGAGGCTTGTTTTTTGTGTCACGATTCGAAAAAAAGACCAAAATTTTGGATCGTGACACATCGCTTTCGGTTCGGGGGTATGTTTTTTGAGGCATTTTCCTTGGAAATGCGCCGATTTATACCCCCGTATTGTTTTTGGGGAAGGAAAAATGTGTCACGATTCGAAAAAACAGCCGAAATTTCGAATCGTGACACATTTCGGGAGACTCCGCCACTCACCTACGCTTCACCGCGCACCTACGCTCCGCCACCTGCCACGCGCCTCACCGCTCCGGCACGCTTTGTGCCGGGCAGCCATGCAGCACGGACAGCATCGCCCGCTTTTCCTTGGTGGTGACGCTCAGCCCATACTTGGCTTTCACGCCGATCTGCCGGGCCACGTACTCGCACCGGTACGCGCCGTTCGTGGGTAGCCAGTACGCGGCCGACGCGGATCCCTTCTCCTGATTGGCGGGCCCGTCCACCGCGAGCAGGTTGTACATATCGTTGCCGAACCGGTACCGCTTGGCTTGGTCCCACGTGCTCGCGCCCGACCGCCAGGCATTCTCCAACGCCACCACATGGTCGATCTGCACTGCCGACGAGGTGCGCGCGCCGCGTACGAAGTGGATTGTTTTGCCGGTGTACGGGTCGGCCAGCGTGCCCGATTCCACTTTGCATCCATGCTGCCGGTAGCGCACGTCGGTGAGGTCGCGCGCCAGCACGTCTTCGCGCACGTCGCATCCGTTGCCGTCGTCATCGGTTTGGCGGAAGCCGAACAGGTCGCGATCGTAGCCGGCGTGCCGCTGATTATCGTCGACCGTCAGCTGCTGCAGCGTTTGCGCGGCGGTGCCTGACGCGGTGTATTCGCCTGTTATTTCGCCGACGGTCGGGTTTGCTTTCGGCATGAGCAGGCCGATGGTGATGCCCGCCACCACGGCGATCACCAGCAGGATCAGTATGCGTTCCACCGGCCCGTCGGCATTGAACAGCCGTCGGCGAAAATGCGTGCCGTCACGCGATCCGCGCCTTGTCATCGCACCCTAAGCAGTCTTACGCGTACGTGAACGTCATCGGATCGTGCCCGGCGCGCGTCGGCCCGTCGAGCGCATCGATGGCCGCATGCTCGGCAGGGCTGAGCACGAATCCGAACAGGTCGAGGTTCTGCTTCTGCCTGTCCGCATGCACCGACTTGGGAATAATGATCGTGCCGTTTTCGATGTGCCACCGCAGAATCACCTGCGCGGGCGTGACGCCATGCTCTTCGGCGATGCGCGCGATCACGCCGTCGCCGGCGTTCAGGTCGGCGCCACGCGCCATCGGCGAATACGCCTCGACCGCGATATTGTGCGCCTTGCAATACGCCACCACCTCGCGCTGCTGCCACGTGGGATGCAGTTCGATCTGGTTGACGGCCGGATATTCGCCCGTTTCCTTATGCAGCCGCTCAAGATGCTCCGGCAGGAAATTGCACACGCCAAGCGTACGCACGCGACCCTCCGCGCGGAACTCGTCGAACGCCTTCCACGTTTCGCCGGAACGCCAATTGAACGGGGTGGGCCAATGCAGCATATACATGTCCACATAATCGAGCTGCAGCAGGTCAAGCTGACGGTCGAACGCCTTGCGTGCGGAATCGTACCCCTGTTCCGAATCGCGCAGCTTCGTCGTCACCCACAGGTTCTTGCGATTCTCACCCTGCGTGAAGCCCGCGTTCTGCAGCGCACGTCCGACGCCAGCCTCGTTATTGTACCCCGCAGCGCCATCGATATGGCGATAACCGGCTTCCAGCGCGCTCTCGACCACGGGGGTAACGCCCTCGTCGTCGATGCGCAGCACGCCCAAGCCGATCTGCGGAATCAGATTGCCGTCGGAAAGCGTGATCATCGGAGTGTGGAAAACAGTCATGGAACAACCCCTTGAGTCGAAATGCGATGTTCTCTGCACCAGTTTAGCGGCTTCCGTGATCGCGGCCTGTCCGCCCCACAATCGGCGCATGTTCGGCAGCTGTTCAGCTTTCCGTAACAGACGTAACAATTCTGCGCGGAAAACGCACTATAACGTTGCGTGGATATGAAGAACGATATGGATTCGAAGAATATGACGATCACTGCGCAGCATGACCGATCCGCCCGGCCGTACCACCACGGCCACGCGCTCGCCGGCATCCTCGGCCCCGCGTTCGTGGCGGCGGTCGCATACGTGGATCCGGGCAACGTGGCGGCGAACATCACGTCGGGCGCGCGCTACGGCTACCTGCTGGTGTGGGTGCTGGTACTGGCCAACTGCATGAGCGTGCTTATCCAATACCAGTCCGCGAAACTCGGCATCGTCACCGGCAAAAGCCTGCCGGAAATCCTGGGCGAACGGCTTGGCGACGCGGGCCGTTTCATGTTCTTCATGCAGGCTGAGGTAATCGCCATCGCCACCGATCTGGCGGAAGTGATCGGCGGTGCGATCTCACTGAAACTGCTGTTCGGTCTGCCGCTGTTCGTCGGCGGTTGCATCATCGGCGCGGTGTCGACGGTGCTGCTGATTTTCGAAAAAGGCGCCACGCATCGCATTTTCGAAAAACTCATCATCGGCCTGCTGCTGGTGATCACGTTCGGTTTCATCGCCGGCCTGTTCATCGCCCCGCCAAATCCGAAAGAAGTCGTCGCCGGCTTGATTCCACGCTTCAAAGGCACTGATACCGTGCTTATGGCCACGTCCATGCTGGGTGCCACGGTCATGCCGCACGCCATCTACCTGCATTCCACGCTCGTCAACGACCATTACGCCCCCGGCGAAGCGAAGCCGAGCATCAAAAAGCTACTTCACGGCAGCAAAATCGACGTTGCCTGGGCGCTGATACTGGCCGGTTCGGTGAACCTCGCGCTGCTCATCCTCGCCGCGAACTCGCTGTACGGCATGACCGGCACCGACACCATCGAAGGCGCGCAACGGGCCATCCAGCATGTGCTCGGCCCGGTGATCGGCACGATTTTCTCGATTGGTCTGCTTGCGTCGAGCCTGAGCTCCACGTCGGTCGGCACTTACGCCGGCAGCGAAATCATGCACGGCCTGCTACGCATCAAAGCGCCGATGTGGGCGTGCCGTGTGGTGACGCTGGTACCCGCGTTGGTGGTGCTGTGGTTCGCCAACAATCCGACGGAAGCGTTGATCGTCGGCCAGGTCGTGTTGTCGGTCGGCATTCCATTTGCGATTATTCCGCTGATGCGTTACACGCACGACCGCACGCTGATGGGGGAGTACGTGGACGGTCCGGCCAAGCACGTCGTCAATATCGCGGTCGCCGCGCTGATCGTCGCTCTGAACGTGGTGCTGATTGTGCTGACAATGCTCGGCAAAGCCTGATTTCCGCCGCACCGACACTTCCGTTATACGAGACTTCCCGCACCCTTGCCGCACGCTCCGGCTACCCACGGTATTAGACTTGTGCAGTCTGCAAACGGAGGGGTTTAATTGCTGAAGAATATGGAACCGGAGACAAAACCGCGTCCGAACCGCGATGTCCACGGAAGCAACGGCAGCGACGGCGGCCACAACAACGGCGGCAACGGCAGTAACAACAGCGGCAACAACCGCAACAACAATCGCCACAGCCTATCCTGCCCGCTCACGCGCGAGGAATCGTACCAAAACGACCATCTGACGCATGCCGCGTTCGTATCGATCGCCATTCTCACCTTTATCACGTTCGTCGGCAACTTCACGCAGCTGCAGTTGAGCGCCGCACTGCCCACCATCGTGTCCGATTTCGGCATTTCCGTTACGACCGGCCAATGGTTGACGTCGGTTTTCCAGCTGGTGATGGGTGTGATGGTGCCGCTCACCGCCTACCTGACCCGCCGTTTCTCCACCCGTCAGATTGTGATCGCTTCGATGGTGGTGTTCACCATCGGCTCCCTGTTTGCCTGGCTTGGCTCCTCGTTCGTGCTGGTATTGGCCGGCCGTCTGCTGGAAGCCGTCGGCACCGGCGTGATGTGGCCGGTCCTGCAAATCACGGTATTCTCCATTTATCCTCTGTCCCGCCGCGGTATGGCGATGGGCACCGTCGGCATGGCCATGAGCGTCGCGCCCGCGATCGGCCCCACCTTGGGTGGTGTGCAAACCGATTTGAACGGCTGGCGATCGATTTTCCTCACGCTGACGGTCATCGGCGTTATTTCGCTGCTTCTTGCGATTTTCGGCTTGCGTAATTTCGGCACGCGCGACGCGTCCGCGAAAGCCGACTTCTTCTCCGTCGGCCTGTCGATTTTCGGCTTCGGCGGACTCATGTTCGGCTTCACGAACATCGAATCGTATCCGTTCACGCATCCGATGGTGTGGCTCGCCATGCTTATCGGTGTGGTTGGCATCGTCTGGTTCGTGCTGCGCCAGATCCACGGCGCTCGCCGACAGGCTGCCGACCCGTCCAAGCAGCCTCCGCTGCTCAACCTGAGCGTGCTGAAAAACAAAAGTTTCACCGTCGGCACCGTCACCGCCGCGCTGTCGTTCTTCGCGTTCAGTTCGATCATGGTGATCATGCCGCTCTACATTCAGGATTGCCGCGGCTATTCCGCCACGATCAGCGGCCTGGTGATGTTGCCCGGCGCGTTCGGCCAGTGCATCGCGCAGTTCTTCGGCGGCAAGGCGCTCGACCGTTTCGGCGCGCGTCCGGTGGCGCTGATCGGCTCGATCACCCTGCTGTTCGGCACCATCATGATGAGCCTGATTTCCATGACCTCATGGATCTGGTGGGTGTCCATCTGGCAGTTCGTGCGCCAAATCGGCATGGGATTCGTGCTCATGCCGATTACCACGTGGTCGCTGAACTGCCTGGAGCCCGAGGAGGTGAGCGCCGGCTCGGCCGTTACGAACACGGTTCGCCAGATCGCCGGTGCCATCGGCGCTCCCGTGCTGGTGATTCTGATGGAAACGTTTACCGCCCTGCGCTGGGCTGCGATCGGCGGCGCGAAGAACATGTATGCCGTGGCGAACGTGTTCGGCATCCAGTGGGCGCTGCGCGTGAGCGCCACCATCTGCTTCATCATGGTGGTCATGGTCTTCTTCGGCGTCCGCGGCAACGGCGCCGGCTCCACCCGCGACACCGTCCAGCGCGCCCTCAATCGCGTCCACCCCCACGCCGCCTAGCCTGACCTGTCCGCTCTTACCGCATTTTCGCCGTTCCGTAGGCATGTCATGAGCGTGGTTTGCTCAAGTGCCGCCATTCCCCGCAGCAGGAAATGAGAGAGAAATGTCCGCATAGTGGCATGCGGTACGGGTGCACGTAAAAGCACTGTGAACCTCGCGGGAAGGAGGTGGCGCACCCGTGCCGTGTTACGTATGGTGAACGGGAACGTAATGAAAGGCAACCATGCGGCAAACCTGCGAAAGCGAGCGTGAGAACGGCGGCAATAACGATGCCGAACGCGAACGCACAAGCGAAAGCGAAATCGAGGATCTGGGCGCGCAGCTCGACAAAGCATGCGCCAGCCGCCCCCTCGACCGTGCGCAACATGGCATGACCCGCCGTACCGCAGCAACACACCTTCTGACCGCGGTGCTCTGGCTGGCCACCGCCGTCATCCTGCTGGCCATGCTGCTGCGCATGCTGCCCAACAACCTCGACGGCAAACGGTACGTGCCGCTTATCGTCGCGCTGATGCCGTGGCTGGGCATACTGTCTTTGATTATTGCGATCACCGCGATAGCCGTCCGTGCAATAGGCGGACGCGTCCTACTCGCCACCGTCAGCGTGGTGTGCGTGGTCGTGCAAATCGGCTGGCATTGGGGTTATATCAGGCCGCAGCAAACGATTTCCGACGCGGCCAGCACCGCAGTCACGCAAGTCTCGTCCAACGGCTTGCCCAACACGTCCGACCGGTACGCCCGCATCATGACCTTCAACACCAGGGAAGGGCATGCCGACGCCAATCGGATCGTCGAAATCGTCAAAAACGAGCATGTGGAAGTGCTCGCGCTGCAGGAAGTGTCATGGGACCTGCTCAACCGGCTCAACGGCGCCGGAATCGCCAATTATCTGCCGTATTCCGTGGCCGCGCAGCAAACGTGGCATGACAACGGCGGTGTGAACGTGCTGTACAGCGCCGCGCCGATGGAAAACGCCAAACAGAACCTCATTCCCGTGGAATCAAGCAGCGTTTCCGCCGCGACGATCGATTTCGGCGGCAGTAAGGTGCGCTTCGGCTCCGTCCACCCGTTCTCGCCGCGCCCCCGCAACCAAGGTCTGTGGAACCGTAGTCTCGACTCGCTCGCCCAACTGCAGCATTACGACAATCTGTACGTGCTGATGGGCGATTTCAACTCCACATGGGACCACGCCAGCTTCCGATACCTGCTCGGCAGCCGCTTCCTGGATTCCGGCCAGCAGGCGGGCGAAGGCCTGCACATGACGTACCCGGCCATGATGCCGATCGCCGAAATCGACCATATCGTGCACGACAAGGGCGTGAACGTGGGCGATCTGGAAACCAAGTACATCGCCGGCTCCGACCACCGCGCTCTCCTCGCCACGCTCGAAGTCGCCTGACCCGCACCTAATCTGCGCTTGAACATATCTGCGCATAGCAAACATATCCGCACGTATCCCCACATATGCCCCTCAACGTACCAATAGCCGCAAACACGCCTGCTGCTATATCGACATTTTTGACATTATGTAGGTATAGGAATAGTCTATATTCACCCCGAACCTGCATATTCTGCACAAATGACGGTTATAAGGATGATGGTTATGGAGTACAAAAGCATACGGCAGACATTGGCAATGTCATCATCCACGGCCAAGCCGAAGGATGCGGCTGAGGAGGAATACCAAAAAAGACTCAACGGCTATTCAACATACCGGTCAGGTATTGAATTCGAAGGTCATGAGATGTTCGCCGTGGCGTTCAGGGAACTGTTGAACGTCATGGATTCGGTCCGTGGCATGGAAGTGCAGGTCGAATCGCTGTGGGCCGCATTGCCGCCGATTGCCCGCAGGGCGTATCTGATGGAACTCATCGGCGCGGAAATGCAGAGCACGAACTCCATAGAAGCCGTGCACACCACGCGCAAGGAAATCTCAGACGCGTTGGATGCGGCGGTCGCGGACGGGCCGCACAAGCGGTTGAGTGAGCTTGCCAAACTCTTTCTCGGACTCTCCGGCGAAAATTCCGCAACGTTGGAACTACCGAAAACGTTGCATGACATACGTAATATTTACGATCAGGTGATGGCTGGGGAACTACGGGAGGAAGACAAGCCTGACGGAATGGTATTCAGAGCCAAGCAAGTCTCTGTGTGTGACGGCTTTGACCGGGAGATTCATCAAGGCGCATGGCCGGAATCGGAAATCCAAGTGCAATTGACCAAATGGCTGGCGTTGCTTTCGGATGAGGCGATTCCTCCGCTGCTGCGGGCTGTGATGTGCCATTACGCCTTCGAATGCATTCACCCGTTCTATGACGGCAATGGCAGGACGGGCCGGTTCCTGCTTGCTCTGCAGCTGAGCAAGCACCTGTCCATACCGACGGCGATCAGCCTGAGTCCGGTTATCGCTGACGCAAAAGGCCGGTATTACAAGGCGTTTGATGATGCGCAGCATCCGCTGAACTGTTCTGACGTCTCGCTGTTCTCATATCGGATGATCCGTTTTATCGCCACCGCCCAGAAGAACATCATCTCTGTGCTCGGCGAGAAGAAAACCCTGCTTGACACCGCGCGGAAGAGGCTTGAACATTATGCGCGAACGCAGGGCATTACGGAACTGCAGCGGAACATGCTGTACTTCCTGCTGCAGGAGGAGCTTTTCGACGATGCTCCGAAACCCATATCGCGCCGCCTAATGCGCGAATGGCTTGGCGTGGGGGAGAGGAAGACCAACACCGCGCTCGCGGAACTGGTGAACAGGAACCTGCTCGAGTTCCACGGCTCCCGCCCGATCCGCTATTCGCTGACCGCCACCGCCCGCGCCGAATTTCTGCAATGATTCTGCGCGTATTGGACGATTTGCCGCATGCGGGGAACGCCTCGCGCTAAAATTTCCGTTTGGCGGGTTGCGGAAGCCATGGTGGATTTCGCAAAACCGCAACACGAAACGTTGGAAGAACGGTTAAGGGGTTTAGGCATGCACATCATGTTCGTCTGCACGGGCAACATTTGCCGTTCCCCTATGGGCGAGCTTCTGATGACCCACTATCTGAACGGCACCACCGTGCAGGTGTCAAGCGCCGGCACGCGTGGTTTGCCGATGCATCCGATCGATCCGTCGAGCGGCCGCCTTATGCAAAGCGTCGGCATTGAGTCGAGCGGCTTCCGTTCCCGACGACTGACCCGACAGATGGCCGACGAAGCCGACCTGATCCTCTGCTTCGAAAAGCAGCAGCGCAAGGAAATCGTCACGTTGGCGCCAGCCGCCGTACGATACACGTTCCTGCTTGACGATTTCGCGAATATGTGCGATTACTGCGCTCGCAACAATATGATTGCCGGACTGACCATCCAGGAACGTCTTCAGTCGGTAATCAAGAAGTCCTCGATGATTCGTCCGATGATTCCCCAGCCGAAGGACATCGCCGACCCGCATGGCCGCGAATTCAGCATGTTCTGCGTCGCCGCCGAACAGACGAACGGTGCGATCCGTAAAATCCTGAAAAGCATGCGCAAGCACCGTACGGTAACCCCCGCCCCCATCCGCTCCCAAATCGTTGCCTGATAATTCTTTTAGGTCCATGGATTGATTCACCATAGCTTGGCCCTACTCTATTTTTTTGAGTCCGAGCGTGTTTGTGATATTCACCCATTTTTTATTATTGATATTTTGATTTGATTGGCATGTTGCATGCCATAAGAGGTAAAGAAGCCCTTTTTGAGCATCTCTTGAAAGATTAATTTCAGGATTGTTGGGGGTGGGCTGTCGGTGGCGTGGGATGGGGCGAGGGTGCTTTGCGTCGCAAGGTGGTATTGGTTGGAAAATTTTCTGAAACGTTTGCATATGTGAATTTGCAACGATAGTGGGTGCTACGGGGTGCTGGTATGAGTGTATCTGTTGCTGACAGCGTTTGCAACAGAGCAGAAAACAATTGCGTTTTAACCGCTGTTTTTCAGTAAAAATCACTCATTTTTCAAAGGAAAAATGTGGTATTTTTAACGCAACGTATGCTAATGGCAAACGTTATCATATCGAAGATGCAAGGAAGCAGGGAGGGTAAGGTGCGACTTAGCACTCATACGTTCGCGGGTATGGCGAACGCACTCACCAGAAAAGAGCCTCCTCATGAGGATCAGCCTGAGCTGATGACTCGTGCGGAGCGCAGACGCGCGGCCCGTAAAGCACGCGCCGTCAAGACCTGGAAGAAGGTCGCAGCGGGAACAGTGGCGGTCGCCACATTGTTCGGCGGTATGGGTGTGGCATCCACCGCACTTGCCGCCGATCGTGACAGCTATCAGGACACCATCGGAAATCCTTCTTTCGAGTCGGCCCGTAACCAGTACGGTCTGGCCAAGCACATGAAGAACGGCGCCATCCTGCACGCATGGATGTGGTCGTTCAAGACCATCACGCAGCACATGCCTGAGATTGCCGCGGCGGGCTACACTTCCGTGCAGACCGAGCCTATGAGCAAGATCAAGGAAGTCGCCGCCAACGGCAAGAAGTTCACCGAGAACTGGTACTACGTGTACCAGCCGGCGAACACCTCCATCGGCAACTTCGTGGTCGGTACTGAAGCTGACCTGAAGGAAATGACCGCCACCGCCCATAAGTATGGTGTGCGTGTGATCGTGGATGTGGTCGCCAACCACTTCACTTCCGATTGGAACGCCATCGACCCCGATTGGCAGAACAAGGACTACTTCCACAAGCGTACCGGCTGCGACGGTCCCAACGGCGAGATCAACGATTATTCCAACCGTTACAAGGTGACGCAGTGCCACCTGCTTGGCCTGTGGGATCTGAATACGCAGAACCAGGCTGTTGCCGATCGTATGCAGAAGTTCCTGAAGACCGCTGTGGCGGACGGCGTTGACGGCTTCCGTTACGATGCGGCAAAGCACGTCGAGCTGCCGACCGAAGTCTTCGACAATAAGCAGTCGAACTACTGGAACACCATTCTGAAGAACGGCTCCCAGTTCCAGTACGGCGAGGTGCTGCAGGGCGATTCCGGCCTTGACTACAAGGCATACGCCAACATGTTCCGCGACAATTCCTCCGATGGCGGCGGCAACACCGCTTCCAACTACGGCAAGACCATTCGCGCCGCTGTCGGCTCGAACAACCTTGACGTCAAGATGGTGAAGAACATCGATACCGGCGGCGCAAGCGAAGACCAGCTGGTCACCTGGGTTGAGTCCCACGATAACTACGCCAACGGCGACAAGGAATCCACCGGCCTCACCGACTATCAGATCATGATGGGCTGGGCGGTCGTTGGTTCCCGTAGGGCCGGCGCTCCGCTGTACTTCAACCGTCCGAAGGGCTCTGGCGGCACCAACCCGCAGTTCGCCGAGCAGTCCCAGCTGGGTGACGCCGGTGACGACATGTGGAAGAACAAGTCCGTCGCGGCAGTCAACCACTTCCGTAACGCCATGGATGGCAAGGGCGAGAACCTGCAGAACTGCGGCGACAAGTCCTGCCTGATGATTGAGCGCTCCACGTCTGATGGCATTCAGAACGATGGTGTGGTCATTGCCAACTTGGGTGGCGACAAGAGCCTTTCCGGCATGGACACCACACTTGACGATGGCACCTACCCGGATGAGGTCAATGGCGGCCGGCTTGTGGTCTCCAACCATAAGATCGTTTCCGGTACCGCCAAGGGCGGCGCGGTCAGTGTCTTCTACGTGAAGGGCGAATCCGATCCGAACGTGTCCGTGGAAGCGGCCTCCAAGGAATTCTCCTCCGACAATGTCAAGGTCACGTTGCGCGCGCAGGATGCCGACAATCTGAAGTACACCACCACCGAGGGCGAGAGCGGCTCCTTCACTGACGGAAAGGTCATTTCCGTTGGTAAAACTCTTTCCGTCGGCGAGACCGCTACCGTCAAGGTGACCGGCACCGCCGCCAAGGATGGCAAGAAGGTTAAGAAGGGTCAGGCGCTGAGCGCTTCCGTGACCGTGAAGAAGGTGGAGGTCCCGAAGCAGAACCTTGCCGCGCAGTACAGTACCAACAAGGTGGGCATGGGCGTCAAGAAGACCATCAACTTCAACGCCGGAAAGGACGCGAGCATCGCTGACTGGGACAGCTCCATGCTGATCGCGCAGGGCGCCGCCAACGACGACCCGCGCGTGTACCGCCCGAATTCCATGTATGAGGTTCCGATCGATCTGTATGCGTTGTATGGCGCCTACGATGACGACAACCTCTACCTCATGTGGGAAATGACTAACGTGCAGGATGTCGTCGACACTGGCGACGACTACCCCCTGAGCCAAGGCCACCTGTGGCAGACCCAGAACCTACCGTTCCACATCGCCATCGACACCAAGGATGACAGCACCCGCATCGGCAACAACGGCGGTCTGCAGACCGGCGGTTCCCTGTGGGCGTCCAACATCACTTGGGGTGGCGAGCAGAAGCTCAACAATGTGGTGACCATCTCCACCAACGGCTCCAACGGTCCGTGGATCTACAAGGGCGACGAGACTGGTCTGAACTCCAAGGCTGCGTATGGTCCGGCTGCTAACGCCGCCACCAACACCAAGAAGTCGAACATCAAGTTCGGCTATGGCAATGGCATTCTAAGCAAGGATGTCATCGGCATCGACGGTGGCTGGGGTGAAAACAACGGTCGTTTCATCGGCGATATGAAGGCCGAGAACCAGAACAAGGCCAAGTGGGTCAACTTCAACGAGAAGGGCCACAATTCCGCTCAGATGGATGATCACTACGAGATCGCCATCCCGCTGGAAGAGATCGGCACCACCGCTGACCGCATTGCCTCGAGCGGCATCGGCATCGAACTGGCAGCCACCTTCGGTCTGTCCGCCATGGATTCCCTGCCGTACGATCTGGCAATGAACGACAATGCTGACCTGCCGGACACCGGTTCTCAGGTGAATAACTCCTTCGAGAAGTCCGATGACGACATGTTCAGCGTGAAGATGGCCAACATCGGCGGCGAAGAGCCTCCGGTCGAAACCAAGTCCGTTAAGATTGATCAGTCGGATTACAGCGTGGACCTGTCCGAGGGCGTGACCACGAAGCAGTTGACAGCCACGACCGATCCGAAGGGCGCGTCCGTGAGCTGGAGCTCGTCCGACAAGGACGTGGCGACCGTCAGCCCGAAGGGCGTGGTCACCCCGAGGAAGGCCGGCAAGGCCACGATCACCGCGAAGTCCGGGACCAAGACCTCGTCGATCACCGTGACCGTGACCGGTGAGCTTCCGCCGGACCCGGTCGCGAAGAACACCGTCTACGCTTCGAAGCCTTCGGGCTGGGGCAAGATCTACGCGTACGTGTACACGGGCGACGGCGCGACCGCGGCGAACAACGCGGCCTGGCCGGGCGTGGAGATGACCGCCCCGAGCGCGACCGACGGCTGCCAGCAGACCGACCTGTACAAGTACGTGGTCCCGGACGACCTCGCCAAGGGCGCGAAGGTGATCTTCAACGACGGCGGCAGCCAGCAGTATCCGGGATCCCGCCAGCCGGGCCTGGACTACAACGGCGGCATCGTGAAGTGGGACGGCTCCTCCGCGGCCCTGGGCGCGGTCGAGTGCGAGACCACCATCCCGGTCACGTCGGTCTCGATCTCGGGTGACGGCGTGAAGGACGGCAAGCTGAGCCTGAAGTCCGGGGCGAGCGTGCAGCTGACGGCGACGGTCAAGCCCGACAACGCGACGGACCGGAAGGTCTCGTGGACGAGCTCGGACAGCTCGGTCGCGAACGTGATGGGCACGGGCGTGGTCACCGCCGGCTCGAAGGCCGGCACCGCGACCATCAAGGCCACGGCGGGCGGCAAGTCGGCGTCCGTCACGGTGACCGTCTCCGGCCCGCAGGATCCGTACAAGGAGCTGGACGCGTTGGCGAAGGCCCACGCGTCCGATCTGGCGGACGGCACGTATGTGGTGTCGACCTCCCTGTCGTCAGGCCGCGTCCTGGATGTTGCCGGCGCGTCCAAGTCCGCCGGCGCGAACGTGCAGCTGTGGAACGCGGGCAAGGGCAAGAACCAGCGGTGGATCGTGTCCCACGACCAGGACGGCTACGTGACGTTGAGGAACGTGAACTCGGGCCTGGCGCTGGACGTGGCGGGAGCATCGGCCAAGGCCGGCGCGAACGTGCTGCAGTGGAACGCGGGCAAGGGCCGCAACCAGAAGTGGATCGCGGTCAGGGACGGCGACTCGTACCGTCTGGTGTCCGCGCTTTCCAAGTCGCTGGCCCTGGACGTGTATGGCGGCAAGGACTCCAACGGCGCGAACGTGCAGCTGTGGAACGCGGGCAAGGGCGCGAACCAGAAGTGGACGTTCAGGGACGAGTCCCCGAAGTCCGCGACGGTGTGGTACCGTCCGTCCTCCGAGCAGTCGCGCGTGCGCGTGCAGTGGCGCGTGTACGGCAATCCGGACTCCACCGGCGGCACGGAGATGACGAAGGCTTGCGGCGGCTGGTGGAAGGCCACGGTGCCCTCCGCGGGCTCCGTGAAGACCGGCCTGTCGTTCTCGTACGGCTCCACGACCGATGACAACGGCGGGAGGCTGTACGACGTGAAGGGCGAGTCCGCGGCGGTGTCGGGCGGCCAGGCCGTGACCGACGTCACCCCGAACTGCGTGGCCACGACCAAGCAGTAAGATGATTTACGCATCAGTAGATTGATTACAACGTTGAGTGTGGTGCCGGCCGTGTAGCCGACACCACCTTTTAATTCTTGTTGGGAAAGACAATCGTTTTTCATGCGTTGATTCGAAGGTTGAGTTTCATACGTTGAAATTTGAAACTAAATAAAAGATATATAAGGCTTCAGTTGATGTCAGATTTTTTTGATGAATATGTTTAATGAATTTGACATTGTTGCTGTTAAAATTGTCTTGTCTATTAGAAGTTGGATAATATGCCAAGAGTATCCATAAGATTGTATATGGCGATATAGAGCAAGATTGGAACGTTTGTATGGCAGGTTATGTCCTTGATGCGAAGGGAAAGGCGGGACGGATTGTTGATTTTTCTGGTTCTTCTGCAGAAGCACATTCTTTAAAAGTCTGTCTGGTTGGCTCTAGCGGTGGACATCTTGCGCACTTGCATATGCTTGAACCTTTTTGGAAGGACAAGGATCGATTCTGGGTTACCTTCAATAAGGAAGATGCGCGAAGTTTGCTTAAAGATGAGCACGTTTACCATTGCTACTATCCGACAAACCGAAATTTAAAAAACCTTATTCGGAATACTGCAGTCGCTTGGAAGGTGCTGCGTAAAGAAAAGCCGGATTTGATTATTTCCAGTGGCGCTGCCGTGGCTGTTCCTTTCTTCTATCTCGGCAAGCTGTTTGGAGCAAAGCTTATTTATATTGAGGTGTTTGATCGCATTGATAAGCCGACCATGACAGGTAAGCTTGTCTATCCGATTGTTGATAAATTCATTGTGCAATGGGAAGAAATGAAGAAAGTTTATCCCAAGGCCATCAACCTTGGAAGTATCTTCTAAGAAGGTGATTGTGCGATGATTTTTGTGACCGTAGGTACTCATGAGCAGCCATTCAATCGCTTGATTGAGGCTGTAGATAATTTGTGCGAGACCGGTGTGATTAATGAACCTGTTATTATGCAGACTGGTTTCAGCACTTACGAGCCTAAGCATTGTGAATGGCATAAGCTTCTTCCTTATGATCAGATGAAGGAAAAAGTAGCCAAGGCACGAATTGTTATTACGCATGGAGGGCCAGCGAGCTTCATCATGCCGTTGCAAATTGGGAAAATTCCGATTGTGGTGCCTCGCCAGCTGCAATTCAATGAACATGTGAATAATCACCAAGTTGACTTTACAAAGGCTGTAGCTGAACGTATGGGCAATATTATTCCCGTGTATGACATTGCCCAATTAGGTAAGGTTGTACAATGCTATGACGAGCTTATTGATTCTATGCAGAATAATGATCTTCGTACAAATAATGCTCAGTTTAACTCTGCCTTAGAAAAAATTGTTGAGAGAATGTTCGTAAGAGAGGGGGAGTGAAATGGCAAAAGTGGGAATTATGTCTATGCAGCGGATCGCGAATTATGGGTCTTTCCTACAGGCATATGCGCTCAAAACCATGATTGAGAAACTGGGACATGACGTTCAATTTGTTGATTATCATGTATGTCCACCTGTTGTTCAAGATGCATCAGAAAGCATAAATAAACTAACTCGTTTATTTAAGAAGGGATTGGAAACATTTGCTTTTAACGCTCCGTTGCAACATAAACTTGCTTTTATTAAATATAAGAAAAATTATGCAAAGAAGTATTTACCTCTTTTAGGAATTACTAACGATTACAATTACCAACCCGAATTAGATTACTTGGTCATTGGTAGTGATGAGGTTTTTAATTGTATTCAGAAGAATACGAACGTTGGTTTTTCTCCCGAACTTTTTGGCGCGGATAATCATGCAGATAAAGTTATTACGTATGCTGCATCATTTGGAAACACCACTTTGTCAAAGCTTCAGCAATATAAAAAAGATACTGAAATAGCTTCGTATCTAAAAGAAATTTCTGCAATTTCAGTACGAGATCATAATTCTGGAAAGATCGTTCAAGAATTGACCGGTAGATCTCCTGAGTATAATTTAGATCCCGTACTTGCTTATGATTACTTCAATGAGTGTGAAAAAATTCCCGACCTCGAAGTTAACGAGCGTTATTTGATTCTTTATGCATATTCTGGCCGTATTACTGATGCAGAAGCGGATTGGATTGCAAGCTATGCGAAACGTAAAAGCTTGAAAGTCTATGCAATTGGTGGAGTGCAAAAGTGTGCCGATCGCTTTATTGATTGCTCGCCATTCGAAGTACTTGCTTATTTCAAGGGTGCAGAAGAAGTAATCACAGATACTTTCCATGGTTCGATTTTCTCTACTATTGCGCACAAACCATTCACCACCATTATTCGTAAGAGCCTTGGAAACAGCTATGGAAACGAGGAGAAGCTTTCGGATTTGTTGAATCGACTTGGTTTGGACTCCAGGATGACGTATAAAGTCCAGGATGCCGCTCGAATCAATTCAAACCTGATAGATTATGCAGCCGTCGATGAGCTTATTGCTCGGGAACGGCTACACACCATGCGCTACTTTGCAAATCAATTGGATAGCTAACTGTAGAAGAGAGAGTTGTAAGAAATATGAGTGTGAAATCTACTCTGAAAAGAATTCTTCCCATTGGCGTTTTTGAACGTATCAAGCGTATTGCTAATGGTAGGCTGTCTCTCTACGGAATGACACTTACACAGGCACATCGGTTTAACAAAGCCTATGCAAAGTACGATTCAACAGGAATCTGTCAAATTGCTGCACGAATGACCTTTTTCACTCATCAAATCGAAAAAGGCCTTAGCCATACTAATTTTCGATATGGATTCGGGCATAAGCCTCTTCAGTATTTGAAAGATGCTATGGAAAAGTATCAGCATGCAGATGCGAGTTATGAATCCTCTGTTGTATATCAGAGTGCACTTGCCGCATTACATGAGTATGCTGTTCGACATGAAGGGCACGAGGAAGAGTTCGCTTTTGCAAGATCTCTTTTCCCGGGAAATATATGGCGTGCAGCTGCTCAAGCTCCAGTGACTTGCGGTGGAAGCCTTGTCATTACTGCTGAATCAAAGTTACATAATGCATCTCTCACATTTAGTGAATTGTCGGAGAACCGCCATTCTGTTCGTGAATATAGTTCTTCTCCTGTTTCGTATGAGGAAATAAAACCTGCAATTGATTGTGCCATGAGAACGCCATCTGTATGTAATCGACAGCCGTCAAGAGTGAAAGTGATTCTTGACCCCAAGCAGATTTCAAATGCATTGCAAATTCAGGGCGGTTTTGGAGGATATGCTATGCCTCCCGCGTTGATTCTGATTACGGCTGATAATCGAGTGTTTATGACTCCACAAGAGCATAACGAAGGATTTGTTGATGGTGGTTTGTTCGGTATGTCTCTTCTGCTCGCATTGGAAGAAAAAGGATTGGCCGCGTGCCCATTGAATACGATGTTTCTTCCGAATGCAGAGAAAGCTACACGTAAACTGCTCGATATTCCTGATTATGAGAACTTTGTGATGTATATCGCGGTAGGACATTTTCCGGATGAAATTCGGACATGTAGGTCTACGCGCCGTAATTCCGATGATGTTATTTGTTTAATTCGCTAAATTAAGAATTGGATAATATAGATGGCTAAGATTGCTGCCGGAGTGGTCCTTTTTAATCCTAATGGTATAACACGTGTTAAAGAATGCCTCAATAATATTGCTGAGCAAGTTGCAATGTTATATATATATGATAATTCAACTAAAGAGATTGGGCTTGAGTTTCCGAGTAATTCAATATATATAACAGAGGAAGCTAATCGTGGGATTGCACATGCTTTGAATGTAATTATGAGCAAGGCAAAAGATGATGGCTTTGATTGGGTTATTACTCTTGATCAGGATTCAATTATTCCACCTGGCATGGTCAAATCGTTCAAGGAGATTATTGAACACTCTAATGAGAAACTTGGAATTGTTTGTCCACAAGTGATTGATCGACGGCGCGTGTACAGTCGACCAACAGCGCTTTCAGGAATGGAATACGTCTCAAAAGCTATTACTTCTGCGAGCTGTACTTCTATAGAAGCTTGGGAAGAAATTGGCAAATTCGATGAGTGGTTATTTATCGATTTGGTTGATAATGAGTTTTGTAAGCGCCTTGTTTCTTCTGATTATAAAATATTAAAAGTAAACAAATGGATTCTTGATCAGGAATTTGGTGTTATTGAGCCAAAAACAGAAAGACAGCAAATCTTTTGGATGAAAATAAGCCAGTTTTTTCATATTCCAAATCTTGCAAAATTTGCATATAAAAAAGAGGTAAGTCCATTTCGTGTTTACTATGTTCATCGAAACATTATATATATAAATCGAAAATTGAGTCATTATGGGACCGTTGGCTTTGATAGTTTTAACTGTAAAAGTTACTTTGGTTTTTTGGTGTGTTACACACTTCCAAGTGTTTTAAGGGCTCAGCAAAAGAAAAAGGTCATTTCGGCGATTGTTCGCGGCACCAAAGATGGGCTTCTCTCCCATCCTAAGCAGTGGATTGCGCCGAAATCTCTTTCTAATACGAAATAAGAATTGATGAAAAAGAAAATTTTAATTATTAATACAGCTGGAATGGGTCTTGGCGGTATCACTACGCATATTCTGACTTATCTCGAAGCAATTATAGGTGATTGTCCTAGTTTGTCTGTAACTATTGGAGTTACTGGGCTTCGTGACGATGATGTAATTTTGCGATTCCAGAAACTCGGTTGCAAGATTATTGATTTACCGAATCGTAAAAAAAATGTTTTCTTATATATGAAAGAAATAAACAAATTGATGCATAAACATCAATTTGATGTACTTCATGTGCATGGAAATAGCGGAACCATGGTAATCGAATTGTTTTGCGGATTATTGAATCACATTCCAATTCGAATTGCTCATTGTCATAATTCCGTGAGTAATCACATGTTAGTGCATAAAATTTTAGGATCATTGTTCACGAAAACTTATACAAATGCTTTTGCTTGTTCTGATTTGGCAGGAGAATGGCTGTTTGGGAAAGACGGATATGTGGTTCTTCCCAATGCCATTGATTTGTCTAAATTTCATTTTTCGCGCGCGATCAGAGCAAAAAAAAGGGCTGAACTTGGAATTCCTGCTTCAAAGAGAGTTATTGGGCATGTAGGTAATTTTAATCAGCAAAAGAATCATGTTTTTTTGGTTAATATCTTTAAGGAAATCCTTAAGCAGGAAGATTCTCTTCTTCTGCTTGTAGGTACTGGAGCACTTGAGCCTGTCATAAAAGAGAAAGTCCGCGACGAAGGACTTTCCGACAAGGTTATCTTTCTTGGTCTGCGAGATGATGTTTATGATTGGATGCAAGCCATGGACTGTTTCATCTTCCCCTCCAAATGGGAAGGGTTTGGTACTGTGCTTATAGAAGCTCAAGCAAGTGGGTTGCCTGTTTTGTCAGCTGATACCGCACCAGATAGTGTCAAGATTAACTCTAATTTTATCTTCATGTCTCTTGATTCATCTCCTTGTCAGTGGGCTCAGCAGGCATGTAATCTGCTTGAGTCTAATAAGAATGTACGATGCATTGATGTAAAAAAAATCAGTAATTATGATGTATCTTACACAAAAAAGATCGTCGAAGAGGTCTACCATATTCAAGGACGGTGAGTAGAGCCAATGACAATATTCGGATTGCTGTGGAGCGCTGCGATTGTCTTTTGTTTTTGCTCCAGATCAATCAAGAACATGACATTCTTGACGCTTCTTGCAATGATTTTTCAATGTAACAATTTCATTGATTTTGGTGGTTTTGCTGTTGGTCCACAGCTTGTCACTTCGATTCTATTTATTGTTCGTATTGCGATTTTTAATTCTGTTTCTTTTCATCCGCGTAAAGAAATGAGAACTATACGATGTGCTTTTTCTGTTTTTTTGTTCATATGCTTGATTTCTATTTTTGTTAATTTTGATAAAATTCAAAATCAAGATTTATCATATTTTCTTCATGTTTCACAGATATACATTTTCTTCATATGTTCGATTGCAATGAGCAATGTATCTAGATTTTTTCCCGAATCCGAAGTGTATCGATTTGTTGAAATAATCACGATTATTCAATTGGCAATTGGTGTTTTGCAGTATATTATTTCTCTTGGTGTAATACCAAGATTGTTTATTATTAATGAATTGCTATATAACGATCATGGAGAAGTAACTTATTATTATTCGTCCTTTAGGCGAGTTTTGTCGACTTATCAAGAGCCATCTTTTTATGCGTGTTTTCTTGTTGGAGCCTTCTTTTTCTTTTTGTCTTCTAAAGTCAGAAATAAAAAAAGAACTATAATTATGGTTCTCTCAATCATTGAAATTATTCTGACTTTTTCTTCAACAGCTTATGGTGCGCTGGCTATTATCGGTATTCTTTACATATGTCTTAATGCTACTTCAAGAAGAGGCATTTTTCTTGCTGCAGCAGGAAGCGTTGTTGCTTTGATAATGTTTATTTTTTTCAAACCGATTCTCAATGATGTTATTTTTGACAAGGCTTCATCGGGATCGGCCGCCGCACGGCGAATGTGGGACTATCTTTCGACTTTGGATTTTGAATCTTCACCGATTATAGGTATTGGGTACAAGATGTCTAGAGCTAGTTCCTTGTCAATGACGGTACTTGCCTCTGAAGGTATCATTGGTTTCATTGGAGTCATATGTATTATTCTTATGATATTGCTTCCTCTATTGAGTAGAGAAAAAAGACGGATTATGGGGCCTGTGAATATCTCTATTAGATATGCATGCCTGGCAGCATTTTGTTGTCTTTTTATTGCAGTCCCTGATATTGATATTTCTCCGCTTTGGCTTTGGCTTTATATTCTTCAGTTATCTGTTTACCGCTATAAGAATTGCAGAGAGGCATAAACGCGTGGCAAGTATTAGAAAAAACTTTATATATGCCAGCATCTATAAGGTTCTGGAGTTAGCGTTACCTCTTATTACATCGCCTATTCTATCGCGTAGGTTAGGCGCTGAGAGTTTAGGCATTTATTCATATAGTTATGCTATTGCAGCATTGTTCACTCTAGTTGCTGAACTTGGCAGTTATCGCTATGGAATGCGAGAAATATCGAAGGCAAGACTCAGCAACAAAAAGTTAAACCAAACTTACAGTGATATTTATTTTACGCATGCCGTAAACGGTGTGATTGTTACTATTGTATATTTTTTGATGATTCCCTTTTTCTGGGGGCAACATCCGCTTGTTTATATTCTTCAGTCCTTATGTATTATTTCTAATGCTTTAGATAATTCGTTCTTATATGTTGGCGTTGAGGAAATGAAACCGCTGACAATTAGAGATACTTGCGTAAAAATTGCGACTTTTGTTCTTATTGTTGCTGTTATTCATAAGCCCAATGATCTTATTGCGTATATCGTCATCATGAATGTATGTGCGATAGTTTGTAAGTTTGTGGCACTAATTTATGCACGAAAATTTGTACATTTTGTGTTTCCTAATCTCTTAAATTGTGTAAACCATTATAAGCATATGATTATCCTTATGGTTCCTGCAGTTTCTGAGAATTTGTATCAAAATGTTGGGAAATTGCTTATTGGAGTGTTCGGAACTAAAACAAGTGTAGGTTATTATGAGCTATCTACGAAAGCAACAATCCCTAAGAATATAGTTTCTACTTTAGGCACTGTGATGTGCCCTAATATTGCGAGACTGTTTTCTGAGGGGAAAAAGGAAGACGCTATCCGTAAATTTAAACGTTCTTTACAAATCAGTATGGTTGCTTCTTATTTTGCGGCTTTTGGCATTGCATCTGTAGCCCCTGAATTTGCTCCTTGGTTTTGGGGCGAAGGTTTTGATGTATGCGCGCCTCTGATGACGGGGCTTGCGTTTACGATTCCTGTATGGACGGTTGGTGAGGTTATCAGAAACCAGTATCTTCTTCCTACTGGCAAGGATAATCAATACATGTCCGCTTTTCTAATTGGGGTTTTTGCAAATATAGTAGGATGCTCGATCTTAATTCCTTTTGTTGGTGCAATGGGGGCTGTTCTTTCAATGATTTTCGCGGAGCTAATAATGAGCATCGTTCAAACCTTCTATATAAGAAAAGAGGTTTCTATTTTTCATTCGCTTTCCGCCACTTTTCCTTACCTGATATTTGCATCAATAATGATGTTGGCTACGAGAGCGTTTTCGTATATTGTTTCGTTGCCTCTAACTTTCAAGGTCCTTTTGGAATTTACTGTGGCTTTCTTTGTTTTTGCTACTTTATGCTTGATTTATGAGAAGACTCTTCCTAATAAGAAGATTATTCTTTCTGCTATTAATTTGGTTAAATAAAAATATGGACGAGGTACAAATGAAGCCACTGATTAGTCTTATTATTCCAGTGTATAATTCTGATGATTTTCTCCCGCGCTCCATAGAAGCGTTCCAGAACCTTCTTTATTCCAAGATGGAGTTGATTTTGGTAGATGATGGATCTACCGATAGTTCTTTATCTATTTGTAAGCAATTCGCTAAAAAGGACTCCAGAATCAAAGTGTTCCATAAAAATAATGGAGGAGCAGCCTCTGCGCGCAATTATGGTATTGAGCATTCCTCTGGAAAATATATTGCTTTCTGCGATAGCGACGATTATTACGAACCAACAGCATTCGACATTATGGAGAATTTGGCGGAAGAGAACAATGCAGATATTGTTTGTTGCGACGCACGAGTAAAAAATATTCGTAATACTCGTTGCTTCCATAAGGGGCCAGAATTAGCTGTTTGTGACAATGTCGAGGGGATGACTCTCCTTCTTAGGAATCAAGGCACCTCATCAAATGTATGGGGGCGACTCTATAAACGAACGTTGTTTGATTCTATTCGTTTTCCTGAAGGTCGCGTTTACGAGGATGTTGCTGTATCATATTTGCTTTTTGCCGCAGCTCAGCGCACTGTATTCACTAATAAGCCTTTGTACAACTGGTGTAGACGCCCAGGTTCTATTCAAACACGGCAAGATGAACAGGCACGGCAAGATGAGCTGAAGGCTGCTCTGGATCGTTACGACTACGTAGAAAAAAATTATTGTGATCCTTTACCAGAAATTGCTTACTCAGAGCTAATGTTTGATTTAGTTCATGTTTATGAGTGTTATGTGAAGTGCCACTATGATCTGTCCCACATCAAAGATGGATTGCATGTAGCTGAGATATCGCATCTCGCGAAACGTATGTCATGGTTGCGGTATCTGCCCTTGCGTAAACGTGTTGAAGCTATACTTCTGCTTCATGCGCGTTCAATGTTTAATTTGATAGTTATATACGTTTCCAAACTGAAAGAGGTTCGTCCATGAAAGCGATCTATACAGCTTGGTGGCAAGGCTTCGATAATGCTCCTGATGCTATTAGAATTTGTCATCAAAGCCTAGTCAATGCTATTAAAGAATTGGATATTGAACTTGTTTCGATTACATATAAAAATTTAGATGATTATACGGATTTGCCTGGATATATAGTTGACAAATATCGTTCTGGAATTATTACCTCTACCAATTTTTCTGATATTTTACGCTTCTCTCTCTTGAGTAGCAATGGTGGACTTTGGGCTGATGCTTCAATGTATTTTTATAAACCGTTAAGTTTGAATCTTTTAAAAAAAGATTTTTTTACGATGAAGCGCTGTGAAACAAAAAACGAGGAAATAACAAATAGATGGCTTGTGTCATTTATTGGTGGAAAGAAGCATTTTCCGCTTTTTGACTTGATGAATGATTTTTGGCTGGATTATTGGAAACATGAAGAAGAGCTCATCGCCTATCTTTTAGTTGATAATATTATGTATCTTGGATATAAGAAAAACAAAGTAATTCATGAAGCGTTTGATGCATGCGATACTTTTCATTATCCAGTTGACTATTTTCAAAATCAACTTAATGATGTATATGATGAAAAAATGGAGAATAGATTAGCTTGTGGTGATGATTTCTTCAAATTGACTTATAAGAAGAACCTTTTAATGGAGAATAATGGAAAGCCTACATTGTGGAATGTTCTGCGGAGGCGGGTTTTAAATGTTTGATTCGTTTAAGTATTATCTTAATAAATTAATTTCTTTCTGTAAAAAGAATTTTAATTATCGTAGAGTGAAATCGTTTGGAATATTAATTCCAATTTTTCGCTTTATAGTCTTTCTTGGACATAGGTCCAATTATTTTTTGATTAAGAAAGCGGAACGTTTGCATGATGAGATGGTTAATGAGTATATATTAAGAAAATACAAAGATGTATTTGACAAATATCTGGAGAAGGATATCTTATGATAAGGCAACCGGAATCGAAAGTAATTGGGCGACAAGAGTGGGCTGATATTGCTCGTGGTATCGTTATTGTGATAATGATTTTGGCGCATATGCCAAACTACACTCCAGCTTGGTTTAGGGCGATTGCATCTTCTTTTCATATGCCTTTCTTTTTTATCCTTGCGGGATATTTTTTTAATCCTAATGGGAAAAAATGTAAAAAATACATTGAAAAAAAACTTAGAAGACTTTTGCTCCCTTATTTTATTTTTAATTTTGTTTTTATATTAACAGATACCTTTTTTTTTGGTTTTAATGTTAAACGGATTAAAGAGGATTTATATAACATTTTTATTCTAGGTAAAGGTGTATCGATTCTCTGGTTCTTTTGGGTGCTTTTTGGTGTGGAAATAGTTTTCTTTTTGATTCTTCATTTCTTAAGCAAAAAAAAGAGTGTTATTTTAATTGCTGCGTTAATCTTATTCGGTGCGGGGTGTTCTTTCTGGCGTGTCGAGCTTTTCTGGGCCATTCCAACTATTATGTTGTCTCTTAGTTTTTACGGTATTGGATACGTATTGAAAATTTTTAATTTACTTGACTATCTTTCAATGCCTGCGTGTTTTCTTTTTTGGTTGCTGTCTTTCTTGATTGTCTATCTTCATGATCATTCCGTTGTGTTATGGAATCTGAGCGGTAATGAGTGTTCTAATTTCTTTTTTTGCTTTGTGACTGCAATTGCAGGAACGCTTCTGATTGTGCAAATTAGTAAATACCTTTCGGCGCATAAACTAATCCTTGGTAAATTTTTTGCTCCTATTGGCTTGTGGTCTCTCTATATTTACCCATTATCTAAATGGCTGCCGGATTTCTTCAAGGCTTTCTTTAAGTCTTATGTGCCTGTTTTAGCGGTGAACGCTACTACATGTGCGGTTGTTTCATATTTAGTTGGTTATATCTTGTTATTTTTACTTATTCGGTTTATAATTTTTAAACGTGCTTTTATGTCATCTCGTAATTTAAAGTAAGGTTTCGATTATGAAGAATAAACCATTGATATCCATTGTTTCTCCCGTTTACAATGTTGCATCATATCTTGATGTTTTTGTTCAGAGCATCCTTGATCAAACATATCAAAATTTTGAGCTTCTTCTTGTTACTGATTGTCCCACTGATTCATCGTTGAATATATGTAAAAAATATTCAGAGACTGATTCTAGAGTTAAAATTATCGAACAGCCGTTTAATATGGGGGTCGCGAGAGCGCGTAATCGTGGATTGAGTCTTGCTGCGGGCGAATATGTAATGCTTGCTGATAGCGATGATTATTTGGCACAAAATGCTCTTGAGCTTGAGTTAAAACTTATACAAGAATCTAATGTTGATATAGTCTATGGAGGATATTATACAGATTGTGATGGAGAAATTTCACTCAAAAAATTCCGTTTTGCGAAAGAATATTACTCATATGCAGATGCTCTGCGTAATCATTTAAATTTTCATACTCTATATGGATACCCTTGGGGAAAACTGTTCAAACGCTCTGTTTTGGAAGGGGTTCAAGACCCGGAGGATATGAGCAGCGGTGACGATGGAGTGTTTAGTTATAGGGCTCTCTGCAATGCTAAGAATGGGGTAGCATTTACTTCGCAGCCAGTATACTATTATCGCATCAGAAGAGATTCTTTGACAGCACGTGGTTCTGGTTTTAGAGAACGTGATCTTGACATTATTAAGCAAATTCAGTATGTTCGCCAAGCTACGGAAAATGACGAATTAAAGCATTATTTAGACGTGTTCGAGTTTCTTTCATATTTGGGAATGCTCAGGAAATATGAGTCTTCTTCAAAGGAGGTACAGAATCGTTATGCTGAACAATGTGAAGTGCTGAAAAAATCTTGCAATGTTTTATGGAAAAGATGTTTTGCCTACGCAAAAAATCCTAAGCACAAGCTTTCGGCTTTACAATATGGATTGATGCATCATTGATCTTGCATGTAGTTAAATGTAAGATTTTTTATTAGTGTGCTTTCTTTCTTGGGGTTTGAATAAATTATATTAATCCCCAAGAAAGCATCTATAATTTATTTTGATGCATGTTGCAATCTAATTGATTTAGTTTGTTGTATGCTGAGGTACTCAACGGTTCTAGAGAAAGTATGCGATAAACGCACATTCCTACATGCCATGGCGTTTTTCGGCTTGATGATTTTGTCCCACGTAAGTTCAAATCGATATCCGCGGTGGATAACGTCCGGAATCCGAAAGTACGCAAGATTTCGGACGTTTGGGGCTGCGGACGTTTTCTTGGAGACCGGACGAAAGGATTATCATATGTTCAGCCCCGAGGAACGACAGCGCGCGGTGGACTTGTATTTCACCACGCCGATGACCACGGCCCAAGTGGTGGAGTATCTGGGGTACCCGACCAGACAGTGCCTGGAACGCTGGCTGGCGAAGGATCCCAGGTATGCTGGCCATATGGCGAAACCCATCATCCCCTTGGAGACAAGAACGAAGGCGATCGAACTGGTGCTGGGCGGCATGCGCGGAAGCAGGCAGCCCGACGGCTCGGCGTGAGCATTGGAGCTGTCCACAACTGGGTCAAGGCGTACCGGGAGGGCGGCATGGCCGCGTTGCAGGCCAGGAACAGGAACGCCGCGCAGAACGGCAAGACCGCGTCCGCACCGTGTCGAAGCCGGGATGCCGGGGACGGCAACGACGACACGGAGACGCTGCGCCGCAGGGTCGAGGAGTTGGAATTGGAGAACGCGTTGATGAGGGAGGTGGTGGAGGTCGTAAAAAAAGACCTAGGCGCCGACCTGCGGCGCCTGTCGAACAGGGAGAAGACGCTGCTGATCGACCGTCTGAGGCCGGCGTATTCACTCAACTCGATGATATGCTTGCTCGGCATCGCGCCGAGCAGCTACCACTATCACCACACCAGACTCGGGGTTGACAAATACTCCGGATTCAGAACGGAGGTGGCCGAGGCGTTCGCCGCGTCCAAGGGCAGGTACGGGTACCGCAGAATCAAGGCTATGCTCAGGACCGGCGTCTCGGAGAAGGTGATCCGCAGGATCATGGCCGAGGACGGACTCGTCGCGCATGTGCCCAAACGACGCAGATACAGCTCATACGAGGGCGAGACGACTCCCGCGCCCGGCAACCTCGTCAAACGGGATTTCACCGCCGAAGCGCCGAACGAGAAGTGGCTCACGGACATCACCGAGATCAAGGCCCGGGACGGGAAGGTGTACCTCTCGCCGATGATCGACTGCCACGACGGCAGGATCGTCGCGTACACGGCCGGTTTCAGTCCCAACGCGGAGCTCGCCAACGGGATGCTCGTCAAGGCCGCGGAGACGCTGCCGGAGGGGGCGAGGCCCCTGGTGCATTCCGACCGCGGGTGCCATTACCGGTGGCCCGGATGGCTGGAGCTCATGAACCATTACGGGCTGACGCGGTCGATGAGCGCGAAGGGCTGTTCGCCGGACAACGCCGCCGCGGAGGGGTTCTTCGGGCGTATGAAGACGGAGTCCGTCTATCCCGAGCATTGGGAGGAGCGTACCCGTGACGAGGTGCTCGTCCTGATCGATGATTACATCCGCTGGTACAACCACGAGCGCATCAAGCAATCACTCGGTTGGATGAGTCCGGTACAATACCGTCAAAGCCAGGGAATGGCTGCATGATCATCTCCAAGAAAATGTCCGCAGCCCCTTACTTTCAGGTGTATGGCTCTGAGAGAGGATAATGTACGGTAAGGTTGTGAGTATGGTTGAAGAGACGTTTACTCCTAGGAACATCATCGTGACCGGTGGCTGTGGTTTCATCGGTTCGAATTTCGTGCATTACGTGGTGAAGAACCATCCGGACGTGCATGTGACCGTGTTGGACAAGCTCACCTATGCCGGCAATCCGGAGAACATCGCGGGCCTTCCCGAGGACCGTGTGGAGCTGGTCGTGGGTGATATCTGCGACGCTGATCTGCTGGACCGTATCGTTCCGGGCCACGACGCGATCGTGCACTACGCGGCCGAGTCGCACAACGACAACAGCATCGCGGATCCGGAGCCGTTCCTCAAGACGAACGTGGAGGGCACGTTCCGCCTGCTCGAGGCGGTCAGGAAATATGGCATCCGCTACCATCACGTGAGCACGGACGAGGTGTACGGCGACCTGGCTTTGGATGATCCGGCCAAATTCACGGAGTCCACGCCGTACCATCCGTCGAGCCCGTATTCGTCGACGAAGGCCGCGAGCGACATGCTGGTGCGCGCGTGGACGCGCACGTACGGGATCCGCGCGACGATCTCGAACTGTTCGAACAATTATGGGCCTTTCCAGCATGTGGAGAAGTTCATCCCGCGTCAGATCACGAACATCCTGGACGGTCAGCGTCCGAAGCTGTACGGCAAGGGACTGAACGTGCGCGACTGGATCCATACCGAGGACCACAGCTCGGGCGTGTGGACAATCCTGACCAAGGGCCGTGTCGGCGAGACGTATCTGATCGGCGCGGACGGCGAACAGAATAACATCACCGTGCTTCGCATGATTTTGAGGATGATGGGGCAGGCGGAGGATGCGTTCGATTGGGTGAGGGACCGTCCGGGCCACGACCGCCGGTACGCGATCGACTCGACCAGGCTGCGCACCGAACTGGGCTGGACGCCGAGGCACACGGACTTCGAGTCCGGGTTGAGGCAGACGATCGAATGGTATACGGAGAACCGCGCGTGGTGGGAGCCCGCGAAGGCCGCGACCGAGGAGCGCTACAAGCGCCAGGGCCAGTGAGAAGTAAATAGGCATAAAAAATGACCGCGCCTCGAAGGCGCGGTCCCTATTGCGGTATTAATAATGCCTGAGAGAAATGGTTTTGTCAATATGTGCGTTTCGCCTGATGCATCTCATAAGCTGGGTCAGTCCCGGTTCCAGGCGTATGTTAAATTCGTGAGGAGCAGCGGTATCTTCCCCACGACTGCTGAGATTGACGAAATCGCTATGGAATTATATCGCTGGAATGCTGAGGCATCGGCCGTGCTAATGCGTTATATTCCATGGGTTGAGGTGCTCGTACGCAATGCTATCGACGAGCAATTGCGCCTCTGGCTCGCACGGCAGGCCCCACAATCATATGACGATTGGATTGACGTGGATGACACGCATCCTATGGATCGTATCAGGGCTTTGGTCAATACTGCGGAGAAGGATTACCTTTCTGAGGCAAGAAACACCGCGTTGGCTAAGAGGCGTTTCTGGAAGTCGGATCAGTCCCATCCAAGACATGGTGATGAGATTGATAGAGATGACGTCTTCGCACAGTTAACTTTCGGCACTTGGGACGGCATGCTGTCTCGCGCCGCAAACGACCCGGAGCTCGCGAGAGTCCTGATGGGAGCTTTCCCGAATATCAGGAATGCGTGGGAGTCGGAGACGCGTCGCATGCCGAACAGCAGGCTCCCCGGGAATGAATCCGATCCTCTTGAGGATCGATTGCGAAGGGAACTTGTAAACCGCTTGAAGAGCATACGTGTGGTTCGCAACAGAATAGGGCATGACGAGAATCTCCTTAGGGTGAATTTCCCGAAAATTCGTCATGACATGTATTTTGTCTTGAACTCACTTGGAGCGGATTATCCGAAATGGGCTTTCCCGGATAAGGCTGAGCCGTTGAAACGATTGAATCCATTGCAAGTGTTGGAGCAACTGGAGAGGAAAGGAAAATAGGACATGGATTTCGAAAAGGATCTGAGGGCCGTGGAGACGAACATCCCGGGCCTGTTGGTGTTCGATCTGCCGGTGCATGGCGACAATCGTGGCTGGTTCAAGGAGAATTGGCAGCGTGCGAAGCAGACCGCGTTGGGGTTGCCTGATTTCGGTCCGGTGCAGAACAACATCAGCTTTAACGCGAAGAAGGGCGTGACGCGTGGCATCCACGCGGAGCCGTGGGACAAGTACATCAGCATCGCGGCGGGTTCGGTGTTCGGCGCGTGGGTGGATTTGCGTCCGGGCGATTCGTTCGGTCAGGTGTATACGACCGTGTTGGATCCGAGCAAGGCGATCTACGTGCCGCGTGGCGTGGGCAACAGCTTCCAGGCGTTGGAGGACGGTACCGTGTACACGTACTTGGTGAACGCGCACTGGAGTCTGGAGCAGAAGAGGACGTACACGTTCGTGAACCTCGCCGACCCGGACCTGCACATCCAGTGGCCGATCCCGTTGGAGGAGTCCGAGCGGTCCGAGGCGGATTTGCATCATCCGATGCTCAGGGATGCGAAGCCCATGGCGCCGCGTCGTACGATGGTGACGGGCTGCAACGGCCAGCTGGGCCGCGCGATCCGCGCCTACGTGGACGCGCATGGTCTGGAGGGTTTCGAGTTCAACGACATCGACACGTTCGACTTCTCCGATCCGGCCCAGTACGACCAATTCGACTGGAGCCTGTATGGCACGATCATCAACGCGGGCGCGTACACGGCCGTGGACAGGGCGGAGACCCCGGAGGGTCGTGCCTTGGCGTGGAAGGCGAACGCGCAGGGGCCGGCGTTGTTGGCGCGTGTGGCCCGTGAGCATAACATCACGTTGGTGCACGTGAGCTCGGATTACGTGTTCGACGGGACGCGCGAGCTGCACGACGAGACCGAATCGTTCGCTCCGTTGGGCGTGTACGGGCAGTCGAAGGCCGCGGGTGACATCGCGGTCGCGAACGCGCCGCGTCATTACATCCTGCGTTCGAGTTGGGTGATCGGCGAGGGCCATAACTTCGTGAAGACCATGATGGGCTTGTCCGGCCGGGTCGCGAAGGGCGAGCTACCGAAGGTGACGGTGGTGGATGACCAGTACGGGCGGCTCACGTTCACCAGGGATATGGCCGAGGCGATCTTCCACCTGCTCGGTTCGGACGCCGCGTATGGCACGTATGATCTGACCGGGTCGGGCGCGGTGAGGTCCTGGGCGGATATCGCACGTGGGGTGTTCGATCTGGCGAACGGGAACGGCGAGAAGGTCGAGCCTATCAGCACTGCGGAGTATTTCGCGAACGCGAAGAACCCGGTGAGCCCGCGTCCGACGTATTCCGCGTTGGATCTGACGAAGATCGAGGCGACCGGGTTGAAAGTGCCCGATTGGGAGGAGTCCCTCAAGGCATACGTTACCAAGGAACTGAACAAGTAGCGGACCATGCTTGGGCGGCTCTCTTCGCGGGGTCGCCCGGCATTTGACAATACGCAATAGAGAAGGGGAATCCACATGAAGGGCATTATTCTTGCCGGTGGTTCGGGCACGAGGTTGTATCCGCTGACCACGGTCACGTCGAAGCAGCTGCTGCCGGTATACGACAAGCCGATGATCTACTATCCGCTGAGCGTGCTGATGATGGCCGGGATTCGTGACATCCTGATCATCAGCACGCCGAAGGATCTGCCGAACTTCGAGCGGCTCCTGGGTGATGGTTCGCATTACGGGGTGCGGTTCTCGTACAAGGTGCAGCCCAGCCCGGACGGGTTGGCTCAGGCGTTCCTGTTGGGTGAGGAGTTCATCGCGGGCGAGCCGTGCGCGCTGGTGTTGGGCGACAACATCTTCTACGGCAACGGTCTGGGCGCGACTCTGCGTGGCGCGGTCGCGAAGGCCGAGTCCGGCGAGGGCGCGAGCGTGTTCGGCTATTATGTCGACGATCCGGAGCGGTATGGCGTGGTCGAGTTCGACGAGGACAGGAAGGCCGTGTCCATCGAGGAGAAGCCTGCGAAGCCGAAGTCGCATTACGCGGTGACCGGCCTGTATTTCTACGACGAGCACGTGGTCGAGTACGCGAAGCAGGTGAAGCCGAGTGCGCGTGGTGAGTTGGAGATCACGGATCTGAACCGTATGTATTTGGATGCGGGCATGCTGAATGTGCGTACGTTGGGTCGTGGTTACGCGTGGTTGGATACCGGTACGATGGATTCTTTGTTCGAGGCGGGGGAGTTCGTGCGTACCGTGCAGCGTGCGCAGGGTCTGCCGATCGCAATCGTGGAGGAGATCGCCTTCGAGAACGGTTGGATCACGCGCGACGAGCTCATGGAGTCCGCGGATCGTTACGGCAAGAGCCCCTACGGCCAGCATCTCAAGGGCATTGCCGACGGCGAGATCATGCTCGTCCCCAACCAAAAGAACTGACTTGATGCAGCGTCTTCAAGGCGCCACATCAAGTCAGCTCTGCCTACCAGTATGCCCTAGCCCCGTTGTCCCAGATATCCGTTTTCCCATATTCAAGTGCAGTAATGATGTCTTGATTCAACTTGCTACGCAGGTCATCACAGATTTCCGTTTGGAATAGTGGAATGAAGCACACGTCCCATGTGAGCTTATGGCTATCCGGATCGGGGCAAAACAATATTGCTGTGGCCTGAACCGCTTGGAGGAATTGCTTCGTCTGGGGTTTGTACTCCATCAGTAGGGCGTAAACGTCCTTACTGATATCCATTAAAATCTTGGTGAGCAGATTACTTGAGATGGAGTCTCCATCAGAGTATCGTTTTTGGCTTTCCTCATCATCGTTTTCCTGCCGTGATTTGCGTGCTGCGACTGTGTTTTTCCTATGTCTATTTCGCGATGGGCCGAATCCTAGTGAGTTACGTCGTGAGAGAGTGAATGCTGCTTTGCAGGCATTGATAAACGTATCTTCATCCGGAATCGTGTCTGCGGCTTCGCTGAGCGCGAATGCGATAGAAGCTACGATGTCGCAAAGTACGTGTGCTTGGGACAAATATTCGCCGGCTTTAGGGGCTAAATCCTTGAAAGAATCAATGCCGTGTCTTTGTACACAAGCGCAAAGTCTTGACACTTGCTGACTCGTCATGGAATTCTCTTTTGCCCAGTGAGGTATATCAATTACTCGGCAATAATCAATTATGGGATGAGTTATATCCTCGCAAAGAAAGAACACGCGCTCAGGTTGTCTCTGCGCATGGATGATTGCCGTTGCTTTATCGTGTGGAATATCGACAATATGGGCTTGGACAGTTTGGATTTTATCAGCAAGAGCCTTCTTATATTTGTCAGGTAGTTTCTTACTGTTTTCGAGAGTAAGGACCATTCTGAGTAATTGGGCGTGTGCGATACCTGCGCATGAACAGATGCAGTCGAATCCATTTGCGAATGTGCAGCTACCTTGACCTCGTCCAGTGTGAATATCTATGAAGGGGTTTTCGAAATTTACCCGGATGGGTAGAGCCATGTTTCTCCTTTCAGCTCTGTTTATTAGATTTCAGCGTTTCGATTACTTTTGGCATATCGGTCCAAGGGGCGTATTCCTGCTCATGATTAGGCGCGAGTCTGTTACGCCCCTGGCGGTTTTCCGTTGTATTGTGCCGGGCTGCATTGCGTATGGCGGCATCGAGATGTTCTTTGTCAATGAGCTCGGTGTTGATGTATTTGTTACGGTTTCCGCCGACAACTTTAGCTTCTGCTGCAGCTGACTCGACATCAGGTGTCAGTGTATAGCTTGACGGGCAAGCCGTCACATAGTCGAGCAGCCAGACCTCGAAGCAAGGATTGGAAATGATGAGTTCGATTCCATTGTCATTGCAGATTCTCGCTGCTTCGCCGTGGTCGTGAAAATCGTCAACATCGACCACCACCCAGATTCGTTCATAACAATCTGTAGAAGTATCTCGCTTGTCTTCCCTCTTCAACTTAACAGCGAGCTTCGCGAGCTGCTTAGGGCTGTTGTTCTTCTGTTGATAGTCAATGATGACATCGTATAGGGACTCAAGCTGCTTGAAATACTGTTTCTCAGTGACTGCTCCGCCGGCCACGACAAGAAAGCGTCTCTTGCGCGGTCGGCGCGACCGTGCGGCTTTACGTCCATGTGCAGGAACGTTTCGCTTTTTCGACATCAGGCATCAACCACATTCACGATCTGGGCGAAAGCGGTATGAAAATCAGGCCGTGGTATGGCGCCGTACACGCCGTTGAGATAGTTCTTGCCGATGTTTTCCATATTCCGAATACCCAGATTGGTCACCGGGAACAATTCCGAAACGCCTTCCTTGTTCTTTTCCACAAGCCAGATCTGATCTGGTGCCAGTAAACGCTTTGCCGAACCGGACTGATTGATCAGCGACACGTCATGAGTCGTGAAAATAAGCTGGGAACCGTGAGGATTCGTTTCCGCGTCGGCATACAGCGCCACCAGCTCCTTCACCAGAGCCGGATGCAGACTGGTATCGATCTCGTCGATAAGCGTCACCGACTGCTTCGACAGCTGGCGAAGAGCAAGCGAGAAGAATGACAGCGCAGCAACGGTGCCCCTGGACTCATCATCAGGACCGAATCCTGCGGAAGATGATTCGCCGGTATGAGTGAACATCAGCTGGGAAGCGTTCTTGACATTGAATGTCTCATCCACTTTGTTCTCATCCATGCCGAGTTGCTTATGCATCTCTTCCTTGAACTGAGCCCAGAGATCCGGTGGGACGTCCACAGGAACGCTTTTCACGTCACTGATGCCGAAGTCTGCATACCTAATCAATGTGGCCAGATGTTTCGAAAGCGGTGTCTCTTTCTTGAACTCATCCAACAGCGTAGGCTGCTCCTGTTCGAAAGCGCTTGCTTCGTAATAGGCTATGCCACTTTGGAAGAATGAAAATGCCGGCCGAATGGACTCAATACCGGCAGCTGCGGCTGCGGAAAGCAGAAGTGCATTCGGCCTGAGTTCTATGGTCTTGCGTACTTGTGAGCGAGGTCCTTTGAAGGAAGGACCGAATTTCACCCCATCCGTTGAGGAACGGGAAAACAGCAGAGAGGAGTGCGTGGAAAAACGTCCTTGCAGTTTTTTGAAGAAGATGAGATCTTCCTCAAGAATCCGTTCATTGTCATAGCGGAACCAATACTGGTATTTCAGTCCATCGTTCGCGATGAATGCAAGGAAGAACATGGACGAATGCGAGAAAGGATCCTTTCGTAACAGAAAAGGTTCCCTGGGAATAGGACTGCTTGCATCCCCTTGGCTGTAGCTATTTACCACCATGTTGCGCATAGCGCGCAATGCCTTCAGAAAATTGGACTTTCCCGATGCATTGGCGCCGTATATGGCTGCGATTGGAGAATGGAGAGACTCATCAGATTCCATGAACCGTTTTTCGCGAGTCATGGAGAAAGACTGCTCGTCTCGGAAACTCCTGAAGTTCGAAAAACTAAAATCAATCAGCATCGGGTTGCCTCGTAAGTATATTTTGCTCCTTTGATACTGAGATTATATCCAGAAATATACGCGTTTTGCAATTTTCTGCTAAAAGCGGTGGTTTCATTGTGCTTATTGTTGCCGTATTGGAGATATCTAGTTACCGTTATACCCATGCTTGCGCGTATCCAGAGCCTCCTTCCAATAGGATTCCCTGGCGAGAACAACGTCTCTAGGCACGGTGAAGTCGTAATGTTCCAGAAGCGTGTAGCGAAAATGCGCCTGCACGTACTCCAACCCGTGCTGTTTCACAATGGCAATCAGCCCAGTATCGTTTCCGTGACCATCGCGGATGTAGTCCTGCCAACGCTGGTATATGCCGTTCCTTCCGGTGGCGCTTCCCACATACAGTTTCCCGTTATCGGTATTGGTAATTACATACACGCCTTGCTGACGGGACAGCGTATTCTTCCAGCTTGCCTTGTCGTTCTCCTCAATCTACTTAAGCTGGGCGTAGGAAAGGCTGACAACAGATTTTGGCGGCCTTGTTCACTTGACACGGTCGCCGGTGGCACTTTTTCTTGCGGTCAGAAACAGCCCGCCCAAAATCAGCCACTGAATATGCCAAATATTGCCAATAAGTCTCGTACGCGCACGATACCGACAGGGAATGTTCCTTATTTCACAGCCCATCTGTTTGAGTTCCCAAAAATGTGTTCAATGTATGAAGGGATGAGGAATAGTTCGAGGGGGAAGATTATTGTTGGAAAGGATATTGTCAACGTGAGATGGGGAAGTTCAGTGACTTCTGTAGAGAACGCTAATGTGCAGCAGCCTACCGCACCGCAAGGGGTAGTTGAGGAAGCGGATGACGGCATCACTCTGATGGATTTGTTCAAAATCATTCGTAAGCATCTGGTCACCGCGATCATCGCATTCGTGGTGGTAGTGGCAGGCGTGAGCGCCTATACCTTCCTCGCTCCGGCGAAGTATACGGCTACGGCCCAGACCATGGCCACCTATAACGCTTCCGATGGTGGCGAAAGCATCGCCCAGCAGTCCACTGGCGGCAGCTACATTTCCAACCAGATCACTTCATACCCGACGCTTGCCACCACTTCGAAGGTGCTCAAGCCGGTTATTGATGATCTTGGCTTGGATGAAACCGTGACGGATCTTGCCGGCCAGGTCACCGTCACCAATCCGACTAACACCGCATTCGTTAACATTGCCGTGGTGGATGGAGATCCGAAGCAGGCCGCGGACATCGCCAATTCCGTTGCCGAATCGCTGAAGAACGTCATTGAAAGCGACCTGTACTCCGGAGATAAGTCCCCGGTGAAGCTTTCCATCGTGCAGAAGGCACAGGTCCCGACGTCTAAGTCTTCGCCGAAGACTGCCCTGTATTTGGCTGTCGGTGTGGTGCTCGGCATCATCATCGGCGTGTTCGCCGCACTCATCAAGGACCTCCTCAACACTAAGGTTGAAGAGACTTCCGATGTGCGTAGCATCGTTCGAGCATCTTCTCTTGGCTCCGTTCCGATGGACGCTTCGCTTGATGATAAGCGTCCGGTGCTGGTGAGCCAGCCTAACGGCGCTATTGCCGAGGAATTCCGCCGTATTCACACGAATATCGACTTCCTGCAGACCGACCGCACCGAAGGCGTGGGCCAGCTGCTTGTCATCACGTCTGCGCAGCCGTCCGAAGGCAAGACCACCATGGCTATCAACACTGCGGTGGCCCTTGCTGAAGATGGTGCGAAAGTACTGCTTATCGACGCTGATCTCCGCCACCCGTCCGTTGCTCACCACTTGGGCATTGAAGGTGCCGCCGGTCTGGCGCACGTGCTGTCCGGACAGATGGGCCCGAAGGACGTGGTGCAGAGCTACTGGAAGCCGAACCTGCACATTCTGCCTGGCGGCAAGAGGCCGGCGAACGCTGGCGTGCTGCTGAGCTCCGAAACCATGAAGCTCATGGTGGAGCAGGCGCTCACCCAATACGATTACGTGATTATTGATACCGCCCCGTTGACGGTGTCCAACGATGGCGCGGTATTCGGCCGTTGGGCCAAGGGCCTTCTGCTGGTGGTCAGCCGCAACGTGTGCGAGAAGAAGTCCCTGCAGGAGGCGGCCGACACGCTCGCCACCGCGCAGGTGCCGGTGCTTGGCTTCATCTTCAATCGTGCAGATCCGAAGAAGACCAATACGCATTCCAATTATTACTATTACTATGAGGATGGTGCGCCGCGCAGCAGCCATCGCGCGAAGGGGAAGAAGCGGCACTGATGGTTCCCTTCTTCACGGAATGAGGGGTGTATGGCAACTGAGAACGATAATTCCCGGTCTATGAACGGTATTTTGTCCAACATATCTCGGGATGTGGTGGACACCAGCTGGGATATTCCTCCGCTGACCTTCCCCAAATTGCAGCCTACCGATTCGGAAGAAGCCGATGGTGCGGATGAGGCTTCGCTTGCTGAGCCCCGCACCATCGCTTCCTCCGTGCCTGCGCAAACGGAACAGCCGGTTTCGGCTGCGCCAACAATCGCGGATATTCCCAGTATGCCGCTCGATACCGTCGATTTCGATGATGCGGTTGCACCAGCCGATGCCGAGGAAACCGCCACTTTGCCACCCCTCGTCTCTTCGACAGATGAACAGGACGTCGAAGCGACTCAGGCCTTTGATACATCAGGTGGCATAACCGACCTAGAGGAGCTGGCCGCGGAAGATCCGGAACATGATCCGCTGAAAACCATTCCGGTCGCACCGAAAGAGCCGTCTGCGGACAAGCGAAAGATTATTGCCATTGTCGCTGCGATTGCGGCAGTGGCGGTTGCTATTGCCGGTGTCATCGTGGTACGCAATCGTATCAATTCGAAAGAACAGCGTGCGGCAGTGGTGGTATGTGAGAAGGCGAAATCCAAATACTCCAAAGCCAACGAAAAACTGCAAAACGCCATCGAACAGGCAACTAGTCTGCAGGGCACTGCGGCAAACCAGGTGGCGGATGCCGCCACAATCGACCAGCTCACTCAGGCCGTGACCAAGGCGCAAAACCTCAAGACGGTCGGCGGATGTTCGGTGCTGCTGTCCGAAACCACACTGCGTGCGCACGCCCGTAGCATGAGCAAGCAGATCAGCAATATCAAAGAACAGACCAAGGCCGTTACCGCAGCAGCCACAGCTGTGGACGCCAGCAAGCGAGCTTTGGAAGTGAATAAGACGACTGCCGCATTGCAGAAGGCCATTGCCGACGCAAAGACGTTGCTTGACGGTTCTGCAGGCCAGGTTGCGGACGAGTCGACACGTGACGCGCTTGCCAAGGCGATTGACGCTGCCCAGAAACTCCTCGATGGCAAAAGCACCGATGTTGCGGCCATGCAGAACGCTTCGAAGGTGATTTCCTCGACTTCTGACGGCGTAAACAAGTCTGTGGCGGAGCAAACTGCGGCCAATGCCCAGTCGAATACCAATTCGAATACCAATAACGGCACTACGAACCGGCGTTACACATATACGTGGCAATTTGGTCCGGGCTCTGGAAACGGTGTGAACGGTGGTGGTTCGACCGGTGGCAATAACAATGGTGGCTCAACCGGTGGTAATGGCGATTCGACCGGCAACGGCAACGGCGATTCAAACGGCGGCGGTAACGGCGATTCGAATGACGGTAATGGTGGTTCGACCGGCAACGGCAACGGCGATTCAGATACAGGTACTGCTGGCGAATAAGCCATACCGGAGAAGGATTTGGATATAGCGAATGGTACCCCCATAGGTCCCTCTTAATTTCTGGGGGGGGCTGTGGTAAATTGTTTGCCGTATGCAGCTGAAGGGGAGGGAGATACATGCAAGGCGTGAATACCGGTGAATCCGGCGCACCAAACGGCGAGCAAGGTATGAGGACTCAAGAGATTCATATCGTCTCGTCCAATGCGCATCGACAGGCATACGCGTCCATGCAGAATCAGCGTCTGCAAAAGCAGTTCGAGCCGATGACTTTTTCCAATACCCCGTTTCCTGCGGAAAAGGAAGGACATAGGCGCGGCAAGGCTGAATCGACTCCCCGGTGGCGTTTCGCCTTCGTCGCCAGCCTGATCGCCATCGATTTGGCAGTGATGCTGCTTTCGTTGACCGTCAGCCTTGTAATCAACGGTGCTGCTTTCGATGCCATCGGCGATGTGATGCCGTTTTGGCTTTTCCTCATTCTGTTCAGCCTGATTTGGTTGCTGTGCTTGGCATTCGCGGGCACATACCACCGCCATGTTATGGCGGACGGCTATGAGCTGTATGCCAAAATCATCAATGCGTCGTTGCTGACCATCATCTCATACTGCAGCCTTGCATTTATTTTCAAACTTGCATTGCCCCGTACTGCGTTGATTATCGCGCCAGTCATCGCCTTCTTCTTGGATATCATCGCACGCTGGCAGATGCGTCAAGCGTTGCACCGTCACCGCAGCAAAGGCTCTTGCAAGTACAGAACGGTGGTCATCGGATCTTCCGATGGCATCAACAAAGCCTTGCAGACCATGCGCAACTGCATGAATTGGGGGTACGAACCAGTTGCTGTATGCCCAATTGAAGCGGATCCAGCTTCAAAAGACGCTTATGTGGTTACCTCATACACACCGGATGCCAATATCGAAGGCTCCAGCAAACTCAAGGTGATTCCTTTCAACTCGGCATTCCCACGTATTTGCGAAAGCCTCGGTGTACAGGAAGTCTATGTGGCGGACGTGCTTTCGCGTGATTCCGAAATGCTGCATGGTCTTTCTCTTGCGGTGGAGTCGCTGGGTATGGAACTTGCCTTGGCGGTCTCCCTGGCGGATGTGAGCGGTCACCGTTTGTATCTGCGAAACACCACGGAACAGCCGGTTCTGTTGGCTTCCCTGCCGCAGTACACGGGAGCTGCGAACGTAATCAAGCGTTTGCTGGACATCATCGGCTCACTGTGCGCGCTGATTATTTCCTCTCCGATTCTTCTCGGCGTCGCCATCGCCATCAAGCTTGATGATGGCGGTCCGGTGTTCTTCTCTCAGACCCGTATCGGACTGCACGGCAAGCCGTTCAAAATGTATAAATTCCGTTCCATGGTCACCAATGCTGAGGAGCTGAAGAAGAAACTCGCTGAGGAAACTGGGCAGGAAGACCGGTTCATCTTCAAAATGAAAGATGATCCGCGTATCACCAAGGTAGGTCACTTCATCCGTAAGACTTCTTTGGATGAGTTCCCGCAGTTCTACAACGTGCTCAAGGGCGATATGTCTCTGGTCGGTCCGCGCCCGGCATTGCCGGAAGAAGTGGCCCGCTATGGTTCCCTATATTCCGCCCGACTGCTGGTCAAGCCGGGCATCACCGGTCCGTGGCAGGTGTCCGGCCGGTCTGATCTTTCACAGGAGCAAAGCGAATATTTGGACGTCTCCTACATTGAGAATTGGTCCATCGCTGGAGATCTTGCGATTCTTGCCAAAACCGTGATGGTAATCTTCACTGGCCGTGGATCGTACTGAGCCAATAAGTGGGTTTTCTGTGATTTTCCCTCTGTTCTTGTGATGGAACAGAGGGAAATTTCATTTGGCGGCCGAAAAAAAGGGGTGCCATGTGGCACAATAATGCGCTGGAATAGTCAAATTGAGTGCTTAATGATTTGAGGAGCAAAGCATGGGGCAACATGCTCAAGCAATACGGGAAAAACATACGGCACGGAATGTGACGCTTATTGTACTTGCGGTGCTGATCGTGCTACTTGCCATTGCCGCAGTGTTTGGTATGCAACTGTATAAGCAGGCAAAAAGCGTCAAGGCACACGAATCGCAAGCCATATCCTCACTATCCGCAATCAATGACCCTGCAAAGCTCAAGGATGCCGCCGCGTCGCAGGCGTCCATCGCGCAGGCTCAGCAGCAGACGGCGCAGGCCAAGCAGATTGCGCACGGTTCACTATGGAACGTGGCTGCGAAAATGCCGTTCGTCGGCAGTGACATCGCCACTGTGCAAGGCATGACGGAAGTCGTGGACAACCTTGCACAGCAGACACTGCCATCGTTGACCACTGCGGTGCAACAGCTTGCCGGGGCCAATCTTTCCGGTGCGGAAGGGCAACTCAACCTGCAGCCAATCACCGATGCGCAAGGCAACTTCGACAAGCTCAACCAGCAGGTGCAGCAGCAGAACAAGCAGTATGACAGTCTTGCCGAGCCGAAAATCGGCATGGTGAAGAAAGCCTATCAGCAGGGCAAGGACCAGCTTGACAATATCGCCGATTTGGTCGGACAGGTCAGCAACGCCACTCACATGCTGCCTTCCTTCCTCGGCCAGAACGGTGCCCGCACATACTTGCTGGCGGCACAGACCACATCCGAAACACGTTCCGGCGGCGGCTTGGTTGGCTCTCTCGGCACCATGACTGCGGATCATGGCAAAATCGCGGTGGGGGACTTCCACCCGAATGGTGAGTTCATCAATGGCAACAATGGCACCGCTGAGGAACATGCGGTATTCAACAGGCCGTTGGGTTTCTCCTTCGACGTGCGAGACACCTTCGCGGTGCCGGATGTTTCCCGCAACGCGGAAATGCTCAACGCTTCATGGCAGCGTTCGCAATATGCCTGCAACATCGACGGTTTGATTTCCGTGGATCCGGTGTTCATCCAGAAGATGGTGGAGATCAACGGACCAGTCACCTTGTCCAACGGCACTGTGCTTACCGGCGAGAACACCGCCGAATACATGCTCAACACCATCTACAAGGACGTTCCTGTGGCACAGCAGAACGAATACTTCGAGTACATTGCCAAAACGGTAATGGACGGCGCTTTTGGCAACATGACTGTGGACAAGATGATGAAGGTGGCGCAAAGCATCGGTGATTTGGCCGAGAACCGCCACTTCTACGCCTACACGTTCCACGAAGACGAAGCGAAGTACTTCCAAGGTGCTGGACTCGCCAAGAATGCGCCTGAGAGCGAGACCAATCCGGAAACGGGCATTTACATCAGCGAGCAGAATCCTTCGAAGATGGGTTGGTATATCGACCGTACCAGCGAAGTGACCAAGACAGGGGACAAGACCTACCACGTGAAGTACACGCTGACCAACCGTATGACTTCCACGGAAATGGCTACCTGCACGAGTTACATTCTCGGTGGTGAGCAGAAGGGCGTTGGTGGCGTGCCCGTGGCGCCGAGTGGCACATCCGCGCAGCGTGTGCTGATTTACGCGCCTGCAGGTGGTTCGATTGGATCAATCGCCGTGACCGGTGATGTGCGTGACCGTAGCAATGCCACCATGGACGGCAAGCCGTTGAACTCCAGTATGGCGTACATCGCACCTGGCAAGAGCGTGACGTACGAGTTCGACGTGACCGTGTCTGACAAGGCCACGGCTGATATGAAGCTCGATCAGACGCCGTGTGGCAAAATGACCAATGATGTGAAATACAACTATTGAAATATGGCGCGGTAATTCTCGACATTATTGGTGCATGATTTCCTTGAATTCATCTCAATGAAAACTTGTTCAATGAAGTCTATGAATTATTGCTATATTCTTGGAAATACAGGGGGTATTTCTGCTGGAAAGCGGAGATACCCCCTATTTTATTAATGAAAAAAGGGTGTATTTATGCGAATTGTTGTATTATATTGCATGTAATTAATATCCTATATTTTCAAGGGGTTGGCATGTCTGTTCTTAACGGATTTGAAGCAGTGGGAGAAAAGACCACCACCAATAAGATGACCATGACGGTCATGGAATCATCCGTTCGCTTTTCCAAAGGCGTGACCGAAGCGCTCGGATGCCCGGCATACGTGAAATTGCTGGTGAATGACAAGCAGAAGAAGATCGCAGTCCAGGCATGCGACGCCAAAGACGAGAACGCCATCAAGTTCTGCAAGACCAAGCGAAGCAAGGCCGATGGCGTCGACTCTGACGCTGCAGGAAAGGCTTCTTCCGTGACTGTGCGTACCACCGATGTGCTGGTAGCGGTGCAGAAGTATTTCACTTTCCCGCCGGTCGCAGACGACCAGATCGCCTATTTCGCCATGGATGGCGAGTCCTACCCGGATGAGAAGGTTGTCATTTTTGCTGTGGCTGATGCCTCAAAGGGTGTATCCGGCAAGCGCGGTCCCCGCAAAGGTTCGCATCATACGGCCAAAGATGGCGAGTAAGTGAACAATATTCCGCTCAGCTTGAAAAATCGCATATAGTACAGTTCTCTTGATGTGAGTGCTGTACTATATGCAGTATCTTGATAGGCTGTGCGAATCGTCCATAAACGCTAATAATGAGTACGTATGCATCCAGCCCAAAAATCCTGAAAAAGGGAGCTTGGAATGAATGTGGCAGGTAGCGGGCGTGTAGGATCTTCGTTCAGTATTCGAGTCGCTCAAAATAACGTGCTTGGTTGGCGATGGACGGTGGAAAAAGAGCATGACGGCTTTTTCGAGCCCGTTGCGTCTGGCCGTTCGCTCACGCGTAAGATGGCCAAAAGGGCCGCGATAAAAGCGATGAATGAATTGCGTGCATAAACAACCGTAACGCCATGAATGGCCTGCATCTTTCCATATGAAATATAAAAAGGTGTATAAGACAGGAGAGGCTCCGCACAATGTGTGTGGAGCCTCTCCTGTCTGAAAAACTAAAACTCAGTAGCAGTGGTTGGCGAGCCAGTAGGTGTAGGCGCCCTGGATGGAGCCGTAGCGCTGTGCGCAGTAGCCCCAGAACCACTTAAGCTGGGTCTGGTAGTTGGTGGCCCAATCGGCACCGGCGCTCACCATCTTCGAACCGGGCAGCGCCTGCGGCAGACCGTACGCGCCGGAGCTTGGGTTCGTGGCTGCGACATTCCAACCGGACTCATGAGAAATGATGTACACGGTGGCGGTGAAATCGGCCTCGGAATAGCCGCTGGACAGCAGATAATCGTGAGCCCACTGCTGCATTTCGCCAGCCGGCACGGTGGTGCCGATCGACGCTGCGGCCGCGGACGGCGTGGACGAGGAGCCGGTGCCGACGAGGATCACCTTGTCGGTCGGAGCCTTCTTCACGAAAGAGCTGATCATATTGGAAGACATGACCTTGCCGCCGGACTTGGTGACGAGGTTCGTGGTCTCCATAACACCGTTCGCGCCTTCGGTCTCGACCTTCTCCTGGCCCTTCGGCAGGCTGGAGGTCTCCTTCTTGACCGTGTTGAATGCGATATCCGTATCAGACACCTCAACGGAAGCGCCGGCACGTTCGATCTTGATGACGGTGTTCTCGTTCACCTTCGTATCCAAAGACGGGGAAACGGTGTCTTCCGTATCAAGGGTGATGTCGCCCGCGTCAAGCACGGACTTCACGTCGGTGAAATGCATGCCGGGAACCACGCGGGTCTTGCCGTTGATCTTCACGGTGACGTACGAAGTATCTCCGGAAAGCGCCTCACGGGCGTTGCCACGGGAGGCTTCGATGCTGTCGGTGACGGAATACGCGGTGACCTGCTTGGCAGGAGACTTCTCCGCGGTGGCGTACAGATTATGCGACACGATGCCGCCAGTGGCCAACAGCCCCACTGCCGCAACCGTTGCGACAATCTTCACCATCTGAGATTTGCCCGGCAAGGCAAACGTAGTTGGTTGGGCATGTTTCTTATGGCTAGCCATTCTGCTCCTACATCGGGTACAATTCCTCGGCGGATTCCGTGCCTAGGGCACGGCGCACAACCGCTAGGGTTCCGCCGGAATGCGCGCAACTGCATATAGTCTACCGCACCCCAAGGAACTTGAAGATAACGTATGCAACGCGCAGGCGACGGGCCGAATCATCGTTCCGACTGACTACTTGGCGTTTTCACTTTGGCGTCTCCGCTGGAAGCGGTGTCCCCATCGGAAGCGGCCGCATCCATATCCAACGACTTGGCCTGGCTGATCAGATCATCCAAATCGGAAGCGCGCAACGCGCCGGCCTGCTGGAAGATGATCTGCTGCTTCTTGACGACCATCAGCGTCGGCACTGCCTGAACCTTGGCCGCGGCGGCCAGATCGGGATTCTGATCGATATCCACCTTCGCGAAATAGACGTCCGGATTCGCCTCGCTTGCCTTCTCGAACGTTGGGCCGAATGCACGGCACGGACCGCACCACGTGGCCCAGAAATCCACGAACACCAGATCATTGGATTCGACGACCTGGTTGAAATCCTGCGAAGTGACTGCATGCGTTGCCATATGCGTTCCCCATTTCCCGGCTTACGCTATAAGCCGATTTCAAAAAACAATATCGTGCAATGCTGCGCAATATTGCGAAAGCCCGTTTGCGAAAAGTATATAGCCGCACGCCACGCAAACACACTGCCGCACCCGATTGCGCTATGGGAAGAATCGGAAGCACGTGACATTCACATGCCGTGCGTGATAATGGAACCATGCCAGTGATGAATGATGAAGTGCCCGACGAGGGCGATTTCGACGCCAACCGCCATCGCGGGGAATTCGACGACATTACGCCGGAGGATTTCATCCGCGGAATGGGCAACCCTCCGGGATGGCTCCCATCGGACGAAATCAACCGCATGCGCCACGAAATACCGATTCCGTACGTCGTGGTCGTGCCGGTGCGCACCGACGATCTCGGCAGGGTGGCGCAAATCGGCTCGCTGCTGCGCGTCACTGACGACGGCGGCATCGAACGCACATTGATCGCCGGACGTGTGCTCTATCACGAATCGTTGCGTGAAGCGGTGGCGCGCAACGTCGCAAAAGATTTGGGCGATATCGCCCTGCCGCAGCTGCCGATCAGCCTGCAGCCGTTCACCGTGGCCGAATTCTTCCCGACACCCGGCCTGTCCGACTATTACGATCCACGCCAACATGCGATCGCGCTGTGCTACGTGGTGCCGATCGCCGGCGATTGCAAGCCGCAGGACGAGACGCTCGATGTGGAATGGGTCGACCCGTCCGGAGACATGCTCGACACCTTCGTCGGGCAGATGGCCAATGGTTACGGCACCATCGTGCGGCAGGCGCTCGCATGGACCGGCAAGTAGGACAAGCCGCGCAAGCGGGGCAAAAGCCAAGCAAACTAGGCGAACAGGCAGATAGGGGAGGATTAGAAAAAAATATGGCGATTGAACTGAACAACAACATATATACGGACGGCGGCAACGATACCGAAACCACGCCGGTGATGCTCGTGCACGGCTTCCCGGTGGACCACCGCATGTGGGACGAGTGCGCGGCGGCTTTACGCGACCAAGCTGTGAAACAAGGCGTGAAACCATTTGCGATCTGGGCTCCGGACATGCCCGGCGCCGGCGAAGGGCCGATTCCGTCCGACGAAGACAGCGGCGGCAAGGACGCCGACGGCGCGTTCCCATACGGACTGGACCGCATGGCGGACGCGTACGTGGACCTGCTGCACGCCGCCGGCTACAGCAAAGCCATCTGGGTGGGCCTGTCGATGGGCGGCTACCTGATTCTCGACATCCAACGCCTGCATCCGGAAGCGGTGGCGGCGCTCGCCCTGTGCGACACGAAAGCCGACGCCGACTCCGCCGACATGCGATTGAAGCGCGTCGCAATCGCCACCGACTGCGAAACGACCGGCACACACGAGCCGGTCATGGGATTCGCCGTGCCGTCGGAAGCCGATTCCACCGTGAAGCAGTCGGACGCCTACTGCAGGCAGTTCGAAACGTGGATCAGCGAACAGCCCGCCGACGGCATCGCCTGGCGCGAACGCATGGCCGCTGGCCGTTCCGACCTGAACGACGTGCTGCCGAACATCAACGTGCCAGTCGCAGTAATCTGCGGCGACAAGGACCCGTCCAGCCCGCCGGCAGTGATGAAGCCGGTCGCCGACGCGATGACGAAAACCGACGTGACGATGACGGTGATCGACGACTGCGGCCACTTCAGCGCGTACGAACACCCCGACCAGGTGGCCGCCGCGTTGCTGGAACTGGTGAAGCGAGTCGGCTGAGCCGGTTGCGACGATTATCTGTGGCAGACCATCCGGCGTATCGACAAGATATAGAGAAAATATATAAAACGTATATACGAAATATGTACTACGTATGTATAACGAATATATTCCGTATATAACACGCATGAAAGAGGCAACACAACCATGAGCGTGTTCTCACCACTGGCATTGACGCAGACCCTGCCGTTCCTGCCACTCGCCCAAGGAGACATCGACTACGAAGTGGCACGACGCGGCGAACCCGACCTGTTCGCCAAAGTCCTGGCGGAACCGGCAACGAAAGTCATCCTCGTCAAAGACGGCAAAGTGGCCGTGCCGCACGGCCAAGGCGCCATCGCCGACTACGCCAACGTGAAAATGCGCCTCGCCCAACTGCCAGGCGCGTACGTTGCCGCGGAACTCGAATCGCACCCATCGGCGCTCGCGATATTCCTCGGCTCGTACGGCGGACGATTGAGCGAGCACGTCATCGCCGTGGACGTGACGCACGTCCAGCCGAACGATACGACGATTACGGCTGCGACGGCTCGCAGCGGGGGAGCGGACGACGCGTTCGCCGAAGTGCCGGCGCATGAATCGCAGGAAAACGCGAAATCGCTGCTGGAAAGCGCGGCAACCCGATTCGACTGGGTGGACCTGCGCGGATTCGCGCCCCACGCCAGCGCACGCGAAGCCGGACAGGCAACCTCCGCCATCTCGCTCAGCATGTGGCACGCCCGGCAGCGTCACTGCCCGACGTGCGGCGCGCCCGTCAAACCGGCGCTCGGCGGCTGGGCTCAGCACTGCACGAACGACGAGGATGGCAATCGTTTGCTGTTCCCCCGAATCGAGCCAGCGGTGATCACCGCGATCGTCGACCATGATGACCGTCTGCTGCTGCAGCACAACAGCGCGTGGCGCAACAACGGCCTGTACTCGGTTTCGGCCGGATTCGTGGAGGCTGGCGAAAACCTGGAGCACGCATGCCGGCGCGAAGCCAAAGAGGAAGTCGGCATCGAAATAGGCGAACTCAAATACCTCGGCTCCCAGCCGTGGCCGTTCCCCTCGTCTCTCATGATGGCGTTCAAAGGCGTGGCGGTCACCACCGACGTGCACGTGGACGGCGAGGAAACGTTGCAGGCGCGTTGGGTCACACGCGACGAATACATGAGCGAACTGGTTTCGGGACGTATGGAGGCTCCGGGCAAAGCCACGATCGCACGCTACATGATTGAGGAATGGCTCGGCCACGACCTGCCGTGACAAGACCTGCCATTAAAAGGTGGTATCGGCTGAGCCTGTCTTCGGGGCGGTTGCCGGGGGAGCTTGTTTAGGTATTCGTTTGGGCACTCGTCTGCGTATCATGCTGCATGGTATGTACCGTGAAGAGAGTGAATGAGGAAACCACATACATGTCTGATAGAAGTGGGCAGAACGATACGGACAACAGTTTCGCCGGCATCTCGTTTGAAGGGGTGAATGCCGTGCCGCCGCAGTCTGGTGAGAACGGCGATACGATCAATCTCGCCGACGTGGCCGATGTGTCCGAACAGGACAACGTGTCCAACGCCGCCACCGAGACCATGCCGCCGTTGAATTTCGCATCGGACCAGACCCAGCCGTTCCAGTCATTCCCGACGGCCGGTGCCGCCGAAACCACGCCTGCCGGAACTGTCCCCAACGGAGCTGTTCCCACTGGTGCCATTCCTACCGGTGACATGCCCTCATCCACGCCCGCTCCCGCCATTCCCGTGCTCACCATGCCGGTCGAAGGAGAAGCCGTCGTGGCCAAGAAACGCAAACTGCCGCTGATCATCACCGGAATCGTGCTCGCCGTACTGGTGGTCGCCGCGATCGCCGGCTTCTTCACCGCACGCTGGTACTTCCAAGACAAGGCCGCGCCGGGCGTGACCTTCGGCGGAACCAGTGTGGCCGGACAGACCGCCGACCAGCTGAAAAACACGGTGACGGCCGCCGTGAAGAACACCACCGTGAACATCAAGGACGGCAACGGCAACAACGCTTCCGGCAGCCTGAGCGACCTCGGCGTGAGCTACAACGTCGACAAGACGGTCACGGAACTGCTCGCCGCCAAGCACCAGACCAACGGCGCACTCGAATACATCAACGAAGTCAACCCGTTCGTCAAGAAGAACGTGCCGCTGAACGCCAAGTCCAACAAGCTGGCCCTCAGGACGTTCGTCACCGACAAATTCGTGCAGGACACCGACCGCGCGGTACCGTCCACCGCATCGTACGATGTCAACGCGCACGCCTTCGTCGCAGTGGAAGGCCGCGGCGGCAGGTCCCCGAAGGTGGACAACGTGATCGACACGGTCGCCAAAGCCATCGCGAACCCGGGGCACAGCGGCAGCGTGACGATTACGTACGAAACCATCGACGTGCCGGTCGCACTGCCTGAAGCCCAAAACGTGGCCGACCAGGCAAACGCGCGACTGAATGCGCCAATTGTGCTGGACAACGGACAAGGCAAGACCTTCCAGATTCCAGCCGAAGTCGTGGCCTCATGGCTGAAAACCGACGCCGACCTCGAACACGGCACGCTTTCGCTGTCCTACGATGACAACGCCATCACCAACTACGTGCAGCAGCAGGTCCCAGCCCAGCTCAACCAGGACGCGGTCGACCAGGAAGACGCCGTCGACAACAGCGGCAAAGTGCTGGCCACCATCGTCAAAGGCGTGAACGGCGTGAAGGTCAAGAACATGGAGGCGCTCGCACCGAAGATCGGCGAAGCGCTCAAAAACGGCCAAGGCGCCACCATTCCGGTGGACGGTGATGTGCAGAACTTCAAAACCGTGCAGAAGAAGAGCGAATACCGCATCGTGGTGGACCGCACCGCGCAAACTGCCACCGTGTATCATAACGACGAGGCCGTCAAGACCTTCCCGGTGTGCACGGGCACCACCGGCAAGCACGAAACCGACCTGGGCACCTTCTACATCTACCTCAAGTATCAGATCCAGGACATGACCGGCCTGAACGACGACGGCTCGCGCTACCTGTCCAAGGGTGTGAAGTGGGTAAGCTACTTCTACGGCGGCGAAGGCTTCCACACGGCAAGCTGGAACAATTACGGCATCGCCCACGGCGACCCGGCGCACTACGGCTCCCACGGCTGCGTGAACATGTACGAAGCCGATTCCAAGTGGATCTACGACAACTGTCCGGAAGGCACCATCGTGCAGGTAGTCGGCGCCATGCCATCCGGACCGGTACGCTGACCCGTTACGCGTGGCGCGGGTGCGCGGCGTTCGCATACGCCGTACAATGGGCGGCATGAGCGAAGCAAACGATAGCAAAGTGAACCTCGACGTGCCCGAGCACCTCGAATACTCCGACGAGCACGTGTGGGTGGATTCCTCCGTTGAACCCGCCATGGTGGGCGTTACCGAATACGCCACCGAACAGTTCGGCGAACTCGTGTACATCGATTTGCCTGAAGTCGGTACGCAGGTCGAAGCTGGCGACGAAGTGGCGGAATTCGAATCCTCCAAGGCGGTCACCGCGCTGGTCTCGCCGGTGGCTGGCACCATCCGCTACGTCAACAACGAGGCTGCGGACGATCCGAGCATTGTGACGGACGATCCGTACGGCGAGGGCTGGATTTTCAAGATCGAGCTTGAGGATGACGAGCCTGACCTGCTTAGCGCTGACGAGTATGCCAAGATTGTGGCTGACTGAATAGCACGGACGCCTAGTTTTAATTACGGCTGCGGCCGGCGGGTGCGATGCGCGGCACACTCAAGGCCGTTCGGCCGGGCTTACGGTCGCGCATCGCACCCGCCGGCCGCAGCCTTTTTATGGGAAGTGCCTTGCGGGGCCCTGAAAGTTCCCTGATTTTCTCGGTGGCGTTACTGTTTGTTCGAACGCGACCTCTATAGTGGGCATATGAGTGAAATTCAGCCGTTGCCGCAGTTCCCGCCGCAGCACGACCAGCAGCGCGAACAGCAGCGTATGGGGGAGCGGATGGACGATTCTTGCGATGACATGCCCACCGTGCCGATTCCGGCACGCAAGGTGGTCACCACCTTCGACGCGGCCTCCAGACATGAGCGTCTTGAAGTCAAACCGCCGCTGACCAGGCTGTTCCGCCGCACGATCACCAAAGCATTCAGTGTCTGGCTGAAATTCTCGACCGCATTGGTGCGGTCGCTCGACTGGTATCCACGTGTCGAACCCTACGTCGGCTATGGCACCGAACACTACTCCCGACTGATTTGCCGTACCGTATACGGCCCGTTCAAACGGCAGGCCGGCCGCCTGATTCGCGGCATCCGTGGCATGCTGATGGTGCCGTCCCCGCATACCAAAGTGCGGATCGCCATCGATGACGTGCCCATCGAAACAGTGCAGGTGGGTGCGTCGGAAGTATACGACGCGATCGACAGCAATCCTGATATTTCCAGCGAATTCGCGGCATCCGACGATGCCGGCTACCTCGACCTCGTGGCCGAGCATTCGCTCGAACCGGGCATCCACAACGTCTCGTACAAAGTGCGCAGCCGCAAGCCGGTCAACGCCAATCTTTTCACCATTCCCAGCGGCACCAAAGTGGGCGTGATCTCCGACGTGGACGACACCATCATGGTCACGCAGGCGCCGCGTCTGATGAAGGCCGCCTACAATCTGCTGCTGCTTAATCCGCGCAAAAAAGTGCCGGTGGCCAGCATGAACCTGCTGTTCAACCGCATCGCGGACATGTTCCCGGACGCGCCGTTCTTCTACCTGTCCACTTCGCCATGGAATGTGGAAAGCTCGATCCGCCATTTCATTACGAACCACGGTTTTCCGGAAGGGCCGCTGCTGCTGCGCGACCTTGACCCGAGGCCGAAAACCTTCATTCCGTCGGGCGTGCAGCACAAGCTTGAATACGCCGAGCAGCTGATGGCGGATTTTCCCGATATGAAGTTCATTCTGATCGGCGACGACGGGCAGAAGGATCCGACCACATACGCCACGATCGCACGCCGCTACCCGGGGCGTGTGCTGGCGATCGGCATCCGGCAGCTGTCACCGCGCGAAGTGACCGGCAATTTCGGTTCCGTCGCCGGGCGCGTGGCCACGCAGCCGATGCCGGTCACCGACGTGCCGGTATTCACGGGAACGACCGGATCGAACATCATGAAAACCATGCTGCCGTTCCTGAAACAACAGATGGGCGTCTGACTTTTTCGTACGCCCAGAGCAGGGGTTGCGTGCCGCGTGGGATTGGGAATGCAATGCCGGTATAATCGCGTGCATGACTGATTTTCGGGGTGAACAGGGCGCAACGGGCGCGCGAGAAAGCGACGAAAGCGTGCAAGACAAATGCGGGATGCCGATCGCGAAGCGTGTGCCGAAGGAGCGCGTATTCCACGGCGACACCTTCATCGACGAGTACGAATGGCTGCGCGACAAGGAATCGCATGACGTGCAGGATTACGTCGCCGCGCAGAACCGGTATTGCGAGCAGCGCATGGAACCGTTGAAAACCCTACGCTCCACACTGTTCGACGAGCTCAAGTCGCACGTTCAGGAAAACGACATGTCCGTGCCGACACGCATGGATGGCTACTGGTATTTCGTACGCACCCAGGAGGGCCAGCAGTATGCGGTGCAATGCCGTGTGCCGATTCGAAGCGCAGACGATTGGGATCCGCCAACCATTGAAATCGGCGTGCCTATCGACGGCGAACAAGTGGTGTTCGACACCAATGCCGAAGCGCAAGGCCATGATTTCTTCCGTATCGGCGGCATGGATATTTCCAAAGACGGACGTTGGATGCTGTACGGCACCGACACCAGCGGCGACGAACGTTACGATTTCCGCATCCGCAGCTTGGAAACCGGCAAGGAACTGCCGGAAGTGTTCAAGGGCATCGGTGGCGCCTGCTTCACACCGGACGCGCAATGGGTGTTCTATGTGAAGCTCGACGACGCGTGGCGTCCATACGCGGTGATGAGGCACCGCGTCGGCACCCCCGTCACCGACGATGTGGAAGTGTATCACGAACAGGACGAACGATTCTGGGTGGGCATCGGCCTGTCGTTCGACGAACGCAATCTGGTGATCGGCACCGGATCGAAAACCACTACCGAAGTGCTGCTGCTTTCCACCGACGATCCGGAAGGTGAATTCCGCGCGTTCATTCCGCGCGAGCAGGACGTGGAATACGACGTGAGTTTCAGCCGTTTCGAAGGTGCCGGCGAACGCGGTGAGGATATTCCGCTCGCCGTGGTCTATCACAATGCGTTGAACCCGAATTTCGAAATCGATGTGATCGACATGCGCTCCCATGAGCCCCCGTACCGTTTGGGTGAGGGCGTGCGTGTGGCCGTCGGTTCGCCGTACGGATGCGAGTATGGCGACGAGGTCGAACCGGGCGCTTCTGGGATGCCGATCGGCACACCGTATTCCAATCCCTGCAATCCAGCCATTTTGCAGGGTGCGCATGGTCTTGGCATTGAGGGGATCTCGATTCACCGGCATTATGTGGCGCTGCAGTACCGGGCGGAAAGCCTGACGCATATTGCGGTGATGACGAAGGATGCCGCTGCGGAGGATTTTCTTGCGGGGCGTCCATGGAAGTTCACCGAGCTGGTTCCCCACGCGTTGGAAGACGATTGGGATGTCGACGAGTCGGTGGACGAGATCAACGAGGAACGTGCCGAAGTGTGGGGCGCGCTCGACCAATTGGCCGCCGCGCAAGGCGAGGGGTCGGCCGTGCATGGGGTTTCCCGCAAGGCGATGACCTCATCGGATGGCGCGACCGCCGATGCGATGCCGGGGGAGACCCGGCGCTTGTATTCGATTGGTGTGGGAGGTAATCCTTCGTATGATGCGCCCCGCATGCGCTACTCGTTCTCCAGTTACACGCGTCCCGGCGAACTGCATGATATCGATCCGGCGACCGGCGAGGATCGCCTGTTGAAGCGTGCCACGGTGCTTGGTGGATTTGAACCGCGCGAATACATGGAGCGCAGGGTGTGGGTTACCGCCCGCGATGGCGAGCGCATTCCTGTTTCCTTGGTGTGGCGCAGGGATGTGCCCGCGTGTGATTCGGCGATGTTCGTTACCGGGTATGGCGCGTATGAGATCAGTTCGGATCCGGGATTCTCGGTGTCTCGCATCAGCATGCTTGATCGTGGTGTGCTTTATGCGGTGCCGCACATTCGCGGCGGCGGTGAGATGGGTCGTGCCTGGTATGAGCAGGGGCATTTGCTCAATAAGAAGCATTCGTTTGAGGATTTCGTTGATGCCGTGCGTGCGTTGCAGCGTGCCGGTTTGGCGTCGCCTGCTCGCACGGTGGCCGATGGCGGTTCCGCCGGTGGCCTGTTGATGGGTGCCGTGGCGAATATGGCTCCCGAATGTTTCGCGGGCGTTGAGGCGGATGTGCCTTTTGTGGATGCGTTGACGTCGATTCTTGATCCGTCGTTGCCGTTGACGGTTACGGAGTGGGATGAGTGGGGCGATCCGCTGCATAATGCGGACGTGTACAGGTATATGAAGGAATATACGCCGTATGAGAATGCGCCGTCTGATGCAAATGATGCGCGGGTTGCGGTTTTTCCCAAGATTTTCATTACCACATCCATGAACGACACCCGCGTGCTGTATGTGGAGCCGATGAAATGGCTGGCCCGGCTGCAGCATGCCGGTGTGGACGCCGTGGCGAAGATTGAGGTTGAGGCTGGTCATGGGGGTACGTCTGGAAGGTACAAGCAGTGGGAGGAGATCTCCTATGAGAATGCTTGGTGTCTTTCGATGATGGGTATCACGCATTGATCCGGTTTGTGGGACCTTTCATGTTCGGATGAGGTCGGTTTCGGAACGGTCTGTTGTTATGTGACGGGGTGCACCGTATGGCGCACCCCGTTTTGCAAACGCTTCCATTTGCAGTTTGTTTCATGAAACATTGAAACAGGTCGGGTGATTGTTTTCGGCGTTTCTTGCAGAATCCTCCGATTTAGGGGTGTTCCGTCAAACGTTTTTTTCAACTTTTGACGGCATGTTAAACCTTTTATAAGGTCATGCTTGCACCCGTTTTCAGAGTGTTTCATTGTCTGTGCGGGGTGGTCTAGTAGGGTCCAGAGAAATAGCAGGTTTACGGGTAAAACCGACTAGATTGCATTGCGACCAGGGGGAAGAATGGCAGGCATGCATAAAGCCGTAAGTGAGCGGCATGGAATGACAACGATTGCCGCGTTGGTGGCAATCGTTGCGATGATCTTCGCAAGTGTGATCGCAGCGCCGCAACGCGCGTATGCTGAGGAATACAATATCAGCGATCTCGGTTGGGTTGACAAGGACGACACCTCCTTCGAAATCAGTTCCGACGGAGGCAAGACGTGGAAGCCGTACATTTCCGGCATGCAAGTCAACTACGGTGATCAGATCCGCACCGAACTGCATTGGAAAGTGCCGAACGACGTCAAAATCAACGAGGGCGACACCTTCGTCTACGACCTTCCCGGCAATCTGGAATACAAATCGAACGAGAAATACCCGATCTACAACGGTGGCGACGTGGTCGGCTACTACACCATCGACGGCGACAAAATGGTGGCCACCTACACCCGCGGCGAATCGGCGGGGTCCAACATCGAAGCGTTCGTGACCACTGACGGAACCATCACCTCGAACAAAACCGGTGGTTCGGCTGGCGGCGATACCAGCTTTACCTTCCCCGGATATGGCACCATCACCGTGAACGTGGAGGGCAAACACAGCGTCAACGTGGTCAAACGCCCGGCAATCTCCACTTCCGACGCATCCACCTACGATTTCGTTTTGGAAGTGACCTCTACAGGCACGAACACCGGCGTGACCATAGACGACACCATGGGCGGCCTGCTGACCTTCGTGGACGGATCCGTGCACATCTACACCGACGCCGACTGCAAGAACGAATACACGGGCGCATGGCAATCCTCCAAAACCGACGACCATAATTTCAACGTCACCATCGGCTCCATGGGCGACGGTGAGAAACTATACGTGCGCTACTCGGTGAACGCCGACAAAGACAGCGTCATCAAGGCATGCCGCGAGGCCGGCAATTGCAGCAATGCCACCGAAAACAAAAACAAGGTGACCTATTCCAGCAACGAAGACGTCAACAAGAAGGAAACCAGCAACTCCATCTGGTTCAACTACAGCGACTGGTATGTGAACAAAAGCGCAACCGCAGCAAAAGACGAAAATGGCACGCAAGGCTTCACTTGGAACATCACCATCGGCGCTGGCGAAGGCCAATCCGTCGACGGAGCCACCGTCAAAGATCTGCTCGACAAGAACAACCTCAAGGAACCGACCGGAGATCTGGTGCTCAGCTGCTACAACAGCGGCGACTGGAAATCCGTGTGTCCGACCGGCTCGCCCGGCGCATATACGGACGACGACCCGTACAATCCGCAGCATTACATCAAACTTAGCTGGAGCGATCTCGTAGCAGGCACCGTGACCCTGCCCTCCGGCGGCTACGACCATTTCCAAATCCAGTATTGGACCGAAGCGAAAAACGTGCCGGTCGAAGGAAGCGGCGAACACCAGAAATACAAGAACGAAGTCACCGTAAAACCTCAGGATGGAACCGGCAAAACAGCCACGGCCGAACCTCAACTCGGCACGGACGCGGTCGAACTGAAGAAAACATGCACGTCGCCGGCATCCGAAGCGAAGAACCTGACGTGGGTGACCAGCATGAAAGCCTTGGAAGACCTCACCAACGCCGAACTGACCGACAAGCTGGATGTGGACGACAGCGGCAAGGATCTGGGATCCAAGCAAACCTTGGTGAAAGACAGCATTAAAGTGTACACCGACGCCGCCCTGACGCAGCAATACGCGGGCGGATACACGACAGAGGCCACCGATAGGGGATTCACCATCGTGTTCGCATCATTGCCCAAAGGCACTACGGTGTACGTGCAATACCAGTCCACCGTCAACGACGGTGTGACCGACGAAACCGTGTGGAACCGAGCTTCGGCATTGAACAAAACCTCCACGGCGAAACACCAGCATCGCGGCGACGTGCTCGGCAAGGAAGACGCCAACCAGTATTGGGACCAATACGGGTACGGCTACACCGCCAACTCCAAAGGCGTGATCCGCTGGCGCATCAAAGTGCATGACGTGATGTCGGACGCCGAAAACATCGTGGTGACCGATACGTTGCCCGTCCACACGCGGTACGACGCGAAATCGTTGAAGATCTTCGACGCTTCCAGCACCACAAAAATGCTGTCCGGAGTGAGCGCCAAAGACAACGGCGACGGCACGGTGACCTTCACCATAGCCAAGGGTACCCCGGCGTTCAGCCAGGCGAAGACCTCGGCTGGTGTGCTCATCGTGTATGAGACGAGCATCGACCCGATCACCGCACCTGATTGGGGAAATTACGAGAACAAGGCGCACATCGACATTGATGGCAGCGCCGGAGGCGACGCTTCCGCCACAGTGGGCGCGAGCAAGCCGAAACTTCTTGACAAAAACGGCAAATACGATGCCACGACCGCGCCGAACGTGAACTACACGGTCAAAGTCAACCCGAATGCGGACACGCTTAACAAAGGCAACAACCTCACTCTGACCGACACCATGGGTCAGGCACTCGACCTCAACGCCAACAGCGTGTCGATCATGGACTCCGACAATGGAACCGCCATCAACGGTGCAACATGGTCATACAATCCGCAGACCCGCGAACTAGTGTTCTCCATTCCCGACGCCCGTGCATGCACCATCACCTACACGGCCGCGGTGCAGCTCAAACCAGGCGAAAGCTTCGGATCGCTGGGCGGCAACAAAATCGTGCTCGCCGGGTATGAGAACAACGGCGGAACCTCGCAGAACACAATCACCGGAACCGTGCAGCAGAGCAAAGGCGGCATGAAATACGACCAGAGCACACTGCAGATCTACAAGTACGCGGATGGCGATCTCGGCAAGCCGGCGGGCAGCGCCACCTTCAAAGTGGAAAGCGTCACCGGATGCAACTTCGTGTCGTCTACGGCCGATGCCGACGGCACCTGCAATGGTACGGTTGGCAAAGAAATCACCAAGCAGCTGACCACAGGAGCATCCAACGGACTGTCCGACCGACTGCAGCTGGACTACGACACCGTATATAAGGTCACCGAGCTGACAGGTCCGGACGGCAAAGTGCCCGGCAGCACTGATTCGCAATACGAGAAATCCGCTCCGCTCTATGTGATATTCCCCGGACATGACGCGCAGACCGCTGCCGGTGCATACGACGGACGATACGACAACAAAACCGTTACCGTAGACGGGCAAAGCGGCAAATTGATCGTCGCCGTAGCCAAAGACAGCGACGGCAAGACGACCACATTGGGCAACTACCGTTGGAACTGCAGCAACGACCACAAAACGAAGTTCAAGGTGCAATTCACAAAGGTGGATGCGGCGAATGCCGGTGTACCCGTCGACGGTGCCACCATGCAGCTGACTCGTGTCGGATCGTCGCAGGTGGAATCCGATTGGACATGGACCACCTCCGGCAGCGAGACGAAAACGCTCGAACTCCTGCCCGGACGGTACAAGCTGACCGAAGCCAACGCACCGGACGGATACCAAGTCATGGATCCGATCATCATTCTGGTCGGCGAAGACGGCACCATCACCGTCGACGGCAAAAATGTGACCGGTAGCGACGGCATCGGTCACGTGCAGGCGGAGGACGCACCGAAAACCACGTCGTTGACTGTTACGAAAACATGGAACGACAATAACAACCAGGACGGCAAACGTGCATCCGTCACCTTCGATTTGTACCGCAAGACCGACGGCGATGCCGATTATACGAAAGTCGACGGGCAAAGCCGCATACTCAATCCCGACAAGAACGATAACGTGCAATGGACGGGACTGCCGGTGAAAGTCGACGGCAAAACCGCGGCCTACATGGCCGTCGAAACCACGACGCTGGGCGGGTACGACTCGCAATGCGCTGACGTGCAATACAACACCGACGGTTCGGCTGCCACCGAACAATGCACCAACACGCACACGCCCGAAACCACGTCGATCGGCGTTGAAAAAGCATGGGACGACGCCGACAACCAGGACCAGAAGCGCCCTGACAGCGTAACCGTGCATCTGTTGAAAAACGGAGAGGAAACCGATCAAAGCGTGACACTCGATGCGGTTGGAAACTGGCGGAACGACAGCGCGTTCACCAATCTGCCCGTCTACGAGGATGGCAAGAAGATCGTGTATACCATACGCGAAGATACGGTGAGCGGCTACACCACGCACATCACCGGCTCGCAAACCCAAGGTTTCGCCATCACCAACACGCACCACCCCGAAAACGAGGAGGTGTGGTTCTCCAAGCAGGACCTCAAGGGTACGGAGATCGCAGGTGCCACCATGCGCCTCACCGGTACGCTGAATGATGGCACCGAATTCAAAACGCAGACCTGGGTAAGTGAGCGGGATAAGTCGAAGAGCATCAAGCTCAAGCCCGGCACCTACACCTTGACCGAAACCAAGGCGCCGGATGGTTATCTGGTAGCGGATCCGGTCGAATTCAAAGTCGTGAGCGACGCCGTCACCGGCAAGCTCAGCGTGCAGATCAAGCAAACCGATGGCACATATGCCGACGTGCAGGACAATACCATCGTGATGACCGACCAGTACCGGACGCATCAGGTGACCGTCAATAAAAACAGTCTCACCAGTGGCATCACCAATATCGACGGCGCGCAGATGAGCATCACCGGCACCACCTTGGATGGCAAGGCGATCGACGAGATCACTTGGACCAGCAAAGGCGGCGAACCCGGCGAACTCACCCTGCTACCCGGCACCTACACCCTGCGTGAAAAGGTGGCGCCGGACGGCTATGAAACCGCGGATGACATCGTATTCAGCGTCGGGCTCGACGGCAGCGTGACCATCGACGGTAAGAAGCAGGATTCCAATACCGTCGTCATGAAAGACAAGCCGGGCAAAAGCGGCATCCTGTTCTCCAAAACCAAGGTCGGCGGCGGTGCCGAGCTGGCTGGAGCGGAATTCTCCATAACCGGCAAAACTTTCGAAGGCAAGACGATCGACGAGATCACCTGGACCAGCGGCGGCGGACTGCCGAAACAATTCCAGCTGCAGGACGGCGTCTACAAGCTCACCGAAACCAAGGCGCCGGTCGGGTATGAAAAGGCGAACGCGGTCAACTTCACCATTTCCCGCGGCGAAGCATACGTGGACGGCAAGCTGGTGGATGGCAACACCATCCGCGTCGAGGATCGCGTGGATACGACCATGGTGCGCGTGCGCAAAATCTGGTCCGACCATAACTATTCGGAGCGTCCGACATCGGTGACATTCCACCTGCTGCGCAACTCCAAGCAGCTGCAAGATGCGAAGTACACGCGGACGTTGGACAACAAGAACACCAGCGACTGGACGTACACGTGGACCGATCTGCCCCGATATGATGCGGACGGCAACAGGTACAACTACACGGTTGACGAGGAACTGACCCAAGAGCTCACAGGTAAGGAATACCGCGTTTCCGTGATCAAACGTCCGTACATCGACGGCGCCGAATTCACGGTATTGAACATTCGGGAGCCGGAAACGGCAAGCATCACGGTGAACAAAACGTGGAACGATCAGGATGACAACGATGGCAAACGGCCGAAGACGCTGACCTTCCATATTTGGGGAACCAGCAAACAGCCGAAGAGCGGCAGTACCGACGAAACGGAAGACGTGACCGAACAATTGGTGGTGCAAACCGTGCGAACCAACGGCAGCAACACGCAATCGTGGACGTTCGAAGGTCTTCCCAAGCAGAACCTGTACAACAATCCGTACACGTATACGGTAACCGAGGAATCCGTAGATGGCTATACGGCAAGCGACGTGACGCTCGCCGGCGGTACGGAAACACGCTGTGCGGTGACGAGCACGGTCAAATCCTGCGCGTTCGATGTGACCAACACGCATACGCCCGAAACCACGACATTGAGCGTGGACAAGACGTGGGATGACACTGATGCGCCCAGCAATGTGAAACGGCCGGGCGACAAGGCCACGATCTGGGTGCTTTCCAGCGTGTGGACCGATGCGAAGAACCAGACGCTGCCCGGATGGCCCTCACCGCAACACAACAGCGAGTGCAAGAACACCGGCGCGACGGATGGCACGAATCCATGGGGTGTGAGCTGCATGGTGCTGACCTCGGAGAACGCCAAAGCGACGCAGGCCACCACGGCCAACGTCAACGGGGCTGACGGAACAAGCGAAGCGACCACTTCGCAAGAGGTGAGCGCGAACACGTGGACCTACACCTTCACGAACCTGCCCAAATACTACAAGGGCAAGGAAATTCAGTATTCGGTGACCGAAGAGGCCGTGAAGAACTACACGCCGACGCTCACCGGAGGCAAAGTCGCTGCGGCTGACGGCGCCGAGGGCAAGGCCAACGAGTCGGGCGAATCCGACAAGGCGGATGAAACAAGCGAAAGCGGTCAGAATGCGGAATCCTGGGCGTACACGCTGACCAACACCTACACGCCGGGGCATACCAGCCACAGCGTGCATAAAGTGTGGAAGGACTACGGCGACAGCAGCAAACGTCCGAAAGCGGTATATGCGACGTTGTATGCGAACGGCCAATCCACCGGCAAGACGGTGGCGTTGAGCGACGGCAACAACTGGCAATACACGTTCACCGACCTAGATGAAAACAAGGTGTACACGGTGAAGGAAACCAACGAAAAGGGCGAAGCGATCAGCGGAGTGGACGGCTACTGCCAGCCGGTCATCAGCGATGACCGAAAAACCGGAATCTCCACCATCACCAACACCATCTCCATCGTGCTTCCCTCCACGGGCGGGCAACGATGGTGCTACGGCACACTTCTCGCGGTAGTGGCGCTCGGCATGATCGGCATGGGCTACGGCATCGCCAAACGTAACAAGACCAACAAGGAAGGAGACGCGCGATGAGGCGTCACGGAGCGAAACAGGGGAATCGGATGGATTACCGCATGGCCCGTCACGCGGCTGCACGACATACCGGCATGCGTTCGGTGCGCCGCATCGCGGCCGCGGCACTTGGCCTGGCGCTTTCCCTCGCGGGGCTCAGCGCGCAATCGGTGGCTTTTGGCAATGACGATCCGACCAATCCGGCAGCCACTGACGTGACCATGATCGCATTCCAGCAATCATGGAAGACGATTGGCGACGAATGCACGAAAACCTATGGTCCGGAAGGCGTGAAATACGTGCAGGTCTCCCCGCCGCAGGAATCCATCCAAGGCACGCAATGGTGGACCGTCTACCAGCCGGTCAGCTACAAACTCGACTCGCGTTTCGGTACGGAAGACGAGTTCAAAACCATGATCAGCCAATGCGACGCGGCTGGCGTGCAAATCGTGGCCGACATGGTGCTCAACCACACCACCGGACATGACGTGTCATGGGTTGACGACCAGTATGGCGTGGCCGGAACCGAATACAACGGATCATACGGACGATACCCGGGAATCGGCATCTACCAGTATGAGGAAAGCGGCAACAACCACCAATACGGCCTTCCCAGCGGCGACTTCCACACCTGCAAGTCGAACGTGTCAGACAACATCTCCGACTACACCAACGCCGACGAAGTGTGGAACTGCCGACTGTCGACCATGTGGGACATCAACACCGGCAGCGACCGCGTGCAAAACATCCAAGCCGAATACTTGGCGCACCTATGGGAAGACGGCGTACGCGGATTCCGCATCGACTCCGCAAAACATATGGATCCCAACGACATCGCATCCATCAAACGCAAGTTCATGACCAAAGCGGGCATTACGGACGAACAAAGCTTCCCATGGTCGCAGGAAGTCATCTACCATAATGGAGAATCCGAAAAATTCGCGCCGGAACGATACGAAAAGAACGGACAGGTCACCGAATTCTCGTACGCGTACTCATTGTTGAAGGATTTCAACGGATCCATCACCAATTTGAAGAACATCACCAGCGATCTGCTCGACGACGCCGATAATGCCACCGTATTCGTGTCCAACTGGGATACCGCACGCGGTTCGGAAACGCTCAAACCCGTTTCCGGCGCCCGATACGAGCTCGCCAACGCGTTCATGCTCGGGTACGACTACGGGCATCCGAAGATCCTTTCAGACTACGCATTCAATGAAAGCACCCAATATGATGACGGCGTCAAGGATTCGACTGACACCACCGTGCCGAAAATCAGCATGGACGACGTGTGCTCCACGCAAAAGGACCCAACGCAGATGGAGTATGGCGATTGGAACTGCCAACAGCGGTGGACGTCAATCCGAGGCATGATCAAATTCCATAATGCCGTGAACGGCACCAGCGTAAGCAACTGGCAGGAATCCGGATCCAACGACATCGCCTTCGAAAGGGTTGACGCCAACGGGAAAAGCAAGGGTCTGCTCGCATTGAACAACACCCTGCAGGAGCATGACGTCGACTATACGACATCGTTGCCGGACGGGGAATACTGCAACGTGTACGCTTCCCGCACCTGCTCGCAAACCGTGACCGTCAGCGGCGGTCACGCCAAAGCGACCATCGGCAAACGAAGCGCCATTGCCATCTATGCCGGTGCGGTCAAGGGCGCGTGGACGGAAACCACGGAACCTAGCGGCACCTACGCTCCGCAATACAAGGATTCGCCGAACAGTTCGCTGATAGGTGACAAAACCCTCACCATCTACTACAAGCCCGACGAATCGTGGGACGGGCAGGTGTATGTGCGTTACACGTCCGACAACGGCAGCGGTAGCATTGCGATGAGCGCGGTCGATGTAGCCGATTCCACGAATGCGGCAGGCTGGTATAAGGCCGATCTGCCGGAAGGGGCCAACCTAAGCGCGGTGAAATACCATTTCGCATCCACACAATCCGGGGAATCTGACTCCACGGACTGGAACGGGGGCAAGCGGGGAACGGAATATACGGCACAGGTCGGCGCCACTATGATCAACGTCAGCGGGCACCGGCAGCAGACGGGCGTGCCCTACACGCGCAACCATGCGGCGAAAACCAAAGTGACCGTCAACTTCCGTTCCGTCTCCGGCGTCGGTGAGAACGCATCCGGCGTGAAGGTGTGGAACGGCGACGACATGGAAAGCGCCACGTATATTCCATTCGAAAGCACGCCAACGCAATACGGCAGGAAAGCCAGCGGCGAACTGGACGGCGATCTGGCAACAGTGCATTTCAGAATCGTGGATGGTGCCGATGCGACTGGAGCGTCCGCGGGAACCGTCGAACAATATGAGGCGAGCGTGTGGAAACTCGCCAAATTCGGTGACGCGCATGTGAGCGGTGCCATCGAAGCGTGGGTGGACGGCGCGCAACCCGATACCGCTTCCGACCGATCCTCGGAAAAAGCGTCTCCCTCGGCGACACCGCAGCCGAATGACATCAAAAATCCGAAAAACCTGACCATCAAACTGCATTATTACCGTCCCGACGGCAATTATCAGGAATACAGCATGGAATCCGACGCGTGGAAAGGCTGGGATCTGTGGTCTTGGTATGCGGAAAGCACCAGCGGCGAATCCCAGGAATTCACCTCCCATGACGAATTCGGCGAGGTCGCGGAATACACGCTGAGCCAGATAGCCAAAGGCGTGCGCAACCCATGGTTCATCATTCGCAACGGTGGCTCATCATGGACCGGCAAGGACTGCGACGACAACGATCGCGAGATTCCGGAATCCGTGATCAGCATGACCGCGGGAAACGTGGAAAACGGCGTCGCGGAATTCTGGATCGTCAGCGGGGATCCGACCGTGTACACGCATCCGGTGAACGTGGCCGGAATAACCTTCGACACCCAAGGCGGCAGCAGCGTTCCCGCACAGGCGGTCGCCATCGGAGGCACTGCGAGCGTTCCCGAAACGCCTACTCGCGACGGCTACGTGTTCTCGAAGTGGACCACGGACGTGGCCGGTGAACATGAGTATGATTTCGCCACCACGGTGAGCGCGCCGATAACGTTGTATGCGCAGTGGACGGAAGCGAAAACCGTGACCTTCGACGTCCAAGGCGGCAGCGAGATCGCCGCACAACAGGTGCAAACAGGGAAATCGGCCGTACGACCGGAAAATCCTGAGCGCGTGGGATACGCGTTCGCGGGATGGTATACTAGCGCCGACACTTCGGGTAGCGAATACGATTTCACGGCTGCGGTGAACGATGATGTGACCTTGTATGCGAAGTGGACGCCGAACATGTACGCCGTGACCTTCGACTCGCAAGGCGGCAGCGCGGTCGATGCGCAACAGGTTGCGTACGGTGGTTACGCGACGCAACCTGCCACACCGACCCGTGACGGATACACGTTCGTCGGCTGGACCACGGATGCGGCCGGTACCACGCCGTACGGTTTCGGCATGCCCGTCACCGGCGGTATCACGCTGTATGCCAAGTGGGATGATGCGGGCGCGACGTACCATACCGTCACCATTCATTTGAATGACGGCGACGATTATTCGTCGGACCTGCCGCAGGATATGACGTTGTTCGTCAAGGAAGGGGAGAAGCTTACGATCCCCGATTCCGCTCCTTCCCGCGGTGGATATCGTTTCGCAGGATTGACCAGCGACGAACAGCGGAAGACGGACTATGATGCTGGCACCGCCGTAACCGCCGACATGACCTTGTATGCCAAGTGGGTCAAGACATGGACGGTCACCTTCGACACGGCCGGCGGCAGTGCCGTGAACAGCCAGACCGTGGACGATGGAGGAGTGGCCGTTGCGCCTGATCCGTCGCCGACACGCGACGACTGCCGGTTCACCGGCTGGCAGTATGACGGCAAAAGCTACGATTTCGGCTCGAAGGTGACCGGCGACATCACCCTGACCGCGCAGTGGGTGCGCACCGCGCACCAGTGGACCATAACCTTCGATCTGAACGGAGGGCATGCGCCCGCCGGCAAGGATGCGAAGACCCTGTACGCCGAGCGGAAAGTCTACGACGGTGATTCGCTGGTCTCGCCCACGGCGGACATCGCCAACGAGCCTCAGCTTGACGGCTACACCTTCGAAGGGTGGAGCACGGTGAAAGACGACGCGCTCGCAGTCAGCGTGGTCTCCTTTGATTCGTCCGGGAAATCGTTGATGCCCATCGATCGCGACGGCACGCTGTATGCGTTGTGGTCGCGGGAGAACAGGGTAGTGAAGCCGGAATCGTCCGGTTCGACGGGATCTTCGACGAGCTATTCCGGCGCGTATTCCGATTCCTACACGGGATTGAACGGGTTGGCAGCGTTCGATGCCATAGTGAGACAATCGGGCAAATTCTCGGGCACGAATTTCGGTTCCGTCGCCGAGGATTATGTGAAACCCAAGAGCGTTCGCTGAGTGTTGGAATCCAAGGGTGGGGTCGGCCTTCAGGTCGGCCCCCTTTTTTCATGTACGGTGTATGGATTGTTGCGTCCGGATCATTGGATCGTTCGTTGTTCGTGGCGTTTGAAGCCGGGTGAAACCGTATTCGCACATGAACGCGGCAAGGAATGTCCACTAGTTGAGCGTTTTAAGTCCACGTGCTGATTCGTTGACTAGAGTCGCGTGCTATGAGTGATTCTGCAAAGAAGTACACCATCGCCGTCATTCCAGGCGATGGCATTGGCAAGGAAGTGACTCCGTGGGCCCAGAAGGCTCTGGAGAAGGCGGCCGAGGGCGTCGCCGAATTCGATTACGAGAATTTCGATCTTGGTGCCGAGCGTTACCTGCGCGACGGCGCGATTCTTCCGGAAGAGGAAGAGGAGCGCATCAAGAAGACCGACGCCATCCTGCTGGGTGCCGTCGGCGATCCGCGCATCAAGGCGGGCATTCTGGAACGCGGCCTGCTGCTCAAGCTCCGCTTCGACCTGGACCAGTACGTGAACCTGCGTCCGTCCAAGCTGTACAAGGGCGTTACCTCGCCGCTTGCCAACCCGGGTGACATCGACTTCGTGGTCGTGCGTGAAGGCACCGAAGGCCTGTACTGCGGTGCCGGCGGCGCGGTGCGCCGTGGCACCCCGAACGAGGTGGCCACCGAAGTCTCCATCAACACCGCCTACGGTGTGGAGCGCGTGGTGCGTTACGCCTTCCAACTGGCCATGAAGCGCAGGAAGCATGTGACCCTTGTGCACAAGAAGAACGTGCTGGTCAACGCCGGCGACATGTGGCAGCGCATCGTCGACAAGGTGGCCGAGGAATACCCGAAGGTCTCCCACGACTACCTGCACATCGACGCGACCACCATCTTCCTGGTGTCCAACCCGTCCCGCTTCGACGTGATCCTGACCGACAACCTCTTCGGCGACATCATCACCGACGAGGCCGGTGCCGTGGTCGGTGGCGTCGGCTACTCCGCTTCGGGATGCATCAACGCGTCCAACGAGTATCCGTCCATGTTCGAGCCGATCCACGGTTCCGCTCCGGACATCGCCGGCCAGAACAAGGCCAACCCGACCGCGGCCATCCTGTCCGCCGCCATGCTACTCGAGCATCTCGGTTTCGACGATGCCGCCAAGAAGATCCATACCGCCGTGGAAGCCGACATCGAGGAGCTCGGCTCCACCACGCGTTCCACCGACGAGGTCGGTCGCGACATTCTGGCGCGCATGTGAGACGACATATAAAGATATGTGACGGCATGTGACGGTTCGAAAAGCCGAGAAATCGGCTGATTCCGACTTCCGTCCCATCCTTTGAGACGCCCACCGAAAAGGGTTTTTCCCGAATCGGCGGGCGTCTTCGCATATTCGGGGATTTTTCAGGGGCCACCTAAGGTGGAATCGGGTGGAAATGGGCAAACTTTGGGATATTGTTGAGGCATGAGTGATAACAACGCCGATTTCAATGGTGCCGGTCAAGTCAACAATCCAACGTCGGATAACGCAGCCCAGGCCGACTACAACCAACCGTACATTCCACAACAGAACGATGCGCAGATGAACCATCCGGAGTCGCAGCCGGAAACCCCCGCATACGATCAGAACTCCGCCGCATACACTCAGCCCGCTCAGCCGGCCGAGCCTGCCGTTCCGGCGTACGATCCGAACGCTTCCGCATACAGCCAGTATGGCCAGACCGCACAGTCGGCCCAGACCGCTCAGCCGTCATACGGTCAGCCGGTGACTCCGGCCCCGGCATACGGTACGGCTCCCGTCTATACCCAGCCGGCTCAGCCGGCCACGCCCGCTGCTCCGGTATATGATCCGAACGCCGCATCGTACAACCAGTACGGTCAGTATGGCCAGCCGTCCCAGCCTGCCCAATCTGCGCAGCCGTCGTACGGTCAGCCGGCAGCCCCGGCGTATGACCCCAACAACGCTTACGCCCAGCCGGATTACAACCAAGCGAACTACGGACAGCAAGGCTACGCGGCCCCGTCTTACAACCAATCCGCCTATACCCAGCCCGCCTACGCGCAGCAGCCGGCATACGGCCAGCCCGTCGCACCGGCCGGATACGCCCAGAAGTCGAAACTGGCAGCCGGTCTGCTTGGCATCTTCCTGGGCTGCTTCGGCGTGCACAACTTCTACTTGGGCAACACCGGCAAGGCCGTGGCACAGCTGCTGCTGACCGTCATCGGCTGGATTCTCATCATCGGCCCAGCCGTCGCAGGCATCTGGGGACTGGTGGAAGGCATCCTGATTCTGTGCTCCCACTACGGCTCGCAATGGCACCGTGACGCTCAAGGCGTCGAACTGCAGGATTGATGACTCGAGGACTTTACAAACAGCCGGGCGGCAAACTCGTTGGAGTGACTGTCCGGCTTTCTCATGCCGATTCGGATTACGCCGATTCGGACTATATTGATTCGGCTCATACGAATGCCGTGAAAACGGTTCCATACGCTGGGCCGGCTGCATCATCGACTGTTATCGAATGCCATATCGACGGCGATTTCTTCCTCGACGGGGACGATGCCGGAACGCGGAATCTCTTGCATTCCATGGAATGTGCGCTGGAACAGTGCGCGGCCCGTTGCCTCAGCGGTTCGATGGTTTCCGAACGTGACGTGACCGCCGCCGTCGAACGGACGATGTTGCACCATCCGGACGTGCGCATCGTCGGCATGGGGGCGCGTGGCATCGCCATCGCCTTTCAACGTGCGATTGACGGCATCGATGGCGCCGATGGCATTGCCGGTATCGGCGGTAATGATGTTACGAAAGTGGAACCACGCGACGACCTGCGCATTCGGCGGCATACCAGCCCAATGGAAACCGCAGAAACCGCGGAAATCGCAAAAAACATTGAAAACGCTGGAACCGCGGAAAGCGACGAAAACGCTGGAACCGTTGGAACCGGCGAAATCGCCGAAACCGGCAATTGGGCGGAATACGCGCGACGCTGGCACGCACTCAAACCGAACATCGTGCACGACGACCCCCGCAAACCGCAGGAACAAATGGACCTCGACGTCGAATGGGCACGCGAAGTGGCTGCCGGAACCCGCGAACCCACCCTGCGTTTCTGGGAATGGGCCGAGCCGGCCGTGGTCATCGGCAGATTCCAGTCGCTCGAAGACGAAGTCAACGTGCACACCGCGCAAGACGAAGGATTCCGCATAGTCCGCCGCTGCACCGGCGGGGGAGCGATGTTCATCGAACCAGGCAACACCATCACCTACTCGCTGTACGCGCCACTCGACTTCGCCCACGGCATGAGCGTCGAGGAATCCTACAAACTCTGCGACTACTGGCTCGTCGAAGCGTTACGCGCCCTCGGCCTCAACGTACGATTCGCCGGACTCAACGACATCGCCACACAATACGGCAAACTCGGCGGCGCCGCGCAACGCCGGTTCGCGCCCACCCACGGCGGACCCGGCGCGATTCTGCACCACGTCACGCTCGCCTACGACATCGACGCGGAAAAGATGACCCGCGTGTTGAACATCTCACGAGAGAAAATGTCCGACAAAGCGGTGAAATCAGCGGCAAAACATGTCGATCCCATGCGCTCTCAAACCGGCATGGGCCGAGACGAGGTAGTGGCGCGACTGGTCGACGCCGCCGTTCGAGTTACAATGTAGCCCGAATGGTCGATGGTGCCCGACTTAACGAGCGTTGGCATGGATGTCGACAACGGAAAACGCAGAAGCACGTCGGAACGGAGGCACGTCGATGGTCACCCCGAATGGAACCAACGGAATCAATGGTTTTGGTGGTTTCGACGATGAGCGTGAGACGTTGCTGCACACCGCGCTGTTCAAGCAGGTTTCGTCCGAAGAAGCCCGGGAACTGCTGCCGTATCTGCTGCATGCCGAATACGACAAGGGCGATTTCATCTTCCGCGAGGGAGACACCGACCATCGCATGTATCTGCTGGAGGAAGGCCGCGTCAAACTGACCAGACAATCCTCCGACAAGCGCGTGCAGCTGCTGAGCATCCACGCGTACGGCGAAGTGCTGGGCGAGATTCCGGTGTTCGATCCGCATGGCGGACCGCGTACCGCTTCGGCGGTGGCGATGACCAACGGCACGCGTGTGGTCTGGCTGGAACATGACGCGCTGTTCGACTGGCTCGACGAACATCCGCGCGTGGCCGTGGACATGCTGCAGGTATTGGCGCACCGCATGCGCAGCAACAACGAACGCATCTGCGATCTGGTGTTCATGGACGTTCCCGGACGACTCGCCAAAACACTGCTCAATCTGGCATCACGATTCGGCGAACCGGTCGAAGCCGGCCTGAAGGTGCCGCACGATCTGACACAGGAGGAGATGGCGCAGCTCGTCGGATCCTCACGCGAAACGGTGAACAAGGCGTTGATGGATTTCGCTAACCGCGGATGGATCGCCAGGGAAGGCCGGTCCATCATCATCTACCAGCCGGGCATGCTGATTCGCCGATCAAGACGATGACATTCGGCTGGTTTTCGGCTGATTTCCAACTTTTCCTAAGAAATTGTCTGTTTTGTGAGAAACCCGTGACGGCTTCCGGCACATGCGTTGACGGGCATGTGTTTAGTAGACCCGCCACTTTAGAATGGGCGTCATGCCCAAGAAGAAGACCCTTACCGTTCAACGTGTGCTCGCATTGGTAATCGCATACATCACGTTATGCGTGGGCGGCGGCGTTGTGACGAGTATTTTCTTTATGCCCGCTGTGTTCGCCGCCAATAACGCGGCCAAAGCCGTCATTCCGTCCCTTGCGGTCGAAGGCATCGATTTCGATGTGACCTCGCTTCCGCAACGCTCGACGATGTATTTCAACGACGGCAAGACCGCTTTCGCGGAATTCTATACGCAGAACCGCGAGGTCGTGCCGCTGAAGAAAATCTCCAAAGCCATGCAGCAGGCCGTCGTGGCCCGTGAAGACAAGCGCTTCTTCGAACATACCGGCGTGGACGTGCAGGGCGTGTTCCGAGCGTTCTTCCAAACCTATGTCAGAGGCGGCGACCAGCAGGGCGGTTCCACGCTGACGCAGCAGTACGTCAAGAACGTGCTGTCCACCCAAGCCCGTGAAGACGACGATCCGATCGCCGAATACCATGCGACGGAAGACACCGTGGCACGCAAGCTGCGCGAGATGCTGATCTCGGTGCAGATCGAAAAGAAATACTCCAAAGCCGAGATCCTGCAGGGCTACCTCAACATCGCGCAGTTCGGCCGCAACAACCTGTGCGGCGTGGAAATGGCCGCCAAACGCTACTTCAATGTCTCCGCTTCGGAACTGAACGTCACCCAGGCGGCGACCATCGCGGCAATCACCAAGAATCCGCAGAACTTCGATCCTTCCGTGGAAGCCAACCAGAAGGAAGCCGAACATCAGCGCAACATCGTGCTGCAGCTGATGCACGACCAGGGCTACATCACCTCCGAAAAGGAATTCAAAGACGCCATCAACACGCCGTTGAAGGACACGCTGAACCTGCAGGACGTGAGCTCCGGATGCCAGTCGGCCATTGAAAACACCGGCTTCTTCTGCTCGTACGTGGTCAACCAGATCCTGAAGAACAAGGCGTTCGGCAAGGACGACGAGGCTCGCGAGAAGCTGCTGAAGGAAGGCGGTCTGAAGATCGTCACCACGCTCGACCGCAACGCCAACAACGCGGCCATGCAGGCGGCGAACAGCACCGTGCCGGCCACAGACCCGTCCGGATTCGAAGTGATGATAGCGGCCGTGAAGCCGGGCACCGGTGAAATCCTGTCGTTCGGTATCAACCGAACCTACGATGCCACGGATGACGCCCGAACGGATGAGACCAAGACCTCCATGAACTACATGGTCGATCAGGAGGACGGCGGCGGTATGGGCTTCAACGTCGGCTCCACCTGGAAGCCCATCAACATGGTGGCGTGGATGCAGAAAGGCCACTCCATCAACGAGTCGCTCGTCACATCCACCGTCTACGACACGTCGAAGTTCAACTGCAACGGCTACGGTTTCGTCGGCCCGTGGAGGGTGCAGAATTCCGGCGGCGGCACCACCTCTCCGGAAAGCCCGCTGCAGGGTCTGATCAAGTCGCACAACACCACGCAGGCCTCGATGGCGTCGAACATCGGTCTGTGCGCGATCGCCGACGCGGCCAAGGAGATGGGCTACCACAACGCCATCTCCAACGCGTCCGACATCTACTCCGCTAACTCGTTCCAGCCGCCAATGACCATCGGTACGGTGCAGGCGTCGCCGTTGACCATGGCCAACGTGTACGCCACCATGGGCGCCAACGGCGTGGAATGCACTCCGATCGCCATCACCAAGGTGACCGACCGCAGCGGCAGCAAGGTGAAAGTGCCGTCCGCGAACTGCCATCAGGCCATCGACCCGGACATCGCGCAGACCGTGTCCTACGCGCTGAACCAAGGTGTCGTGCAGCCTGGCGGCGAAGCGTCGACCACGCAGCTTGACAACAATCGCAAGACCTTCGCCAAGACCGGCACCAACGAGAACACGGTGATGGCCACCGCAGGCTTCGTGCCGAACCAGGTCGCGGCGTTCGTCGCGGTCGCCGATGCGCAGGACCCGATCAACAACACCTTCGACAACAAGACCATCAACGGCGTGTACCGCCCGTCTTGGTACGGCATGTACATCGCAACGCCGGCGTGGAAGCAGTTCATGAACACGTATCTTGCCGCCATCAACGCGCCGATTGACAACGATTACGGAAAGGGTGCCGACAAGTACACGGTTTCGAAGGGCGCCACCAGAACATACAACCAGTACCAATACCAGCGCCAGCAGAACAGTCAGCAGCAAAGCCAGCAGCAGACCAACCAAGGCCAGCAGCAGCAATCGCAGCAACAGCCTGCCGAGCAGCAAAGTGACCAGCAGCAGCATCAATAGTTGCGATTGTCGGCTATTCATGCCGACTGTCCGCATTGACTGACCGCACTGACTGCCCACGTCACCGGAGCGTAAATCGCATGGCAAAGTGAACAGTCCATGAACGCCCGCCCCAACCGGCGGGCGTTCTGCTTACAATGCAATCGGTACCATGCCCGTCGCGTGGGAACGCGGTGCGGATATCGACGATTCAGGCGATACCAACGATTCATAAGAGAGATGACAATGAGCGAAGACAAGAAGAACGGCAAGCAGAACAAGACGGTCAAACCGTTCGATCCGATGACGTTGCGTGGCGTCACCGTGCGCAACCGCATCTGGCTGCCGCCAATGGACACGTATTCCGCATTGGCGCAGGACGGCAAGCCGACGCCGTTCCACTACCAGCATTACGTTTCGCGTGCGATGGGCGGCTTCGGCATGATCATCATGGAAGCGACCGCCGTCGCGCCGGAAGGCCGCATTTCGCCGTGCGATCTGGGATTGTGGGATGACGGACAGATGGACGCATGGCGTTGGATCGTGGCCGACGCGAAGGCAGCGGGTGCCACGATGGCGGTGCAGCTCAACCACGCCGGACGCAAGGGTTCCACCGGCTGCCACGCGATCGGTTTCGATGGACAGAGCGTGCCGGAAGAGCAAGGCGGATGGCGGACGGTTTGCCCAAGCGCCAACGCATACGGTTCCCTGGCTCGTCCGCGCGCGCTGAGCGTCGATGAGATCCACACCATCGTGGACCAGTTCCGCGACGCCGCCTGGCGTGCCATGAACATCGGCTTCGACGCGGTGGAAGTCCATGCCGCGCACGGCTACTTGCTGTCGCAGTTCCTCGACCCGCTCATCAACGAGCGTGACGACGAGTACGGCGGATCGTTCGACAATCGCGTCCGCATGCTGGTCGAAGTCGTGGATGCGATTCGTTCCGTCGTGCCCGATACCATGCCGGTGCTGGTGCGCGTTTCCGCCACCGACTGGGCCGCAGGCGGTTGGGACCTTGACCAGACCGTCGAACTGGCTAAGATTCTGAAGGCCCACGGCGTGGACCTGATTGACGTGTCCACAGGCGGATTGATTCCCGACGTGACCATTCCGGTGAAGCCCGACTACCAAGTGCCGTTCGCCGAACAGGTGCGCAGTCGCGCGGGCATTCCCACCACCGCAGTCGGGCTCATCACCAAGCCGAAGCAGGCGGAGAAGATTCTGAAGTCGGGCGCCGCCGACGCCGTGGAAATCGGCCGCGCTGCACTGCGCGACCCGTACTGGCCGCTCCGTGCCGCCCACAAACTGGACGTGCCGGTCGAGGAAGCCCCCTACCAGCCGCCATACCTCCGCGGCGCCTTCCGCTGACCCTTCCCCTCCCTTCTTCCTCTTTTTTATTGCGAAAAGTAGCCACAACCCAACGCAACATAACAAAAAAAACGAGTGGGAGGGCGGGCGTCCTGTTCACGACCGTAAGCTTGGCCGAACGGCCTTGAGTGTGTCGTGAACA
>OLND01000190.1_pt1 | contig 80797 bp, 86 predicted proteins | sample 1672031 | NCBI WGS metagenome assembly OLND01 (sample SAMEA3136638, study PRJEB25190) | human gut metagenome | biome: human gut; feature: human-associated habitat; material: faeces | place: Austria | collected 2013 | reverse complement strand
TGACCTTACTTACCATTTACGATATGTGTAAGGCAATTGATAAGCACATGGTGATGACGGACATCCATCTGGTAGAGAAGACTGGCGGCAAGAGCGGGGATTTTGTATTTGAAAGGAGGATGAACACATGAAGCGAGTTGCAATTATCACATCCAGCGACATGGGATATCAGGGAAAACGAGAAGATTTAAGCGGTCCGGCTATCCGGGAAATTGTGGAGAGAGAAGGCTATGAAGTGGTGTCTATGGACATTCTGCCAGATGACCGCTCCATGCTTTCCAAAAGAATGGCGGAAATTGCAGATGGGAACCAGGCCGAACTGATTCTGACTACAGGCGGCACAGGTTTTTCCCCAAGAGATGTGATGCCGGAAGCTACAGAAGATATTACAAAAATGGCTGCCGTTGCTCCAAGTGAGAAAACATATTTTGAAACTTCTTCGTTTGCTCACGCCAAAAGAAGAATCCCATGGCTACTTGTACTTATGTTTTCATCAATTATAACAGGTAGCATTATTACAAAATATGAAAATGCTTTTGCTGCAATTCTGACTATGTATGCAGCTACAGCTGGAAGCATATGGAAACGAAATCCAGATATCTGGTAAGAAAGGAAAATAATATGGAAAATTTAATTTTATCGATGCCAAAACACGGGTGGTGCAATTTCCGTCTCTCAGACGAAGAAAAGGAATTCACTGCATCATTAAGTTACCTTACAGATGTAATGTATGATACCTTAAAAATGTGTCTGACTTACCTTCAGACAGGCGCAGCTGCCGTAATGTATGACAGAGAGGGCGAAGGAACTTTTCTTTTCGTCATGTCAGATTATGACGTGTATGTTTTAGACGAAAATCTGCCTAGCGGTATGGTACATTTTGAAAACCTGCGTGCAGACGACATCTGTAAAAACATTCTCAACTGCTATTACGCTGATACTATCGACTGGCTGAACTTTGCAAACATGAACGAGCAGAACGAAAAAGAATACAAAAAATACGAGCAAGGAGAGGCTGCTGAGGTTCATGAGATGGTTAAGGAAATCAGAAAACTTCTGAACGAGAGAACCGGAAGAAAGAGCAAATGGACTGAAATCCGGTGCGATTTCTTTGATGAGAAAGAAGAGTGCTGGCTGGCGGATGCCTGGAAAACAGGAGATGACAACGAAGAAGGCGAGGTAATCGCAAAGATTTCTGAATCCGGAGAGGTTGTCTATCTTGATGCGGAAGCAGAAGATGATGAGTATGCGAAAGAAGTTATCGACGAAAAACTAAAAGATTTGGCCTGAAAAATGCATTTTGCCCCGGAGGAATCCGGGGCTTTTGTCTTGCAAAAAAATCCGACAAAAATTTGCATATACCGGAAAATCTGGTATACTATATACAAGAGATGAGGAAGAGAAGTCTTCCCGGTACATAAGACGGATTCGCCGTCGAAATTCCTTTCTTTGTTAAAAATCCTGTCACTTGGATGTAATCCTTGCGGCAGGGTTTTTGTTTTTGTGGGGAAATGGCATGTTAAATTCGAAACAAAATTTTTGCAGTTAAAAAATACTGCAGTGTTAAACAAAGAAAGGGAAAAGAATATGAAAAACTTTTTAAGGAATATGGCAGCATTGATTATTGCAGTTGCCATGAATATGGCAGCATTGATTATTGTAATTGCCATGAGTATGACAGCATTGATTATTGTAGTTGCCATGGTTGCAATTTTTGTCGCAGTTGTCTGGATGAACAGATGGTTCTTAATTAAGAGAGCCATTATTATTCTGGCATCCACTGCAGCAATTGCCGGAATGGTTACACTTCTGCTCCATTTGTCTAACAAAAAAGATAAGTAAGACGGCAAAGCCGTCTTTTTTTTGTTTTTGTGGGAAAATGGCATGTTAAATGTGTACAAAATTTGCATATGATGCATACAAAGAAAGGGAAAAGAATATGGAAAACACAAAAGAAATCAGAAAAGTAAACGGAAAACAGTATATGACAATCAATGCAATCGCCAAAATCAGCGGTATTGCCCGCGATTCTCTGACAAACAGGTTCTTCCGGTTAAAGAAAGCGTATCCGGAGCATACTTGCTGTTTTGGCTCTAAGATACCGGTATATTACGATGAATATGTCTTGTACCAGCTTGTAAGAAGCACCAAAACGCGTCCAGTTCGCGATATCGAAAATATGGACAAGTACAAAAAATTCTGCAAAACATATAATAGTAAAGCTTATGCTGACCAGTCTGACTTTGCTCTTGTAGAAATGGCTCCGGTTGACCCAATTGCCAAGGAGCAGCCAGAACAACAATCTGCCAGTGCCAGAGAAGAAACTCTTTCAAAGCTTATTCAACAGCAGAACTCTGAAATTGCAGAGCTAAAAGACAAGATTACTGAACTTACAACGCAGAATGCACAGCTGACATTGTCTCTGAAAGAACGGAACCCGGATGCTGAACTGAATGCAAAATATATTGCTCTGCAGGAAAAGTATCTTAAAAACACAGAGCGCTTTGCTGAAAAAATCTACAATATGGCAAGCATTATTACTGAATTTGCAGAACATAAATCATCTGGGGTTTCAAGCTCTACGTCTGAATATATCAACGATGTTTTTGTTGGCTGATGTGTTTCAATTATTTAAGAGAATCTTTCCGGGATTCTCTTTTTTATGTTTTAAGCAAAAATTCATATTAAATACGAAACAAAGTTTAGCAGCCGAAGCTGCTTGGTAAAAAGAAAGGAATAAAAAATTATGGCAAACACAGTAAAAGCATCAAGAGAAGTTAAGCAGCACGAAGGCAGAAAATTCATGACCGCTAAGGGTATCGCGGAAATGAGTGGAATTGCCCATGGCGCTCTAACAAACAGACTGTACCGTATGAAGCAGGAACACCCGGACCACGTTCATTATTTTGCTGATGAAATACCGGCATATTATGACGAATTCGCTTTTCGGTATATCGTCAAGGATATTAAAAAACATCCTGTATACCGAATCAACAATCAGCAGAAATACGAGAAGTTTAAGCAACTGTATGGCGAACAGAAGAGTCAGGATGTCGTAAAAACGATTGCTGCTGCAGTAGTTAAATCAAGTGAGACGGCTGTCAGTAAGCCAAAGGGGGCAGCGGAGGATGTCAAAACAAGCAAGGAGGAAGCTTCTAAGACAAACGAAGCAACTTTGCTGAAAATCGCAAAGGAGCAGACTGCTGAGATTGAGAAGCTGAAAGACGAGCTGTTAAGTGTCAAGCAGGCTCTTGAAGCCAAAGACGCTGAATGCGTTAAACTGAAAGATACATATAGTGCTCTGCAGGCAAAGTATGTAATGAGTGCCGAGCTCTTTGCTGAACGTGTCTACAATATGGCAATGGCAAAGAGTGCAGGAATTGCACAGGAACAGGAGACAGACAATGATAATCTTATTCTTGTAGGCTGATATGACAAAGAGAATCCTTCCAGGGTTCTCTTTTTTTTAAAATTTGGCATATTGTATATGAAAAAATAACTAAAAAAGAGGTGAAAAAAAATGATTAATTCTTTTATCTATTCATTTATCTATTTAATCCGCTTTCTTTGTGAAATCATTATCACACTGGCTGCAGTAAAATACCTGATGCCGGAAATCCGGAAAATCTGCAGAATGATTGCTGGCTCAGAAGAAAAAGCACAGCAAAAAGAAGCGCCAGGACAAGTAAAGAGACCTGTGACAGAACAGCCGAAAAAAGCTGTTATACCTGAAGCAAAACAGGGTTCCACTGTACAGACAAAGAAGCCAGTAAATCAGCAGCATGTTGCTGAAAAAATGAAAACAACGGCGGAAAGAAAGGCAGAAGAAAAATCTGAAGCTGAGGTGGAATTTCCGGAGTGGCCGGAAGAATAATGGGAGGTGATGGCTATGTTGACAGCAATTTTTGCCGTATTAATGCTTTTGGTGTTCGGGGAACTGCTCTGGGCGTCCGTTAAATTGGCCTGGAGCGTCTGGAAGATTGTTTTTTCCTTTGTTTTCTTCCCGATTGCAATGATTCTGATGGCAGTAAGCGGGTTAATCGCTGCTGCGATACCGATTCTCGCAATTGTCGGTATTGTGGCGTTAATATTGGCATTAACAAAATAGGAAAAGGCAGCCAGGAAAAATTTCTGGCTGTTTTTTTTTGTTAGATAGAATTTTCTGCATATTGTAAATATAAATTAAAACAAGAATGGGAAGGAAAATTATGGAAAAGATAAAAAAATTTTTTAGAACCATTGCAATCATGTTACTTTTGGCAATTCTTATAGTTATTGGTGTGAGATTTTTCTTCATGTCAGTGACACATGGTATCAAAGAAGATATTATTTCCATAGTCATTATTGCAATTTGGGTTATAATATGGGAACTTATTTTAAAGTAATTCTAAGACGGCTTTGCCGTCTTTTTTTGTACAAAAAAATGCTGTAAAAAAAATATAAAATTTCTTGCAAAAAAACGTACCTTTTTTTATTTTTTTTGGCATATTAGATTTGTAAGGATTTGGTTCTTATGTTTCTGGTGGCTCTACGAGAAAGGACAATATCGAAAGCGATATGTCTGGAGCCTGTGGAAGGAAGAATAGGCTTCCGCAATGCAGCCAGAAAAAAGAAAAAAAATATTTAAAAAAATATTTTGCAAAAAGTGTTACACTTTTGAAAAAATCCTGCATATTAAATATGAGAGCGAAAAAAACCACCGGTTATGGTGAATCTGCGTAGGCCCATGTATATAAGTAGCGTATTTCTGCCGTGCAGGGCGCGAATGGACATTAGCAGCACATATGCATGGCGGGATGCCCATATGGCTGCGGGTTGGCTGGAGCGAAGATAGCCTGTATTCCTTAATTGCATGGCCAGTAATAGGAAACCGAGTGGTTGTCGCTTAAAATCTTTCAAATTTTCGGCTTTTGTTAACAGTTACTTCTTTTAGCCAAAATTCAAATTCTAAAAGCTGGTATTGCCTAAGAATGGCTGTTTGTGACCGCATTTGTAAGAATCGGCACGTGTTCTGCCTGTCGTGTTGCGATACCTGAGTACTGTTACAGTTACTCGAAAATTTAACAAAAATTTCGGCTTTTTACAGATGGTTACTTCAAAAATGGTAAGTTATTGATAATGCAAATTTACAAAAAAAATGCCGGCGAAGTCCGCTGGCAAAATATGATACTGTCTGGCTTACACGAAATTTTCAGGCGGGGAAGTTCCCCGTAATGCAATTCTATATTTGCGGCATTTGGCTTGATTACTTCGTAGATAAAAAGAATATACAATAAAAAATGAAAAAATATCGAGACACTAACTCGCAATAAAAAATACAATATACGGCTCCAAACGCTTTGGTTACTTCAAATAGAAAATATACTTATATCCAGATTTAGATATCTGTTTTTTGCCGGTATTCCGGCGCACATCCGGGCACGGCCCGGAACATAAGCCAAGGTTGGCACCATTTTTACCAAAGCAGTTACTCGTATATTTCTTGTTTCGGCAGAGGATGGCTTGAACTTGCGGCACATGCTGCAAAAAACATGCAGGGATTCCTCGCAATGGTTACTTCTTTCTAATAGCGGAAAATCTTCTTACAGCTTTCGGCTGATGCGATGCGGCGGACAAATAGCCCGCAAGTTGCAAAGGCAGCTCCGGTTTGTATCCGGCATATCCTAGCAGCCGTATAGACGCCAAAGGCGTCGTTGTTCTGTGAGATAATATCAAACCGTTGCACTAACTCGAAACAAATTAAAAAAGGCAGCCTTCGGCTGTTTTTTTATTTCAAATTTTTCTGCATATTATTTATGAATTTTCAATTCTAAACAAAGAACGGAGGAAGAAAAAATGACAAATGTATTATTTATTATTGCACTTGTTGCAATCCTGTTAACTACAATACTCATTCTTATAATGATGAGTGTCGCAAAAAGTAAATCTAAAGAAGACTGGCTTATGGAAGATGCGGAACAGTCAGAATGCGTAAGACGTATGATAAAAGAGCGAGAAAAGAAGAAAGCAGGAAAAGCGTTATGACAGATATTTTGGTTTACATTGAAGCTGTTTGTATTATGGCTAGCCGGTTCCTGATTCTTTATGCTGTCTTTTGTGTCGCAAAGATATTTTGGAAACAATTCCGCCATGCTGCGAATAAGATTTATTCCCATGTGACGGGGGATGCAGAATCATTATTTCCGAAAAAACAGTGTATCTGCCAGGTAAAGAAATCAGAAATGGCAGAAATGATGTCAAAAAAAAGTGGGGAGGGTTTTATGTACAAAGAAAGCATTCCGGGGGAAGATGACGAATCTGTCATCCTGGTTTTTGAGGAAGATTAAACTAAAGGACCGCGGGCGATTGACTTGCGGTTCTTTTTTTTGCGCCAAAATTCAGCTTATATTTTTTGTAACATTAAAATTTCGGCATATTGTATCTGTAAACCTTAAATAAAATTTTAAGCAAAGAAAGGAGACATAAAATAAAATGAGTTTAAAAAATCCGAAAGAGTGTTTCTGCCTGCAGCAGCAGCAGACGTTTTTTGTACTAAATGAATTAACACCGTCAACATGCGAAAATGGGAGCGAGCCACTGACGTTCCATCATGAGACATTCAGCCGGTTCAGATTTGTTATCATCAATAAAGATAAAAAGGCTGCTACAGCCAATATCCCGGTATCAGAAATCCCAGGGATTTTTGAGGAGATAAAAAATAAAAATCTGCTCAAAAAAATGAACAGTGATGAAAATAAGATGATGAGGGCATTAAAATTTAATGCGAAGGCCCTGCAGAAGCTGGTATATAAAGTAATCGGGGCACAGCAGGATAGTGGAAAGCCTGCAGCTGCGGCTGTTGATACAAATTCGCCAGCTTTCAAGCTGACGATTGGCTCCGGAACACTGAAAGGTAAAACACCTGCCAGGGCATTGCTGGAAAATCCTGAAGTAAATAAAAAAATGCTGGAAAACCAGGTTAACTGGCTAAAACAGAATTTGGCGCAATACCCGAAAAACCAGCTACAGATTGATGCAATCAATCAGGCTCTGGACCTGTTCAACAGAGGTCTTTTAAATAAAGATGCTGCAAATGCAGCTGCCGAAACCGTACAGGTTTCAAATGAAGACAAAGATATCGTATGGAAAACAGGCTTCAGACCATTAATCAGGCGAAAACTTGATAACGGTAAAAGTTTTGTTTATGAGATAAAAATATACTGGCACGAAGACCTCCCAAAACCAGTTGAGATAGAAATCCGCAACTATTACGCGCCTGTCATCCAGACAGAGCAGGGGCTTTTGAATGTTGTTGCAAAGGAGAGAGAGCAGGAGGTAAAAAACAGCTTTTCGCTTACAGTTGACGAGTGGTTCTGGATGCAGCATATCATAGAATCCCAAATTTCCACCTTTGAAAGCATACATGCGGCAAGGATGTATAAGACTGCAAATGATGCAGAGATTGCAAACAGGGCCCAGGCTTTCAAACATTAGGGCGGAGGTGTAACTTATGAATATCAGTAAATATCTGGAAATGCGCAATCTGGTATTGATAGAGCCGGAAACAGACGAATTCGTCCAGGTAACATACCTCTGCGATATGGATTCTCATATGTCAGAATCTGAGATTTTGAACAGACTCGGAGGATTACGGGATGTAGGAAATGCAAATGACAAAGTCTTTATGTCTCTTGGTTTATACCCGGTTTCAATTTATTACGAAAGAGATGGAAGGGTGATGCGTTCACGTGAAAATTCCATGACTGATTTTGAAGCAGTGGAAGATAATGTGTATAGGCCAAAACAAGGGGCGATGTCTCTATTGTATCGGATGAAAAACTTACAAAAAAACATGCAGGCAGCATAAGCTGCCTGCGTTTTTTTTGTTGTAAGAAAAAAATAAAAAAAATTCTAAAAAAGGCGGCAAAAATAACTCCAGATTCTGCATATTGGATATGTACAAAATATACAGGAAAGGAGAAATATTTTTGGATAATAACAGCGTTTGCTTTCTTGATACGGAATTTAACGCTACTGATTATGCAGAACAGAATGACGGGATACAGGAAATAACAGAGATTGGTGCTGTCATCTTCAGGAATGGAAAGCCAGTAGAGCGCTTTTTAAGATGCTGTCTTATAAAAAAAGGACATATCCTTACAGCCAGGTGCATGAAAATTACTGGAATGACACCTGGAAAAATGAAAAGAAAAGGGATTCCGTTCATTCAGGCAATGAAAGAGCTTGGCGAATTTCTGGATAAGAATAATATTGAAAAAGTTTACACGTTTGGCTCTGCCGATGCATTTGAGATGCGTACAACTGCAAAGCTTAACAATGCAGGCCAGGATGTATTCCAGACAATAAAAAAGATAAAGAATATCTATCCTGTCTTTGAACAGAGACTGGAACTGAAATATGCGTTTTCTTTAATTGATATATGCAGAATCTGTTATGTGAACCATGACGCAGAAGGAAGGGCGCATTCAGCAATCAATGATGCGGAAGATACCGGACTTGCATTTTACAACATGAAAGCAAAGAAGATAAACAAAAAACTGCTTAAAGAAATCAATAAACATAAAGACAATGTAAAAATATACCGTGCAAACAGGTCTGTAAAACAGGTGAACATAAAGCCGGCATATGTGGTTACCGATAAATTTATACAAAGCCTGGAATACACATTCCAAAACGCCGCCCAGGCAATTGATGGACCAGTGCTTGCAGCATTACACGATGATGTAATGCGTATGATTGGAAGGCCTGACCTGGAAACCGGGGAAAACAATCTGTAAAGGGGTGAGTAACAAAATGGTTAAGATAATGTTTATCTGCGAAAAGCTCCGGAAGAAATGGTCAGCATATGCCACATGCATGCCAAGGATTGGTGAGAGCATCAGGGTTACCGAATGCGGACATACATACAAATACGTTGTCGTTAATGTGGAAACAGTCATATGCGGTGACATCTCATTACCAGAGGTTAAAACTGTTGAGTATGTGGTATATATCAAACCGGTCAGGCATGGTGCTGACGCGGCAGGAGCCAGCAAAAGGAAAAAAAAGAAAACACAAAAGTTGACATCGCAGCTGCTGCGACAGCGTGAGGAGGAAAAAAATGTTAAGTGTTGATTTTTTAATCGTGGACCGCATCCCATATGAAAGATTCCATGCGAGCATCAGCCGTATCCCAAATATCGGGGAGACTGTAAGCCTGGCTTTTAACGGAAGCGTGGACCAGTATTTCAAGGCTGTGGACGTAATTACCGCAATCCCGTGCAATGCATGCGGATTACAGGAATTCGATGCGGCATATGTCGTTAAGTTAAGGAGAAAAGAAGAGAACAAAGAGATGTTTTCGTGTGCTGCAGAACTAAAAACAGGTTTGGAAAACCAGGAAAACCTTGCCGCAGCATCTAAAAAACATTGATAACTCAGGCTTACGCCTTCGTTACCAGACTGTGTTGAAAAAATATCGCAAAAATTCGCTGAAATGCTGTTTTTCAGGCATATTGTGTATGCAAAAAATATGAGGACAGAAAGGAGCGAAAAAAATGATAAAAAAAATCGTATTAGCAACAGGAAACAAAAGTAAAGTAAAAGAAATTACCGCTGCACTGTCAGACATCCCGGAATTTAACGGAATTACAGTCGTTTCTATGAAAGACGAAGGCATTGACATAGATATTGAAGAAACCGGTTCCACATATGTTGAAAACGCAGTGATTAAGGCAAAAAAGATATGCGAAATGACTGGACTGCCGGCAATGGCAGATGATTCAGGAATTGAAATCGATTACCTGCACGGAGCACCAGGAATATACTCCGCACGCTTTCTTGGAGAAGATACACCTTATTCCGAAAAGGTGCAGTACATACTCAATGAAATGAAAAATACACACAACAGAAAATGTGCTTACATTACAGCAATCGCTCTCGCATTTCCGGATGGAACCATATATACAACCATCGGAACACTACATGGACTGATTGCAGAAAAAGAAAAAGGCGATAACGGATTTTCTTACGACAAAGTTTTTTACCTGCCGGAATATAAAAAGACAATGGCAGAGCTGTCTTTTGCAGAACAGGTCAATTGTAACCAGAGAACAAAAGCAATTAAAAAAATGGCTAAAATGCTAAAAGAAAAACAGAAAGGAAACTTAAAATGAGTAATAAATTGTACAGACCAAAAAGGAAAAAATCAAAAGAAAAACTTTCCTTTATGGATAAGCTAGAAATGGGAAGTATCGCAATTGCCACAGCGGCATTGATTGGCTGGTCTGGCTGGTCAGCAGTGGATGCGCTTACTCCGGACCCGCCGGTTCCTACATATTCGTTATATATGGACGGGATTACAGCATTTTTAATGACAACGCAAGGTGTTGACCCGGATGACCAGGAAGTAGATGTGGAGACAGAAGGAGAAGATGATACAGACGCAACCGATACAGAAGAAACACCTGAAGAACCTGAAGTCAGCGAAACAGAAGAAGAGACTGACGAGAACGAAGCAGAGACAGAAGATGAGTCCGATAAACAGGACACAGGGACAGAAAACGTAAAAAAAAGATAAAACACGTAAATAAAAAAGATTTGGTGAAAACAGCTGTAACACCAACAACGTCACCGATGCTGACGCAGGCCCCGGAGTCAACAGCTACACCAGAACCAACTGTTACGCCAAAGCCGACAGCTACACCGAAACCTAAAAAAGCGAAAAAGAAAAATAAACCAATTTATGCTGGTAACGAGTCCAGCAAAGCTGGCGAGTTATCGACGCCAACAGAAACACCGAAAACATATTTCGCAACAACTGCAGTTAAAGTAAGGCAGGAACCGACAAGTGAATCTCTCGCTCTTGCAATGTATATGCCTAATGTAGAAATCAATGTTATTCCGGACGATATGACTCATGAAGGCTGGCTGAAGGTAAACAAAGATGGCGTTATTGGATATGTTTCAGAAAAACATGTCGAAAAAAGATAGAAAGGAATAAAAAATGAGAAAATTTAATATTATTGCAATTGTTACCGCACTTGCGGCATCTACACTCGCGGGATGCGGAACAGCAAATACTAAAATTGATTTTGACCCTGACCACATTATTGCATCCATCAAGGATTCTGACGTAAAACTTGATTATGCAACTGCAAATACTTATGTCAGAATCATGCAGGCGGAGACTTATGATTACGCACAGGGTGTAATGGAAGAGGATGAAACTCCGTCTGACGATATCTGGAGTGAGGTACTGACAGAAAAAACCGAAAATGGATACCAGACTTATGGTGAAGTTTTTAAGGATGAGACTCTTGACAACTTAAAAACAATGCTTGTAAGTGAAGAACATATGGATGATTACAATATCACTTTTACAGATGACGAACAGGAAAGATGGAATACAGTTGCTGATGATTTTGTAGAAAAAACAGACGATGCTGCACTTGAAGCAATGCATGCAGATAAGACATCAATTGTAAACACGCTCCGGCTTATGGCAATCCAGGACAGAGTAAAGACAAAAGTAAAAAAAGAAGCTGATGTGACAGTAGACGATACTGATATACAGCAGACAACATTTTCATATACAACAGTTTACAAAGACTCATTTGATGACCCGGAGCAGACAGCGAAAGATATTAAAAGCGCATTCGAGAAAAGCGAAGATAAGGATTTCTCAGCAGCCGTAAGCGAGCAGGGTATTACATCAAGCGACGTCACCATTACAACAAATGACCCGGATTACGACGAAATCGGCCTTGATAAGGACCTGGTTGATGAGATTATGAAACTCAATGATGGAGAATGCGGATATTATACAGATGAAAATGGCAACATTGAAGTCTTTTATATGACAGCAAAAAATGATAAGGATGCAACAGACGCAAAAAGAAGCTCAAAAGAAGAAGAGGAAAAAACTGAATATTATAACGATACGATTGAGGAATGGAAAGATGCCGCAGAATTTGAGATTGATGAAAAAGCATGGAATTCAATCAAGGTAAACAAAAATGCAATCTATACAGAATTACATGAAAACGACACTGAGGACAGCGATACGACAGTAACCGCAACGGATGACGGCGGAACTGTTACAACAGACGATTCAAGCGTATCTGTAGGCGTTACGGCTTCTGACGGCGGAGAGGTTAACGCAGATGTAACAACAGGAAAAACCGAAGATAACGACGCAGCAGAAAACAATGACACAAAAGAAGAGAATGGCGAAAAAATCGCAGAAAATAATAACAATATTGACAATTCTGATGAGAACGCCGGAAGTGATGATAATGATACGAAATAATTTAACTGGTGCTCAGGTACAGAAAATGGCAGACAACGAAAAGGTGCTTGTTAATGTCAATAGACTTTACGCAAGACTGGTAAAAACAGGAAATGATTGTAAAGCGGCATACAATGCACTAAAAAAAGTGCCAAATGAACGCGCCATGTTTGTAGAACTAACCGTGAAGGAAGCAAAAGAATGTTTTGCAGAAACCCTGCTTGACATGCCATATAATTCATTTAGAAAAAAGGAGACTTAAAAATGACAGTGAGAGAAATGATTGGCTTTGATGAGGCCGAAATAAAGACAGAAACAGAAGCGGCTAAGAACCGTGTAAGAAAATTAATGGATGACATCAATGAAATGCCAGCCGGAAAAGCAGAAAAAAGCTGCCCATATTACAAACCGGAAGACGAAGATGACAGCGAGAGATGTGAAAACCTGCTCGCATTATTCTGTAAACTTGATGAGTGCCCGCTGAAAAACTGCGGAAAAATCTAAAAAAAATAGTAAGTCATGCCGGCAAATGCAGGCATGGCTTTATTTTTTGCAGAAATTTTGCATATTGTATTTTGTAGCAAAAAATATTGCCTGGTTTTTCGCCGGCGTAGTTAACCAGAATTGGAGATAAAAAAAATGTATATAAAAATTTCAAAAGAAGTAGAAAAACAATACAGAAAAGAAGTAGAACAGATTATTAACAACAAGGATTTTCAAAAATTACGGTATTACAAACAGCATAACTGGTCCGACAGGCTGATGCATAGCATTAACGTGTCATATCTGTCCTGGCTGATGGCAAGACGTCTTGGATGTGATGCAAAAGCGGCTGCACGCGCCGGGCTGCTGCATGATTTCTGCCTGTATGACTTTCATGAAAAGACAGTAGACGGAGAGCACCAGGCCTTCCTGCACCCGAAAGTTGCTGCCGAAAACAGCATGGAGCATTTTGATATTTCAGAAAAAGAGCGTGACGCCATCTTGTCGCACATGTTCCCGCTTGGCCCTCTGCCAAAAAGCCGGGAGGCATGGCTGATTACAATTGCAGACAAGTTGTGTGCGGCAGCTGAGTTATGCTCAATCGCAATCGCTCTTGCAAAACGCGGAAAAGTCAGCTTTGTACAGGCTCCGGCTTAACATTGGGAATATAACCAAAAAGTGTTACACTTTTTCGTTTATTTTGCATATTAGCTTTAGACTTTTTGAAAGGAGGTGAAACTAATTATGGACAATAAGAAATCCAGGACATTATCCCTGACTTCCACGATTCTCCTTACTATTTATACCGTATTTATGGTATTGGCAGAAGTCGGACTTCTGGCAATCTGTCAGATTATGAGAGAGCTTTCAGCTGGCGGCTTTGATATGGCTACAAATTCAATTGCAGCTGGTGGAAACATGGCGGAATATGCACTTCCAGGTTCAGTATTTGGAAGCCTGTTTGCCGGTTTCGGAGGTCTGGCATGGCTTGTTATATCATCATTTGTGATTTTCTTTATTGTAATCTGCACTGTGTATATTGCTGTTACAGCAATTTCATATGTACTCGTAAAAAGAGAGTACTATAAAGCAGACGCATGGATGAAGATTGCAGTTTTTGGAACAACATTCCTTGGCTTTATCCTTGGTACAAGCCTTTCATGCCTGCAGATGTTATGCCTGACAATACTGCTTGTACTTCCAATCATACTCTCTGTTATGGTCTTATTCTCTGAAACAGAATGCAAATGCGAATGTGAGTGCAAGTGTAAATCAGAAGAAAAACAGTCTGAAGCAGAAGAAGCTGCACAACAGGAAAAAGAACCAGAAAAAACAGAAGAAGAAAAATAATCAGCATTAGCGCCCGCCCAGGAGATAAACCGGGCCGGCGTCTTTTTTTTACAAAAAAAGAAGAAAGGAGGTCTTGCCAATGAAACGGCAGATTGCTGCCTTTTTTCTGGTTGCATCGTTTTGCTTCATACTCTTTGCATGGACTGTTCCGGCAAAGAACAGGGTCGTAACAAAAAACTATACGCTATATATAAACGAAAAAAGGCATATAAAAATAAACCCAAAACTGAAAATCAAAAAAATAAAAAAGACAAACCCAAAACTTGATATCAAAAAACAAAAAAATAATGTTATCGTAGTTGAACCTTTAGATATGGACAAATCAGAACTTACGGTATACACAAATAAGCAGACATACAGATATGTTTTCAAAGTAAAAGAAAGATACCAGATTGAAAATGAAAAACTGGAAAAATATATAAAAAAGAAAAATCCCAAAAGAATCATCTTCACGGAAGGGCAGAGTTGGATGCTGCCGGATTTATCCGTGCCGAGGAAAACGACGAACGGACCCATATAAAAAAATTCGTAGAAAATTTTACTTTTTTGTGAAAATCAGGCATATTAAATATATAAAACAAAAGAACATTATTTCAGAAAGGAGACCGGCATTATATGGCAAAAAACACAACCACGTCTTTCGTTGTGACGAGACGAATTGTAACTGATAACCGTGGGTATGACAAACTGAATAAGATAATGAGAATTACAGAGCGCATGTATAATGCCGGCGTAAGACACTGCATTAAGCAGCTGAGCGAGCTGAAAAAAGATGTCTGGTATAAATATTGCCTGGGACAGTTCTTCTCATGTACGGACGAGAAAGAAAATAAACGGTGGAGCAAGGAAATATTCATATGCGCCGCAGCATATCAGCTTACCGAGTATGACCTTCATACATATTTCGGAAGAGGAAAGGTCTCCGGATATGAAGGCGGAATCGGAATCAATATCGTACAGAAGACCGCTACTGCTCTTTATAGTGCGGTAAAAAAGTCAATATTTGGGAAAAAGATTCATTTCCGTAAATTTGAAGAATCCTTTTCTTTTGAAGATAAAAAAGCGGCATCAGGTATTATATATAAAGCTGAAGCAGATACCGTTACGGTATGCGGCACTGTGTTTAAATTAAAGCCAGTCAGAAAAAGCGATATATGGCTTCAGGAAGCAATGAAATACAAGGTAAAGTATTGCCGTATCATCAGGGAACCTTTCGGAATTCATTATCGCTTTTTCCTGCAGCTTGTAATGGAAGGCGTTCCGCCTCAGAAGCATGCGATTGGAGCCGGAACAATAGCTATTGACCCAGGGGTTTCAACTATGACTTCATATAATGGAAACAGACTTTCCTTTAAAGAACTGGCTCCGGATGTTAACAAGTATCAGGAGAAGGTCATCAAGGAACAGAACCGCCTTTCCAAGCTGACAAGGATTAACAATTCGGAGTGTTACGACGATAAAGGCGTACATATCAAAGGTATGCGGATTCAATATTCAAAATCTATGAAAAGAGCAAAAATGAGGCTCCGCACAGCATACAGAAAACAGCGTGTATATGTAGAACAGTCAAACAATAATATTGCCAATGAATGGCTTGAAGATTCAGGTTCTGTGGTGAAGATTGAGACGATGAACTATAAGGGATTGCAGAAGAAATCTTCAAAGACTGAAAGACAAGACAAGGAATCTGTCGTGACGGATAAGACCGGAAGAAAACGCAGTATACGTAAATTTAAACGAAGAAAACGTTTTGGCGGCAGTATATTAAAACATGCGCCATCAGGTTTTCTGTATACAATTAAGAGAAAAGTTACAGCAACTTGTGGAATCGTGATTGATGTAAGTGCTTCAAAATTGAAAGCGAGCCAATATGACCACGCTTCAGATACATATAAAAAGGTGTCGTTAAGTGACAGGGAAAAGATAATAGGTGGTCATATAGTACAAAGAGACTGCTACTCTTCATTTGTCGTATTTTATGCAACTGACGAAAATAAACCTGACAGGGAAGGATGCATGAATGGTTTTGCAAAATTCCTGATGTGCCAGGATAAACTGATAGAAGAAATGATACATGATAATTTCAACAACCCGAATTTCGGGACGAAACTGATAAACATAAAAAAGCAGCAGCTCAGTGAAGAGCCCGCTGTTGTATAACTAAAGTTATTCCACAGGCTCAGCTGCGAGCCCGCCTTTGTATATGTCCTGCATATACAGTGTGAGTACAGGGATAAGCTTCATCTGTTTATCTTATGGAAAGCTTAAGAGGTAAAGTCCATCGTCCAATATAATCGTCTTATAACCCTGCAACACGGCCATTTCCGTCGGGTGCGGAGGATGAAAAACGGTGGCGTATAGAGACATCTAGCCGGTTCTCTTTTGGGAACCCGCCAGATTTATCTGTGCGGAGCAGTCAGTAAAACAGCTTGATGTTTCGCATTTCAATACGGGTAAGGTGATTGGCTTCTGTGAAATGTTTAAAGACTGTAGGAGCCTGGAAGAGCTTGACCTGAGTTCTTTTTCAACAAAGTCAGTACCGGCAGGAGGATGCATCCGTGGCAAAGGTGAATATTTCAGGTGCTGCTCAGGTATGAAAGACATGTTTAAAAACTGCAGCGGCCTAAAAATGTTTGGCTTTGCTGGAGCATAATAAGTACTCCCAATATATATGCACACAAAAAATAAGAGCCGCCTGGGTAGCGACTCTTATTTTTTGTGTTAACATGAACGAACTGCTTGATTTACTTAGTTGAAAGGAATATCCTCATCAACTGCAAAACCATCCATACCAGTGTCAGCAGGTGCTGCAGCAGCCTGAGGTGCAGGCATTGCACCGGCAGCGTCAGCAGGAGTATCAGCAGTGTCATCAGAACGTCTGCTGTCTGCGAAGTCAACTTCCTCTACAACTACCTCAGTAGTGTAGATTTTCTGTCCGTCCCTGTTTGTATAACTTCCGGTCTGGATTCGTCCAGACACACAAATCTGACGGCCTTTATTGATATATTTTTCAATAAACTCTGCAGTCTTGCCGAATGCAACGCAGTTGATAAAATCAGCTGACGCTTCACCGTCACGGCGAAATCTGCGGTTTACAGCAAGAGTAAATCTTGCGATTACTGTTCCACTTTCTCCTGCAGCTGTTCTGATTTCAGGGTCACGGGTTAAACGTCCCATTAAAATAGTTTTGTTCATAGTATCATTTCTCCTTTTCTTTATTTTTTTTATTTGTTACTTGAACACTTACAATATGCTTAAAAAAATCTATTATAAAAAACGGTTTTAAAAAATTTTTTTGTAGTATTTTTAAATATTACTTTTTATATTTTCGATAAAGTCAAAAATGACAGGTGCTGTCTCTTTCAACCCTTCCGGGTCCTGCAGGCTGATTCGGAACATTTCAGCAAAATACTCTGAATTATCTGCGACATTCTCATCCTTTAATTCGTATTTCTCACGTAATGCTGGAAGCTCCGTTTCCCTGGATGATGTTACGGTCTGGTCATCTGATAACATGCGGAAGTCCTTATAATCAATAGCATGGCCAAGCTCGTGATAGATTGTCTTTTCCAGCGTAGAATTTGCACGGTAATACATTAAATGTTTATCCCCTGCAGCCGCATTGGAAAGATATGTATACCCGTCAATGATTTCTCCTGGTGACTGGACATGGTCTGGGACATCATTTGAAATAGAAATGTCAGGGTTGTCGCTGACACAGATAGAGTATTCGCTCAGGATATTGATATATTTTTCATCTAACTTACTGATGATGTCATATGCATGGCCAATGTACTTTGAAGCATTTTCAGAATCGCTTTTAATATTTAAACCAACCGGAGGTTCGTTTGACAGATATCCGCCCCAGACATATCCTTTATCCGTCTTTGCCCATTCTCCTTCGGTCCCCTGAACTGCGACAGAATCTCCTTTCTTGTATTTGCCCACAACTGGACTGTCAGATGACGGACCGCTTCTTATATTTAATTCTGTAACAGAATAGCCGCTCCCGCTTGGAATTTCAGGTGCCTTATCTTCAATAATGGCAAGCGCCTGAATATCTGTTGAGATTCCTAAATCTCCAATTGAGCGGGCTGCCTGCACAGGGACTGAAGTTATGACAATGCTCGCTCCTGCAAGTAAAATTTGGTATATTTTATTTTTCATACTTTTCTCCTTTCGATGGCCTGTATATTGCCTCGAAAGTTAATATGCAAAATAATAAAAAATTTTTTCGTAAAAAAAATTCCGCTCTGTACAGAGCGGAATTGTGTTTTGATATCAGAATTTTGATTCAGGAAGTTCTTTGACATCTCCAAACCTGGCGACATGTCGGTCAAATTTGGAATCATCGGCGCTATCGGTTTCATATTCACTCTTTGTAATATACTCACCTTCAAATTCAATGCCAGGATTCTGTTCCTCGCAAAGCTTACCGGATGCCTCGAGAAAAGTTTTTAGTACATCTTCAGTGACTGGTTTCGTGAAATCAAAATTCATCGCCATGTAAAACTTCACATCCGGATGTCCCTTTGGCCAGAATGCCATGAACAGCTGCAGGTATCCCTGAATCTTAAAATTGTCACTTGCTTTCATAAAAATAATCTCCCTTCTTTTTAATTAAACGGCTCTGCCGTGCAATCATTACAAAAACAATATGCTTAAAAAAGAAAGGAAAGAAAAAGGCAAAAAAAATACCGCAGGAGAGTAATCCTGCGGCTGTATCTGTATACCTTAGATTTCAGAGAAAAGAACTTTCTGTCCTTCTCCGCCGTTTCCGTTTACGGTGTAATATGCAGCTTTTTCTGTGACATTCAGGTAAATATTGATATCACCCTTTAAGCCATTGTCTGCTGCATGCTTTTTAACTGCCGTTTCAACCTCAGGGATTGAAACGCTCAGCCCTTCAACCTCAAGCACTGTGTCAGCAACCTTTGTTCTGACAGCCTTTACTGCTTTTGTTGTAGCCTTTACAAACTCACGTGCCTCCTCAACTGCATCAGCAGCGGTGTCCTTTACTGCATCAGCAATTACGCATGCAGACTCTTTTACTTCCGGTTTGTTCATGTTGGCCTCAATTGCATCACCTGTATTTTTTACAGCCTCGCCGGCTTTTTCAGCAACAGCCTTTGCTGCCTCTTCGGTCTTTGCGACTACCTTGGTTGCCTCTTCGGCAAGTTTCTTTTTATTGATTCTTTTAGTTGCCATTGTTTTATTCTCCTTTTTCTTCGTTTTCCATTTATTGGTTGTATTCCACATGGTAAGTGCCTTTCTTTTTCAAGGGAATGATTAGAACATTATTGTTGTCAGCAAGCAAAACATTGTCGTTAACGGAAACCAGCGCAGCTGACGGATGCTGCTGCATGACTTTGTACGACACGGCCGCCAGCAGGTCGGCAGCATTGCCTGCAAAATCCTTTGTATAAGTTTCAAGTATTGTGTCGTGGTAAGCCCTTTTCACAATTTCAGGCTCATCAGTTTTAATACTAAGATTGCATACGGCGAGAATGCGTGGTTCCATCATACCATCTGCAACAAATTTAATCGTAAGGTACATATTAATGCTCCTCTCTCTGCCTGTTTGATTGGCACAATTATATTATGCAGGATTTTTTAAAAAAAAGAAAGTTTTTCAGAAATCATTTCTGCACAAAGATTTTTCCGCAAAAATCATGCATATTGTAAGAAATGCCGTATACTGTTGGCAGGAGGATAGGATATGGAAGAAAGACAAAAAAGAGTAAAAAAACAAATCCAGGAAAGACATAAAAAAGTTGAAAAACAAAGAAAAAATATTGCCGGTATGGTTACGATATCAGCTGTTGTTGCATGCATGATTATATCCCTGTTATTACAGCGAAAGGAAATCAACGACAGCATAAAATCATACTCAGCAAGATATGAAATACTGCAGAAGTCTATAGAAGAGGAAAAAGAGCATGTAAAGGAAATTGAAAAATTAAAAGAGTATATGCAGACAGATGAATATATCGCAAATGTTGCACTGGAGAAACTTGGAATGGTAAAAGAAAATGAGATTATATTTTCGGAGGGAAAATGATTCGGCGAGCATACGCTCGCCTGAACCAAACGTGGACGGGGTTTCCGACTCCCCGTACACGTCCAATGTTTCATGTTACAGCAAGGACAGAGTCCGAGCTGTAATTGAAGCGAAGCGGGTGCACTGCACTCAGCCTTACGGCTTCGCTTGTCAGCCTCTACGAGGCTTGGTAACGAGTCCTGCAAAGCAGGCGAGTTATCATGCGTGCTCTGGTAACGAAGGCTCTAAGCCTGAGTTATCAATTACCTTATGACCGACGGACAACTTAAAAAGTTGGCCGCGGTTTCCCCGTCCATCGATGATATGGCCAACCAATAAGCCGCTTTTTCTTCATCTCGCGAATCCGGCATATTGTAGGTAAAAACAAAACAAGAAAGGAAAAATAATATGAAAAAATGGTTTAAAGCACATGGATGTTCTTTATACGGCGATTTGAGTGACGACAAAGACACAATAGAGTTTACGGACATAATCGTAAATGAAGGAACAGAAGAGCTGCGGCTTGCAGGTATTGAAGAAGCAGTTAATAAGATTGTATCATATGATTTTAAAAGCTGCGGCAGAACTTTTCCAAATGTGAAAAAACTTGTAATCGGTATGCTGACAAAGTCTGTCAGTATAAAAAACAGTCTTTTTCCAAATGTGAGAGAAGTAAAGTCCAATACTTCTTCTTTTAAATCTGGTGATATGCTTGTGAAGCAAACAGAAGGCTCTGGAGATGTCTTATTGAACACATTCTGCAAAAAGAAAGATGAAAAAATTGATTTAAAAGGAATCATGATAATCTCAGACTGGGCATTTGACGGCTGTATGTCAGTCAATGTTCTAAATGAAGAAGAAATACGGATATGTGAAAGATATGCTTTTAATAATTCTGCACTGTTAATGCAGCCATTTACAGATGGACTCAGATTTGCTGGCAGAATCCTTATCGATGCAGAAGAAGGAGCAGATGCAAGGCTGCCAAAAAACTTTATACTGAAAGGTATATGGATAGCAGCAGACCTCAGAAAATTAAACTCTATCAGGATTGAAGATTATGAGAATTTAAAAATGATTTCATTTATGACGAGATGTCCAAAAAGAATCATCTTTGCAGATAAAAAAAAGGTTGACCAAAAAGAGCTTCTGCAGAATGTCTTAATTCCAAAACTCGAATACTTTGATTTAGAATCACGGCAGTGCGGGCTTAAAAGTATAGACGGTGTCCTATATTCCAAAAAAGGTGACAGACTTGTTTGCTGCCCTGCTGGAAGAAAGTATCTTGTAATACCGGAAGGTGTGACCGAGATAGAACCAAGAGTTTTTTCATGCTGTGATATTGAATCAGTAGAGCTCCCGGATTCTTTAAGAATAATTGGTGAAGGCGCTTTTTCACATTGTGATAAATTAAAGAGCGTTAAATTTGGAAACGGTATTGAAAAAATTGGAAACCAAAACGATGATGAAGGAGGTTTTTTTGCTTACTGCACTGAGCTGGAGAAGATTGAATTCCCGCCAAGTTTAAAATACCTCGGACAAGGTGCATTTTATGGATGCAAGAATCTCAGAAGGGTCAGGTTTAATGACGGACTTAAGGTTATAGACAAAGACGCATTCAACTATTGTACGAATTTAAAAGAGGTGACACTTCCATATTCATTGCAGGAAATTGGATGGCATAATTTTTCGTGCACTGAAAAAATCAATATGAAATTTAACGTGCATCTTTTAGCGTATCTTGCAATGGCTTTGGCAGGTTCGAAGCCGCAGGATTTTTATGTTGATATATTTTTTTCTGACTTAAACCGCCATGTGGTACTGCCAATATTCTTGATATCGCAGGGAAGGGGCAAACTGCTCGCAGCTATCCATAAATCAGAGACTGTAGATGACGTAATACAAAATACAAAAACCCTGTTCCGTGATGGATATACGCTCAAATCAAGGTACAGGACTGCCATAAAGCAGTACCAATACTTACAGCTAAATGAAGCAAAATCCTTTTTAATATTTGACGCTGAAGAAATTGCAGCTGACATTATTGAAAGCGATAATGAGGAAGATATGGTCAATCTTCTGATGCTGGGAATAATGCCAGAAAAACATCTAAAAACAATTCAGGACAATATTGAAATTGCAAAACCCGGATGGACAACATCACTGGCATATATCCTTGAATCATTAAAGAACTGTGAAAAGCAGACAGACCAATACGATATTTAGGTAACAAACCAGGCTTTGCTGGCGAGTTATCCAAGCAGGCGAAAGCCTGCTTTTTCTTCGCAAAAATTTTCAGATACGAGAAAAACTGACATACTGTATATATAAAAAGAAAGGTTGGAAAAGATATGGCAAAAAGAATTGAAAAGATATGTTATCAGCCAGGGGTGTTCCTTACTGTTGAACATAATGATTTATGCACAAAGCTTGAGGTAGAGTCGTCAGTGGAAGAACTGCATCTTGGCGAACAGACAAGCAAAAGAAAAATGAACTTCATATTAGAAAAAAAACACGGAGTCTTTCCTAATATAAAGAAACTGGTAATTGAACCTGGCGCCGCAGAAATATTTGTAGATAATGAGGTGTTTCCAAATGTAAAACGTGTCGATTCACGCAACCCTCAATATCTGTCATGTGACAGGATGCTTGTGAGAATTAAACAGGGCGCTGCACGCTCTTTGCGGAATGTGTTTGACCTTGCATCAAATATGCCAGTCAACCTCTCAATGATAAGTGAAATTGAACGCTTTGCGTTATGCCAGTGTATGAGCACAGAACTTATTAATACAGGCTCCCTGCGATGTGTATCGGTAAACAGTTTCGAAGGCTCTGCAATTTCAGACATGTCTTATGACGAGAACGGAACAAAAATTACAGGCGGTATACTTGTTGATATCGATGATAACGCAGACTGCGTATCCCTTCCTGGAAGAGATGCAAATATGAGAGCAGTGGCCTCAGGAATAAGATTCAGTGACGTTAAGAAAACTATTATCAATGATGTTGATTTTGCAATAAGGGCCATCATCCCAAATCTTTCCGGTATACCTGAAATGTCTGAAACAATTATTATTAATGACCATGAATGCAAAACATTCAGGGAAGTACAGACACTTGCAAAACTGAGTGGTGTAAAAAATATTGAGTTCGGAGAGAAATGCAAAGGATTCCAGTCTATAGATGGCATCGCCTATACAAGCAGCCTTGCATATCTTGTTGCATGTCCTTCAGACAGGACGAAAGAAGTGGTAGTCCCTGACGGCGTCAGGGTTATCTCAAGCTCATCTTTTAAAAATTGCAGTATAGTATCTGTAAAGTTTCCTGATTCTGTCGTTAACATTGAAGATAAAGCATTCTATAATTGCAAAAGCCTCAAACATGTTGACTTTGGGCATGGGATTACGCATATTGGCTCAGCATCATCGTGGAATGTATTTGCGTCATGCGGTCTTGAAGAAGCTGATATACCGGAACAGGTGACATATATTGGTAGTGGAGCGTTTTGGGCATGTGAATTAAAAAAGGTCACTTTTCATGAAGGACTGCTCAAGATTGCATCAGATGCCTTTGGCAACAATGTTGACCTTAAAGAAGTTACGCTCCCTGACAGTGTGATACACCTTGGAGAAAATGCATTCCGAAACACAAAAGTTGTACATGTCCATGACTATTTAAGCGATATCATCACTGCAGCGGGAGAGCCTGTGGTCTTTGCAGACAGGGGTGCAGGATATACAGAGATTGACATAAACGGAAAATCTGTTTTCGCTCCAAAACATATGAAGGAAGGAGACCGCCGAAAGGTAAAAAAGATAATCGAGGATTGGATTGACGGAACTGCAGATGACACGGATAAGCTATTTGGATATGCCATCACATTAGACGAAAAACAAGATGTCGCTCTAAAAATATATGAAAGCACCAAAAGCGAAAATGCAAAAAAATACTTAAAAAAACATTCAAAAAATATTGCCAGAAGATATCTGGAAGAAAAAAGGAAAGAAGAGCTGATTAAATTTATTGGATTTGGTCTATTGTCAAAACAGGGACTGCAGGAAACCCTGGACGCCGCAAAAGATGAAGCAGATGTGTCTGCATATGTCCTGCAGATGATGCAGAAAAAAAAGACTACGGCGGACAGATTCAAGATATAAGAATTGCCGGGCCGGCTGGTAAAATTAACCCAGCCGGCATTTTACATATTGTATATGGAAAGAAAAAAAGAAAGGAAGAAAAAATATGGAAAAACGTAATGTAATATTTCTGGACGTAGACGGAGTGTTTAACAGTCTTGCATATTATGAAAAGGCTGGAAAAAGTGCTCCCGAACTGGAAGAACGGGCACTGAAAATACTGGCAGACATATACAAAGAAAATGACTGCTGCATTGTGCTGGCGTCTTCCTGGCGGGAACTTGCACCGACAGAGTACCGTGCAGCACATTCCATGTATCAGTATCTGCTGGACAGCCTTGGACGGTATGGTATGGAAATCGTGGATAAAACGCCATACATACAGATGGACAGGCCGTCAGAAATTGCCAAATGGCTGGAAGACCACAGGGATGAAGTTAAAAGCTTCATAATATTAGATGACGATTTCAGCCCGAAAGGATATGCAAGATACGGTCTGGACAGCCATCTGATACAGACGGTGTTCTTTACGCACAACCTGAACGAGGGCGGACTGCAGGAGAAGCACAAAGAAAAAGCGAGAAAGATATTTTCAGAGGCCTGATTGTATGGCCTCTTTTTTTTGCAAAAATCTCTTTTTTTTATTTTTTTTCTGCATATTGTAAAAAGCAGGTTACATCCTGCGAATTGCAACTTAAACAGGAGTCAAAAATGGACAAAAAAGAATGGTTGTTAAACCAGTATCGAAATGAACCGCAGGCAGACGAAGAGGTCCTGCGTTTTATCGCAAACTTCGTATTCCATGAGAACAGCAAAAACGGAAAGGGCATGGAAGCGATAAAAAACTTATTTTCAGAAGATTACTGCTGGCATTTTGCGCATATGTTAAAGACCGTATTCGGACGCGGTCAGATATACTGCACCGAAAATGGACATCATTTTGCATGGAGAGACACAAAAACAACAGGCATCATGCTATATGATATAAACGGCATCTATCACACACATAAGATATTAGTTCCGGAAGAGGAACTGGAAGAAGGACTACAGGAAATCAAAAAAGGGCCTGAAAGCAGCGAAGAAGAACCTGATACAAATATCGTGCAGAGAATGCTTAAACAGGCGGTTAAAATCAACAATTAACTACAAAACTGACTTCAAAAAAAATGTTTTAAAAAAATGTGAAAAAAACGTACCGTTTTATTTTTATTTGTCATATTAAATGTACGAGCGGATGTGAAACTGGTTTCTCGGGCATCTGAAAGATGTCAGCTGGCGAAATTTTCGCACATTTAAGCAGGTAAACATGGCGCGGCAGGAACAAAACACAGAATGGACACAAAAAATTTCTTTTTTTATTTTTATTTTGCATATTATATGTGTAAGCATTTATTGCTTACACATTCTGGTGAGGAAGACGAACGAAAGTGAGAATTCCGAATCATATGTGTAAGCGTAAAACGGTTACACATTCTGGTAACGAGACAAGCATGAAATGCGCTGGCGAGTTATCATATGTGTAAGCAATTTTTGCTTACACATTCTGGTGAGGAAGGCGAACGAAAGTGAAAATTCCGAATAATATGTGTAAGCATGAAACGGTTACACATTCTGGTGACGAGCCCAGCTTTGCTGGCGAGTTACAAAAAATGGGTAGACAAGTGCCAGGTCTATAAAAACTCTGCCGTATATGCAAGATGAAAAGTCACGCGCATAACAGAGAGGAGATTTTATGAAAAAGAAGACGAACCAGAAAATCCGCGGTAAGAAAAAACGGAAAACTGGAAATAAAAAGTTTTCGCAGGCCCTCATTGGTGGAGCATTTATCGCTTTGGGGTGTGGATGTTTTGCTTATCCTAATTTCAGAGAATGGAACACGCAGCGTGAAGTTGAGCAGATTATAGATAATTTTGACAAGACGTACAGCCAGGGGCTGGATTCCAGCATTGCCGACAAGGCTGCAAACGCTGAAGGTGAGGAACAAAATGAATCCCAAAACAATAAAAAGACTGATGGCAACACTACAGCAACAGAGACTCCGCAGCCGGAGCAGTCTGAATCCAGCGCAGGTGACAGCGCAGCTGAACAGACAGTTGGCGATACGGACGAAAAAAATGCAGCGGATGAATCAGCCGATAATGGTTCAGGCAACACAATAAGTACAAGACCTTATCAGTATCTATATGACGAGATGGATAAATACAATAAAAACCTAGCCCAGAACGGTCAGTCAATCTCTGATGCGTGGAGCTATGAACAGCAGCCAATGGATTTAGAAAACCTCAATATTGATAGTGATAATCCCATAATTGGATATATAGAGATTCCGGATATGAAAATACGGCTTCCATTAATGCTTGGAGCATCATCCAAAAACCTTGAAAAAGGAGCCGCAGTTTTATCTCAGACCAGTATGCCGATAGGTGGAGAAAATACAAACTGCGTGATTGCAGGACACAGAGGATGGGAAGGAAGCGCATACTTTCAATATATTGAAAATATGAAAGTTGGGTCGAAAGTTTATATCACAAATCCATGGGAGACATTGGTGTATGAATGCACAAGTATCAAGGTCATTTATCCCGATGACGTTAGTTCAATTTTGATACAACCAGGGAAAGACATGGTTACCTTATTTTCATGTCACCCATATGTTCTCGGAGGAGGTCCTTACCGTTACTTAGTTTTTTGTGAAAGAGTGGATACACAAAAACGCCAAGAAGTTGATGGAATCTTGAATCCGAAATCAGAGGAAGAACCTGCAGAAAATACAGATGATATTACGATTACAGACATGCCGGAAGAAACAACTGGTTCTTCAGAACCAGGTGCAGAGACACCGGAAATAAGCAAACCTGCACAAACAGCAGTAACAACATCACCTGCGGCGGCAGAAACTGTTCCTTCAGCAGAAGACATTGACAGCTACCGCACATTTATGGGGATTGACTTGCTGGCATTAGAGCAGACATTAAGATATATGCTTCCTGTTGTCGTTATTGTAATTTCAGTCCTGATTATTATGTTCAGGTGCTTTCCAAAAGGCAAAAAGCCGAAAAAGAAAATAAAAAAAACTATTAAAAAAAATAACAATGCAAAAAGGAGAAAAAAACTATGAAATATAATGCAATCGCAAAGAAATTAAGCATGACTACACTTGCAGCTGCTATGCTCGCAGCACCGGCAGTAAATGTATTTGCTGCAACAGACGTCACAATCGACACAAACAGAGTTGGTTCCCTGACAATCCACAAATATGATATCACCGCAGCCACAGCAAAAGGATTTAATACAGACAAATATAAGGCTGATGGAAAACAGAATGCAGAAGCAGAAGCAGAGCTTGCTAATTACAAAATTGAGGGTGTTGAGTTTACATACATGAAAGTTGGCGATATCTCAACAGATACAGTTGGCGGACAGGTTAAGGTAATGTATGGAATCCCTGCAGAGCTGGAGAAGATTCTTGGACTTACTGACACAAGAGGAGACCACAAACACACATCCGATGAAGTTTATGATGCAATGAAAAACATCCTGTTAAATAACACACAGTCTAAAAACAAACTGGAAGATTACGTTATGACAGGTTATGGTCATACAGCAATGCCTATGACTGACGAAAATGGTATTTCCACAGCAACAAGTTTACCGCTTGGGCTTTACCTTATCATCGAAACAAAAGTTCCGGCTAACGTAAATACAACAGTTGACCCATTCTTTGTATCCCTGCCTATGACAGACAAAGAGGGCGCTCATTGGTTCTATGACGTACACGCATATCCTAAGAACCAGACAAATATCCCTGATATTGACAAGAGAGTAAGACAGCGTGATGACGTTGGATATGGCAAGCCAGAATATCTTGACACAGCAACATCTTCCGAAGGCGAGATTGTTGATTATATTGTAACATCTCATATGCCAAAGATTACAAGCAAGGCAACATTCCTGACAAAGTACACCTTTGTTGATACAATTGCAAAAGGCCTTACATACAACCGTGACCTTTCCATCTATTTCTACGACAATGAAGCAGATGCAAAAGCAAACAATACAGACGCAGCAGTTGCTCATTGGGATGTAGATTCTGAGTATTTCAGAAGCAGCTACAATGCAGCATCCGAGAAGGCTTCTCAGTGTACAGTTCAGATGACTGAAATGGGTCTGAAAGAAATCAACAAGTACAACTCTGATACACAGATTGAGACAAACTACTCTGGAAGATGGATGGTTCTGTCTTACAGTGCAACTGTAAACGCAGATACATCCCCGATTCTTGGTGACTTTGGTAACAACAATGATGTAAACCTTACCTGGAGACGTACAAATATGGATAAGGATGACAGACTTGAAGATAAATGCCGAGTATTCTCTTATGGACTGGACATTAAGAAAGAGTTCCTGACAGAGGAAGATAATGACAACAATGGCAACCCTACAGACGTAAAGTTCTCTTTAAAGAATGCAACTGATGGACATTACATCGTAGCAAGACAGGATAAAACAGGCTCAGGAATCTACTATGTTGTAGATGCATCCAAGAAAGTTGTTGGCGGTGCAGATGGACTTGATGAGGAAGCAGCTCGTGATGGTGCAACAGCATTTACCCCTTCTGATGACGGAACACTGATTATCAACGGTCTTGAAGCGAATGACTACATCCTTACCGAGACTCATACTTCAAGAAACTATAATCTGCTTAAAGACCCAATTAAGATTTCCATTCATCAGACACAGGATGAGTTTGTTCCATCCAAGACCACACTGTATGATATCGTAGAAATCACAAACAACCCGAACAAGACTTGTCTTGAAACAAACGGTGAAAGAGCACATGCTGAAGTTGATGGTTCTAAGACAGAGATGACACCTGACACATTCACAGTAGATAACAAGCCGGCAAGCGGAAATGCATCTGTTTCCACTAACGCACGAGTAAAGATGAAAATCGTTAATACGCCATCTGGAATTCCTCAGCTTCCAGCAACTGGTGGTGCTGGTACTATCGCATTCACAGTAGCAGGATGCACAGTAGCATTTGCTGGTGTTATGGTTGCAACAAGAAAAAATAAAAAAGATGACGAAAATAAATAATATTCGTTAACATATTAAATCCGGGCGGGAGCTCTTACAGGCGCCCGACCGGATTATTTTTGCAGAAAGGAAACTTTATAAATGGGAGCTAAATCTGTAAAACATAAAAAAGCACCGCCAAAAAAGAAAAAAATAAATATTGGAAAAATACTTTTAGTGTTTATAACAACATGTATATCTCTATGTTTGATTTTATATCCATATATATCAAATTATCTGTTTGAGAACCGTGCTGACGGAATCGTAAGTGCAGTAGAAGCACAGTCAGAGTCAGCAGAAGACAATCAATATGATGATGATATTGAAGCGGCAAAAGCATATAATGAGAATCTTGTAACAGGAAAAATAAAACTAAAAGACCCGTTTGATGAAAACGCAGAAGATGAAGACACAAAGGAATATAAATCTTTATTAAATATGACAGAAGACGGGGTTATGGGTTTTATAAAAATCCCAAGCATAGATGTGTCATTACCAATATATCATGGAACGTCCGAAGAAACCCTGGAAAAAGGTGCAGGCCATTTGCAGGGCACATCACTACCAATAGGTGGACCAAGTACACATACAGTTATTACTGGACATACAGGACTCAGTAGTGCAAAGCTTTTTACAGATTTAATAGAACTTGAAGAAGGAGATATTTTTTTCTTAAATGTCATGGGCGAAAAAATGGCATATAAAATAGACCAGATACAAAAAGTTCTCCCAAAAGATATTGACAGTTTAACAATAGAAGATGGAAAAGATTACTGTACACTTGTAACCTGTACTCCTTATGGGGTAAACACTCATCGTCTACTGGTTCGAGGCGTAAGGACAGATTATCAGGAAGCGACAGAAGAACCGTCTAACTTTGAAGTAAAGAAAACTCAGTCAAAATGGCAGGAAGAATATGCAAAGTCTATTATTATTGCTGCGTCTGCATTTCTGGCAATGATGGCGTTGTTGTTGACATTCAGGTATTTAATGAATAAAAGAGAAGAAAAGAAAAGGCGTAAAAGAAGACGCAAACGAAAAAAGCGAAGACCGACACAGCAAAATAGGTCTCCATCAGACAAAATACACAATGGACCGCCTGAAAATAAAAATGGAAAAAAGAGTGCAAAGAAAGAGTCTTGAGGCAAGAAAAAAGAGCCTTAAGGCTCTTTTATATTTCCTCCTTTCTGACTTTCAACAGACGCATCGTCATAGGCACCGGCAATACCGAAAACGGCAAATGCTGCGGTCACCTTAACGATAACGTCAAACAGCGGGAAGAAGAACGTAAACACAACAGCAATTGCGGCTGCGAATACATACTTCTGTGTTTTCCCACGTGTAAGGCTGAATGCTAAAAATACAGCACCAACCTTAACCAGGGCTGATAACACAGGAAAAGCAAATGTGAGTGCAATCACACTCATAGCTGCAAATGCAGCTTTCTTTGCTTTTGTCTGCGCTGTCAGAACCTGACCGCCAAGCAGTGATGCGGCAATCATTGGTCCTGCAATATCAGCAGGCATATCCAACGATAACAGCACCATAACTGCTACGATGACACGCTTCATGTACTTGAAGGCACGCGCCTTCAAGCAAAAATTAAATGTTTTCTCCATGTACTTTTTCCTCCATTTTCTTTGTTTGGTCCGGCCCGGCTATACCAGGATTTTTAGTTTTTATAAAATAAAACCTCCAATAAGAATGAAGGCATAAATAAAAGAAAATCTATATATAAAGCGCTTCATCTGTTTGACGAACGCCCGAATTCAAAATCGGAAAGAACGAAAATCATATAAAATTTTGATTTCCATCCATAATCTTATGTACTTATAAAATGCATAAAAAAAATAATGATAAAAAATGTGCATAAAATTTTGTCGTTCTGCAAATTTTTCGGCATATTGTTTTTGCAAAGAAAAATAAGGAGAAAAAAATATGGAAAAAGATGATGTTACAACAGAAGATAATATTTTTGATATAGAAATCCCTCAGGATGATGCTTCACCAGATACAGATTTGTTAAAATATCTGGCGAATATTTTAATCACGCAGGCGGAAGTGTGTAACCTTGCACGACAGGTTGTTGATTCAATCATGCCGGGACTTACAGGCGATGCAAACCTCAGTATGGTAAAGTTCATGCCGCTTAATCAGGAAGGCGATTATCTGTATGACAGGATTCAAAACGCCGGCAATCATGTACCTGCTATAGCAATGGTTGGAAATGATGATACATATGAATATCTTATCAATATCATTCCAGATTACGGTGGAATGCCAAGCAGCGAGACTGAACCGGCTGAAATGCCAAAAGGAGCAGGCGCCTCATTAATCAGGACACTGAAAGAAGGGGACAGAAAAAAGTCTTGGCAGTATGATTTTTCAACGCATACCTGGAATGAAAAAACATGCATGGAATACACAGGCTTTACGGAAAAACAGTTCGATATCGTTCACGGATGCGGGTATCCATATTCACCGCATGCAATGCTTATCATTATGGCAAGAGACAGCTTTGGAAGCCTTTCTGATAACGATACTGATATGCTTTATGAAAAAAACAGACAAATACTTGCGCTTGCAGATAAAACAAGGCTGTTTACGTCAATGTCATGGAAGATGGATGAAAGAGATAAAATCATCATCCGCCCGGCTTCAACAGATGCAAAGGATGGACTTGCAGTAGCATACAGAAACGGTAAGTTTGACTTATACACAAGTGCAAAAACAGAGTTATTTGACTGTGTCTACGAGACAGAAGATATTGATGAGATGGCAGGTATTCTGGATGGGATGCTGAACAGGAAGTTTGAACGCGGGACAGTTGCAATTGTACCGTTATCAAAAACCGCTATCGCGATTATGGATAAGCGCGGTGACTGTTACTTTTTATGCGAAGGGGAAGACAGGACGGTATCAGAAAAAGAAAACCAAACCTTCAACCATTACCTTCACCTGTGTGCAGTACGGGCACAGAGTGAATAATAACATTTCAGACAATATGTATTGAAACAGGAGGATAAACAATGAGAAAGAATAACAATAATGATAATATCAAAACAATTGACACTGGGGACAGAAAAGGTGTTATTGACCTCAGCTTCTTTGATAAAGTCAGCAATGAACTAAGTTACAGTGTTGAGGTGTGTGAAGCAACCAGGGATATGGTGGATGATGCTGCACATGATGCCGTAACAAATGCACATCTGGAGCATGTTGATTTTTCAGTATGTGACGCTGACAACTTTACAGAAGGCCTGCTTTTAAAGGACAACAAAATCCGTGATATCCTTATGGAAGGAGAGGATGATGAGTTCTATTACATCCTGATTATAAGTGCACATTATTTTGATGACGATGAAGATGACGACGATTTATGGCTTGACGACACTGACTCCGAAGACGGTGAAGACGGTGATTTTGAACTGCTGGACGATAATGAGGAGGATGAGCTGCTGCCGATTGAGGACCCGGAAGAAGTCCTGATGCAGATTTTCAAGGTGGACAAAAACGACTACAAGAAGTGTTATAACTTTGATTATGACAAAGATAAATGGGTATGGTTTGACTATAAAGAATTAATCGGTATGACAGACCGCCAGATTCAGATGTTCTTAAATGAAGATGACGACTCCGGGGATACCGATATGATGCTGATGCACCGTGAGCTTTACGGTGATATGTCTGATGAGGAGATGGACAAGCTGTTTGAAGACAATAAGGAGCTGCTGATGCTCTACAAAGAAGTTTCAAAACTGGCTTACATTGATATGCTGAACGATAACACGCCGTGCATCTTACCATATGGAGATGTTGACGGTACTGCCGTCATCTTTAAGGACGGCAAATACCGGCTGCTGGCGGTCCTGGATTATGACATCGTGGCAGAGGCATTCGCAACTGCAGACCTGAACGAGATTATTGAAATCTTTACTAATATTGCCGGCAAGAAACCGTTTAAAGACACTGTCTTTATCTTCCCGCTGTCCGGATACTCATTCATGTTCGTTGGCGAGACCGGAGAGTCTGATTATTTCTATATGTACGAAAAGAAAGACGGAAAAATGACGGAAAAAGAAGTTAAAATAAAGGATGATTTTGAAGCAGCTGTGCGGAAGATGCTGGAAGAGGAAGATGATTGAAACTGAAAAAAGAAGGCGCCGTCCTGCTGGTTTTAAGAGACTCGCGGGGCGGCGTTTTTTGTATGTCTTGGGGGATGGGGGAGATATGTCCGGAAGAGTAAAAATAGAAAAAAAGAAAAATACAGCAGCGGCCTTCGGTCGCTGCTGAGGTAGTTTGTGTCAACTTGAAATTTTTGTATATGTATCGGCGACGTTACTTGGAAAGTTTCCTGAAGTAAATGTTTCGCCGGCGGTGTTCTGCCAGGTGCCTGGAAGAGAATAATCTGTTCCAATAAATTTAAATGTTATGCTAGTAGTGATGCTTGTTAGCTTAAAACAGCCGCCAAACATGGAATTCATACTAGTTACATTTTTAGTGTCTAATGTAGACAAAACTAAAGTTGTCAGGTTGCCACAATTACAAAACATATAACTCATATTTGTCGTATTTTGTGTATTAAATGAAGATAAATCTAAAGTTGTTAGGTTGTTGCAATTATAGAACATATCACCCATATTCGCAACATTCTGTGTATCAAATGAAGACAAATTCAAAGCTATTAGTCCGCTGCAATCAGAAAACATTTTATTCATACTCGTAACATTTTGTGTATTTAGTGGAGCCAAATCTAAAGTTGTTAGTCCACTACAGCCATAGAACATCATGCTCATATTTGTCACATTTTGTGTATCAAGTGAAGATAAGTCAATTTCTGTGAGGCTTATACAATAAGAAAACAATGTACTAAAGTTTGTTACTTTTGATGTATTAAATGATGATAAATTTAAAGCTGTTAACGTATTGCAACCACTGAACATAGCATACATACTTGTTACATTTGATGTGTCAAAATGTGTTAAGTTTAATAAGGTTAACTTATAACAGTCTCTAAACATAGAACTCATTTCAGTTGCGGAACTTGTATCAAACATAGTAAGGTCAACTGTCGTTAATGAATGACATCCCCAAAATAGTCCACCATAATTTTCTACTCTAATTTTACCTAATTTTGGCATATTTATACAAGTTAATGAATAGCAGTCCTTAAACATTGCCCCCTGTGAATAGCTAATACTTGTCACATCCGATATTTTAGTCACATTATTAACATTAAATGATGAAATATCAAGTTCTCTTAAATTTAGGCAATGGTTAAACATGCCACACATATTAACTACATTTGAGGTATTGAAGCTTGATACATCAATACTTTCTAAAAAATCACATTTAGAAAACATAGAGCTCATATTCGTAACGTTTTGCGTATCAAACGAAGATAAATCCAAGGTTGTCAGGCTGTTGCAATTATAGAACATGCAGCTCATATTCGTTACCTTTTGTGTATTAAATGAAGATAAATTCAAAGTTGTCAATCCGCTGCAGTTATTGAACATATATGTCATATCCGTTACGTTTTGTGTATTAAACGAAGATAAGTCCAAAGCTGTCAGATTGCTACAATAATAGAACATATCTTTCATATTCGTTACATTCTGCGTATCGAACGAAGATAAGTCCAAAGTTACAATGCCACTACAACTGGAGAACATGTAGTCCATATTTGTTACTTTCTGTGTATCGAACGAAGATAGATTCAAGGTTGTCAGACTATTGCAATTATAGAACATATTATTCATGCTAATTACATTTTGAGTATCAAATCTGGACATATTTATACTTGTTAAATTATTGCAGTATCCGAACATATAAATCATACTCGTTACCTTTTGTGTATTAAATGAAGATAAATCCAAAACTGTTAAGCTTCCACAGTTATAAAACATTTCACTCATATTTGTTACGTTTTGTGTGTCTAGATTTGCAAAATTAACATTGAAAAGTTTTGTTTTTTTGTAAAACATGCATGTACTATTTTTTGCCGCTTGGACTTTGATTCCTTTTATTTGAGTTGACACTTTCATGGCAGTATTATTATTTTCTATCCATGCCACAACACCGCCGTCTCCATCTGCATCAACATCAATAGCTACAGCATCCTCAGGCTTTATTTCATCTGTAAAGATAATTTCTGTTACATCATCCGGAGTCAAAGCATTAAATTCGTTACTATTTTTTGCTCCATATTTATATCCCTTAATTTCAAATGTCTTCACCTTCCCCCATAAATCAACATCCCCGCTTAAAGCCATCTGTACAGTACCATCTTCATTTACATCAACTTTATTCGTCAGTGCTTCATCCGTAAACCAAGAAACAGCGTCGGTAACAACTCCTCCCGGTACCTTAAACACACCGTCCACAATCTGCCCGCTGCTGTTATATACCACCTCATTTACATCGCTCCCATCATCAAACACCAGCCCGGCATCTTTATCTCCATGAAACGTCACCGTATACCCCAGCGTGCTCTTGCTCGGCTTCTCCGTGCTGATTTTAATATCCGGAATCGCTCTCTCCTCATTTGTCTTGTCATCATCCCAGACCTTCGTCACTGTCACGGTTCCGGTCGTCTTATTGTCTTTAAAATCATACACTTCAAGATTTTCATCTCCACCTGTATTTAGTGCATTTTCTGACAGTTCTCCGGTAGCATTAACGCCAGCATCGGTACCAACATCTGCATCCACACCATTCACAACCATCTCTTCTCCGGCATTCTCCGCCGCCAACACTGGTTTCGTATTTACTAATCCAAGCCAGCCGGCTGCAGCTGTAACGGCTGCACAGATACAGAACATCCAGTTACTCCTAATTTGTTTTTGTTTCTTCATTAAAATCCTCCTTTTTGATTTTATTTTTGATATTTTTAATATGACAAATAAAAAAATTTTTCTCATATTTTCGTATTCTCTTTTTTATTTTTTTCAGCATATTAATGTTGTTAAAAATTAAATGCTCAACAGAAGTCTGGTAACGAGCCGGAACGGCGAGTTATCAAAAGAGCTGATTAAGAAAAGGAGAATAAAAATGAAAAACAAAATCTTAGCAATTATGTTAACAACAGGTATGATGACAGGAATGATGGCGGCTCCGGCTGCTGTAAGTGCAGCTGATGTAAATCCGCTGGAACAGCTGGTTAATGAAATGAGCAACCAGATTCTGCCAAACCCTGATGCGGAGACAGCAGAAACAACAGAGACAGATGATGGCTCAAGTGTTCTTGCTGATGCAGGAAATGCAAACGACGAGATTGACCCAAGTTTTTCCCAGTACGACAGCATTCTTGCACCAAGTTCAATCATTAATGAGTGGATTCAGCAGCAGAATGCGGCAAATACAGAAGAGACAACAGAACCGGCAGAAACTACACCGGCAGAAGATGAGTATCTTGCAGGTGAAGAGTTTGGCACCAGACAGGATACACCTAGTGTATGGTATGGAAGTTTTGCCGGAACGCCGGTTACAGTATCCCTCTCTGGTGATGGAGTTTATACAATCACTATGACAGGTGATATGTATACACGTTCTTATTCAGGCAACTATGAACTGGCTACAGACGGAGTTTCATTTGCAACAACATCCGAACCGCTGACAATGACATATTCAGAAGGTGGGGAAATCCTTGCTGCATTTAGGGACGGAGAGGAATACCGTCTTGTAAAAAGCCATTCTGATGAAGCTCCGGAAGAAGCGATTGACCCTCAGGAATTTTTTGGGGCATGGAAAACCACATCTATTTCAGAACATGGTGAAGAGGTGTCTTTTGATTCCGTAAGCGATATTGAAGAGCTGTATGTCCAGGCATACAACGGATATGCAACATTACATATTAAAATGACTGATGGAACAGTGATTGAGTTCTCAGAGCTCCAGCTGAAGGTTGTGGATGGAAAACTCTGCTTTAGCATCAGCGAACCGCTTATCGGAAACATTACCTGCGTAATCAGCCCGAATGCCGATGATGCAGGCATCATGATGGAAGTTTCATTTGATGACAGGGTTGTTGACCTGGATATGGAATACTGTATGGCTAACTGATTTCTTTAAGAGACGTTTTTTAACGTCTCTTTTTTTTATTTTTTTGCATATTAACAGAGAACTGGAAATCCACGACCGACAAAAGTCGTCCGCGGGCCAAATGTTCCGGTTTTAGCTTCGCACGCGGGTTTGAATCCACGTTCGAAACGCGCTTCACTCAGCCTTTTGGCTTCGCTCGCCGCACTTCGTGCTGGTTACGAGCGCGAAGCGCGAGTTATCAGAAATGCAAAAACATAATCCGGAAAATAAGGAGGAAAAAATTATGAAAAAAATAGTAACTGTAAGTATTTTGGCTACGAGTATCTTAACTGCAATGCCAATTACACCTGTTTTCGCAGCAACAACCGGCGTAAAAACAGAAAACGTATTGATGGACAGAAAGCGGTTTGACCATATTAAAAGCAAAGAAACAAGCAAAATAGAATTAAAAGACCGCAGACTTATTTTATAATTGAATCAAGGAGGAAAAAAAAGTGAAAAAGAAAATATTAATGGCGGTTTTATCCGCAAGTATGCTGGCGGCAATGCCGGCAAGTACAGTATCTGCACAGGTATCAGTTGCAGTAAGCCAGGAAGCTATGGTAGGACAGTGGTATGGAAATTATAAAGGAGTCCCGATTACTATGAGCCTGCAGGAGAACGGAGATTACTCTGTTGAGGTAGGAGTCACTTCCCTTGGTGGAGAGTATAACGACGTTGGAACATGGACCGTGAGAGGCGATAAAATCATTCTTGATGGAAGCAATATTAAAGATGAGTTTATCTGTACAGAAGACAAAATTGAGTGTTATTTAAATGACAATAAAGTAACACTTGTAAAAAATGATATTACCGCATGGCAGGGATATGTGCCGCCTGCACAAAATCCTGATGCCACAGAAGCTGATTTTAATGGGACATGGAAGGCTGTTTATTCTACAAATTCTGGGTATACTCTTGAAACAGAAGTAACTGGGATTGTATCTTTTTGTAATATTGATGACGGAATCGGAAACTTTTTTGTACATACATCTGACGGCACAAATATAATGACTACATCAGAAGATTTAAAATTCAATGCCGGACAGATGTCAGGCTCATACATTGACGATGGAGAGGTAGTTGAGGAATACACATTATCTCTTCTTGAAGATGGAAGGCTTTTCGTGAAGATTGTGTACAATGATGGCAATGATGAGTCTGATATGTATATGGAAAAGACAACAACAGAAGATATGGAAGAGACCATGGAAGAAGTTACGAATGAAAGCAATGATACATCTGCTGAAAATGTCACGACAGCATCCAAAACAACAGAACTGTATGGCACCTGGCAGGGTACAATGAATGGTTCTGACGGTACAATCGTAACACTTACTTTAAACAACGATGGCGAATATTCTCTCTCACTGGATGAAGTCCAGGAAGCAGGAAAATGGAGTAAAAGCGACAATGTTGTAACACTGGAAAGCGGGTTCTTAAAACGTGAGCTCGTATTTGACGGCACCGCGCTGACAAATGAAGACGATAAGATTGTTCTCTCTAAAATCGACGAAAAATAAAAAATTTTAAGGGGCCTGTATTTTTCAGGTCTCTTTTTGTAAATTTTCAGCATATTGGAAATATAACAAAACAGGAGGTAAAAATAATTGAAAAGAAAAATTCTTGTGGCAATCCTGGCTATTGCCATGATTGCCGGAACACTTGCAGCACCGCTTGCACAGGTTTTTGCAGCCGGCACAGAAAAAAATGTGACAGGGACATGGTACGGCTCTTCAATTGGAATACCGATTATTATGGATGTCATGGAAAATGGCACATATAAAGTAAGCGTTGACGACGGAAACGAAGAAGAAGGTGTCTGGACCGTAGAAAATGACGAATTCGTCATGGATAAGGACACTGATTATGAAATGAGCCTGCAGTTTGACGGCGATTCCATTTTTTTAGACAACGAAGACGGAATTAATTTTGAATTTGAACGCGAGCCGGCTGAAAAAGAAACAGAAGAAGTAAAAAAAGATGTAAAAGAATCTGACTTCATCGGAGCGTGGAAGGCTGATAACGTTGACTTTGAAGGAGTTTCAAGTTCACCGGATACGCTTGGTGTGTTAAATGCGTTTGCAGAAATCAAAAAAGGCAAAGCTGATTTTTATATCACCGGCAACAAATTCTCAACACCAATCAACTTGGTTGATATGAAAACAACGTTTGAAGACGGCGTCTTATGTGTTGATATTGAAGAAGACGATGTCTCAGCAGAAGCAGAAGTAGTAAAAATAAGTGCAAAAAAAGAAAACAAATGTAAGTTTTATTTTACGGATTCCGGAGTGCTGAAAATGCGTCTGTGTATTGACGGAAGCGTGATGGAATTTAATATGGAAAAAAGCAACCAAAAAGAACTTGCAAAAGCAAAAAGCGGGAACGGTACGGTAGAGGTCAAGGCTGACGAGAAGGAAACCAAAACAGGAAAGACAACTACCGAGACTGTAGAAGAGTACATCGGGGAAGCAAAAAATAGTGTAACAACAGAATCTTAAACTTATATGACTGGCGCAAATCGCCAGTCTTTTTTTTCGCTCCGAAAGATTCTGCATTTTATATACAGCAAATATATTCGCAAAAAATCGCCGGCAGCAATAATTTCCGGCATTGGATATACAGAAACAAAAAACCGATAAAAAGGAGCGAAAAAAAATACATGAATCAGAACAAAAAAATATATAAAACCGAAAGAGAAGGACAGATTGAATTTTTTGATAACTATGGTATCCCGTGGGAGGAAAACGATGGCGTGCTTGTGGAGAACTGCGACGGTGTGTATAACGGGGTGCTGTTTGAGTTTAAGCTTAACATTAATGACCTGAACAAGACGCTGTTCCAGGCGGTTAAGTATCTGTCTCAGATGAGACTGAAGGGCGAGAGTGTGCCTGCAGTTATTATCTTGGTTGACCTAAATGCAAGAAAGGCTTATGTATATCATTCAGAAGATTACAGGAATGATATCCAGAAAGTGTATGTTGGACCGGCTTCAAAAAATAATGCGGGGTTCTCGGCGAAACCTCCGGTTGATACATATGATTACAGCGACGATTACGAATCTGGACTTCTAAGAACAAAATTGAAAAAAGAAAAAACTACAACAGAAAAATATATGGCTATTGATATTGATGAGAACTGCATCCTTGGCTGGGCTGAAAGATTTTACAGTGAAGTGCCTAAGGCAAATAAGGGAGATTTCCTTGGCGATGAAAAAGGTACTGCAATTAAGATTGTTGGTGAAATCCGTGAGCCAAAGCATTTTGCCGGTCTTATCAAGCCTTATACAGGAAAAACCAATAAGGCATTTAACCTACAGATGGACTGCTTAAATGACAGGCTTTCCAAAAAAGACCTCGGGGCGTTCTATACTCATCCGGTATATGCGAATCTTGCAGCCAGAGAGCTTGTTCTGCCGGCAGCCAATGCTGCGATTAAGGCAGGTAAAAAAGATTATGTTATTCTGGACAGATGCGCCGGAACCGGAAATCTGGAGTCTGCACTGATTGGGTTGAAAGATGATAACGGCGATGAGCTTATTTCACACTGCATTGTCTCAACTTATGAATATTGGGAATACAAAGTCCTTAATGAAAACATCGGGGATAAAGTAAGACATATTATCCCGTCTTCTGAAGCGAATGTTGAATATTTTGGCGGCAAGGTGCTTAACGCCGATGCGATGAGCGAAAAGTATATTAACAATAAGACAGTTAAACAGTATCTGGATGATGAAGACTGTGCAGTGATTTTGTTTGAAAATCCACCGTATAGAGATGAAGTAAGTGATAACTCTGAAAATAGAGGGACAAAAGTCAATCAGTCGTTTGTTTTCAAAGAATTGTTTGACGAACTGAAAAACCTTCGAAACAGCTCTATCGCAACAGCACGTGACCTGTCTAATCAATTTATTTATTCAGGCGCGAAACATTACCTGAGGCAGGATACTGATAGCTATATTGTATTTTCTCCAATCAAATACTGGAAAACTATTGGGCTGATTGATTTAAGATTTGAATCTGGATTCTTATTCAACAGAAAAGAATTCCATGCCACAGAAAGTGCTATTTCATGCATATTGTGGAGTAATAAACCAGGAAACAGCGAATCTGTCACTCTGCATAAGTATAGTATTTCAGATAATGAAGTTAAAGACAATGGCTCATGTACTCATATTAAAGCTTATGATTCTTTTTCCGAAAAGTATTTTGACTGTGATATCCGGGAAGATGATGATGAATGTGGAGTCTTCTGTGAGGCAGATGGTACTGAAACTTCTGGTAGAAAATGTACTGGAAAATCTTACTACAACAAAGAAATAATCGCTTATATGAGAACTACAGCCATGGCTATCAATGCACAACAGCGATACCTTACAAGACAGAAAATCTTTAATGCTGCTGGATTCTATCTCCGCCGCAATACATATATGGTAAAATTGCCGATGTTTGTCGCAAAATTGCTTCCGCAGGATTCCTGGGATGAGAAAGACGTATATTTCACCACCTCAGACGGCGGCGATGCATATACAAAAGACAATGATTTCTTACAGTCTTGCATGCTTTATACCGTGCTTTCCAATCAGAACAAATGCTTAAGTTTTCTTGGCTCTGACGGCCGCATGTATCAAAATGAGTTATGTCTTGACAACAGCAGATATGAAAAAGCAAAAGAAGAAGTAACTCAGGACGGAAAAGAATCTAACTCTGAAGATGAAATGCTGAAACTGCTCCCTGTTGCTTATCATGACATAATGGCATATGGCGAACTTGACGATGACGAAAAAGAGCTGCTTGAACTCTGGAAAAAGATTCTCGGGGAAGCAAAACAGACTGAAAAATATAATCCGGAGCTGAATTATGGCGTGTATCAGATTACAAAAGAACTGAATACATTCACAGAAGAAAAGAAAGGAAAAGATAAGAAGAAAGTGTATGATTACCCGCAGCTGAACGGGGATTTAAACACACTGAGAACGAAACTGAAAGAGTATTATGTTTCTCATATTAAAGAAAAGATGTTTAAGTATCAGTTGATTAAATGATGTTAGATGAAAAATTAAACGAAGACGGAGTAAGAACCTGGCTGCGAATTTCGCAGCCAGGTTTTGTATTGCGGTAAATTTGGCATATTATTTTTGATTTTTTAAGATAAGAAAGGAGAAAATGAACATGAACAAAGAGGAAAAACTGGCAAAGGCTATCGCTTTTGCAGCAGAAAAGCATGCAAACCAAAAGCGTAAAGATGGAACACCTTATATCTTCCACCCGCTGGCAGTTGCTGAACTGTTAAAAAGATATGATTACGATATCGATTACCAAGTAGCCGGAGTCCTTCACGATGTGTTAGAAGACACTGATGCAACTGACGAGGAAGTGAAAGCATTTGGCGAGGATATCTATGAAGCAGTAAAGCTTGTTACCAGACCAAAGGGTGCAGATGAAGCTGAATATGTCAAAAATATTCTCGGAAACCGCATGGCTGCAGTAGTAAAAAATGCAGATAAGGTTCACAATATGTGTGACATCATAACCACAAACAACAGGAACGCAATTTTAAACTATGCAAAAAAAGTTGAAAAATATTATAAAGGAAAATTTTCATATGCATTAGACAATGCAATTGATAACGCATTGTATATGAGCGATTTTTGTAATATAAAAAAAGAAGTGAGATGCTGCATTCCTGATTACACGATGGAAGAGATGACTTTATACTCAGACAGAAGAAAAGAGACTAAGAAAAGATGCTTAACAGCAGAATCTAAATAAGATTCTGCTTTTTTGTTGTCTGAACAGATGGAAAAAGAGCGGAAGAAAATAGCCAGCAAAAGCCCTAAAAAAGACTTGCAAAAAAAATTTCTTTTTTTTATTTTTTTCGGCATATTAACTGTGCAAGAAAAAGTCCTCCGAGACAGCACCTGGAGGCGGCAGAAAAATGATTGAAAAAAAATTGTAAAAACGTTACACTTTTATTTTTTTCTGCATATTAAATTTGTAAGACAAAAAAGTATTCAAGTACGCCATTTGGACGAAGACCCGGACTTCGAAAAATCCCGGGAATGGCGCCGGTAACACATTAACAACAATATCATCGTATTTCATCAGGACTATCCCAGACTGCGTTTGGGAGAAAAGGAAACGCTTTGACTGCATTGTGAAGCAAGAAAAGAGTAAGAAAAGATAAGATAGAAAGATAATATGGACGACTCTGCAGACAATTTGCAACCCTGTTTTTCGTATGATGATAGAACCTAAACTGAATACCGTGATGCTTATGGGAACGCTGGCAACTACTAGTTTTTAAGACATAAACAGCGTTAAGTGTATATTCGAGCGGTGAGAATCGATTAGGGTCCGAAGAGAATAGTTCTTCTTCGAATCGGTGACCACAGGGGTTGGAGGCGTGTCATGACCTCATATGCCTAAGTGCAGAAGATGATGAATGCATATGGTTAAAAGTAGCGCGCGGGGGCAAGCCGTGGTATGTTCTGCCATGGAAGTACAGCTCTTGGAGGATGCGTGGTATACGCTGGAAACGGCTTTAGATGCGCGGATGTACAAAAGGCTAAGTTTATAACTATTCAGACGAGTCCGAAGAAGTAGCAGGATGAGCCTTGGTAGATATGAATGAGGTGACCGCATCTGGACTTCCTGATGAGTAATCGCAGGGATGAAGACCACGTGGTTATATTTTGGCAGATTTGCTTATACAGAAATCTGATAAAATATGGCTCTATGAAGAACGCCTGAGCGAAGCATGTAACTTTTTTCGTGAACGGCATGGTTTCTCCTCACACAAGTGTCCGTAATATCCAATACTGTAGAATGAGACTATCTTTTTCTGCAGGGATAGTGCGGCCTTGTGATGCAGGAGAAACTATGCCATTTCGCTTCAGCTTGTAACCGGAACTGTGTTGGCTTACATCTTCGTTATTCAAAGCCTATAGCTTGAGAAAAAAAAGCGTATAGGGAAAGTTTTTCGGTTGATAGTAAGCCATAAACAGGTCTGGTTACAGAAATTTGTTTCTTTGAAAAAGAAACAAATTTCCAATATTTTTGACAATTTTTTTATACTTTCATATTTCGATAACCTCTCGTTTTTTATTGGCCCGCCGGTTAAGGCGGGCTATGTTTTTTTGTGGCTTTCGTGAGGTAAAGCGTGATGTATTGTGTGCATGGTGATGGTTTATCGGCGGCAGAGCCGTTGTTAGTTTGCCGGCTTGTGTATGGATTGAGTTTTCCTTTTACGAAAACCTTGGATTGACGTCAGGTTTCGGCCGGTCAAGCCGGAACGATGTGTGTTGGCTGATGTGGCGATTGAGTTTCCTTTGACGAAAACCTTGGATTGACGTCAGGCTTTGGCCGGTCAAGCCGGAACGATGTGTGTTGACTGATGTGGCGATTAGAAAATCTTGGACATGGCTGCAAGTGTTGGTATTTGTATGATGGAATTGTCCGAATATGCGTCTGTTTTTATGGCATCCAATCTTTTTCATATTAATAACGTAAAACTGATTGCGGTAATCACACAATCAAAATAATTAATACAACAAAGAAGGGAGACTCAATTATGAGCAGAGTTTTAATTGAAACAAACAGCGGGAAGGTATTTGGGACCAGGAAGCAGGTGCAGGAGAGAAGAATCCGCACACAGGAAGAAATTGAAGAAGCAAGAAAGCAGGACGCTTTTATAAGAGTATGCTCTTCATATGGACTGCCACCTGAATTTTACAGAACCGGGCTTCTTTATAATGAAGGGTTCTACTACCTTACAGGTCTTTTCGGTGCTGATGCTGAAATTACATCACTTACAGGGATTACAACAACAATATCATTTAAAGAAGTCGTTGACGGCATCAAAGCAGAGTGTGAGAAAGAGCTGGAAGAGCTCGCGCCAATGATGGAGATGCTTTACGATTCTATTTCTGACTGTAAGGTAAGAACATCTGTCAGACAGGAAATCGTAAACCGTCAGAAGTGCGCAGAAAAAGCGCTTGACATTTGCTGCTTCCAGATGAGTGAGCTGTTAGAAAACATGGGGCTTCCAAAAGAAGTATATTGTGCAGGATGGAAGACCGACAGGTCAGATGCTCACGTTTATGAATTTGTTTCATATCGTCCGGAAAACGGCAATGAGAAACCATTTATCCTGGAAGATATCTGCAAGTCTTCATCTGACCCAAATCGCTTCAAGGCAGTTTCATATGAAAATCTTAAAAAAGGTCTTCTCACTTATGCGGCAGAGACAGCGCGTGATGCTGAAGACCCGGAAACCATTGCTGAAGCGACAAGAATGTACTATATGCTTGACCGCATGTGTGAACCAAGCGTTGATATTATCAGTATCAATGTTGATGGTTCAAATATGAAAAAAGTCAAACATTGTACCGGCCAGCTTATGCTTCCATTTTAAAAACTTGTAATACAGCAGACGCAAAAGCGTCTGTTTTTTTTCGCAAAATTTTGTGTTCTGTAAAAAAATCCTGCATATTGGATATAGAAGGACAAAAGAAAAGTCCAAAAAAAATACAAAATCCAGGAGGATAAGATATGAGATTAAAAATTACAGGAAAGAATATTACATTAACAGAAGGGATTAAAGATGCAGTAAAAGAAAAAGTAAAAAAATTTGAAAAACTGGTAGGAGATGACACTGCTGTTGATATCGTGTTAAGCGCAAAGCATGGCCGTGCAAAGGCGCAGCGTGCAGAAATTACCGTTAAGACTAAAAACAGCGTAGTGAGAGCTGAGGTTACAGACGAGGACCTTTACCGCGCAATTAATTCTGCCGTGGATGTAGTAACAGAAAGAATTAAAAAAATCAAAGAAAAAAGCAGAAAAAGAGCAGGAAGTGAGAGCATCAGAGCAGCAGAAAAGGAAGTAACAGTTGAAGAAGAAATCTCTGTTGGTCTTGATGCTGTTGAAGATTTTGAAGCGGTTGCGAGCATCAACCGTGAAAAAATCGTAGCGGCTGAAAACATGACGAGGGATGAGGCATGCATCGAGATGGAATATACAGACCACGATTTCTACATCTTCCGGGATTCAGACAGGGATGATATGCTCTGCGTAATCTACAGACGAAAAGCAGGAGGTTATGGTATCATTTCCGTTTCGGAAACAGTGTAAGTTTAATATTTCAAGAGTCGGCGTGATTTGCCGGCTCTTTGTTTTTGTACAGATGTTTCTTTTGCCATATTAGGTGTAATTCAGAAATACGGACGGAAGAATTTTCAGAAAGGAGAATCTTAATATGACAAGTGAGCATTACAGCACTGAGCGTGAGAGCAGGGAGTGTCTGATTAATTTTGGAATTGGCGTTGGCCATGTTGTCGATGATTTTGTAATTAACCGCGGACATAAGGACGGACCGGAAATACATATCCTTACATCCACCGGAATAATAGTAATTAAAAACTACTACACCCACAAAATAGTAACTAAACTTATTGCAAGACCACAACAGATTCAACGGTATTACACAAACGTAGGAGAGAAAGCCCCTGCATGGCTTCTAACAATAGCGAAACAGCATAACAAACTCGGATACAACAAAATCTGAAGGAAAAGAGGGATTTAAAAATCTCTCTTTTTTTTGTTTTTCGTTTTTGTCCTGGCCTTAATTCCAGCATATTGCACTTAGAAAAATTAAATTTGCTGGAGGTGGTACATGAGGTGACAAGCGAGCACTACAATCAGAATAGAGACTGGCGAGAATACTTAATATCTACTGTCATCGGGGAAGGAAATATCGTAGACAGTTTTATTGTCGATAAAGGACACCGGAATGGGCCGGAAATACATTCTGTAACAGATACAGGGATTATTGTGATACATAACCAAAAATCCGGAAAGATGGTAACAAAATTAATAGCAAGGCCAGGGCAGGTAATACGATACTACAAAAACGAAGGAAAAGAGGTTCCATGGGAAATTGTCAAGATTGCAAAACGGCATCAGGCGGAATTTTGCAATCAGGTTTAAAAAATCGCAAAAAAAAATCTTATATTTTAAATATTCGGTATAATGAGTGTAACTAAAAATAATTGTATACCGGAAAAAATTAAAAAAAGGAAGAAAGAACATGAAAAAAATAAATGGTGTAACAATGGATGGTTCTACAGTCATTGATATTGACTGGAATCTTGGTGAGATTGTGATTCCAGAATATGCTGATGACACAACTTATAAAATGCAGCTGTATGGAATCAAATGTTTAACAATAAGCAGTATTTCACTTTTGTTAAAATTCATAGGATTGCCGAAAAAACTAATATTGAATGACAAAAATCTGTCGTATGGTGGTGACATGCTGACAACATTATTTCTTCGCCCTGGAATGGAATGGCTGGAAGTAACGGAGAAAAATACATACTACAAAACAGTTGACGGAATGTTATATACGAAAGATGGTAAAGTTCTTGTACGATGTCCAAGTGAGAGAAAGGGAGATGTAATAATCCAGGAAGGAACAGTATCAATTGGAATGGATGCGTTTAGACAGACGAAAATATCTTCGGTAACGCTACCGGATTCAATGTGTATGTTATATGAGAAAGCATTCTGCGAATGTAGAAACCTTGAACACGTTAACTTTGGAAAAGGGATAACTTATATTGGAACTACGGACTCTACTTCGATTTTTGAATCATGTGTGTCTCTCAAGAAATTAGAATTTCCGAAGCAGATAACAAGTATTGGAAGTAGGGCATTTTATAACTGCAGCCTGGAAGAGGTCGTTTTTCATGAAGGCTTAAAAAAAATCAGTCAAAGCGCTTTCATAAGTAATAACTCACTTAAATCTGTCACATTGCCGTCTTCAATTAAATATATTGGCGCATTTAACTTTGATGACGCAGAAGATATATACCTGACAGGAGGAGGAATCCCTTCAGGTCTGATTGATGCGATTACGTCTGGACCAGTCATGCTGTTGTCTAAAAAGTTCAGGGCAGTAACAATACATATGCATGATAAGGCAATATGCATACCAAAAGTGCTCAATTCTGAGCAAAGGTCAAAGATAAGAAAACTTATCCATTCATGTAACGAATACCTTTTTGGTGATACATTCAAAATATCAGCATTGCGTGACTCAAATCAGGATGCTGCGCTTGGAACGCATCTTTGCGGCATGTCAAACAATAATACAAAAGAATATTTAAAAAACCAGGCAGATGACATGTCAAAACGTTACCTGCGATATGGAGATACAAAACATTTAATACAATTGCTTGAAACAGGATTCGTAAACCTTGATACATTAAGTGACTTAATAGATTTAATGCAGGACGAAGATGTAAGATATGTAGTAACACCAGAAAAAGAGCCTGTAGTTATGGCATACATCATGCAGGCTTCAAGAGAATGCAGAAGAGAAAACGAAAAAGAAATGGAAAGAAGATTTTCTATCAACTAATATAGTACTCAAGAACAAAATTTTCAACAGAAAAAGAAACGAGAACTGAAATCCGTTCTCGTTTCTTTTTTTTAATAGTCAGGCTGCGCCCTGGTTGCATGATGCCTTGCTCTTGTTCTGCATTAGGATAAACATAATGTTTCCATCAAGAACATGCTGCACACTTAACATAGAACCGTCATTTCTGACATCTTCGCAGATAAATTCTTCTGTGTTGATGCCAAGAATATCAGAAACAGCAGTTAAAATTTCTTCATCAGCTGCATCATCAGGAATTTCAAGATGCTGGCATAACACTTTGTCCCAGAAATGGACTGTGTATTCATGAACCGGGCGTTTATAATGATTACCGGTATCAATGACGTGCATCGGATAGAAATCATAAATGACATATCCAAGGTCTATTGAATAATCAGAATCACTGTCACAGCCAAATGTATCATAATCCAGGGATGCATGGAGTGCTTCATAAACGAGTTTTTCATCACATCCTGCTTCAAGCATACGGTGTAAAGTATCCTCGATACATCCACTGATATCAAGCTGGCGGTCAATATCTTCAACAACTGGTCCGATTACATAAATAGGTGCAGCAGCGCATCTCTCAATCTCATAAATTGTTTCATCACGTCCTAACAATTTCTTTAATGTTTCAAACATAATATTTTCCCCTTTCTTTGTCTGTTAAAGATTTCAAAAATAATATGAAAAAATATTAAGAAAGCAAAAAAGAAAGAATAAAACTAATTCCTAACGGTTAGGAATCGGTTTCGTATAAACTCGCAAAAATCAATACCTCAATAGAAATTTCGGCATATTACCAATATCCAAACGAAAAGAAATAAAAAAACACAGAAAGGCGGATAGGTAATATGACAGGAAATAGAATCAGCAATAAAAAAACATTATGGGAGAAAAAAGGCGGAAGAACATTTCATGACGATTTAGATACAGGGAAATACGGAGAGAAGGTTCTTGCAGCACGTATGAACAGTTTTCCAAGTGTCGCAGCGGTAATGGATATCAGTGATTCCAAAAGAGGAATTGCCGATGATATTGATTTTGAAATCCTGTACAAGGATGGACATACATCAACTGTTGAAATCAAAACAGACCTTATGGCACATAAGACTGGCAATTTTGCTTATGAAGAATACTCACACAAGAATCCAGGATGCTTCGCAAGAACAAAAGCAGACCATATTCTTTATTTCGTAAAAGAGACTGATATGGTTTATGTCCTCAATCCTGTAAAATTCAGAGAGTTTATCGCAGAGATGAAGATGGATAAAGAAAAAGCAGCAAGCTTAAAAGTAAGACCTTCCGGGATGGGAGAAGGAGCCTTCGGATATCTCGTTCCAATTACAGTACTTGCAGAGACTGATGTATTAGAATGTACATTCACAGCAAAACAGCATTTGTGGGCCGCATAAACAGGCGGCCTGCTGGTCAAAAAAACATAAAAGGGCGAAAAATATTGTCGTTTTAAATGTTTCACGTGAAACATTTATCGCTTAAAGCCGAAAAGCGTCTCAAATCGGCTCTAACGGCCTCTCAGAGACATTCAGAAGTTTCGCTGACATATTTTTTGTATAAAAGGAGGTTTTTTCTTAATTCTTTCTGTTTTTATAAAAATCCGGCATATTGTAAATGAATCAAAAGAAAGGCTGGTGAAAAAAGATGAATAGAGGAAATTCTCAAATGGAGCAGTTCTTCAGATTTATGCTTGCGTTTGTCATTGTAATGATTCTTATTGGCGTTGCCACGAAATACCTTGATGACAATTATTCAAGTTTTCAAATCGAAGAGACAGCAGATAAGGATGCAGAAAAAGAAGACAACAAAGAATAATAGAAGAAAGGAAGAAAGATATGGCAAAAAGAACTTTCAAAAGTAAATTCTATAACTGTAGTTACTATGCATATACTCCTGTCAGCAAGGTTCCGGATGATACTATGATATCATGTACCATTTATGGAGATATCAAAAAAGATGATGTAGAACAGTGGAAGAATGCTTTTGGTCTTGTCCTCTGGAGCGAGAATGAAGAGCGAAAACTTCAATATAATTGTTTTTCTGTTAAGGGATACATACCAAAAGGAAAGCTTGCAGAAGCAAAAGAGAAGCTAAAAGAAAAAGAGTTTCAAATTCATCACGACAGATATACATACATGCATTTTGAAATTCCTGGCGGGTATCTGTATTCCGGTTGGAAAAGTGGAAGAAAGACTAAGATTAAACCGGAAGACCTTCCTGACAGTTATGTATATCTTTGCAATTATAAAAAAGAGGGATATCTTGAAACTGCAGGTGTCGTTGATGTAAAATATAAACCTTGCATATTCCATAACCATTCATACAAAGATGATTTTCTTTTTATCTCTTATACAAAAGAGCTTTCAGAATTAGAGTCAGGCAAGAGTTCAGATGAGGTATTTGACGCATGCGATGAATATATTTTTGGGAATGATATCCTTGTCGCAATCAGAGGCATTGAACAAAACAATCAGGATAATCATGAGCTCCAGGCAAAGATTCAGAAAATTAAATCTGCAATGGTTGACCAGTATAATGCATTTGTTGATGAAATGAACCTCACATACAATCGAGGATTGAAACATGTCAACGATATTGCTGAACTGCCTCAATAGAAGAAGTGTGTACAGCACACTAAAACCGATTCCTAACGGTTAGGAATTGGTTTTAGCCATCGATTTTGTCCCGAAAGAAGTTTTTTAAGCGATTTCGGGGCTTTTTACATACATCTATATGAAAAACCTGGATTTGTCGTATAGATGAAACTAATACTATTTTTACGCTACAATAAATATATATTTTTACAAAAAATGGCTAATTCCAGCCGAAAATATATAACAGAAGGGAAATCTGCTTATGACAAATATGGAACGCATTAAACGAATGGACGAAAAAGAACTCGCAGAACTGCTGGTGAAGGAAACCATTCAACAGGATGTAGATTACGAGTGGGACGAGTCACCATTTGCCATATATGAAACTGTATACGAGCTGCCAAACGGCGAGGTTTATTACGACTACGATGATGCACTCAAGGACTGCATTAAATGGCTCCAGGAGGACGTTGACGCTGCTTCAGAAGTATAATCTGAATATTGCTTACTTTCCTGCCATGCAGGTAATAAATGGAGGAGTTTTGGCATACAGGCCAAAGCTTCCTCCTACGGCAGAAGATTCGGCAAAGATTTGCCTTACTCTTCTGCCATTGGTATAATACAAAATGTAAAGAAAAAAATAAGAAAAATTCAAAAAAGTGTTATCATCCGAAAATTTTTAAGCATATTGTATTTGTAAGGAATAATCGAGGACGCTTAGCCCAGTTGGTTAGAGCATCCGGCTCAACGCCGCAAGGTGTGCGAAGCCAAAGATACGAAGCAGATTTGGCGAGTAACCGAAAATGGTTATGAGCCGTCTATATTAAAGTTTTTATAACAATTGAATATAATTACATTTTGGACGCTTAGCTCAGTTGGTTAGAGCATCCGGCTCATAACCGGACGGTCCTGGGTTCGAGTCCCAGAGCGTCCACTTCACTCCTTTTTTAAAACCAGTTGGCAATTTCTGCCGGCTGGTTCTTTCTTTTGTAATATGATAAGCATACGGCTCAATGCCGAAGGCATGCGAAGCCAAAGATGCATAAGCAGATTTGGCAAGTAACCGGACGGTCCTGGGTTCTCGAGTCCCAGAGCGTCCATTTCGCTTCTTTTTTAAGAATCAGTTGGTGTTTCCTGCCGGCTGGCTTTTTTGCCCTACTCTTCCACTTTTTGGCTTTTCTTAAATTTCAAGTTCTCTCCTCTTCCATTTTTGTGTATACTATATTACAACGCATCTGATTTTTTCATTCTTGTCCTATGTATTTGTTTATTATGTTAATAACAACATTATAATTGATTAATTGATTATATACGCCTCTTGTAGGCATTCAAAAAACCGTGAAAGCATTGTATTTGCTGGGGTTTTGGCGTTTTTTATAAATATATGAAAAAGAATTATTTGGAGTAAGTTGTGTACAATTTTGGAGTTACTGATATCATTTCATAAAATAACTTGTGTCTAATTTTGGAGCTGAATTTCAGCATCAGTTATTGCTTATTTTGGCCAAACTAGTGTCTAATCTTGGAGTAAGTTATGTACTTTTTTGTAGAATTTACTAAAAAATTAAAAGAGGTGTCCAAATTTGGAGCGTAATATAATAAAAGAGGTGTCCAAATTTGGAGTGCTTATTAAAAAGAATAACTCCAAAAAGGTCGTTATGTTTACTTAATAATTTGTAATAATTGCATATTACAATATATTGTATACTATAGCTTTTACATGTAGCATATATTGTTTTTTATGATTGTATTCGTAATAATAATTAAAAAGAGGTATATTTAAGAAATAAACAAAGAAGTGTACAATTTTGGAGTTGGTATTATATATTTCTTGTATAGTATTCTTTAAGATATGGAAATTAATAAGAAAGAAAGGGCTTAAAATACGTTTAAATATTGATTTATGACCAAAATAGAGTCTGATTATTAAACTTGTGTACAAATTTGGAGGTCATAAGATGTTAAATTTATGTTTCACATAAAGATAGCTCCAAATTTGTACACTTCTTTAGAAACTTGTGTACAAATTTGGAGTTTATTTTGATGATAAATAATATAAAGCCGTAAGGCTCCAAAAATGGCCACATCTTTGCAAACTTATGTACAAATTTGGAGCTGCAAAAAATAAATATAAGCTCCAAAATTGTACACTTCTTTCAAAGAGGTGTACAATTTTGGAGTCGAAAAAAATAAATATAAGCTCCAAATTTGTACACTTCTTTTGAAGAGGTGTACAAATTTGGAGCTGTGTAGATTTCTGAAACTTGTTAATGCAGAGCAAAGGAATTGTAAAATATGTTTGTATTCCATTTCAGTGGTGTCCTGAAAATATTCTAAACTTGTGTATAAAATGGAGTGCTTTTTTACAAAGAAGTGTACGATTTGGAGTTTGTTCATTGCTTTTTTTTCAAATGTCTGATATAATGCTCGTAAAACTTATGGTCAAAATGGAGTACATAAATAAAACTTATGGTCAAAATGGAGTATATATTTTGAGCGAGAATGAAAAAATACAAAAAGACGTATATGAATCACATGGAGATTTATTTCAAAAGTCTAATGCGCTAATCAATGGTAAATACAGAGCTTCTTTAATGGACCAGAAAATACTGAATATTGTCCTGTCAAAGTTGGAAAAGCGTCAGTTTGAAGACCGTGGAGAAAGCGAAGGGCTTGTTTGCACGTTAAGTGCAGCTGAACTAAAAAATATGCTAAATGTTGAAGGTGGAAGCTTCTATACACAGTTAAAGAAATCGGCTGTAAACTTGGTCGGATATGTCATGGGGTATTCTGACGATTCATTGAAAGCATTTACATATCTAACAATTGTCACATATGCAAGTTACCAGGATGGAATATTCACTGTAATTGTAAACGGTAAACTTCGTGAAGAAGTTAACAGAAAAACACAGTTTACAATGCTGGATTTGCCAACTATGCTTGCATATAAAAGTGTTTATGCATTACGTCTGCATGAAGTACTGCTCTCAAAATGTTATAGAAAAAAAAGAGCCGGCGTATCAAAATATACTAAAAAAGAGCCGGATAAAGGAAAATATAAAATAGAGATTAGTGTTTCAGAATTAAAGTTGTCGCTTGGATGCATCAACTCAGATGAGAAAAAGGTTAAAGCAATATTAAGTGACTCAGCGAATCCAGACTATGATGCAGCGGTAGAAGCAGCATCGGAAAAGGCATTTAAAAGATTTGCAGAATTTAAACGTAAGGTCATAGATGTTGCGGTAAGTGGAATTAATGAGGCTGATAATGGTACAACAGTTTCATATGAAATGAATAAGGCAGGGTACGGGGGGAAAGTATATAGCCTTACATTTTATGTTGAACTTGGAGCTGATAAAAATAAAGATAAAGATATAAAATATAAAAATATAAAAGATAAAGATGTGATAGATGGAAAACTGATTGAATGTAAGGATGTCACAGATTCAAAATGCAATCAAGAGATATCAGAAGAAGATGCATTTGAAATATATTATGAGGTAAAATCACTTATTGAAGAGGAAATTTCGCTTAATGACATAAAAGCAATATGTAAAGCTGCAGATTATGATATGGAAAAAATAAAAAACGCTTATAATATTGCGCAGGGGTCTGGAAATATATCAAACCTGGTCGGCTTTTTAATAAAAGCAATTAAAGATGGTTATTCTAAACCAGTAAAAAAACGTGGACGTCCTCCGAAGAAAAATACTTTTAATAATTTCCCTCAACGCGAATATACACAGTATGATTTTGAAAGCATTGAAAAAGAAATGATTAAGAGAACAAGCCCGGACAATTAATCCCCGGGCTTGTTTTTTACTCTTCTTCCAATTCAGTAAGTTTTTTGTCAATAATTTCTCTGATATTTTTCAGGTCTTCTATTGCTTTTTCTTTACTGCTGTTTTTTATAACAGCATTATTGTTTAAAATATCTTCAAAATCTTTTGCACATTTTGCAATGATTTTTGCACCGTCGCGTCTTCTTGTGGATACTTTTGGCGGTATTATGTCTATTTCGCCAAGTTCTTCATTTCTGGCTTTTGCGATAAGGTTTAAAATCCACTGCCTTGATATATTTTCAACACCAACAGTTTCTGCCTCATTTCTTATCTTAAACGCAATCATCTCCTGTCGTTCAGGTGAAAGGGATGAACAATTTACGAGTGCTGACCAGGATGCGCCTTCATCGGCAAGGTCCTGAAGCTTTGGAATAAGCTTTTTGAACTGCCTGTATTTTTCAATTGCTTTTGTGGAGCGTTCCATTCTTTCTGCAACAAGCTGCGTTAAAGTCGTCATATCTGTTGATAACCCTTCTTCTTCGCGGAGTTCGCGGATTGAATTGAGTAAAATAGCAGCTTCATTAGCAAGAATGGATGGTTTTGGTGTTTCTCTTGTATGCAGATTCATGGATATCAGTCTGAGACGTCGTTCAGCGTCTGATTTTGGGATTTCTGTTACGATAACAGGAACCTTTTTTAAACCAGCCTGCTTTGCAGCAAGATATCGCTTATGCCCGGATTCTATTTGATAAAATTGTAAATCTCCGTCTTTTCTTATTGGATAAGCGAGAATTGTACCTTTAAATCCATCGTTTTCAATATCTTTAGAAAGTGAATCAATTGAATCCTGGTTAAAGTCACCAAATATAGTAATATTCTCTTCGTCTAATATAAGGTTTTCAACAGGGACATCAATAACGCCAGAATCTGTTCCATTCTTACTTCGTAATACTTTATCTGAGAGTGTAAACTCATTTTCTAATAAGCCTTCAAATTTCATACGTGACATGACTCAGACTCCTCCTCATCTAAATCTTTAATACGGTCAAGGATTTCACAAACAAGCATTTCGTATTCTTTTGCAGATTTGCTCTTTGGCGCATATTCAAAAACACTCTGATGGCATGCGATATGCTCTTTTAAGATAACACTCTGAGAAATGTTAGTCCTGAACATGCATGTACCAAGTTTTGTCGCTATATTATCCACTTCAATCATCATATTTCTGGCAAGGTTTGTCCTTCCATCATACATATTCATAATGATTCCAAGGTAATCTGCTTCCGGGTTAGTGTATTCCTGAGCTTCACTTATACTCTCACATAAAGATGTTAATGCTTTAGGTGAAGCGATATCTGGATTAACAATCGGCATGATATATTTGCTTACAGACAGACAAAGCATATGTGACCAGTTCGGGCTTGGTGGAACATCAATCAAAATATAATCATAAACTTCTTTAAGCTCGTTGATAATCTTTCTGAAGGTGACAAGTTTATCAGTAGTTGCAATATTTGTAACACTGATATTTGCCGGAACCAGATGCAGATTTTCCGTAACAGGTCTTATCACATCAAAAACGCTTACACTTGTTTTACGCATGCAATCAAGGATTGTAAGTATGCTATCTCGGTCTTCGATTGTGTTTCCAAAGAAGTAATAAGTAATATCTGCAGCCTGGCCATCCAGGTCAATTACAAGTACTTTGTAATTCTGGCTTAAATAATAAGAAACATTAAAAATAGCACTGCTCTTTCCACATCCGCCTTTTTCCTGCAGGATTGTAAGGACTTTTCCAAGTGCTTTATGTGATTTCTGCATGTCTTCTGTCACAAAAAATCCCTCCTAAAATGATTTGCTAAGATTATTCTGCTTTTACAAGGTAAAGAGACGTGCGAAAACAGTTTGGGTTGGGGAAATGTATGTAGAATTGAAACCACACGCCTCTAAGTATCATTATATTAAATAATATAATAAAAATCAATAAAATCAGTAAAAAAGATAGACAAAAATAACAAAAATACAACAAAAAGCATGTTTTTTCGATGTGCAAAATGCATTCCTAACGGTTAGGAATTGGTTTTATCTTACTTTCAGGAAAGACAAGACGCTTACAACTCTCAGTATCATCTTGTTGTAAAACGCATTCCTAACCGTTAGGAATGCATTTTATTTTTCTTCAGCAAAAACGTCAAGCTGTTTACCATTTTCCAAAAAATTAAGCATATTGTCTTCAGGAAATAAAAATAAGGTTAAAAAAGGAGATAAAAATATGTCGAAATTACCGAATGACGAAAGAGAAACTCATATCAGTATGAGCAGCCTTAGAAATAAGATGAAGATTTATACCACTGAAAGGCATATCATGCGCCGGCTTGACAGATATGTTGAGGAGTCTGATAACTGGAAGGTTGTAGATATCGGAATGCTTCATGGCGAAGTTGTATCAAAGACGTATGAAGCACCAAGGGACCTGCTGCTGACTCGCAAGCAGAAACGGGTTATGACTGAGGAACAGAGACAAAAGTCTGCTGAAAGACTTCGTGCTTTACGTGAAAAAAAACATGGAAAAAAAGTAGATGAAAAAGCGGATGAAACAGACAACGATACAGGTTTCGGTGCTGAGGATGATTTGGCAGCTACTGATTCAGACGCATCTGCAGATATGCAAAATGCTTCAAGCTCTGCATCCGGGGAGACGCCGAGACTGGAGCCTCAAAAATCACAGCCAAAATATGTAAAAGTAAAAAGCGTAATCGATGAAATGGATAAAGGGCGTTAATACACAAGATTCTCTTCCGTTAAAAATAATTCGCAAAAAAAAATATGAAAAATGGAATATCAGTATAATAAAAATACAAAATTAAATTACATATTAGACTTTAGAAAATAGATTATATTTGGAGGATAAAACTATGGGAAGAGACGTATGTGCATTTTGTAAAAAGGAGATTCTGCCACCGAGCAGGGCGTTAAGAAGCCGCACAAGCGGTATAGTGTTATGCGAAGACTGTGTTAAGCTTACATATAAAGGACTCCAGGATATTAAAACAAAACAACCAAAAAGGTCTGGAAATAAAAGAATGACCCCGAAGCAGATGAAGTGTGAACTTGATAAGTACATTATCGGGCAGGATGAAGCAAAAATTGCACTTTCTATCGCAGTTTATAACCATTATAAACGTATGGATATCAAGAGTGATGTGAAGCTTGCAAAAAGTAATGTACTCCTGCTTGGTCCGACCGGATGCGGAAAGACACTGCTGGCACAGACAGTTGCAAAGCTGCTTGATGTGCCGTTTGCAATCGCTGACTGTACAACATTAACAGAGGCAGGATATGTTGGCGATGATGTTGAAAATGTCATTTTAAAATTAATCCAGGCTGCAGACAATGATATTGCCAAGGCAGAACGGGGTATTATCTTTCTTGATGAGATTGATAAGCTTGCAAAAGTGCATGTTGGGGCAAGCATTACAAAAGACCCGTCAGGTGAAGGTGTACAGCAGGCTTTATTAAAAATGGTTGAAGGTACAGTTTCAAATGTGCCGCTGACAGGAGGAAGAAAAAACCCAAATGAAAGATGTGTCCAGATTAATACAGAAAATATCTTGTTCATCTGCGGTGGAGCATTCCCTGGCCTGGAAGAAATCATTAATAAGAGGACTGCGACAAAAAATACTTCTATTGGATTTGGCGCTAATGTAGAGAAGGAAAAAGAGAAAACTGTTGGAGAAGCTTTAAAACTGGTATGCACTGACGACCTGGTTCAGTATGGGCTTATCCCGGAGTTTATCGGACGTCTTCCTGTTATCGTATCTCTTAATGAACTTGATGAAAACGCAATGGTATCAATCTTGACAGAACCAAAAGACTGTATCGTTAACCAGTATAAAGAGCTGTTTAGATATGACGGGGTAGAGCTTGAATTCACCAAGGAAGCATTAAAAGGGATTGCAAAAGAAACATTAAAAAGAAAAACAGGTGCAAGAGGACTCAGGGGAATCCTGGAAGAGATTCTGAAAGAGCCAATGTATACACTGCCAGATGAGCCGGATATTGCCAAATGTATTGTGAAAGAAGACGGCAAGATACAGATTATCAAAAAGCAGGTTGAGGATATTGCCTGCTGAAATGCAGGCTGATGACATTGAAAAGGAGGTGAAATGTTATGGATTTAGAGGAATATAGAAGAGCATATATGCAGGCAGAGGGGATTGGTAATACTCCGGCAAATGCAGTGAAAAGAATTGTAAAGTTCGGTTCTGACTTATCTTCAATTCCTGGTGCTGTAAAAAAAGACAAGCATGACAGGGCGAAGCGTAAAGCTGGCAGAGCTGAAGCAATGAAAGACATGAAAGAAAATGGCGTTTCTATTGATGGAGTCGCTGAATACTTGTCGAACCGTCCAAGATTACATGGTAATACTAGCAAAGCTGTTGAAAGAACTGTTAATTCAGGAACATCTGTAGCAATGTCAGTAAATGAATATGGGCAAACTGCAGCTGGTATTGTAGGAACAAAAAGAAGCAATCTTTATGACGGGCAGGATTTGGAAAATGGCATCAGGTTTTCAATCAAGGCGTCGAAAGCATTGAATAATGGGTTAAAGTTGCCAACAAAGATGTTTCATGCGGCTGAAAAGTTAGTTGGTGCTGGCGCGATTGCAGGAATGATGGTTTTAACACCGCTTAGAGAAGTCAAACCGGAAAGAGAGAACATGATGCCTTCAAAAACAAAAGAGTTTGGAAAAAATTTGCCAGATATATCAGACCAGGAAAGATGAGGAAATAGCATGTATAATGTGAAGCATCCAAGAATTCATTTATCCAAAGTGATTGATTATGACGTTAAAAAAAAGACATATACAATAACAGATGATATGGTTTTTGATTCTGAAGAGGAATTAATAGATTTTCTTGCCAGATATCATTATCCAAAATATAACTTTGCAGGCAATGAGATTCCTGGCGCATATAAGAACAAGTATATGGATTGCCAGGCATTAACGGGATATTCAAGGAATTCTCATTTATATGATTTCGTTATGAATAAGCCATTAAAGCCATCAAACTGTAAGGAAATCAATTATGATTGGATTTTGTATTCTTACATTTTTTGGTTTGACACCAAAGAAATGCCAAATTTTGACGTGAGAAATCTCAAAGACAAAGTTGAAAGAAAGTATAAAGAAAAAAAACCCGAATGGGATAAAGATGGTTGGTTAAGATGGAATGGCATAACAGGTAACAGGAGAACTATTTACAGACAGCATCCGAAGAGCCATAAAAATTCCCCTTGGCGTAGAGACTGCCGTTATGTCCAGCGTGCACGTGCTGCATACGGAATGGAAGTAGAAGAGGAATATAAAGAATTTGTAAAAGCAAAGGATAAAGGATACAGAAGTATCTGGCCGGATGAGGATTTTAGAGGTTACGGCTCTTCCGGATGGAAAGACAACCCCGGAAACAGATACCGTCATCAGTGGGAAGCAAAAACAAAAAGAGACTTTGAAAAAGTAAAGAGAAAAAAGGAAGTTGCGATATTCAGCGGCGGGAAAAGCTAATACAGAAAATGTGAGCCAGGAGGATAACAGAAATGTTATTCTCTTTTTTTTGTTTTTCGCAATATTGTACATATTGTATTTAACAAACAATAAGAAAGGAGAAGCAGGACGAATGCGAAATTATGCATAGCCTGCGAAAAAATATGAAATCTCACAAAAATCACTCGTGGCATAGAGACTGCCGTTATATCCAGCGTGCACGTGCTGCATATGGAATGAAATCAGAAGAAGAATACAAGCCATATATTAAAGCAAAGGATAAGGCATTTAAAAGTATCTGGCCAAATGAAGATTTTGGAGGATATGGTTCTTCTGGCTGGAAAGATAATTCAGGAAATCGGTGCAGGTATCAGTGGGAACCTAAAATTAAAAGAAACTACGAAAAAATAAGACGGAAAAAAGATGTTGCAATATTCAGTGGCAGGAAAATCTGTATCTGCACTGTTGTTAAAACGAAAGAAGAACTGGAAGATGAGCTGCAGATGCTAAGAGAGGAGTTTGGGTGCTAAAAGTAAGAGCTAAAACTCAATCCTAACCGTTAGGATTGAGTTTTTTGTGCAGAAAAAGCGAAAAAATAAAAAAGGAGAACTAAGAAAAATGAGAACAACATATTTTTGGAAGGCAACACACGAGCCGGAGCATGGGGCCAGGTATGTAAGCATCAGCCGTCAGAGTCTGCGGGGAGCGGAAGGTATGGAAAAATATCCTGCACTGATGCCTGACTGGAAACTGATTAACCTGGCACATGAGATGGGATACAGCGAGAAATGTTTTGAGGTGTATAAAAAAGAGTATTTCAGCCAGTTAAAGAATCTGGATGCAGAAAAGGTGTATCAGGAGCTGAAGGACTGCGTGATTGTATGCTTCGAGTCGCCAAAAGATATTGTCAGCGGAAAGAAATTCTGCCACCGTCGGATGGTTGCCGGCTGGATAGAAACAGAACTTGGAATTGTAGTGCCGGAAGAGGTCAGGGAGAAAGATGCCGGGCTTGTTGTACCGGCGGTGTATGAGTGTTAGCGTATAGCGGAAAATCCACGTCCGACAAAAAGTCATCCGTGGGTCTTAACCTTGCACGTAGGTTGTACACTACACTCAGCCTTATCGACGGGCGGGAAACCCGCCCTCGTCTCTACACTCCGACTGCGTCGTCGTTTGTCAGCTGCCACGACCGCTTGGTACACGCGAGCATAGCTCGCGGTATCACGGCTTCGCTTGCCAGCCTCTACGAGGCTTGGTAACTAGTCCAGCTTTGCTGGCGAGTTGTCAACCTAACCGTCTGAAAATGCAGGCGGTTTTTCTTTGCAAAAATCTTTTAAAAAAAATTCGAAAATAACGTTCGTTTTTATTTTTTTTCGGCATATTAAATTCAGAACATGAAAACAAGCGGCACCGCTTCGGTAAACGAAGCATATCTCGCAGAAAAATACAATCCTTTCAGGGACTTTCTGCCAGCAGCCGCAAACGGCTGCTTTTTCGTGCAGCGATATATCTAAAAAGGAGAAAAAATATGAATAAAAATATCTTAAAGAAATACTATGAAATGCAGGGTAAGGTAATCCTCCCAGAACAGAAAGATAACGATAATATTGAACTTGCGGCATCAGTTGCTGCTAACTTTGCATCAATCGGTTTCCCGATGACAACAGAGCAGACAAAGGCTCTTGCAAAAGCAGATAAAGAAGACATTATTGAATTTTACGAAGATAATTACGATATGCTTTCAGATGTGATTGGTGCTGGAAGACAGCCGAAGCCATTCTATCCAGATTTCCCGGAAGGATGTATGGAGAGAAGCCATGCTGCATATTTTATTGACCAGGTCATCTATTGCCTGTCCGGTCTTGAACTGACTCCGGATAAATATATGGAAGAGAAAAAGACATTCCCGTTTATCGGTGAGCCGATGAGACGTGTTCTCATGACAGGAAGCAAAGAAGACCTTGACCAGACTTTTGATATGGCTGTAAAATCCGCCATCGCATATTCCAAATCACAGCGTGACTTTATCATGTTATATGTGAAAGAAAACCCGGAAAAAATCAGCGCTTTAATCGATAATGTGAACATCAAGAACCGTGAAAATGCGGTTACCTGCGCAATGATGATTGAAGAACTTACTGGAAACTCCATATATACGGCAAGGTTCATGAAGCAGCCGGCAGACCTGCTTAGATATGCAGTATTTAAAACTGTGCAGAAGCAGAACGAAACAACAACTGCAAAGAAAGACCCATATGCGGCAATCGCACTTCGCGGAGATGACAAAAAGGCTTTTGTAAGCCTGGGAAGAAAAGAACGACGTTTTGTCATGGACCAGCTGGCAAAAATGGATAAAGGTGACGGAGAGAAGCTTTCCAATTTTATGCACGGACACGATAAAGAGTGGAAGGCTCTGTTTGACTGCGTACATATCTCTGACAGAACCTGGGGCTCTGCAAAATATGATAATGTAAAAAGAGCCATCTCAGTCATTCTTGGCTGCGAAAAGCTTGACCGTCCGGCAAGACGTATTGAAGAGGCTATTAAGGCTGAGAATGTTGACCTGGCAGTAAAAGAATGCGCAAAACAGCCAGGAGAATTCATGCGCCGTTTTGATAAATTATACCGTATGGCGATTGAGCATGGCAAAGAGCAGGCTGTTCTTGATGCAATGAGCGAGGTGTCTGCAAAGGCTGGAATCGCAACTGTAACAGGTACTGTCGGAAACATTGAGATGCGCGACCATGATGAGGAAGAGCGTTATTTTAAAGGAAAAACCGGTGTAACTGTAAGAACTACTGATAAAAACAGAAAAGGATTTACAAAAGAGCAGATTGAGAAGGCTGCAGAAATCGCAATGAAAGGCATGTCTGAAAAGTTTGCGGGCAAAGAACCGATTGGCAAAGTGTTCATGAGTGACAGCCTTACAGATGTAAAGATTCCTGCTGACGTACGAGACAATTCCGGTGCAGTTGGAAGTATGACGTCAGGCTCTAAGATGCCGATTGCCGATGACTGGAATAAGATGAGATTCTTTACATCATGGACAAATATGGAGCCTGAAAAGGATAGTTATGGCTGGGATAATGGCCGTATTGACATTGACCTGACAGTTGCGTTCTGCGATAAGGATATGAACATCGTACAGTTCTGTGGATGGAATGGGGCAAAGCATGGAGAAGGCTTCGTGTATTCAGGCGACGTACAGGATGGTGGCGACATCAATGGTGAAGGTGCAGCAGAGTATGTTGACCTTGACCTGGAAAAACTGAAGGCAGATGGTGTCGCTTATGTAATCCCACAGGTAAACAGTTATACCGGGCAGAAGTTCTTTAACCAGCCTCATACATATTTTGGCGTTATGAAACGTACCGATAAGGATATGGGAAAACTCTTTGAGCCAGCAGCAGTTGTAAATAAGTTTATACTTGATGCTGATGCCAGACAGGCCTCCATGTATGTTATTGACATCAATAACCGCGAGATTCTCTGGCTAAATGAAAAAGCGCAGGAGAACGTTGCTTCAAGAGGCCTTGACGGTATTCTGAACCAGGTTGGAAGAGCAGCTGGTTCCAAAACAATGTCACTTAGCCGGCTTATTGAGGCTAATGTTATTGCAAATGGTGAGTTTGTTAAAAGCCCAAAAGACGCTGACATTATCTTTGTAAGAGACGCTGATGAAATGCAGCAGGTAAAAGAGGAGTTTAGTATTCCGGATGCTTATGATAGTAAATTCAAACTGTCAAATAATATGGAATACATTACCGGTTATCTGATGCAGGAAGGAAAGAAGGAAGCAGATGAGAGAGTGAAAAATATTGAAAGAGTGGAAGCTGTAATGCCCGAAGATATCGCAGATGACACTAAAGACCATGATGTGGAAGACAGATAATTGCAATTTTCAGGCTGATACTAAATGTATCAGCCTGATTTTGGATGTTGCATTAGTTAATAATTGGAATACACAAAATGAGAGTTATTGAAGGATGGTGGTGATAATGCAGATACTAAAAAAAGTGATATGGACAGCTGTTCTCTTATTCTCAGGTGCTATTGGTATAACATATGCAGATATTGTTTATGCAGAAGCAAACATTAACCAGAATGCCGCTGAAAATAACCTGATATATAATTTTAAAAATACGAAAAAGGAAGGCACAATAACTTTTACAAAAAAATGGAAAGACAGAAAAAATAATGATGACAGACCGATTCCAGACATAGAAATAAGTACAAAAAAACCTAAAAAAATATAAATGGTTATACAGTGACATTTCATGGAAACGGAATGATATTTGCAGATGGGTCTGTAAAAAACGAAATTGTTTTTAATAATGCAATGGATATTATTACAGGTCAGTATAAAGTTCCAGGAACAATGAATGTTTTTTGGTTTACCGAGCCTGAATGTATTAATAAAGTAAATGTGTCGAAAAACGGTATTCCAAGTATACAATTGACTGAAGACATTGATTTGTACGCAAGGCCAGTGACATTCATATTAAAATCAGGTTCTAACTTTAATAAATTGATATCAGACAATATAAACGAAATTAGATTTACTGACATTGAAATGCCAGATGATGCTATTGCTATCGATGTTGATGATGACGGGGATAATGGCATTGTTGCATGGAATGATAATAATATTATGTATGTATCTACACAGATTGAAGGAATCAATATAATATTTCAAAAATACTCAGATAGTATGTTTGAAGGAAAACAGAACCTTAAGTCAATTATATTTGATAATGTAGATACGCGAAATGTTGGATATATGCAATATATGTTCAGAAACTGTTCATCTTTGACAGAACTTAATCTTTTGCAGTTTAATACAGAATCTGTTGAAGCGATGTCAGGAATGTTCAGAGGATGTACATCATTAATATCATTGAATATTGAGAGCTTTAATACATCAAATGTCGTATATATGTCATCTGCATTTCAAGATTGTATAAGTTTAACAGAATTAGATGTATCAAATATAGATACATCTAAAGTGGACAATATGGGAGATATGTTTAACGACTGCAAAAATATAAAATCTTTGGATGTATCAAAATGGAATACAGAGAACGTAAACAGTATGGGATATATATTCTATGGTTGCAGTTCATTAACAACGCTGGATGTATCGAATTGGAATACAGGAAACGTAACGACTTTTGTCGGCATGTTTTCAGGATGTAAGAGCCTTAATATTTTGAATGTATCTAATTTTAATACTGAAAAAGCAACAAACCTAAGTGAAATGTTTTATAATTGTCAAAAAATTTCAGAATTGGATGTTTCACATTTTAATACTTCAAATGTTTCAGCAATGAACCATATGTTTTCCGGATGTTATGAAGTTGAGGTGTTAAATGTGTCAAATTTTAATACATCTAAAGTTAAGTATATGCAGCTGATGTTTACAAACTGTAAAAAAGTAACGAATTTAGATTTATCGTCTTTTTAATCAGAAAAAAATAACAAAGAAAAAAAATCGGGAGGCCTGTAAAGGCCTCCTGCTTAAGTTAAAACAGTAACGAGCGCAGAACGCAAGCTGTCAACAAAGAATTGGAAATTTCTGCCAGTGTCAGCTTTGTTGGTGAGCTACACCAAAAAACTCGCAAAATTTTGCAGTTTCATAAATTTATAATATAATTTAAGACATAAGAAACAAGGAAGCTTAGCTCAAACTGGTGCGCATGGCAGAGCAGCACTGTAGAACGGCCGGTGCAGATGCAAGGTTCGAATCCTGCAGCTTCCATCGACTGGCGGGGAAACCCCGCCAGCGTCTGGTACGCGAGCGTAGCTCGCGGTATCATTTGTATTTTTCTTATATCTGTATCTCCTTTTCTTTTTGCCGGCAGGTGGTCCTGCCGGCATTTTAAATGTTTGAGTCATCCCAGTTGTCGCTGTCAGAATTAAATATCTCATCAAAAATATTCCTGTTGTTCTCGTTCGGGTCAGGAAGCTCAATTGGTTCTGGCTCTTCAGGCTCCATAACGATTCCAAAATCGTCAGGAAGTTCAACCTCTTTCGGAGGCTGTTCCATCGGTATGATTTTCGGCTGCTCCTGTTTTATTTCAGGCTCCTGCCTTTGCTGCTGGTTTTTCCGTTTATCTTTTTTTGATTTCTTTTTTCCGTTTTTATCTATTACAGTAGCAGTAGGGTTTTCATTTTGCTGCGGCTCTGGCCTTGCTTGCGGCTTTGTTTTTGGTGGTTCTGCTTTCTTTTCTTTTATTTTTTCAGTCTGGTTTTGCTGCTCTGCAGTATCGTGCTTTTCAGTTATTTTCTGCCAGTTGTCTGATTTTTCTATTTTTTTCTCTTGAATTTTTGGCGCTTGTTTTGATTTCTCTTCTGCTTTGGTGAGCGGCGAAGAAAGTTCTTTTGCTGGCTTCTTTTGAGGCTTTTTTGGTAATTCTTTTTTGATTAATTCTTTTGGGGATTCTTTTAATGATTCTTTTGCTTGTTCTCCTGGCTGACTTATTTGTATCGATTCTTGTGCTGCTTGCGATTCTGTTGTTGGCGGTTCTTCCATATCCCATACAGAACCTCCGGAAATGTCTGGCAGGTCTTCCGGTGGCTCAGTCAAATCAGGAAGGTCGTCTTCAGACGGTGCTTCGTTTATATCCTCCTGCACAGGTCCATCTTCAAGCTCAGATGGCTGATTGTCTGATAAATCTTGTTTAGTACTTTTTTCTTTGGGCAACTCAGGCTTAACGCCTTCGTTACCAGATTTCGAGCATGGATTCGGACCTGGGTGCAAAGTTGTGTCAGAAGGGCCTGGCTCACGGACGATATTGTCGGCCGGTTTTTTTTCGTTCTTTACTGAAGAATCTGGCTGTTCCTGAATGATTGGCGCGTCTTTTATTTTTGAAGGTGCTGTACTTTCTGGCTCAGGATTCTGATGCTGCATGCTCTGGTCCTGATATAATTGCCTTGCAAGAGCGGCAAGGTCAACCGGTCCGAAATATTCCCTGACTGCTTCTTCTGCGGTTTGTGGAAAAACCGGTGCATCGCAAGTATCACCAGGAGCTCCTCCTTCTTCAAACGATGTCTGCTCCTGGTTATCAGAACCAAGATTGATTGCGGCAAATAACTGTGCAGAAGTTTTGTCTCGTTCTTCTTTTGTTTCTTCCAGTTCTTTTTTTAACTTTTTATTCTCTTCCTGTACACTTTTGATTTTGTCTTCACGAATGAAAAAATCGTGTACATTTCTCCTGACCGTGCTTTTTAATACGGAAAGCATGGAAGACGGCTTGGTTGCCGCTTTTAGCTCTTTTTTCAATTTTTGTATTTCTTCATTCTGCTGTTTTAATAATTCGTCTTTATTGTCTGGCATGATGTCACCTGCTTTCTTTTTTAGATATATCTAATATGCAGAAACAGCGAATTTTTTAACAAATGAAATTATGCATATTACTTTTGTAACTTAAAACAAATAAAGAAAGGGGAAAATTAATTATGATTAACAAGGAATTAGAACACAAAGTATTTGGGGAGTGCTGGGCAATGTTCAATAAAGCCCGCAAAGATGACTCTGATGAGGGATGGCAGGCGTGCATAAATGAGGCTCACAGAATATGTGAAGCATATGACAACCGCAAATTTCACGAGAAGCTTGTTCTTGCTGTGGCTGAAGAGGCAGAAACGGAATCAAAAATGAAAAACAAAGAAAAGACAGCTGCTTATAAAGCTGCCGGGGCTGCATTTCAGGCAGCATGGAAGATGTTTTCATGCTTTATTGATAATGTAGATGGATTTAAACAGTCTGGCATGCAGATTCTCTCTGAATACAATAAAGAATATTCCGGAAGATTTGCCAAAAAACTTGGTTCTGCAATTTATGCGGCTGTCTGCGCTGATTTAAACTCAGACGGGGCATTTATGCATGATGCCTACCATTTCTATATGGAATTTCAGAACGGCATTACAGAAAACGCAGAAGATGATGCGCTGAAAAAAGCAGAATCTATCATTGATGTTTACCCTGAACATATGCTTCAGATGATGGATATGTATGCTGACCTGAAAAAGCGTGGACAAAAAAATGCCGCGTAAAGAAAGGAGAAAGAAAATGGGCAGAAAAAAAGTTAAGGATGGACAGATTACATTTGATGACTGTGTCAGTCATGCAATATCAGAACCAGAAAACGGACAGGTAAACATGACTCTGCAATTGGATGATAAACCGGTTGAAGTAATCACATGTACAAAAAAATCATCGAATTTGTTTGTGTTTACTAAGAAAAACCTGGAAGGTAAAGAACCGCGTGATTTGAAAAACCTTCCGGACGGTGAATTCAGCATTGCCAGTGGAAATCTGGTGTCTGTAAAAAAACACGAGGATGATACTGTTGATGTCGTGATTGAATCAGAAAGCAAAAAACGGTTAAAAATCACAATGAAGCCGGAAGATGTTTATTACAAAAAGATTATGACAGTATGCAAGAGCGGCATGCGTGTATGTGTGCTTATGTGCAATGACTATTGCTGCGATGTGAAACTTGGCCCGATTTTCGGAATGACAGGATGGCGTTTCAAAAAGAAAGGCACTGAAGGAAAAATCGCAACTGAATACCTTGTTAAAGCGTTTTAAACAAAGTATGAGTCAGAGAATATTTCTCTGGCTCATTTTTTTTGTAAAAAATTTTTCCAAAAAGCGTCTGATTCTGCAAAAATCCAGCATATTAACTTTGCGAAAAAAAAGTGATAAAAAAACGGACCCGCAAGCACGCTGTTTTGCGGCAGGAAATATATCGCAGAAAAGGAGAAAATTAAATGTCAGAAATCAAAAGATTAAGAAAAATGGCTGACAAAATTTATGCCAAAATGGAAAATATGCAGCGGCTTTCAGACAGTGAACTGAAAAGCAAGACAGACGAATTTAAATTGAGATTGGCAAATGGCGAAACTCTGGAACAGATTCTGCCGGATGCATACGCCGCAGTTGGCGAGGCTGCATACAGAAGTATTGGATTGAGACCGTATAAAGTACAGATTATGGGTGCAATTGCACTGAATGAGGGGAAGATTGCGGAGCAAAAAACAGGTGAAGGCAAATCGGTATCGTTGTGTACACCAATGCCAACCCCTGATGGATGGAAAACAGCGGGAGATATCAAGGTTGGAGATATGCTGTTTGACAGGCATGGAAAACCGACAAAGGTAACTGGTGTTTATCCGCAGGGCAAAAAACAGATTTATGAAGTTCATCTTGCTGATGGAAGAATCGTAGAAACAGCAGATGAACATTTGTGGAGTGTATACAGGAGAGATAGAAAAAAATTACAAACAATCAATACAGTTGATATGTATAATGAAGGACTTAAAGAGGGAAAAGCTTATCGTTTTAAAATTCCTACAAGTAAAGCTGTTGAATATGCAAAAACCAATCTTCCAGTTGACCCATATGTGCTTGGTGCATTTCTTGGAAATGGTGTTAAAGATATGCAACATACACTTGGATTATCAAGCGGAAATGAGTTTGTGCCAAATGAAATTGCAAGAATTATTGGTGGTGAGACACAAAAAAGAAAAAGTGTTTACACATGGTATTTTTATAAGAAAGACGGCTCTAGATTTTTAAGCAAAATGTTTCCTGATGAATATGACTCATTGTTGACACAGACAAAATGTAATGAAAAGTACATCCCAGACATCTACAAAACAGCATCCATTGAGCAGCGTTGGGCGTTACTTCAGGGATTATTTGATACAGATGGATGTATTGAAGATAAAGACCGCTTCCACCTTACATATTCAACCACATCTGCAAAATTGCGTGATGATATTTGTGAAGTGATTTATTCTCTTGGCATGAACTGCTCATGGTGGCTATCAAGAAAAGCAGGGGTCAGAACGGCAAAATCTGACCAGTACACAATCAATGTAAACATCGATAATGATATGAAGAAAAATTTTTTCCGTTATCCTTTTAAACTGGAAAGAGCATTAATGGCAGAAAAAGCGAAAAAAAAGAGAAAACGTTATGATAGAATTGCCATTAAAGATATTGTTAAAAAAGAAGAAGAAACAGAAATGGTATGCTTTACAGTTGATAATGATGAACACCTGTTTTTATGTGGAAACTATGTTGTAACACATAATACTCTTGTTGCAGCACTTCCGGCATATCTTAACGCCCTTGAAGAAAAAGGCGTCCATGTGGTAACTGTCAACGACTATCTTGCAAAACGTGATGCGGAGGATATTGGCCGAATTCATAGATTTATGGGGCTTTCCGTCGGCTGTATCTTAAAATCTACATCGCAGGAAGAAAAGAAAAAAGAATATGCAAAAGATATCACATACATTACAAACACAGAGCTTGGCTTTGACTATCTGAGGGATAATATGGCCCAGCGTTTGGAAGATAAGGTGCAGCGCGGATTCCATTACTGTATCATTGATGAGGTGGATTCCGTTCTGATTGATGAAGCAAGAACACCATTGATTATTTCCGGTGTGAGCGGAAAATCTACAAAGCTTTATACAGCATGCAATGAACTTGTAAAAACACTTGAAAAAGGAGAACTGCAGGAGTTATCAAAAGTTGACCTGTTGTCTGGCGAGAGGCCGGAAGAGACCGGAGATTATACGGTTGATGAGGAACATCATACTGTTACCTTAACACTGCAGGGGATTGAAAAATGCGAAAAATTCTTTGGCATTGACAACCTGGCAGATAAGAGCCATACAGAGCTGATGCATAACATCATTGCGGCATTGAAAGCCCATAATCTTATGAAAAAAGATAAAGATTATGTTGTTAAAAACGGTGAAGTAATGATTGTTGATTCTTTTACAGGAAGAATCATGCCGGGACGCCGTTATTCTGATGGATTACATCAGGCAATTGAGGCAAAAGAAGGATGCGAGGTCCAGGAAGAAACATGTACATATGCGACAGTAACTTATCAGAATTTCTTTAATAAATATGATAAGAAGTGCGGTATGACTGGAACTGCATACACAGAGCGAAAAGAGTTTAAGGATATTTACCATATGGATGTGGTAAGGATTCCAACCAATAAACCTGTGCAGCGCCAGGATAAAGTTGACCGTATGTATCTGACAAAAGAAGCAAAATTTAAAGCAGTGCTGAAAGAAATCCAGAAAGCGCATATCTCCGGGCAGCCGGTGCTTGTCGGAACATCAACTATCAGGGATTCCGAAATCCTGGATAAGATGTTAAACGAAGCCGGGCTTGAACATACGGTACTGAATGCAAAATTCCATGAACAGGAAGCAGAAATCGTCGCAAAAGCAGGACAGCATGGAGCAATCACTATTGCTACAAATATGGCCGGACGCGGTACAGATATTAAACTGGATGATGATGCGAGAGCAGTTGGCGGCCTTAAAGTGATTGGAACACAGCGCCATGAATCAAGACGAATTGACAATCAGCTGAAGGGCCGGTCCGGAAGACAGGGTGACCCTGGCGAATCAGTATTCTACCTGTCTCTTGATGACGATGTTTTGAGGCTTTATGGCTCAGACAGAATGAAACATATCCTGACGATGACAGGAATGAAGAATGAAGACAGCATTGAAAACAGGACTGTCAATAAGTTTGTAAAGAAAGCGCAGAATGTCATTGAAGATAACAACTTTGGAACACGTAAGAGCGTTTTGAAATACGACAAGGTAAACAATGAACAGCGTGAGTTGATTTATGCAGAACGTGATGCGATACTTGAAAAAGCAGACACAAGAAACACCATGCTCAGTATGATTGAAGACTCTATTGACATGATTATTGACAAATATGCACCTGATAAATATGTTACAGAGGGACAGTATCAGGAAATCAGAAAAGAAATCTCCGTTTTGATTTTCGGAATTAAGGCACCTGATTATAGTCCAAAAAGCAATAAAAAAGGAATGGATAAAAAGAAGCTGGCCGAAGAGTATATTGAAGCAGCAAAAAACCGTTATTATGAAAGAGAGCGCGAATGGCCGGATATTGAAGTCTTCCGTGAATTTGAAAGACAGATTATCCTGCGATGCATTGACTCAAAATGGATGCAGCACATCAACGACCTGGAGATTTTAAGACAGAATATTTCACTTGTCGGATATGGCCAGAAAGACCCGGCTATTGTATACAAATTAAAGGCATTTGACATGTTTAATAAGATGTCTGACGATATTAAGAATGATGCGGTTTACACACTGTTTTCTTCAAGACTGAGGACGGCAGCTCCGAAAAGAGATACGGCGGCATAGTGAAAATTAAAAAAGAGACTTAACGATTTTTAATCGTTGAAGTCTCTTTTTATGACTGTGTTTTACCTCTCTTCTTCTAACTCAAATTTTTTAAAATCAGGAAATAAGGATTTCTGCTGTTCTAACTGATACTTTAAAACCTCCACCGCTCTTGAGTTCTCAAAATAAGGAAGGTACTTCGTTTCAAATGCATCATAGTCGATTTTCAATTTTATTCCGGCGTAATATGCCTGCAAATCCAAGTTTGCACAAATGGGCTGGCCTGCAATATGAGATGTATTTTCTTCAATAGATTGAAAGGCTGGAAATCTTGAAATATTGCTTAGTAAACCAGCACCATTGTCAAAAATCGGAGCCTCTCTATATGAATCTTTGTCGCTGTCATATATGACACCAAGATTGTTAAAATGCCTATCGTAATTTAAAACTAAAGCGTCAACTGCAAAAACATTTGATAAATAGTTTGAAATATCTAGTCCAGTATGCTTGAAAACAAAATCTTTGACATAGTTGATTCTTTCTTCTGTATCGCCCAGAACCATAACTTCATCAATCATATGACGTCCAGTATACATTTGATGCAATCTTTCAAACGTTATAAACATTTCATTTTCCTTTAAAAAGTTATCAGAAACGCATCCTCTTTTTCCATTAATCATGCACTCTTCATATTGCACATAATTGTCAATATTGGAACAATCGAGTAAACAGGATACCAAGCATTCTACTTCTCCTTCATACCCATTCAGGTCTTGTTTAAACCATTTGCCGTCCATGAAAAATTTTGTTTGAGTGCCTTCAGAGCTTCCTTGAGATTTATAAGTGCACGAGTCGGGTAATGTATAATTCTGCATATTTTTCACCTCCGAACATTAACGTCTTCCCATGTCAGGTGTTCATTTGGAAATCTTATCCACCAGAAATCATTAAACATAACTCCATGAGTTTTTTTACACCATAAATATGGATTATTGTCTTTTAATCCATGAGCTGACAAGATTTTATGCAAGTCAGGACGTCCATTCTCAAAACATCTTGATTCAAGAAAGCTGTAGATATAATTGATGTCGTTGCGGCTGCACATAAAAGGCTGTTTCGGCCCGGATACATATCTTTTAATTGCTGTTTCGTTAGAATCAGTGTTAATGTGAACATCGGCTACAATTTCATTTTTAAATAAAACAGAAAAATCATAAGTCATTTATTTTCCCTCCAATCATGGTTTTATTATACATATAATATGATAAATTGCATAGATTAAAAAATTCTCTTTGGAATATTATAAAATATGATGTGTTCTCGTTTTTTCGCAAAAAATGCCGCAGCCAAAAAATATTCAGCATATTGTTTGCAAAATAAAAAAAGGAGATGCAAAAATGTTTTTCAAAAGAACGAAAAGAAGAATCAGGAGGGCGATAATCGGGGCAATCATTTCAGCGATTGCTGCATGCGGAGGTGGTGCAGCATCGTCATGGATGCCGAATTTTAACATTCATGCGGCGGATTTGAGCCAGATTCCAGACTATACCGGAAGCCCGTATGCGGTATTGAATGGCAATGAGCCAGAATTTGATGATGACGACCTTACACCTAAGGCGTTTGAGGATTACAGCGAACTTGATAACCTTGGGCGATGCGGAGTGGCTTATGCGAATATCTGCCAGGAATTAATGCCGACGGAAAAGCGTGGAGATATCGGAATGGTGAAACCTTCCGGGTGGCATACCGTCAAATATCCGGATATCATTAAGGACCGATATCTGTACAATCGATGTCATCTGATTGGGTTTCAGCTTGCAGGAGAAAACGCGAATGTCAAAAATCTGATAACCGGAACGAGATACCTGAACGTTGAGGGCATGCTTCCATTTGAGAATGAAGTGGCTGATTATGTAAAAGAAACTGGGAACCATGTTCTGTATCGAGTGACGCCAATCTTTGATAGTGACAACCTTGTTGCCTCTGGCGTGCAGATGGAAGCCGAATCGGTGGAAGATGATGGCGCTGGCGTGAAGTTCAACGTGTATTGTTACAATGTACAGCCTGGAGTTGGGATTGATTATAAAACTGGTGACAGCTGGGTTGATGCCGGAAATGCAGTGACAGGTGATATTGATGAAATTGCAGATTCTGGCACTGAAACAGCAGATAGTATGCAAGCAGAGCAGGCGGAATATATCATCAACACAAATACCGGAAAATTCCATAAGCCGGGGTGTGACAGTGTTGCAAAAATGAAAGCAAAAAACAAAAAGGAGTTTACAGGCAGCCGGGAAGAATTAATTATTGAAGGATATGGGCCTTGTGGAAATTGTAAGCCGTGAGAAAATATTGAAAAAAATAAGAAAAATAAGTTTGAGCACCTGAGGCTTTGCAAAATGTCTTGGGTGTTTTTTCTGTTTAAGCAAAGTTTTGACATATTTTATGCAAAATAAATAAAGAAAGGAAGAGAAAAATGAGAAATCTAATGAATGAAAAACTTTTTTGCTGTGGAGGTTTGTTCATGACAACAGACTTTGTCAAAATCTGCGTTAATGGTGGCCCGTTGAAGAAGATGGATGTGACCGAATTGTCAGTCCTATTTGGAGAAGAGGCTACAAAATTTTGGGGAAATACGATAAGATTTGCCGTAAAGTATTTCCCAAAGACGGGTGATATCTCTGGCGAGCTTGTGCTGAATAACGGGCAACCTGAACAAATTATTTTCACAGATAAGGAGCAACTGTTTTTCTTCAATCTGATGGACAATTATACCTTCAGATTATGCAAGGAGACCCTCAAAGAAGTTGGAGAAAAACTTAGTTAAACAACATTTTTTAGCCGGCATGTGTGCTGGCTATTTTCTTTTTTAACAGTTTTCGGCATATTAAATATACAATAATAAACAAAGGGAGGAAATTGATATGGCAAAAAGATTAAGCAAAAAAGAACTGGAAAAATTAGAAATTCAGATGGGAATTTCTAAGGTTCAGCATAGCCGCCCGCCGGTTGGAAGGCCAACCGTATTTTATGGCAAGACCAATAAGCAGAAACGGAGGGAGGGCCGCCAGATGGTGAAGGAGTATTGGTGATACTCCTTCTGAAGTATTTTTTGTTGCTTGTAAACATATGTTCTTTGTAGTACAATATAATTATAAAGAACGCATAAACTTCTTAGAAAAGAGGAAAAATGTGAAAAGTAAGACCATTACAGAAAAACACGTCCAGGATATGGAGCGAATTAAAAACCTACGCCTTATAGATGATAATTTCATGACGAAAGTCTTTGAAGATAAAGAGTGCGTTGAAATTCTACTAAAAGCAATTATCAAAAAGAATGATTTAAAGGTAAGCTCTGTAAACGTACAGTATGATATTAAAAATCTGCAAGGTCGTTCTGTGCGACTTGATGTTTTAGCTGAAGATAAAGATGGTAAAATGTACAATATTGAGATACAAAGAAATAACCATGGAGCCATTCCAAAACGTGCACGATATAATAGCAGCCTGTTAGACGCAAATATTACAGATGCCGGTGAGGATTACAAAAATTTAGCCGAAACATATGTTATCTTCATTACGGAAGGTGATATTTTTGGTGCAAATAAGGCACTATATCATGTTGACCGTATTGTAAAAGAAACAAAGAAATCTTTTGGAGATGAAGCGCATATCATATATGTAAACTCAAAAATTCAAAATAATACAGTTTTGGGAAGATTAATGCATGATTTTTACTGTACGGATGCTAAGGATATCAAAAATAGAAAGCTTGCAAAACGTGTAAAATTCTTTAAAGAAGATAAAGAAGGGGTGAAAATTATGAGTAATGTATTTGAGGAAATTAAAAATGAAGGTGCTGAGACAAGAGCATATGAAATTGCTAGAAGTCTAATTACTCTTGGAGTCGACGATGATAAAATTCTTCAATCTACTAAACTGTCAAAACATGTTTTTGAAAAATTAAAAAAAGAAGTGAAAAAAGAATCTGATAATCTAAAAGCAGTCTAAGCCATTTAGAGACCACCGCCGAAATGCGGCGGTCTCTTTTTTTTGCAATAAAAAAAGACATCGCTACCGCAATGTCTTAAGCTCCAAGTAATGCAATCTCCCGGTCTGCAGCCTGGCGATATGTTTCAAGCAGGTCAAGCACGTCTGGCGTAAGGTCGATAACCTGTTTGTACTCTGCCAGGTGCTCCAAAGATGCCCAGCAATCCATAATTGACGTTCTGATTTGGATTTCAGCTTTTATCTCTGGAAAATCAGGGTCTCCGGAAGTAAGTCCAACGATAACATGAAGGCTTCTGTATCCGGAAGGCTTTGGATTTCGAATAAAGTCCTTTACATTAAGGACTTGGCATTCAGTTTTGTCGTCAAGCGCCTTAATATTTTTGATAATATCAAAAATGGCGTAGACGTCTGAAATAGAGTCTACAATTATCCTGACACCGATTGCATCGGATTCAGCAGATAATGCGGATTCACAATTTACTGGCAGGCCATCTGCCTGTATTTTCTTTGTCATGCTCTCAGGCGTCTTAATCCTTGAGATAACCCTGGCAGATTTTGCCCCTGAAAATTCTGCTGCAAATTTTGCCAGGACAACTGCCTTATCTTTGGTGTTTTCCATATGGAGAAGATGCTCTCCATAAAATTCCTCGTTTTTCATTTCTTTTTCTCTCCTGTTCGTAATAAATAAAATTTTTCAAAATTAATATGCAAAATAATTTAAAAATAGAACAAAAAAATTAGGTTTTGCGGAGGAGAAAATATTTTGCATATTAGATATACAAAAAAAACGAAATGTATCGTCAAAAAAAAATAAAAAGGAGAGAAGTATATGAGTTACAGATTAGACATAAAAGAGAATTCATTATCCATCCAGGGATTGTATGGCACATATGAAGCAGCGGATAGTGGAAATGGGAGTTTTACAATTTTTGTCATTCAGGATACGTGCGTGAATGAGCTTGATGCTGAAGGCGAGGAATATTTGGTTGAGTCAGGCCAGGAATGGAGTGTGCCAGTGGCAAACCTGTCAGAATTAAACCTGTTTATCAAAAAATGTGAAGAAGAGAAACTGTGGAATTACATGTGCGGCCCGGTGTTCAGGATAAAGCCTGATATTGAAAATGGACTTCTTTATATTAAGGGACAGAGTAAAAACTTTGTGATTGGAGAAGGTGAGAAGGGACTTTATGTTGATGAGGTCCAGCAGGGAAAAGCAGCACATAACTATGTAAAAGACCTGGTGACTGCGACAAGGAAACTGACGGTGGAAGATAAGTGGTGGACACGCGCTGCTGATGAAACAGTTGACATTGTTCGGAATATGCGATGCGCAGCAATGGTAACATCAGGCGGTAATCTGAGGCTGGAATACCGGAATAAAAGTATTCTTGTAATACAAAAAGATGATGGAAGCTTCAGTGTGAATGTGTCTGAAGGGCTTGAGAAGCATATTCTATACAAAGAAAAATGGAAAGACGTGCTGGCGGTGCTGGCATGAAAAAATGCAGGCTAATTTTTGCCTGCATTTTTTATCGCATATTCTGGGTATAACTGATACTCTGTATTGTAGTCGTCATCTTCATGATTGCAAATTTTCAACAATATGAAATCCATATTCTGGTCAACCATCCATTCTCGCTGAAGGCGATGACTTACCAAAACACCATCTTCGCATGACTGTGTTTCTGTAATAATAAATGCTTCGTATGGATGGAAGATATATTCCGGACTTCGTTCTATGGCGTAGACTTTGCATGAAAGAATGCGAAATGTCTTGGATGTATACAAAAAGGTATCAGAATTTTTTGCGATTAACTTTAAAATAATTCCAATGATTAACAAGACTGGTATTAGTTTTAACATTTGGTAAGATGCCACATTTAAAGTATCTATTATTTCATCCGGCATTGGAGGTGCTGTTGAAGACGCGGATTCACGTATGGTGATAAATTTCATAACAAATATGGCTACAACATACAAAGTAAAAAGCAATTTCCATATGCGGTATGGCTTTGTCTGCCTCCTTATATATCTGTAAAAATTCCGTTTCTCTTCTTTTGTTAATTGCCGGAATCCTGTAAGGTCATCCTTTGAAATTTTTAGTTTTATATTTCTCACCTTCTTTTGTCTTTCTGATATATATACAATATGAAAAATCCAACAAAACAAAAGAAATGCACCGGCATTTTTATAATGCCGATGCATGCGATTGCTTTATCGTCGGGCGGGAGGCTCCCGCCCGTGTCTGGTGAAGGTGAACGTAAATTCATTCTTAATCTGGTAACGAAGGCATTAAGCCTGAGTTATCACCGAATCATTTTTTATTATCCTCTTCGTTTAAAGCTTTATTAATTCTTTTAAAATCCTTGACAGCCTGCTTCCCAATCTTGAAAATCTTCGGAAGATTAATGGAATTTACACCGCCTTGGCGCGGCCGGAAAGTAATTGGCAGGTACTTGATGCTGTAGCCTTTCTTCGCATAAATGACAGACAATAAGATGTTTGAAAGGTTGAATCCGTCAGGGATAAGCCCGATGTACTTAGAGAGTGTTTCAGATTTCATAATCCTGAACGGTGTGTTCGCATCTGTTAAGGTGACGCCAAAACACAACTTGATGACAAGCTTCAGTGTTTTGGTAACAAAAACTCGTGAAGCGCCGTCCTGCCTTCCCTTTCTCCAGCCAATAACCATATCGTAATCATTTCGTTTCCACCAGAATTTCTCAAAATCAGATGGCAGTGTCTGGCCGTCGGAGTCTGTCTGGAATACAAAATCTGCGCCATGTTCAAGTGCAAATTTGTACCCGTATAATACGGTTCCGCCGTGACCGGAATTCTCTTTTGTAATTGGAAGAAGCAGTGGTCTTGTTTTTGCCGCTTTTAATGCGATGGAATATGTGTTATCTTTGCTCCCGTCGTCAATAATGACAAGTCTTGAAGTCCCGTTTGCGCTGTGTGCGCTGATGACAGGATACCACTGGTTTATCACGTTTAAAATATTTGCCTGCTCGTTATATGCAGGAACAATGATATATAATGTGTCTTTCATAAAGCCCCTCCGTTCTATGTTTCTTTATACATTAATATTATGCTTATTTTCCACGCTCTTCAACAAAGAAAAAAGAGAAAAAATATAATAAAAAAAACCGCAAAAAAAACAAATCTGAAACAAAAAAAATATTTTTCGCAAAAACGTTAAATATGAAAATTTTTCAGCATATTGTAAGAGAGAATAAAAAAGGAGGCAAAAAAAATGAAAAACAAAACCGACTTGCCAAAAGCAGGAGCGATTGCGATAGCAGGAATATGGGTTATGGCAGCTGCTGTATCTGTATTATCGGCAAGCCACGGGTCTGGATATGATGTTCTTGATAAAATCGCAGATTCCACATCTGTAGGGGTCAGCTTAGAAGAAAAAATATCCGACAGGATAGATGCTTCAACTTCAGACATGACATATTATCTGAAAAGGCTTGACACATTAATGCGTGACTATCGGGCAGAAAAAGTAACTGAAGTAATCGGGTCGCAAGATTAAAAAAGCCTGACGGGCTGTCGAAAGCCAGTGACTTTAGTCATGAGCTCTTCACAAAAAAAATATTAAACCAATCAACCGGATATACAAGCGCAGGTCAATAACCCGCGCCCGATGTAAACCTCGGACGGGGCTTGCAAAAGAATAAATTATTTTATTTCCACTTTTGTTTAGCCCCGTTACAGTTTACGGAAGGTGTTGGCCGAAAGGCCTTGTTGATTAGCCTTGGCG